>Ga0073903_10000478_pt1 | contig 20798 bp, 18 predicted proteins | sample KloWWTKNB14_bulk_FD_66665 | JGI IMG/M metagenome (GOLD analysis project Ga0073903, IMG submission 66665) | Active sludge microbial communities from Klosterneuburg, Austria, studying microevolution and ecology of nitrifiers - Klosterneuburg... | ecosystem: Engineered > WWTP > Aerobic digester >... | reverse complement strand
CCCGGTGGTCTGAAGCCGGTGACGTTGTGGATCTCGCAGCACTACGCCCGCGCGGGCGCAGGGGGCACCGGAGCCGCGAAGGCGGGTGGCAACTACGCCTCGTCACTGGCCGGGCAGCTCGAGGGCATCGAGAACGGCTGTGACCAGGCGGTCTTCCTCGACTCCTCGACCCAGACCTACATCGAGGAGCTCGGGGGGATGAACCTGTTCTTCGTCACCCGCGACAACCACCTCGTGACCCCCGAGCTCACCGGGTCGATCCTCGAGGGCATCACCCGCAGCTCCATCCTCGAGCTCGCGACGTCGCTGGGCCTGACGCCCCAGGAACGCCGCATCCCCATCCAGGAGTGGAAGGACGGCGTCGCCAGCGGCGAGATCGGCGAGGTGTTCGCGTGTGGGACGGCCGCCGTCATCACCCCCGTCGGCGAGCTGCGCTGGGAGGGTGGCTCGGCCCCGTCGACCGCCGGCGAGGGTGGCGGTGAGGTCACCAAGGCCATCCGCACGGCGCTGCTGGACATCCAGTACGGCCGCGCCGAGGACACCCACGGCTGGATGACCCGCCTCGCGTGACCTGGCCGAGCGTCCTGCCCCGGGTCGTCGCCACCGACCTGGACGGAACGCTGCTGCGCAGTGACGGCAGCATCTCCTCACGCACGAGGCAGGTCCTGGCGGACGTCGAGCGGGCGGGCACGTCGGTGCTGTTCGTCACGGCCAGGCCGCCCCGGTGGGTCGACCCCCTGGCCGATGCGGTCGGGTCGCACGGGGTCGTCATCGCCGGCAACGGCGCGTTCGTCGTCGACCTCGCCCGTGGCGAGGTGACGTCCACCGGCTGCTTCGCGGGAGCCGACCTCCTGCCGCTCGTCGCCGACCTGCGGGCAGCCTTCCCCCTGGCCGGGCTGGCCCTGGAACGGCGCACCGGCATGGCGGTCGAGGCGAGCTTCCTCTCCCCGCACCCGGGCGACGACGACGCGGTCACCGTCGTCGAGGCGCTCGCCGACGTCCCCGACCTCGACGAGGACCCCACGGGCAAGCTGCTCGTCGTGGCACCGGACGGCGCGGGAGGCCCGGACTTCATCGCCGCGGTCGAGACCGTCGTCGGTGCACGCGGCCACGTCGCCTACTCGGGGGTCGCCAACCTGGCCGAGATCTCGGCGCCGGGCACGACCAAGGCAGCCGGGCTGGCCCGGTGGTGTTCGGCCCGCGGCATCGACGCGGCCGAGGTCTGGGCCTTCGGGGACATGCCCAACGACCTGCCGATGCTGCGGTGGGCGGGGACCTCCTTCGCGGTCGAGAGCGGACACCCGGACGTCCTGGCCGCGACGACCCACACCTGCCCGGACAACGACCGCGACGGCGTGGCCACGGTGCTCGGCCACGCCCTCGCGGGGGGTCGCAGCCGTCGCTGACCGCCGAGTCGCGGTCAAAGGTTCACACAAGGACCATTGCGCCGCTATCCTCGCTCCCGTGACCCCGGAGCAGCCGTCGCCGCCGCTGATGCGGCTGCCGGATGCCGTGCTGCGCCCCGCCGTCGGAAACGTCTTCGAGACCACCGTCGAGCAGCTCGCCACCGCGATCCGGCTCGGTGTCTTCGTCGTCGGCGAACAGCTCCCACCCGAGCGTGACCTCGCCGAACGGCTCGCGATCTCGCGCAACACCTTGCGCGAGGCGATCGCCGCGCTGCGCGACGCAGGTCTCGTCGAGACCCGCCGCGGACGCGGTGGCGGCACGATCGTCACGGATGCCGGCCACGCACCCGGGCGGGCCGGCGAACCGTCCGCGGTGAACGGCATCCGACGCGGTGCCGCGCTCGAGGACGCCCTGGACTTCCGGCGCGTCGTCGAACCCGGCGCGGCCCGCCTCGCCGCCACGCGCACCCTGTCCGGTGACCAGCGCGCCTGGTTGCTGGAGTCGTGCCGGGCGGTGCGACAGGCCGACCCGGCGGCGCACCGGATCGCCGACTCGCGCCTGCACCTGGCGATCGCCACCGTCACCGGATCACCGATGGTCGTCGAGGCGGTGACCCGGGCCCAGGCGGCCCTGGGTGAGCTGCTGGGGGCGATCCCGGTGCTGCGCACCAACATCGAGCACTCGCACGACCAGCACGACACGATCGTCGCGGCCATCCTCACGGGTGACCCCGACACTGCCCGCACGACCATGGAGGAGCACTGCGACGCGACGTCGGCGCTCCTGCGTGGACTCATCGGATAGCGCCAGAAGGGGTAAGCATGTCGTCACCACACTCATCAGGCCCGCCCAGGCTCACGATCGACCAGTTGCGAGCCGACATCCTCGCCGGGGACGTCGACACGGTCATCGTCGCCTTCACCGACATGCAGGGACGCCTTCAGGGCAAGCGCCTGCACGGGCACTTCTTCCTCGACCACGTGCTCGACCACGGCACCGAGGGCTGCAACTACCTGCTCGCCGTCGACGTCGACATGAACACCGTCGACGGTTACAGGATGTCGTCGTGGGAGCGTGGTTACGGCGACATGTTCTTCGCGATGGACCTCGACACCCTGCGCCGCACCCCGGGCCACCCGAACTCGGCCACCATCCAGAGCGACCTCACGTGGCTCGACGGCACCGGCGAGGTCGCCCAGTCCCCGCGCACCATCCTCAAGCAGCAGATCGCCCGGGCCGCCGATGCCGGGTACGGCGCCTTCGCCGGCACCGAGCTCGAGTTCATCCTCTTCGAGGACAGCTACGACGCCGCGTGGGATCGTCGCTACCACGGCCTGACGGGCGCCAACCGCTACAACGTCGACTACTCCATCCTCGGCGGCAGCAAGGTCGAGCCGGTGCTGCGCGAGATCCGCAACGAGATGTACCGGGCCGGCATGACCGTGGAGTCGGCCAAGGGGGAGTGCAACTTCGGCCAGCACGAGATCGGTTTCCTCTATGACGAGGTGCTGCGCACGTGCGACAACCACACGATCTACAAGACCGGGGCCAAGGAGATCGCCGCCCGCCACGGTCAGGCGCTGACCTTCATGGCCAAGTACGACGAGCGTGAGGGCAACTCGTGCCACATCCACCTGTCACTGCGCGGCACCGACGGGGACATCGTCTTCGCCGACGACGACCGTGACGGCGGCCGCAGCGAGCTGTTCGACAGCTTCCTCGCCGGGGTGCTCGCGACGATGCGCGAGTTCTCCTACTTCTACGCACCGAACATCAACTCCTACAAGCGCTTCGCCGCCGGGTCCTTCGCCCCGACCGCCGTGGCGTGGGGGACCGACAACCGAACGTGCAGCCTGCGCGTCGTCGGCCACGGTGCCGGGCTGCGCGTGGAGAACCGCGTCCCCGGAGGCGACGTCAACCCCTACCTCGCGGTGGCGGCGATGCTCGCGGGTGGGCTGCACGGCATCCGCGAGGGACTGGCCCTGGAGCCGGCGTGCGTCGGCAACGCCTACGTCGGCGACTACGAGCACGTGCCCTCGACCCTGGCGCAGGCACGTGACCTGCTCGCGGGCAGCGCCATCGCCCGCGAGGCCTTCGGCGACGAGGTCGTCGACCACTACGTCAACGCCGCGGACGTCGAACTCGCGGCCTTCAACTCCGCGGTGACCGACTGGGAACGCGTCCGCGGCTTCGAGAGGCTGTGACCCCCCACACCATGACCACCACTGTGACAACGGATGCCGTGCGGCACGACGTCATCAACCCCGCCACCGAGCAGGTCGTCACCACGATCGACCTCGTCGGCGTCGAGGAGACCGACGCGGCCGTCGCGCGGGCCGTCGAGGTCGGACCGGCCTGGCGCGCCGTCAGCCCCGCCGACCGTGCCCAGCTGCTGCGCCGGTTCGCCGACGCCGTCGAGGCCGCCACCGACGACCTCGCCGCCCTCGAGGTGGCGAACTCCGGCCACACCATCGGCAACGCCCGGTGGGAGGTCGGCAACGTGGTCAACGTGCTGCGCTACTACTCCGCGGCACCCGAGCGCCTCTTCGGCCGGCAGATCCCCGTCGCCGGTGGGCTCGACGTGACCTTCAAGGAGCCGCTCGGGGTCGTCTCGGTCATCGTGCCGTGGAACTTCCCGATGCCGATCGCGGGCTGGGGCCTGGCCCCGGCGCTCGCGGCCGGCAACACCGTCGTGCTCAAACCGGCCGAGCTCACCCCCCTGACGGCGATCCGGCTCGGTGAGCTCGCGCTGGACGCCGGCATCCCCGAGGGCGTGTTCACCGTGCTGCCCGGTAAGGGCTCGGTCGTCGGGGAGCGGTTCGTCACCCACCCCGACGTGCGCAAGGTCTGCTTCACCGGCTCCACCCCGGTCGGTCAGGGCATCATGCGCAAGGCCGCCGACCAGCTCAAGCGGGTCACCCTCGAGCTCGGCGGCAAGTCGGCCAACATCGTCTTCGCCGATGCCAACCTCGACGCCGCGGCGGCCAGCGCCCCGATGAGCTTCCTCGACAACGCCGGCCAGGACTGCTGTGCGCGCACGCGGATCCTCGTGCAGCGCTCGGTCTTCGACGCGTTCATGGAGCGCTTCGAGCAGGCCATGAGCCAGGTCGTCGTCGGCGACCCCGGCGACGAGGCCACGCACATGGGCCCGCTGATCTCCGCGGGTCAGCGCGAGACCGTTCGCGGCTTCGTCGAGGGCGCTGCGGATGCCGGTGACGCGCCGGTCGACGTCGCGTTCCGTGGCGCGGCGCCCGAGGGCGCCGGCTGGTGGTACCCGCCCACGGTCGTGCTGCCCCGCAGCACGCAGGACCGGGTGTGGCGCGAGGAGGTCTTCGGGCCGGTCGTGTCCGTCATGGCGTTCGACGACGAGGCCGACGCGATCGCCAAGGCCAACGACACGGCATACGGACTGTCCGGGTCGATCTGGACCCGCGACGTCGGTCGGGCGATCCGGGTGGCCCGCGGCGTCGAGGCCGGCAACCTGTCGGTCAACAGCCACAGCTCGGTGCGCTACTCGACGCCCTTCGGCGGCTTCAAGGCCAGCGGCATCGGCCGCGAGCTCGGCCCCGACGCGCTCGACGCGTTCACCGAGGTCAAGAACGTCTTCATCAACACCGAGGCATAGGAGAGCACCATGGGAGATCGGCTTGCTGGCAAGGTCGCCGTCGTGACCGGAGGGTGCTCCGGCATCGGCCTCGCGACCGTTCGACGGTTCGCGCAGGAGGGCGCAAAGGTCGTCATCGCCGACCTCAACGACGAGCTGGGGGAGCAGTACGCAGCCGAGGTCGGTGGCACGTACGTGCACACCAACGTCGCCGACAAGGCCGACGTCGACAACCTGTTCAAAGTGGCTCACGACACCTACGGGCGCATCGACATCGCCTTCAACAACGCCGGCATCAGCCCGCCCGAGGACGACTCGATCCTCGACACCGAGCTCGACGCCTGGGACAAGGTCCAGCTCGTCAACCTCACGTCGGTGTACCTGTGCTGCAAGGCGGTGCTGCCGTACATGCTCGAGCAGAAGTCCGGCTCGATCATCAACACGGCGAGCTTCGTGGCCGTGATGGGCGCGGCGACCTCGCAGATCTCGTACTCGGCGTCCAAGGGTGGGGTGCTGTCGATGACCCGCGAGCTCGGGGTGCAGTTCGCCCGCGAGGGCATCCGGGTCAACGCGCTGTGCCCCGGCCCGGTCAACACCCCGCTGCTCAAGGAGCTGTTCGCCAAGGACGCCGAGCGGGCCGCGCGCCGCCTCGTCCACGTGCCCATGGGCCGCTTCGGCGAGCCCGAGGAGATGGCCAACGCCGTGCTCTTCCTCGCCTCCGACGAGTCGAGCTTCATGACAGCGTCGACCTTCCTCGTCGACGGCGGCATCTCGGGCGCCTACGTCACGCCGCTGTGATGACGAACTGGTGATGGGTGTCGACCGGCCGGTGATCGGCGTCTCGTGCTACGTCGAGGACGTCGACCGGGCCCCCTGGGTGGCCCAGCGCAGTGCGGTGCTGCCGCACGGGTACGTGGACCACCTCGAGCGCGCAGGGGCGCTCGTGGTGGTCCTGCCACCGCGACCGGACGCTGACGACGACCTCGCGGCAGCGGTGCTCGCTCGCCTCGACGGCCTCGTCATCGCAGGGGGAGCGGACGTCGAGGCGGCGCGCTACGGCGCCCCACCGCAGATCACCTCGCAGGACCCGCGGCCCGATCGTGACGCCTGGGAGCTCGCGCTCGCCCGGGTGTCGAAGGTCGCTCGGATGCCGGTGCTCGGCATCTGTCGCGGGATGCAGGTCATGGCCGTGGCCGGCGGTGCGGCCCTCGAGCAGCACCTGCCCGACGTCGTCGGAAACGACGAGCACTGTCCCGCGCCGGGGGTCTACGCCCACCACCTCGTGACACCCGTCAGCGGAACCCGGCTGGCCGGCATCCTCGGGGACGGGCCGCTCGACGTGCCGACCTACCACCACCAGGCCGTGCGGCCCTCCTCACTCGAGGGCACCGGCTACCGGGCCGCCGCCTGGCACGACGACGGCACGCTCGAGGCGATGGAGGACCCGGCATCGCTGTTCCGGGTGGCCGTGCAGTGGCACCCCGAGGCGGGCGCGGACCCGCGACTGTTCGACGAGCTCGTCGCGTCTGCGAGACAGGGCGGCGACCGCGGGTGACAATCACCCGGTGACCAGGCTCAACAGACTTGCCATCGCCGCGGGTGCAGCCAGTGCCCTCGGTGCCCTCGCCGCCGCCGGACGAGGGGTGAACGCCGCCATGGGCGGGCGCCCGGCTGGTGCCCGCCTCGAGCGGATGAAGCGCTCGGCGGCCTACCGCGCGGGGGCGTTCCACAACACCAGCCGGGGGACCTCCTCGATGCCCTCAGGGCAGCGGGACGTGCTGCGCCGCTTCCGGGACAGCGCTGAGACCCGCAAACCGGCCCGGCCGATCCCGGTCGTCAGTGCTTCGCACGAGCCGCGCCCAGACGGTCTGCACATCACCTGGTTCGGGCACGCGTCGTGCCTGGTCGAGCTCGACGGTGCTCGGATCCTGCTCGATCCGGTCTGGAGCGACCGTTGCAGCCCGAGCCAGCACGTCGGGCCCAAGCGGCTGCACGCGGCGCCGGTGCCGCTGACCGGTCTGGGCCGGGTTGATGCCGTCGTCATCTCGCACGACCACTACGACCACCTCGACATGGACACCATCCGTCAGCTCTGCCAGCTGACCAGTGCCGTCTTCGTCGTTCCGCTCGGCGTCGGTGCCCACCTCGAGACGTGGGGGGTGTCCGCCCATCGCATCGTCGAGTGCGACTGGGAGGACGGTCACGACGTGGCGGGAATGCGGATCACCGCCGTCGAGGCCCAGCACTTCTCCGGTCGCGGTCTGCGGCGCGACGGCACGCTCTGGGCGTCGTGGGTGCTCTCCGGGGCCGGCGGTCGGGTGTTCTTCTCGGGCGACACGGGGTACTTCGACGGGTACCCCCGGATCGGCGCCGAGCACGGTCCGTTCGACGCGTTGCTGATGGCCGTCGGCGCCTACGACCCGGCCTGGCACGACATCCACCTCGACCCGGAGGAGTCCGTCGAGGCGGCCGTGGCGATGGGCGGCGGGCTGGTGCTGCCGATCCACTGGTGCACCTTCGTGCTCGCGCCGCATCCCTGGGCCGAGCCGGTTGAACGGCTGCTCGCCGCCGCGGACACGGCCGGGGTCGAAGTCACGGTGCCCAAGGTGGGGCAACGCATTGATCCGGCCGAACCGCCGGCAGCAGACCCGTGGTGGGCCCAGCTCGACGCCTGACGCTTGACGCGAACGTCAGGAGCGACACCGCGAAAAGTAAAGGAATAGTCAGAAATCTGGAAAGATCCTCCCGCTGGACGGGGGCGTCATGGTGCACTGTGCCCGCACCAACCGATCCGGGGGTTCACTCACCACCCTTCCCGACAGGATGCGCCAATGTCACGACGTTCCACCCAACCAGCGCGAACAGCGCTCGCAGCCCTTGCAGCGGCTGCCCTCGCGACAGGCCTGGTCTCGACCACGGCCACGTCCGCAGGTGCCGCAGAGCCCGAACCCCGGGTCAAGGTCACCGCCCCCAAGGCCACCGCCGACAAGGGCACGCTGAAGAAGAAGGCCAGCAAGGACAAGCTGGGCCAGCACGACCGTCAGCTGCTCGAGAAGGCCCGCAGCAAGGGCGAGAAGCGAGTGACCATCCTGCTGGCGACCGAGAAGGGCGCCACGAAGGGGGTTGCTGCTTCGGTCAAGGCCAACGGCGGCTTCACCGGCATGACCAACGACCGCATCGGGTACGTGCGCGCGACCGTGCCGACCTCGGCCGTGGAGAAGGTCGCCGGGCTGGCCAAGGTCCTGGCCGTCGACCTCAACGAGTCGATCCCGCTGCCCGACCCCACGGTCGAGAGCTCCGGTCGCGCGGGGGCCACGGCATCCGTCGACGCTCCGGGGCCGTCGACGCCCGAGGTCAACCCGTACATGCCGACCAACGAGATCGGCTCGGTGGACTTCCGCACCGCCCACCCGACCTGGGACGGCCGCGGTGTCACGATCGGTGTCATCGACTCCGGCGTCGACCTCGACCACCCGGCGCTGCAGACCACCACGACGGGTGAGCGCAAGATCGTCGACTGGGTGACGGCGACCGACCCGATCTTCGACGGCGACGGCACGTGGCGGCGCATGCTGACCGAGATCACCGGCCCCTCCGCCGTCTACGCGGGGCGCACCTGGACCCTGCCGAGCAGCGGGACGTACAAGGTCAACGCCTTCAGTGAGAGCATCACCGCGGCGAGCGAACCCGGTGGCGACGTCAACCGTGACGGTGACACCACCGACATCTTCGGCGTCCTGTACGACTCCAAGACCAACGACATCTGGGTCGACGCCGACCAGAACTTCACCTTCGAGGCCGGCGAGAAGATGCGCCCCTACAAGGAGAACTTCGACGTCCGCCATTTCGGCACCGACAACCCGGCCACCGACATCGTCGAGCGGATGCCGTTCGTCGTCGAGTTCCGCGAGGACGTCGACCTCGCGCCCTTCAACAACCCGGCGCTGCCGCCCACGGCCGACTACGTCAACATCGGCATCGTCGAGGACGCCCACGGCAGCCACGTGGCCGGCATCGCAGCGGGCAACAGCCTGTTCGGCGGCGCGGTCGACGGCCAGGCGCCCGGCGCCCAGGTCGTCTCCTCGCGGGCGTGCACCTGGGGTGGCGGCTGCACGGCGGCGGCCCTGACCGACGGGATGGTCGACCTCGTGGCCAACCGTGGCGTCGACGTCGTCAACATGTCGATCGGCGGCCTGCCCGCCCTCAACGACGGCAACAACGCCCGAGCGCGCCTCTACGACGCCCTCATCGACGAATACGGCGTGCAGCTGTTCATCTCGGCGGGCAACAGCGGCGCCGGCATCAACACCATCGGCGACCCGTCGGTGGCCACCAGCGTGGTCAGCGTCGCCTCGTCGGTGAGCAAGCAGACCTGGCTGTCGAACTACGGCTCGGTCGTCTCCACGCCGCTGACCCTGCACAACTACTCCTCGCGAGGGCCGCGTGAGGACGGCGGCTTCAAGCCCAACATCATGGCTCCCGGCTCGGCCGTCTCGACGGTGCCGCAGTGGCTCGTCCAGCCCGGCGTCGCAGAGACCGGCTACACCCTGCCGGTCGGCTACGCGATGTTCAACGGGACGTCGATGGCCTCGCCGCAGGCGGCGGGCGGAGCGGCCCTGCTGCTCTCGGCCGGTTTCGCCACGGGCACGCCGATCACGCCCGCTCAGCTGCGCGAGTCGATGTACACCACGGCCGACTTCGTCAAGGGGGTCGAGGCGGTGTCCCAGGGCACCGGTCAGCTCGACGTCCCGACCACGTGGAGCGTGCTGAAGAACCGCCCGGCGACGCGCACCTTCACGACTGACGCTCCCGTCTGCACCGTGATCTCCGACTTCCTGGCCACCCCCGACCGCGGCACCGGCGTCTACAACCGCTGCGCTGCGGGTGAGGGCGGCCACAAGGTCGGGCAGAGCAAGACCTACCAGGTCAAGGTCACCCGCACGTCGGGCGCGTCCGGAGCGGTGGCCCACCGGGTTCGCCTCATCGGCAACGACGGGACGTTCACCGTGCCGTCGACGGCGTCACTGCGACTGGACCGCGCGCAGACCATCACCGTCGTGGCCAAGCCGCGCACGGCGGGTCTGCACTCTGCGATCCTGGTCGTCGACGACCCGCGCACCGGCGTCGTCGACCATCGGGTGATGCTCGCCGTCGTGGCGGCCGAGGACCTCAAGGCACCGGCCTACTCGCTGAGCAAGACCGGTGAGGTCGAGCGCAACCTCGTCAAGCGGCACTTCATCACCGTCCCCGAGGGCACCAAGGCCCTCCAGGTAAACCTCGGTGGCATCGCCACGAACAGCCAGGTCCGCTGGATCGCCTTCAACCCATACGGCGTCCCGGTCGACAGCACCGCGACGACGCAGTGCTACACGAACTTCCCGGGCTCGTCGTGCGACGCGAACTCGCGTGCGTACAGCAACCCGATCCCGGGTGTCTGGGAGCTCATCGTGGAGTCACGGCGCACCTCGCCGTTCCTCGACAACCCGTACCGCCTCACGGCCTCGGCCCAGGGCGTCACGGTCGACCCGGCGATCCAGACCGTCGCAGCACCCATCGGTGTGGCCACCCCGGTCACCTGGACGGTGCGCAACGACTTCGGTCCGGTGACGGTCACGCCCCAGGGCGGCAACCTCGGGTCGGCGCTCAGCCAGCGCCCGACCATCGCCGACGCGGCAGCCCAGGAGTTCGAGGTCGCGGTCCCGGCAGGCGCGCAGCGACTCGACGTGACCATCGGCAACCCCTCGGACCTGTCCGCGGACCTCGACCTGACGGTCTACAACGCAGCCGGCGAGCTGGTCGGTCAGGACGCCGACGGTGACTCCGAGGAGTCGGTCTCGATCGCCAGCCCGGCGCCCGGGACGTACACGGTGGTCGTCGACGGCTACTCCGTGCCCGCCGGGAACACCGAGTACGACTACCTCGACGTGTTCTTCTCCTCGGCGCTCGGGACGCTGGCGGTGCCCGGCACCGCCATCACCCTCAGCGGTGGGCAGTCGGCCACGGTCACCGGCACGTTGACGGCTGCTGCCCCGGCGGCCGCCGGACGTCAGCTGTTCGGCGAGATGACCGTCGTCACGCCGGCTGGCGCGGTTCTCGGAACAGGGTCGGTGCTCGTCTCCGCCCCCTGATCTCCCCACCGGAGAAGGCGGCGACCCTCACAGGGTCGCCGCCTTCCCCTGTCCGTGCGTCCGCCGCCGCCAGCATGTGGACGCCCCGTATACCGGGTGGGCGTTGTCGTGCTACAGTGGTCACGTGATGCTTCCTGTGGCCACCGCCACGCTCATTATCGGCTAGCGCGACGAGCACTCCTCGTCGCGCAGACCTCCCGCACCCGGGGGGTCTTTTGCTTGTCGGGAGCGTCGCGGGCGCGGCGTGACCGGGGAGCGAAGGTCGTCCGCCCCCACCCCCGGGCGGCACGACAGCAGAGCTGGCCCGAGAATGGACACGAGCAGCACACGTCATCGCCCCGGCCCGCAGGGCCGGGGCACACGACGCCGGGTGAACCGGCAGACCGATCCGGGTGAAGCAGCGCATGAGCGACCTCCACGTCTACGACACGACGCTGCGCGACGGCGCCCAGCAGGAGGGGCTCAACCTCTCCGTGGCCGACAAGCTCGCCATCGCCTCGCACCTCGACGAGCTGGGCGTCGGCTACATCGAGGGTGGGTGGCCCGGAGCAAACCCCAAGGACACCGAGTTCTTCGCCCGCGCGGCCCAGGACCTCACCCTGCGCAACGCGACGCTCGCGGCGTTCGGGGCCACCCGCCGGGCCGGTGGCCGCGCCGAGACCGACCCGTTGGTGCGGGCCCTGCTCGACAGCCAGGCGCAGGTCGTCACCCTGGTCGCCAAGTCGCACACCGGCCACGTCGAGCGCGCCCTGCGCACCACCCTCGCCGAGAACCTGGAGATGATCCGCGACACAGTCTCCTTCCTGCGGGCCGAGGGTCGTCGGGTCTTCCTGGACGCCGAACACTTCTTCGACGGCTACGCGACCGACCGCGACTACGCCCTCGAGGCGGTACGGGTCGCCGCCGAGTCCGGCGCGGAGGTGATCGCCCTGTGCGACACCAACGGCGGGATGCTGCCCGACCAGGTCGCTGAAATCGTGCGCGACGTCGTGGTCAGCACCGGCGCCCGGATCGGCATCCACTGCCACAACGACACCGGTTGCGCCGTCGCCAACTCGATGGCCGCTGTCGAGGCGGGTGCCACGCACGTGCAGGGCACCGTCAACGGGTACGGCGAGCGCACGGGCAACGCCGACCTGCTCACCGTCGTCGCCAACCTCCAGCTCAAGAAGGGCTTCGAGCTGCTCGAACCGCACCGGCTGCAGGAGTCGACCCGCATCGCGCACGCCATCGCCGAGGTGACCAACGTGCCGGCCTACTCCCGCCAGCCCTACGTCGGCTCGAGCGCCTTCGCGCACAAGGCCGGCCTGCACGCGAGCGCCATCAAGATCGACCCGGACCTCTACCAGCACATGGACCCCAAGCACGTGGGCAACGACATGCGAATGCTGGTGTCCGACATGGCTGGTCGCGCCTCGATCGAGCTGAAGTCGCGCGAGCTGGGTTTCGACCTCGACCCCACGAACGAGGTGGATGCCGCCACCCTCGCCAGGGTGCTTCGCGCCGTCAAGGACAAGGAGCTGCGCGGCTACACCTTCGACGCGGCCGACGCGAGCTTCGAGCTGCTGCTGCGCCGTGAGGTCGACGGCGCCCTTCCCGCCTTCTTCGAGGTCGAGTCCTGGCGCGTCATCACCGACGCACGCGGGGAGGACGACGCGCTCTCCGAGGCGACGGTGAAGCTGAGCGCCGCCGGTGAGCGGGTCGTCCAGACCGGCGAGGGCAACGGTCCGGTCAACGCCCTCGACCACGCGCTGCGTGCGGCCCTGGCCGCTGCCTACCCGGAGATCGGCCACCTCGAGCTCATCGACTACAAGGTGCGCATCCTCGATGCCGCCCACGGCACGGATGCCGTGACGCGGGTGCTCATCGAGACCTCCGACGGCACCACCTCGTGGATGACCATCGGGGTCGCCGCGAACATCCTCGAGGCGTCGTGGGATGCCCTCGTGGAGTCGGTGACCTACGGGCTGGTGCGCGCCGGCGTCGCCCCCCGCTGACCCGCTTCCCCGCGGGAAGCCTGAACGGCATCGAGGACGGCCAGGAGGCCCACCGAGCAGGCCGCCCTCAAGACGCTGTACCTGGTCACCCGCGGGATGGACCCCAAGGGCACCGGGCAGGCACGATGGACCATGCGGTGGAAGCCCGCCCTGAACGCGTTCGCCGTCACCTTCGCCGACCGCATGCCGGCCGCCGAGAACCTCTAGCAACATGAACGCCAGATACACCGTTAATCGGACAGTCCCTTGGGATCAACTGGCTGCGGTGTCTTTCGCCATGCTCGCCGCGCTGGCGTCACAGCGTTCCGGCGTTCCGGCGAGAGCGCCCCTGTCACTGCGGGGTGACAGGGGCGCTTGTCCTCACATCAGGACGTGTCGTCGCGCTGAAACAGGGCTACAGGTCCCTGTGATGGGTCACTGACCGGTTGGACGACGGAGACCAGCGCCCCGTTGGTGACCGCGACTGTGACTGATGAGCGGTCCCCAAAGAAGGTTGCACCGGCCGTTAGTTGTTCACCGAAGCTGACGATCTGGAGCTGAGGTCGATCGAAGGGACGTGGGACGGGATCCGCGCGCTCGACGGCTGCGGAGATGACGTCGGGGAGATCGGTTGATGGCATCTCCTCGAGGTGCATGCCGAGAACTGTCATGGACCCCACGACGGTGAGTGTGGTCCAAGTGGTGTTCTGAATCGCATCGTCGGTAAGGACGTGAGTCACAACGGCCCAGGTTGCTCCGTCCGAGGTGGCGAACTGGATGCCGAAGTCGCTGGTGGAGTGGTCGTTGGTCCAAGTGGGAGCCGGAGCAGCGACTGGCCACCAGCGGTCCAGGGTCAGTACGCCTTCGAGCATAGTTTGACGATAGTCGACAGGTTGGAGCTGTTACACACGTCGTACCCGCGGAACCGGGCGTGGGCGGTGGCGTTGGACCAAAGGGCGGAGATCGACATCATCGGGTAGACGCGGTTGTTCGCCGCGCCGAAGGCCTGGCTGACCGTATTTCCCGGGTCGAATACGCCCGACTTCGAGTGTCCGGCGCCGCCGCCGGCACACAGGGTGTCTGTCTGCAGCGGCTTGTTGACACCGCAGTAGAGGCTGTAGCTGAAGCTGGCGCTAGCGGGACCGAACTTCTTGGTGATGATGGGCGTCATGGTCCATGTGCGGCCTCCGCTGAGCGTCTGCTTGAGGATGACTTCGTAGCGGTCGACGACCTTGCAAGTGCGTGGTGTACCAGAGCAGTAGACGCGCTCGAGGGCCCAGTAGGCGGACTGGTAGATGTAGTCGGACTTCTTCGCCCCGCCGTTGTAGCGGAAGTTCTCGGGCACCGATGCATTGACCGCAAATGCCTCCGTCATCGTGGAGGTGTCGTACTCCGAGAAGTTCTCAGGGGCGGGCCCAGCGTTGATGCCTTCGTCCTGCATCTGGAACGCTGTCCAGGTTTGTCCTTCGTAGTGGTCTTGGTCCGTGACGATGACCGTGTAGTAGCCGTTGTCCACAGCCACGGCTGTCGTAGGCGATGCGCCGATGAGCGCTCCGACGGCCAAGGTGACACCTAATCCCAGGGCTGCGATGCGTCGACGACGTGGGGTGTTGCTCATGGGTTCGTTCCCTCCCGTGTCCCCAGCGCCGTTGCCGAGGTTGCTGGGACTGTACTCTGCACTTCCGTCCTCGGCGAGTTCAACGGGTCGTTGCAACACCGGTCTGTGTGAGCGAGCGTAGTTGCTCTTCGAAGACCTCTGCTGGGGTTCGCCAGCCGAGGATCTTGCGGGGCCGGTTGTTGAGCGCGTGAGCGACGGCCTCAAGGTCTTCGGCGGACCACCGTGACAGGTCGGTGCCCTTGGGGAAGTACTGACGCAGCAGGCCGTTGGTGTTCTCGTTCGTGATGCGCTGCCACGGTGTGTGGGGGTCGGCGAAGAACACCTGCGTTCCGGTTTCCAGCGCGAACAGGGCGTGGTCCGACAGTTCCTTGCCGCGGTCCCAGGTCAGGGTCTTGCGCAACTGCTCAGGCAGTTTCGTCATCGACGCTGTCAGGGCGGCGTTCATCGCGACGGCCCCGTAGCCGCCCAGAGACGGCCCGTTCTTCACGGCCGGCTGCTCACCCCAGCCCTGCATCCGCGGCAGGTGCACCAGGAGCGTGGCGCGGCTGCTGCGCTCGACGAGCGTGCCGATCGCCGACCGGCCTGTCCCGAGGATCAGGTCGCCCTCCCAATGCCCAAGGATGGCGCGGTCCTCAGCCTCAGCGGGACGCTCGCTCAGGACGACTTCGGCGGTCACGTGACCCTGCGGCTTGTTCTGTGATCGGGCTCGCGGCTCTCGCAGCGCCCGGCCTGTGCGCAGACAGGTGACCAGCTCACGCTTGAGCGCACCACGGCCTTGGATGAACAGCGACTGGTAGATCGCCTCGTGGCTGATCCGCATGGACTCATCATCGGGGAAGTCGACCTTCAACCGGTGCGCGATCTGCTCGGGGCTCCACGCCGCCGGCCCCGGTCAGATCAGCCTCTCGCCAGCCAGCATCCTCGGTGCAACGCCTCCTGAACGGCTCGTCCTCCCCTCGCCCAACGGCTCTGCGATCTGTGCGGAACTGGAGGCCGGTGGAGTAGTGGTCGTGGCGGCCTCGCTGCGCAATGCCGGGGCGGTTGGTCGCTGGCTGAGCGGGCAGCAGGCGGCCGTCGGGATCGTCGCCGCAGGGGAGAGGTGGCCCGACGACGGCTCGCTGCGGCCTGCGGTCGAGGACCTGTGGGGCGCCGGCGCCGTGGTCGAGGCGCTGGTCACGCACGGCCCCACGACGACGGTGAGCCCGGAGGCGGAGGCCGCGCGAACGGCATCCGGTGTCGTTCGTGCGGACCTGCCACGCCAGCTGGCTGCGTGCGCGAGTGGGGTCGAGCTCATCGTCAAGGGCTTCGCGGCGGACGTGGCCATCGCTGCCGAACTGGACGTGTCGGCTGTCGTTCCCGTGCTCACCGACGGCTGGTTCGCCCCAGCCCTGACCGACCGCGGACTCAGGAGCGCTCCGCCGACTCAGGGCCGGATCCGGCCCTGAGTCGGCGAGCTGCTCCTGATTCCGCGGAAGCGGTGGCGGCGTCGAGGACGGCCAGGAGGCGTTGGCGCAGGTCGTTGGACCGCAAGGCGAACCCACGTTGCGCCTCGACGTACGCGGCCTTCCCCTCGGGGGTCTCGATCGGCACCGAGTCGTAGCCGAGGTCGCCCAGGTCGTACGGTGACGCGCGCATGTCGAGCACCCGGATCTCGCGGGCGAGGTCGAACGCATCAGCCACGAGGTCGCTCGGCACGAGCGGTGTCAGCTTGAACGCCCACTTGTAGACGTCCATCCCGGCATGCAGGCACCCGGGTTGCTCCATGGCCACCTGGCTCTCTCGCGTCGGGCGCAGGGCGTTGCGCGGGCTCGCCGACTCGGTGAAGAACCGGTACGCGTCGAAGTGCGAGCACCGGATGCCGTGCGCCTCCACCACCGCATCCGTCCCCGCGCTGCCGAGCCGCAACGGCCACCCGGCATGACGCACGTCGTCAGCGGGGATGCCGTGCACCATCGCCCACTCGTGCAGGCCGAAGCAGCCGAGCTGCGCCGGGCGCGATGCGGTGGCGGACAGCAGACCCCTCACGAATGCGATGGCGGGACCGCGGGCGGCGACGAAGGCGTCGACGTCCAGGCGCACGGCATCCGACTCGGTTCGGTAGTGCGTCCACCGCGCCCGCGGGAGGTGCGCGGCCTCCGCGAGCACGACGCCGGGGCCGGGGTGCCAGCGCCGCAGGCGTGCGGGGGAGTTGGTGTAGTAGCGGAAGAGGAAGTCCTCGACGGGGTGGGTCCGACCGCCAGACCGCCGGTCGCGGTGCGCGGCCGTCGCCGCGTCGATGCGCTCCTCGTGGGCGGCCTCGAGGGCCAGCCACTCCTCGGGGGCCAGCACGCGGGGAGTCACCTCACCACGGTACCGACGCGAAGGTGCCCCGGTGTCAGGTGACCCCGGGGCTCCATCTGGACGGCTCAGTCCTTGGGGTAGGGGCCGTACGCGTTGTCGTACTCGCTGTCGATGACGAAGAAGTAGAGCAGGATGACGATGCCGATGATCGGCACGAGCCCGACGAGCAGCCACCACCCCGAGCGGCCGGTGTCGTGCAGCCGGCGAACGCCGACGGCGAGGTTCGGCAGGAGGAGGGCCAGGCCGGCGATGCTCGCGATCCAGCCTCCTCCGTAGGTCGTGTCGCCGTACGTCAGGCCGGCGGCCCGGTCGATGACCCCGGCGACGACGAAGACGATCGTCACGAACAGGTACCACCACCAGTACTCGCTGCGTCGTGCGCGACCGGAGAAGGTGGCGTACTTGGAGAAGACGGTGCTGACGGCCTGGCCGAACGACATGACGGTGCTCCTGTCCCGACGACGTGCTCGCTATGCCACGGTAGGGACCCGCGCTCCCTCGTGGTGGGACCTCCCGGCGGGCACGTCCGGCCGTGTCGCCGTCGTCGTCGAACCCCGGGAACCTGCGGGGGGCCGCCGCTCGCTGTGGGAGATGATGGTGGCTTCACCCCGCGTCGCCGGGATCCGACCACCCGACCCGACCCGATCCACACCGACGAGGACCTCATGACCCGCTCGACCCTGCCGATCCTTGCTGCGGCGAGCGCGATCGTGCTCGCCCTGTCGGCGTGCAGCGGCGACCCGGCGGAGCCCGCGCCGAGCACGGCTGCGGCGACGTCCGCTGCCCCTGCTCCGTCCCCCACCACCTCGGATGCCGTGGCGCCCGAACGGCTGTACGTCGCCCTCGGCGACTCGCTGGCTGCCGGCTACCAGCCGGGGGGCACCGAGCTGCGGGACACCGCCTACCCGGCACTCGTGGCGAGCCGGCTGGAAGCCGCGGGTGCCGAGCTCGAGGTCGAGAACCTCGGGTGCAGCGGGGAGACGACGACCTCCCTCATCGAGGGTGGCAAGTGCACCTTCGAGGAGGGCAGCCAGCTCGAGCAGGCCGAGGCCGTGTTGGCCGAGCGGGCTGGCGAGGTTGCTCTCGTGACCATCGACATCGGCGGCAACGACCTGCTGCGCTGCGTCCGCGGCGGAGCATCCATCGACACCGCGTGCGTGACCGAGGGCGTGCAGACGGTGGAGAAGAACCTCCCGACGATCCTCGAGCGGCTGCGCACGGCTGCTGGTGCCGACGTCCCGGTGCTCGTGCTCGGCTACTACAACCCGTGGGTGGCCGCCCAGACCCTGGACCAGCCGGTGGCCGGAGTCGAGGAGGCGGCGCAGGCGTACGCCGACCTCAGCGACGGCATCGAGGCAGCCGCGAAGGGCGCCGGGGCGACCTTCGTCGGCCTCGACGAGGCCTTCGCGACCGACGACACGACGCCGACCCAGATCGGCGGCCGCACCGTGCCCGAGAACGCTGCCCGGGTGTGCACGCTGACCAACCTGTGCACCGCGCGCGACATCCACTTCTCCGACGAGGGGGCCGCGACCGTGGCCCGGGTGCTCGCCGAGGCCGCCACGACGGCCGGGGTCACGGCCGCGGGCTGACCCAGGCGGTGGACTCACCCGGAAGCATGCCGTCGACGATCGGCGGCCAACGGGCTCGACGGGGTCATCGACGTGGCCCGCCGGCGGCTCCCGAAGGAGCTCGACCTGCCCGCGGCCGAGATCGTGGCGTCGACGCTCGGTGCCGACGTCGTGGCGATCGGCGCCGTCGACGCGGCGGTCGAGGCCGCCCGAGAGGGTGCGCTCCACATCGCGTAGCGCGCCCCGGCATCCGGCCGAGGTTCCGGCGGCGCGGCCGTAGGCTGCAGCCATGCGCATCGCGAGGTTCACCACGGGCGAGGACCCGGCCTACGGGCTCGTCGACGGGGCAGGGGAGAAGATCGCAGAGATCACCGGCGACCCCCTCTACCAACGCATCGAGCTGACCGGGGCGGTCCACGAGGTCTCGGACGTCCGCCTGCTCGCGCCGGTCATCCCGCGCAGCAAGGTCATCGGCATCGGGAAGAACTACGCCGAGCACGCTCGCGAGATGGGCGGCGAGGCGCCGGCGACCCCGCTGATGTTCCTCGTGCCCAACACGGCCGTCATCGGCCCCGGTGACCCCGTCGTCATGCCCCCGCAGACCAGCGAGGTCGGCTACGAGGGTGAGCTCGCCGTGGTCATCGGCCGGCTGTGCCGGAACGTCGATGCCAGCGACGCGCTCGACTTCGTCTTCGGCTACACCATCGCCAACGACGTCACGGCGCGCGACCTTCAGCGCAGCGACGGCCAGTGGGCCCGGGCCAAGGGCTTCGACACCTTCTGCCCGCTCGGGCCGTGGATCGAGACCGACCTCGACCCGGGTGCCCAACGGATCGTGACGATGCTCGACGGGGCGATCGTCCAGGACGGTCCGACGTCCGACATGGTCCACGACGTCGCGAGCCTGGTCGCCTTCGCGTCCGAGGCGTTCACGTTGCTGCCCGGGGACGTCATCCTCACCGGCACCCCGGCAGGCGTCGGACTCGTGGATGCCGGGCAGCGCGTCGACGTCGACATCGACGGCATCGGGGTGCTGAGCAATCCGTTCGTGCGTCACTAGGCTGTCCCCACCATGACCGAGAGTGAGCAGTTCGTGTCCGAGACCTCCGCCGCAGCACCCGTCGGCGCCCTCACGGGGGCGGTTCGGCTTCGTGTCGCGCCGTCGCCGACGGGTGACCCGCACGTCGGCACGGCCTACATGTCCCTGTTCAACCTGGCGTTCGTTCGCCAGCAGGGGGGCCGCTTCGTCCTGCGCATCGAGGACACCGACCGCACGCGCTTTCGCGCCGACTCCGAGCAGCAGGTGTTCGACACGCTGTCGTGGCTCGGGCTGACCTGGGACGAGGGCCCCGACGTCGGTGGCCCCTTCGAGCCCTATCGCCAGAGCGAGCGCCTCGACACCTACCGGCCCTACGTCGATCGACTGATCGAGTCCGGCCACGCCTACCACTGCTGGTGCACACCGGGGCGGTTGGCGCAGATGCGCGAGGCGCAGGCCAGGGACAAGAAGCCGACCGGCTATGACCGCATGTGCCACGGGCTCACGGAGCAGGAGCGGGCAGAGCTTCCCGGCTTCTCCGAGACGCCCGTCGTGCGCATGTTCGTGCCCGACGACGTCCCGCTGGTCTTCGACGACCTCATCCGCGGCACGGTGTCGGCACCGCGCCCGGACGACCAGGTCATCTTCAAGGCCGACGGCTTCCCCACCTACCACCTGGCCGTCGTCGTCGACGACCACGAGATGGGCATCACCCACGTCGTGCGCGGCGAGGAGTGGATCTCCTCGACGCCCAAGCACATCCTGCTCTACCAGTGGCTCGGGCTGGAACCGCCGAAGTTCGCGCACATGCCCCTGCTGCGCAACCCGGACTCCTCGAAGATCTCCAAGCGCAAGAACCCCGCCGCTCGCCTCACCTGGTTCCGTGAGCAGGGCTACCTGCCCGAGGCCCTCGTCAACTTCCTCGCCCTGCTGGCCTACCCGCCGGCCAAGGGCCCGGAGGGTGAGGACGTGGAGGTCTTCACGTTCGAGGACTTCTCCGCCCGGTTCTCCTGGTCCGACGTCAACCCGGTCGGCCCGATCTTCGACCTGAAGAAGCTCGACTGGCTCAACGGCATGCACATCCGCGCCCTGGAGCTCGACGACTTCACCTCGCG
>Ga0073903_10000477_pt1 | contig 20802 bp, 15 predicted proteins | sample KloWWTKNB14_bulk_FD_66665 | JGI IMG/M metagenome (GOLD analysis project Ga0073903, IMG submission 66665) | Active sludge microbial communities from Klosterneuburg, Austria, studying microevolution and ecology of nitrifiers - Klosterneuburg... | ecosystem: Engineered > WWTP > Aerobic digester >... | reverse complement strand
CTGGTGGCGCAGGGTGAGACGGAAGCGGGGACCGATGCGGGCGCTGGCGGCACACAGCGCATCGACGGTTTCGTCCTGATGCTGGACAACATCACCCGCAACTTCGAGGTCGAGTCCGCCCGCGACCGCGAGCTCAACGAGCTGATGGAAAGCCAGCGCGCGGCCCTGGGCAACCTGCAGGCCGCCGTGGAGATGCTGGACCTCAGCGACCTGGATGCTCCCACCCGGGAGCGTTTCCTCGGCGTGGTGCGATCGGAGGCCCTGCGCATGATCCGCGGTGTGCAGGCCTGGTCACAGGCCAGCGCCCAGGACATGGGCACCCGCTGGCCGTTGGAGGAAATGCTCGGCGCCGATCTGGTGGCCGTGGCGCGCCGGCGCCTCGAAGAGCTGCCCAACCTGCGTGTCGTGACCGACGAGGTGGATGAGGCCGTCTGGCTCAAGGTGGACAGTTACTCGCTGCTGCTGGCGCTGGCCTACCTGGCCGACCGGCTGACGTCGGAGTACGGCATCCGACAGCTCGCACTGCGCCTGCAGGCGGTGGGTGCGCGCGCCCAGCTCGACCTGATCTGGACCGGCCAGTCGATGAGCACCGAAACGGTGATGAGCTGGGAAATCGACGGCATCCAGATCGGCGGCCAGCACAGCAGCCAGCTGTCGGTGCGCGATGTGGTGCAGCGCCACGGCGGCGAGTTCTGGTTCGAGCGCGAACGGGTGCGTCACCAGGCCTTTTTCCGTTTCCTGCTGCCCGGGGCCGACACCCAGGCGGCGGTGGCCGCCGCCGGTGCGGCCGGCTATGTGCACAGCGACAGCCGACCGGAGTACTACGACTTCGATCTGTTCGCTTCCCGCCGCAGCCATGAGGATCTGGAAGAGCGTCGCCTGGTCGATCTGGTCTACACCGTGTTCGACACCGAGACCACCGGCCTCAACCCGTCCGAAGGCGATGAGATCATCCAGATCGGCGCCACCCGGGTGCTCAACGGCAAGCTGATCAAGCAGGAGTCGTTCGAGCAGCTGGTCGACCCCTGTCGGCCGATTCCCGCCGCGTCCATTCCCATCCACGGCATCCAGCCGGAGATGGTGCAGGGCCAGCCCACCATCGAGCAGGTGCTGCCGGCCTTCCATGCCTTTGCCAACGAGACGGTCCTGGTGGCGCACAACGCGGCCTTCGACATGCGCTTCCTGCAGCTCAAGGAGGAGCGCACCGGCCTGCGCTTTGACCACGCGGTGCTCGACACCCTGCTGCTGTCGGCGGTGGTGCATCCGAACCAGGAATCCCACCGGCTGGAGGCGATTGCCGAGCGCTTCGAAATCAACGTGATCGGCCGCCACACCGCCCTGGGCGATGCGATGGTCACCGCCGAGGTGCTGATCCGCCTGATCCCGCTGCTGGCGGAAAAGGGCATCCACACCTTGCGCCAGGCCCGCGAGGCGCAGCAGCAGACCTACTACGCGCGGTTGAAGTATTGATCCACCCCCGCAGCGGCTGCGCCGCTCCCCCTCAAGGGGGCACAACCAGTGGCCCGGCAAAGCCGGTTCCGCGGTTGTTGCTGGACAAATGCAGTGCGGGGCTGGGGGGCTCGCTCAGAAGCGGCCAGCGGTGTAGCGCTGACTGAGGACTTGCTGGAGCTTCTGCACGACGCCGAAGGCGTCCTTGAGCCGGCGGCGCTCGAAGCTTGACAGCGTGTCGGGGTCGAGGAAGTTGTCCGGCGCACGGCCCTGGTCGATCTGGCGCATCTGATGCTGGATGCGCAGGGTCGAGAGGAACTCCAGCGCATCGCGCAGATCGTGAGCAGCCTGCTCGCTGACCTCGCGGCTGGCGCCGGCCGATTCCAGTCGGTCGTGGGTGTTCACCGCCGGATGTCCGCCGGCCAGCGCGTAGACCCGCGCCAGGTCCACCACCGGCACGATGCCGTTGTGCTTGAGGTCGATGGTGCCGCGGTGCTCGCCGCTGCGTGCGGTGGAGATCTGCCCGAACATGCCCAGCGGCGGCGTGTGCCCCAGCGCGTTGCTGACCATGTAGGCCAGGAAGATGCGGTTGCCCTGGGTGCGCTGCAGCACCTCGCGGCGCAGATCCTCCAGCAGCTCGGCGCGGCCGTACACCGCGCGCAGGTCAAAGAACACGCAGGTCAGCATCAGCGCCATCGGCTCGGGTTCGTCCACCCAGCGGTGGAAGTACTCGTGCCAGCGGCGCTGCGGCTGACGCCACTTGTCGGTCATCGCCATCATCTCGCCCGGGCAGTGCACGTAGCCGCAGGCGTCCAGGCCGTCGCAGACGAACCTGGACAGTGCGGCGAAGTAGGCGCCGTGGGGGGCCTCGTCGTAACCGTTGTCCAGCACCATGCAGTTGTCCTGGTCGGACTTGGCGGTCTGCTCCTGGCGTGCCTGCGAGCCTGCCGCCACCCAGCAGTAGTCCACCGGCGGAGGGCCGTACTGCCGCTCGCCCAGCTGCAGCAGGCGGCTGGTGAACGCATCGGTGATGGCGGTCATGATGTGTCCGCTGCTGTAGGCAGTGGCCCCCGCAGCCGCGAGGCTGCGCTGCAGGTCGCGCACCTTGCCGGCGCAGCCCACCAACCCTTCCAGCGACTCCTGGGAGTGGATGCTGCGTGCCAGGTACACCGCCGAGGTGCTGTAGTGCTCGGTCAGGTCGCTGGTGGTGACCATGCCCACCACCTTGCCGTCGTCCATCACCGGCACGTGGTGGATGTTGTGGCGGGCCATCAGCAGCATGGCGTGGAAGGCCGGTGCGGACGTTGCGATGCACATCGGCGCCAGGGTGGCGATGTCCATCACCGGGCGTTCGATGTCCAGGCCCTGCGCCACCACCCGGCTGCGCAGATCACGGTCGGTGATCAGGCCGAACAGGTGATCCTCCTGCCCGATCAGCACCGACGAAATGCGCTGTTCGCTCATTTTGCGTGCCGCCTCCCGGATGGGGGTCTCCGGCGCCAGCAGCACCGGAGCACGCCGCACCAGCGAACCCACCGCCCGCGTGACCAGGCTCAGATGCAGATCACTGCCCGGCACGTCCCCCAGCGCGGGGTGGCTGCCTGCGGCCTCATCGTCCGCCGTGGGTGTCAGACCCGGAAAGTGAAACTGCAGACCGGGCAGTTTGCGCAGCCAGGGCGACAGCCGGGCCACCGGCAGCAGCGCCAGCACACAGGGTCGTGCCGCGGTGGCCGACCAGCGTCCCTCCAGGCGCCCGGCCATGGTTCCCGCGCCGATGAGCTCGTCTGCCGGCAGCGCCACGGTGGCCGCTCCGTCGTCCAGTGCCAGCGTGAGCTCGCCCTCCAGCAGCCAGCACAGTTGCCGGTCCCAGGTGTCGGCATCCAGAACCAGGTCGTCGACCGCAGCCGATCCGACCTCCCAGTGTTCCGCCAGGGCTCGGCAACCCTCCGATCCGAACTGGGACAGCACCCGATGACCCCGCATGCGCTCGGCCAATCGCACCGAATTCCAAGTCTTGATATCCATCATGAAAATGTACGGGCGCGACGGGTGCCCCGGCTTGTTCCAGGGCAACCGTTCCCGAGCTCGCTTGCCTTCGTGCGCAAAGCAAACCCCATCGCGCCCCGATCCTGACGCGGATCAAGTTCCAATTCCGTTTTGAGACCTAGAGTGGCGCCACTTCACTTGGGATAAACCCTATGTTCAAGCATCTCCTCGTGCCCGTCGACGGTTCCGAACTCTCGGTCCGTGCGATGACTTCCAGCATCGAGCTGGCCCAGAAGCTGGGGGCCCGCATCACCGGTTTTGTGGCTGAGCCCGATCTGCCGATGTCCACCATCAGCACCAACCCCAGCGTCTTCACTGAACAGGTGAAGTCGCACGAGGCCAAGTCCGAGGCGCATGCCCAGGCGGTGCTTCACAAGTTCCAGACCCTGTGCGGCGAAGCGGGCATCGCGTTCAGCGCCGACCACACCACCACCCAGCAGGTGGATCGCGCCATCGTCGAGGCGGCGGAACGTGCCGGGGCCGATCTCGTGGTGATGGTCACGCACGGCCGCGGCGTCTTCGGCGAACTGCTGTTCGGCTCGCACACCAAGAACGTGATGACGCGGTCCAAGCTGCCGCTGCTGGTGCTGCACTGATCCTGCGCGCTTGACAGGGGAGCGGCGCGGCAGGAGGGGGCCCTGCCGCGGCTAGGATGCCGCGCCATGACCCTGGAGCTCCTCTTCCGCCTGCTCGGACTGATCGCGGTGATCGCGCTCGGCTGGGTGGGTGTGCGGCGCGGCTGGCTGGAAGGCGCTGCCGGCCTGCGGGCCCTGGGCAACGCTGCCTTCCTGATCTTTGTGCCCGCGCTGCTGTTCCGCACCACCGCGCGGGTGGATCTGGCTGCGTTGCCCTGGCGTCTGCTGCTGGCCTATTTCGGCCCGGTGCTGGGCTGGATGCTGGCCGTCTGGGCCTGGGAGCGCCGCCGTCTGCGCCGAACCTGTCCCGGTGGCGTGCCGCTGGCGCGGGTGGCGGAGCCCACGGCGCGGGCCATCACCCTCAGTTTCGGCAATGGCGTCCAGATGGGCCTGCCCTTCTCCGCTGCGCTGTTCGGTGAGGCCGGACTGCGCCTGCATGTGGCCATCGTCAGTGTGCACGCGCTCACCCTGTTGAGCGTGCTGACCGTGCTGGTCGAGACCGACCTGGCCCATGCCACCGCCCGCGACAGCGGCCGGCCCCATTCCCTGCTGGCCACTCTGGGCAGCACGGTGCGACAGACGGTGATCCATCCGGTGGTGCTGCCGGTGCTGGCCGGGCTGGCCTGGAACCTCGCCGGTCTGCCGCTGCCGCAGGTGATGGACCAGACCCTGCAGATGGTCGGCCAGGCCGGCGTGCCGCTGTGCCTGGTGCTGATCGGTGCCTCGCTGGCTCAGCATGGCATGGGTGGACAGCTGGGCACGGCGCTGCGGCTGTCCGCGCTGAAGATGCTCGCCCTGCCGCTGCTGGTGCTGGGCGTGGCGCACTGGGGCTTCGGCCTGGACGGGCTGCCGCTGGCGGTGCTGGTGGTGGCCGCGGCCTTGCCCACCGGCAGCAACGCGCTGCTGTTTGCGCAGCGCTACCGGGCGCGGGAGGTGGAGGCCAGCGGCACCATCGTCGTTTCCACCATGGCTTTTGCGGCGGTCGTGCCGCTGTGGCTGACGGTGCTGAAAGGCTTCTTCGGCGGCTTCTGATCGGGACGGGCATCGCCCGGCCCTTGGGGGTGCTCAGAAGCGGGAGCGTCGGGGCAGCGGGGTGATCGCCATCCTGTCGAGCTGGTCGATGAAGTGGTTCAGCGCCAGCACCGGGCAGTGCAGCTTGCTGCCCAGGGCCAGCAGGGTGGCGTCGCCGGTGACCAGCGCGTGGGCCTGGCCGGCCATCGACAGCCGCACGAAGGCCATGGCCGCCGTGGCTCCGTCGGGCGCGGCGTCTGCGTCAGCCTGCGCCACCCGCACCTTCAGCGTGTAGGGCAGGTAGTCGCCCAGCAACTGGCGTTGCTCCTGCGGCAGCAGGCCCAGGTGGGGGTGCGCCAGGTTGGCGCCCAGGTCCAGCATCGTGGCCTTGCAGACCATCGGCCGGCAATGGCCGCTTTGCCAGGCCTCACGCAACCGGGCGGCCGGGCCGCCGCCGAACATCAGCGCCGTCACCACCACCGAGGTGTCCAGCACCACCCGCGGCGGCTTGCCGCGGCTGTCGATGCGGGAGTCCGGAGGCGGGTCAGGCAGGCGGGAGAGGTTCATCGAAGAGGATGCCGGCACGATCGCTGCGGCGCGGCAGATTATCCGGACGGTCCACCCTGGTTCAGCGGCCCCAGGCCCGGGCAGCCTGCGCAACCCGTGCGAAGATGCTCCATCTTCCCGCATCGACGTCTGTGCCGCGGCACTTTCCAGCCAGGCGCCGTCCTTTCCCTGCCGCGACACCATGGCCGATCCAACTTCCGCCGACCCCGCCGTCGGCAATGCCGCCGACCTGCCCGAAGGCTTCCAGCGTGTGCGACGCGTGCTGGCCGAACGGGGCCATCCGCACGCGCCGCAGTTTCTCAGCGTGGCGGCCCGCACCGCCCAGGAGGCGGCCGACGCCCTGGGGGTGGCGCTGGGCCAGATCGCCAAGAGCGTCATCTTCCGCCGCAAGGCCGACGAGCGCGCCGTGCTGGTGGTCACCTCCGGCGACCGGCGGGTGGACGAACGCAAGGTGGCCGTCCATGTCGGGCCGATCGGCCGGGCCGATGCGGACTTCGTCAAGCGCAGCACCGGTTTTTCCATCGGCGGCGTTTCGCCGGTGGCGCACGCGACGCCGCCGGTGATCCTGATCGACGCGGACCTGCGGCGCTTCGATGTCATCTGGGCTGCGGCCGGCCACCCCAACGGTGTCTTCCCGCTGTCGCCCGACGAACTGGTGCGCCTCACCGGAGACGCCCCGGTGCACGACGTGGTGCAGGCCGCCACGCCCACACCCGCTCCTGCTCCCGCGGCAACCCGGGCGGGCGATGCGCGCTGAAACGCCGGCAGTGACGCCGGCCGTGCCGCGCGATGCCCAGGGCCGCGTCGCCAGCCCCTGCCGCAACCTCTGCCAGCTCGACGAGGCGCGCCGCTGGTGTCTGGGCTGCCGCCGCAGCTTGGACGAAATCGCCAACTGGTCGCGCCTGAACGATGCCCAGCGGCAGGCCGTCTGGCTGGCCTTGCCCGGGCGCGACCTGCCCGTCCCACCGCAGAACTGAACCCCTTCCGCTGCCATGTCGTCCTCCTCACTGACCCCGTTGCGTTTCTGGTTCGACCCGATCTCGCCCTACGCCTGGCTGGCCTTCCAGCGCCTGCCGCAGCTGCTGCAGGGCCACAGCGTGGTGGTGGACTACCAGCCGGTGCTCTTCGCCGGACTGCTCAAACACTGGGGCCAGCTCGGGCCGGCAGAAATTGCCCCCAAACGCGACTGGACCTGGCGGCAGGTGGGCTGGCAGGCGCAGCGCCACGGCGTCACGCTGAAGCCGCCCGCGCAGCACCCGTTCAACCCGCTGGGACTGCTGCGCCTGCTGCTGGCCTGTGCGCCGCAGGGGGGCACGCCCTCGCGCCACGTCTGCACCACCGTGCTGGAGGCGGTCTGGACCCGGGGCGGCGCCGCGGACGACCTGGCGCTGCTGGCCGAACTCCAGTCCCGCCTGAACCCCCGCCTCGACCTCGCGGGCGACGAGGTCCGCCAGGCCCTGCGCGCGGCCACCGACGCGGCGCTGCAGCGCGGCCTGTTCGGTGTGCCGACCGTGGAGGTGCTCGGCGAGGGTCCCCAGGCGGGCCGCCTCTACTGGGGCCACGACGGCCTGGAGATGCTGGCCGCCGCGCTGGATGGCGACCCCTGGTTGCAGGGGCCGCAGGGCTGGGACGGATTGACCCCGCAAGCAGGTCTGCAGCGCAGCCGCTGAGCGGCGACCGCCGCGAGGCGCCTGCTTCTACTTCGCGTCCACCAGGGCGCCGATGTCCAGCAGGGTCAGCTCGTTGTCGTCGGGCTTGCCGATGCGACGACCGGAGGAGTAAGGGAAGTTGTTGTCGTTGACCACCACGATGTGGCGGCCATCCACCAGCGCCAATCCCTCCGGGCCCAGGTGCGGCAGCACGAAGACCGCTTCGTTCGGGCCCACCTTGGCCAGGCGCTTCGGGTTGTCGATCTTCGTCAGGTCAATGAAGGCCACCTTTCGGACGAAACCGTCCGCATCCACCTGAGCCAGGTCGATCTTGTAGATGCGCTTGAACCTGGCCGGGCGGGTGAAGCAGTCGCTGCGGGGTTCGTCCGGGCAGCCGGGGCCGGCGCCTTCGGTGCTGTCGTCGCGTTCGATCACCAGGCCGGTGCTGGCGTCCAGCAACTGGAAGTCGGCGGCCACGTGGCCGGCGGCCTCGAAGGCGTACTTCCACTGCCGGCCGGTGTAGCGCCGCGTGGCCACCTCCAGCTCCAGGATGCGGGCGTAGGGTCGCCCGCCGGCCTGTTCCTGCGCCTTGGCGGTCGCGTCCCAGAGCGGCCACTCGAACATCGGGTAGAGCCTGCTGCCGTCCGGCGCCTTGGCCATCGGCTCGAAACCGCCGGAACGGCGCACCTCCCAGCCGGTGGCTTCGCCCGGGTAGTTCGACAGGCGGCCCTGGCTGTAGTGGTCCGGGCTGCGGTAGCTGCGTTCACCCACCTGGGTCTCGATCAATCCCAGGGCCCGGCCCTGGGCATCGAAGCGAATCACATAGGGGCCGAACTCGTCGCCGATCCACCATTCACCGCCGACCACCTGGATCGACTCCAGGTCCAGGTCCGCGCCGGTCAGGAAGCGCTCGCGGCTGGCCTCGTTCTGGATCGCGAAGGGAATCCTGTGGTCGGGGTCACGCAGGAAGGTCGTGTGCGCCCGTTGCACCTGGCCGGAGGCCCAGTCCACCTTCAGGCGATGCACCATCAGCAGCGCATCGGTGGAGTTGACCTTGGACCCGAAGCCGTTGTCCGTCAGTGTCAGGAACTCGTCATGGCCCAACGCCACGATGCCCGAGAAGCCCTGCACGGACTGTCCCTTCACCGGCAGTGCACCGCCCGAGGCGCGCGGATGTTTCGGGTCACCGACAAAGGTGTTGGCCGGGAGGGTGCCCAACGTTTCGCGACGCAGGCGGTCGGCTGCGGCGAACTTTCCGGCACTGCGGAACAGCCGACCGGCCCGGTGGGGTGCCGCCACCGTGCTGTCATGGGGCAGCAGCGCATGGCCGGCGAGCACCGCAGTGACTTCGGTCTGTGCCTGTGCCCGGGGCATCACGGCCACTGCCGATGCCGCCAGCAGCAGGGAAGCCAGCAGGCGTTGGGGGTTGGACGGGAGAGGCATGGCGAACATCCAGGTGGTCGAGGCTGGCGCACTCTAGGCAGCGCGGATGAAATCGGCATGACGCCGATGGGGCCAAGCGTTTCGTGCGGTCTGTCACGACACCATCACGCTGCCGGGCTAGTTTCAGTCCTTTACAGCCCACTCTGCTGCTCCGACCATGAAACCACCTGCCCGGAACCTGCCCATCCTGCGCGGCTCGAACCTCCTGCTCGGTGCCGAGCCGGCGCACCAGCCTGCCAGGCGTCGCTTCGTGCGGGACCTGGCCCTGGGCGGACTGGCCATCGGCAGCCTGGGCCTGAGTGCCTGCGGCGGTGACGATGATGAAGACGAAGGCGAACCGGTTGCCAGCGTCACCTATGCGCATGGGGTGGCCAGTGGTGACCCCCTGTCCGACCGCGTCATCCTCTGGACCCGCCTGAGCACGGTCGCCACCACCGCAGTCACCCTGCGCTGGGAGGTGTCCACCGATGCGGCCTTCACCACCCTCGCGGCCAGTGGCAGCACCAGCACCGATGCCAGCCGGGACTGGACCGTCAAGGTCGACGCCACCGGCCTGCAACCCGGCACCCGCTACTGGTACCGCTTTGCGGTGGGGACACAACGCTCCCCGGTGGGGCGCACCCGCACCCTGCCCGGCGCTGCGGTGGCCCAGGTGAAGCTGGCGGTGTTCTCCTGCTCCAACTACCCGGCCGGATACTTCAACGTCTACGCCGAGGCCGCCCAACGCGACGACCTCGACGCCACGGTCCACCTGGGCGACTACATCTACGAGTACCCCCGCGGCGGCTACGCCAGCGATCAGGCCGCCGCCCTGGGCCGCGAGGTGCTGCCCGCCAACGAGCTGCTGACGCTGGCCGACTACCGCAGCCGCTATGCCCAGTACCGCAGCGATGCCGATCTGCAGGCCCTGCATGCGGCCGCGCCGATGATCGCGGTGTGGGACGACCACGAAATCGCCAACGACACCTGGAAGGACGGCGCCGAGAACCACACCGAAGGCGGCGGCACCGGTGGCGAAGGCAGCTTCACCACCCGCCGGGCCGCCGCGGTGCAGGCCTGGCACGAGTGGCTGCCGGTGCGCAGCGGTGCCGACCTGCTGAGCATCTACCGCAGCTTCTCCTTCGGCAACCTGCTGGCGCTGCACATGCTGGACACCCGCGTGCTTGCGCGCGACCTGCAGCTGGACTATGCCGACTACACCACCGCCACCGGGCTGGATGCAGCCGGCTTCACCGCCGCGCTGTCCGACACCAGCCGACAGCTGCTGGGCAGCACCCAGACCGGCTGGTTGACGGCGCAGATGAGCGCCTCCACCGCCACCTGGCAGGTGCTGGGCCAGCAGGTGCTGATGGGCCGCATGAACATCCCCGCGCCGATCCTGTTCGAGGCCCTCAACCCCGGCAGCGGCGTGAGCGTCAGCACCTACAGCGCCCTCTACGCCAAGTACCTGACCGACCCTACCTCGCTCACCGCCACCGAACAGGCCATCCTGGCCCAGCCGGCCATCCCCTACAACCTGGACGCCTGGGACGGTTACCCCGTGGCCCGCGAAACCGTGCTGGGGACCGCCCGGGCGCTGGACAAGAACCTGGTCGTGCTGGCCGGCGACACCCACAACGCCTGGGCCAGCGACCTGCAGGACCTTTCGGGCAACGCCATCGGGGTGGAGTTCGCCACCAGCTCGGTCAGCTCACCGGGCTTCGAAACCATCCTGACCAGCGAAGACCCGGCCACCCTGGCCGCCGGCCTGACCCAGCTGATCGGCCCGCTGCAGTACTGCGACACCGCCCGCCGCGGCTACCTGCTGCTCACCGCCACGGCCAGCGAATGCCGCGGTGACTGGATCTATGTCAACACCGTCACCAGCCGCAGCTACACCGCCGTCAGCGACCAGTCGCTGCGTGTGCTGCCGGGGGCGGGCAACCGGCGCATCGTGGCGGTGTGAGTTGAGGCGGGGGGGGCAGATCCACGCAGCCATTCCAAGCAGGATCCGCTCGAGTCCCCTTGGCCGGGGGCCGTCATACCGTCACCACGCAGCACTCCACAAACCCCTTCTGCTCCCCCTTGTCCGCATACCCCAGCGGATTGGCCACCACCCGGCAGCCGCCGACGCTGTAGTCGCTGGGGCAGTGCAGGTGGCCGTGCAGCCACAGGTCGGCCTGGGGCAGCAGATCGTCCAGCGCATTGCAGAAGCCGGCGGTACCGGGCGCCAGGCCGTAGCGGGGGTCGGCGCTGAGCAGGCTGGGGGCGAAGTGGGTGATGACCACCGTGGGTCCGGCTTCGTGGGGCCGGGACAGCGCCTCGCGCAGCCAGTCCTGCTCGCGCAAGGCGATGTTGCGCAGCTCGCGCGCCAGCAGCGGTGCACCGGTGGCGTCGTCCAGGGTGGTGTTCTTGGCCAGGTAGAAGTCGGCAGCGCGAAAGGCCTTCTCGCGTTCGCGCAGCTGGCGGGTGAGTTCGCTGCTGGGGTCCGCAGCAGCAGCCTGGGCCTCGCGGGTGTGGCGGCGCACGGTCTTGCGGTTGGGGGTGCCAGTCAGGCTGCCGCCGGCGCGGCCGGCCTGCTTCAGTGCCAGGGCCTGCGGGGAGGCCAGCGCGTCGAAATCGCTCCACAGCGTGCAGCCGATGAAGCGCACACCGTCGATGACCACCTCATCCTGGTCCAGGCAGGTGATGCCCAGGCGATCGCAGATGGCGCGCAGGCGGACGCGGGTGGTGGCGTAGGGCCGGCCGTCGAACTCGTGGTTGCCGGGCACGTAGAGCACGCGCTTCCAGCGGCTGCCGACCGCGCGGGGTGAAAAGCGGCCCAGGCCGAAGTCGCCCTGGACCGGGTCGTTGGCATGGGGCAGGCGCGACTTGGCCTGGTAGGAGCCGATGTCGCCGGCCAGCACCAGCAGGTCGGCGTTCGCTGCAGCCTCGAAAGAGCGGGCGGGGTCGTTCTCCAGGTGCAGGTCGGACAGCAGTTGCAGACGCATCGTTGCGTTGGCCCGCAAGGGGCAGAGTGGGATGGGATTCGTCAGCGGAGAGGCAGGAACCAGAGTGTGCCGGTTCCTGGCCCACCGCCAGGTGGCGAAGGCCGCCGCCGCCGCTGGTCTTCTACAGCCGCTGGGCCGCCGCAGCCGCCAGTGCAGCGGCCAGCACGCCCAGCACCCAGGCCGCAGCGGGGGGCAGCAGCGGCAGTGCAAACACCATCACCAGGGTAAAGCTGACCATGCCGTGCAGCCCGCGGGCGAAGCCGGCCAGCAGGCGCAGCGTGGCCAGCGCGCCGTGGCGGGGCAGGGTGAAGCAGGGCAGCACGCTGCCGGCAATCGGCAGGGCCAGCAGGGCACCGCTGACCGCGTCCGGCAGGCCCAGCGGGGCGCCGGCCAGCACAGTGGCGGCCAGGGCCACCGCGGCCGTCACCCGCCAGAGCAGCTCGCTGGGTGGCAGCGGCACGGCGCCGTGGGAGGGGGTGGGCTGGCCGGAGCGTTGCAGCTCGGCCTGCAGCCGCTGCGCCTGCCGTTGCAGGGCCCGCATGGTGAAGGAGGGCAGCAGCAACCCCAAGGCAGCCGCCACCGGCAGCGGCCAGCGCCAGGCCAGCAGCAGGGTGGCAAGCGCAGTGAATGCCAGCACCGCTGCGCCGATGCACACCGGCCAGCCCCAGCCCCGGCGTGCCAGTGCGGCAAACACCAGTGCGTGCAGCAGCATGCCGGGAAAACACAGCAGCGCAGCGGTGGCGATGGCCTGCACCTGTGCCGTTTGCCCCTCCAGCAGCATCAGGCCCAGCACCGGACCGATCACCATCGGCAGGCCCGAAACGATGCCCGCCACCGCGTGGCCGCCGCGTTTGCCTGCGAGGCTGGCCAGCAGCAGTGCGGTGGCCACCAGGGCCAGTTTGAGCGGCAGCAGAGCCATGCTCAATGGGCCGTGCCCGGAGAGCTGAAAATGTTCAAAACGTTTTCTTTTGATAAAAATGAAACAAAACGCATCTCATCGCGGGTAGTGTCACTGCAGCGGGTCGTGATCGATGCCCGCGGACGGGTCGGCCAGGCCCGTCCTCCCCCGGACTGCGTGGAGCCGCGATGACCGCGATCTTTCCAGAATCCCGTCCCGACTCAGGCCGATCCCCTTTGGAACGGCTCTGCCATCGCACAAAAGCAAGGGATGAGGTCATGGCGCCCAGGGTGAAGAAACGTTTGGCCGCACGATGCAGCGGGGGCCTGTGGGCCTGGCTGCTGTGCACGGCGGCGGCCCTGCCGGCGGGGCAAGCGCTGGCGGCCTACGACCAGCTGTATCTGACCGCGCCCGATGTGTCGAGCTGCAGCGCCGGGCGCATCCAGTCCGAGGAGGGAAGGCGCGTGCTGGAGGTGGTCAACGAGATCCGCCGCCTGCACGGCCTGGGCGAGGTGGGCTGGGACCCACAGGCTGAGGAGGCCACCCAGCAGGCTGCGCTGATGCTGGCCCTCAACCGTCGCCTGTCCCACACGCCATCGGCCGACTGGGTCTGCCACAGCCCGGCGGGTGTGCAGGGCGCGGCGACGAGCAACCTGCACCTGTCGGTGGCGCCGAGTGAGTTCGATCCGCGTCCCAGCACAGACATGGTGGTGGGTTTCCTCACCGATGTGCGCAACCGCCATGCGGGCGACGTGGGCCACCGGCGTTGGCTGCTGGACCCCTTCCTGAAGCGGGTGGCGTTTGGCCGGGTGGGCCTGGTGCTGGACGGTGGTGTGCAGGTGGATGCTGCGGCGCTGTCGGTGGTCAGCCCGGTCGCCTCGCAGGACGGGCCGACGCGCGGCAACATCCATGCCGACCACCTGGCCTGGCCCTCCGGGAACTACCCGCAGAAGTACTTCCACCCGGATGCGTACCTGTCGTTTTCGGCCGTGGTCGATCCCTACGAACGTGCGGCCAACATGGCGGTGGACTACCGCGAGGCCCAGGTCAGCCTGCGCCGACCCGATGGCCGGACCTTGCCGGTGAGCCAGCTGAGGTTTGATCTGCAGCCGGTGGGGCTGCCGAACCACCTGCAGTTCAGGGCCGAGGGTATTGAGCCGGACGTCGAATACGAGGCGGTGATCCAGGGCGTGCGGGTCGAGGGCGTGGCCCGGGACTACCGCTACCGCTTCCGCATCACACCGTGATCCGGCCAGGCAGGCTGCGGGCTCCGGTGAGGTGTTCAGGTCCCTGCGATGCGGATCGCCAAGGTCTTTGCGAGCCCTCTCCATTCGAGGCTGCAGGACGCCCGTTCCGCCATGCGTTCCCAGTAGTGGAGTGCCCAGTCGCGGGCGGGGTCGGTCAGCGCCATCGCATCGGGGTCAAACGGCAGCAGATCCAGTGCGCCGGTACTGGCGTCCGGCCGCCAGCGCATGGGCAGCATGTCGTACAGCGGGGCCAGGGTGAAGCGCCCGCGTGCCAGGTCAGCGCGCTCCACCCAGAGGCTGAGGTTGCCGAAATGCATGTCGGTGTTGCCGATCAGCCGACCGAACATCAGCGCGCTGCGCACCTGCTGCAGTGCAACCGCGGGCAGGCGTCGCTGGCCGGCCAGAGCCTGACAGGTGGCTGCCCAGTGCTGTCGCGGTCCGCCGACAAAGGCGCGGTGCACCGCATCCAGCGCCACCGCATGGCGTCGGCCGATCGGGCCGCGGGCGCCACCCCTGGTTCCCCCGGTTGCGAGGCGGTCAAAGCGCTGCGAGACGAGGTAGCTGCGAAGGGGGCTGTGAAGGACCTCGCTGCGTGCGCAGGGGATGCCTTGTTCGGCCAGCACCTGCAGCGCCAGCGCTTCGGCCTGCAGCAGGTCGTGCCAGCGCTCTCCAAAGGGTGTCCCGCGCGGTGGGGTGAACTTCACCAGCTCGGCGCCGCCTTCGGGTGAGCTGCAGAGGAACTTGGCCTGTTCGCCGCCGGCCGAGGAGCCGGCCGGCAGGGTGCGGGCCACATCGCCGGCCAGTGCGTCGTAAAGGATCAAGCGCTCCACGCCGGTGGCGGCGTTGATGTGGAGGGTGGAAGGGGCCGGTGCGGGCGTCGGTGGCTCGCCCAGCAGCAGGGCACCGGGAACATCATCGAGTTGTGCGGCGGCGAACAGCAACTGGGGCAGACTCCAGCGCTCCGGGTTGGCATCGAAGCCCAGGCCGGCCAACTGTTGGGCCTGCAGACGCCCCAGGAAACCCTGGGGCCGCAGCGGTGCCAGGAACCAGGGCAACTCCCCTTGCGTCATCCGATCCAGGCCATCAGCCTGGACGTGCAGCCGGTCGCCGGCCAGCAGGGTCAATTCCCCCCAAGGCTCACGCCGACCGGTTTCATCCACCCAGGTCAGCGGCTGGCGTGCCGGCAGGCCCAGGATGTTCTGTGGCCGGGCATAACGGGTGGCACGGCCGGACCCCAGTCTCACCACGGCCGGGCCCAGGGACTGAAGGACCCGCGAAACGCTGGGTTGGCTCTTGCCGAGGGTGGCCTGCAACTGCGCCGAGGTCAGGACCCCCTGCTGGTCCAGCGCAGTCAGCACGGCAGCTGTCTCAGCCTGAAACGAACCGGTCTGCGCGCCTTCGGGCTGAGTGCTCATGAATGGAAAAGCGGGGTTGAAAGGAGGGTGGTGCTTCTCCGATGATCGCGAGGTTTAAAAAAAAATCAACAGGTTGCGCTGATGATCGGTTCCCACCGCAGAGATGGAAGCCTTTTGGTGTGAATAGGAAATGAATAGAAATTCAGCGTGCCTGAGAGGGTCGACTGGCGGACCGCCAAGCCGCCAGCAGGCCACCCCAGCGCTGGCGCACCGCCGCCAGGTGGCGCTCCTTGACGTGCCCGTAGCCACGGATGTCTTCGGGCAGCCGGGCGATCTCCACCGCCTGGGCCAGCTGGTCGAGGCTCAGGCCGGCGAGCAGCTCCTCGACCGTCGCACGGTACTCGGCGATCAGCGCTCGCTCGGTGCGGCGCTCCGCCGTGCCGCCGAAGGGGTCCAACGCCGTGCCGCGCAGGGCCTTGAGCTTCGCCAGCCAGGGCAGGGCACGGTTCAGCCAGGGGCCGAAGCGGCGTTTGACGAGGTGGCCCTCGCGGTCGGTGGTGGCGATCTTCGGCGGCGCCAGGTGGTGCACGATCTTGAAGTCGCCTTCGAACATCTCCGCCAGCCGCGCGTGGAAGGCCGCATCGCTGTGCAGGCGCGCCACCTCGTACTCGTCCTTGTAGGCCATCAGCTTGAAGAGGTAGCGCGCCACGGCTTCGCTCAGCTTGAGCTGGGTGGAGCCTGATCCCCCGGCCAGCACGCGCTGCTCGGCGTCGCGCACGGTCTGGACGAAGTCGCGGTACTGCGCGGCGTAGGCGGCGTTCTGGTAGCCGGTGAGGAACTCGACGCGGCGGCTCACCAGCTCGTCCAGCGAGGGCCGCTTGACGATCTGGATCACCTGCTGTGCACTGAACAGCGATTGCACGCCCGCGAGGTCGTGGGCGCAGCGGCGGCCCCATTCGAAGGCGGCGCGGTTCTTCTCCACCTGCACGCCGTTGAGCTCGATGGCGCGCAGCAGCGCCGCCCGGCTCAGCGGGATTTGGCCGCGCTGCCAGGCGTAGCCCAGCATCAGCGGGTTGGTGTAGATGCTGTCGCCGAGCAGCTGCAGCGCCACCTGCTCGGCGTCGAAGCTGCCGAGCTTGTCGGCGCCCACGGCCTGCAGCAGGGCGGATTCGCAGCGCTCGCCGGGGAACTGCCAGTCCGGGTTGCCGACGAAGGCCGCAGTGGGCGTGCGGTGCGAGTTCATCGCCACGAAGGTGCGGCCCGGGTGCGTCACCTGCAGCGTGCTGGCACCGGCGGCGACGATGGCATCGCAGGCGATCACCAGGTCGGCCTTGGCGGTGTCCACCTTGGTGCTGTGGATGGTGTCGGGCCGGTTGGCGATCTGCACATGGCTCCAGGTGGCGCCGCCCTTCTGGGCCAGGCCGGCGCTGTCCTGCGTGACCACGCCCTTGCCCTCCAGGTGTGCGGCCATGCCCAGCAGCTGGCCGATGGTGATGACGCCGGTGCCGCCGACGCCGGCCACCACGATGCCCCAAGGAGCTTCGGCCACCGGCAGCACCGGCTCGGGCAGCGCCGGCAGGCTGAAGGGGTCGGCCTTCGCCTCGGTCTTCTTCTTGCGCAGCTGCCCGCCCTCGACGGTCACGAAGCTGGGGCAGAAGCCCTTCACGCAGGAGAAGTCCTTGTTGCAGGTGTTCTGGTTGATGCGGCGCTTGCGGCCGAACTCGGTCTCCACCGGCTCGACGCTCAGGCAGTTGCTCTGCACGCTGCAGTCGCCGCAGCCCTCGCAGACGGCCTCGTTGATGACGGTGCGCACCGCCGGGTCGACCATCTTGCCGCGCTTGCGGCGGCGCCGCTTCTCGGTGGCGCAGGTCTGGTCGTAGATCAGGATGGTGCAGCCGGGGATCTCGCGCAGCTCGCGCTGCACCGCGTCCAGCTCGTCGCGATGCCGCACGGTGACACCCGGGGCCAACCCCACCGGAGCATCGTACTTGGCGGGATCGTCGGTGACGACGACGATCCGCTTCGCGCCCTCGGCCTCCAGCTCGCGGGTCATCTGCGGCACGGTGAGCACGCCGTCCACCGGCTGGCCGCCGGTCATCGCCACCGCGTCGTTGTAGAGGATCTTGTAGGTGATGTTCACCCCGGCGGCGATGCTCTGGCGCACCGCCAGTGCGCCGGAGTGGTAGTAGGTGCCGTCGCCCAGGTTGGCGAACAGGTGCGGTCGCTTCGTGAAGGGCGCCTGGCCGACCCAGGGCACACCTTCGCCGCCCATCTGCGTGAATCCCACCGTGCTGCGGCCCATCCACACGCTCATGAAGTGGCAGCCGATGCCGGCCATCGCCAGCGAGCCCTCCGGCACCCGGGTGCTGGTGTTGTGCGGGCAGCCGCTGCAGAACCAGGGCTTGCGCTCCAGCTCGCCGCTGGTGGTGCTCCAGCTGCCACCGCCCTTCAGGTCGCGCCCGGCGAGCACGGCCAGGCCCCGGTCCATGCGCGCGGCCACCTCGGGCGGTACGCCCAGCTTCTTCAGCCGCTTGGCCAGCGCCTGGGCGATCAGCGCGGGCGTCAGGTCGGCGGTGGCGCGCAGCAGGGTGTTGGCGCTGGGGTTGGGCTGGCTCCACTCGCCTCCGTGGCCACCGAAGGGCCCTTCCCGGTCCGAGTCACCTTCGGGCTCGTCGAACTTGCCCAGCACATTGGGTCGCACGTCCGGCCGCCAGTTGTACAGCTCCTCCTTGAGCTGGTACTCGATGACCTGGCGCTTCTCCTCGACCACCAGGATCTCGCTGAGCCCTTCGGCGAACTCGCGGGTGGTGGCGGCTTCCAGCGGCCAGACCACGCTGACCTTGTGCACGCGGATGCCCAGCGCCCGGCAGGAGTCGTCGTCCAGCCCCAGGTCGACCAGCGCCTGGCGGGTGTCGTTGTAGGCCTTGCCGCTGGCGATGATGCCGAAGCGGTCGTTCGGGCCCGAGATGACGTTGCGGTTGAGCCGGTTGGCGCGCACGTAGGCCAGCGCGGCGTACCACTTGAAGTCCATCAGCCGGGCTTCCTGCGGCAGCGCGGCGTCCGGCCAGCGGATGTGAACGCCGCCCGGCGGCATCTCGAAGTCCTCCGGCAGCAGGATCTTCACCCGATCCGGGTCCACCTCGACGCTGGCCGACGACTCCACCACCTCCTGGATGGTCTTCATGCCGGTCCACACCCCCGCGAAGCGGCTCATCGCGAAGGCGTGCAGGCCCAGGTCCAGGATCTCCTGCACGCTGCTGGGGAAGAACACCGGCAGCCCGCAGGCCTTGAAGATGTGGTCGCTCTGGTGCGCCGCGGTGCTGCTCTTGGCCACGTGGTCGTCACCGGCCACCGCGATCACCCCGCCGTGCGGCGCGGTGCCGGCCATGTTGGCGTGTTTGAACACGTCCGAGCAGCGGTCCACCCCCGGGCCCTTGCCGTACCAGATGCCGAAGACGCCGTCGTACTTCTTGTTCGCCGGGTCGAACTCGATCTGCTGCGTGCCCCACACCGCGGTGGCCGCCAGCTCCTCGTTCACGCCGGGCTGGAAGACCACATGGTTGCCCGCCAGGTGCTTCTTGGCCTGCCACAGCGCCTGGTCATAGCCGCCCAGCGGGCTGCCGCGGTAACCGCTGACGAAGCCGGCGGTGTTCAGCCCGACCATCGCATCGCGCTGGCGCTGCAGCATCGGCAGGCGCACGAGGGCCTGCACCCCGCTCATGAAGGCCCGGCCGCTGGCCAGGGCGTACTTGTCGTCCAGCGTGACGGCTTCCAGCGCGCGGCGCACGGCATCGGGGAGGGGGGCGTTCATGGCGGCGGATTCCTGCGTTGGTCCTGCGGCGGGGCCGGCCTCGTGAGCCGGGCATCCTGAGGGAGTCGATGGGCCGCAGTGTAGGCAGCATGGCGCGAGAGGTGTTTTCCATCTTTGCCCGCAAAGCGATACTTGCGGCAATCCAGGATCTGGAATCGATCACGTTACGAAACAGGATTGCTCAAGATGGCCATATCAGGGAAAACGAGAAGTGCCGAAGCCGAGTCCGGCGAACCCCACGGCGCCGGGCTGGACCGCTACGACGTCGCCATCCTCGGCGAGCTGCAGCGCGATGCGCGGCTGTCCAACGCCGAGCTGGCGCAGCGCATCGGCCTGTCGGCCGCGCCCACCTGGCGGCGCGTGCGCTGGCTGGAGGAGCAGGGCTACATCACCGGCTACCGGGCCGAGCTCAACCGCCGCAAGCTCGGCCTGGGCGTGCTGGCCTTCGTGCGCGTCGATGCCGACCGCAACAACGCCGAGGCGACCCAGGCGCTGGAGGCGGCGATGCGCGCCATGCCCGAGGTGGTGGCCTGCCACTACATCAGCGGTGCCGGCACCTTCGAGCTGCAGGTGGTGGCCACCGACCTGGACGCCTATTCACGCTGGGCGATGGAGGTGCTGTTCCGGCTGCCGAACGTCAAGGACGTGCACACCAGCTTCTCGCTGGGGGAGGTCAAGGCCGGTGCGGAGCTGCCGCTCACGCATTTGAGGGGGCGTGCCTAGCCGTTTGGGGGGCGGATCGGATGGGGAATTGCGGCAGGATACGGATTACAAATTGTGACGCTTGTCATGATTTTCTACGCTGGCGATCACCGTGGATGCCCCTTTGCAGTCTCTGTCCGAACGTGCCTTCGCCCTGTTGCTTGGTTCCGGCGCGCACCTGCGCATCCGGGCGGCGCACAGCTTTCTCGCCCTGCTGGCCTACGGGCTGTTTGCGCTGTGCCAGTGGCAGGGGGTGCGCCTGGGTGTCATGGACGCGCAGGCCTCGCCGCCGCACATGGCCGTCTACCTGACGGGCGGACTGCTGTTCTACGGGCTGGTGCGCAGTGGTGTCAGCGAGCGCTGGCGTGATCCGTCGCTGACGCTGCCGCAGACCGTCTTCGGCATCTGCATGGCGGCGGTGGGCTACCCCCTGGCGGGTGAGGCGCGGGGCGGGGTGATTGCGGTGGCCATGCTGGCGGTGTTCTTCGCGGCCATTCGACTCACTGCGCGGCAGGGTCGGGCGCTGTCCGCCTTTGCCTTCCTGGCGCTGGCATTGGCAATGGCCTGGGGTTCTCTGGGCGACTCACCCCGCTACCCGCCCAGGGTGGAACTGTTGCTGCTGCTGCTGACCGGAATCTCCAGTGCGGCCATGGCCCTTTTGCTGGGCAACCTCAGTCGGCTGCGCCTGCGCCTGACGCGGCAGCGCCGGGAACTGGTTGAAGCGCTGGAGCGCATCCGCCAACTGGCCACCCACGATGAGCTCACCGGCCTGCCCAACCGCCGGGCGGTGCAGGATGCGCTGCTGGCCGAGACCACCCGCCAGGCCCGCCTGGGCCAGCCGCTGGCGGTGGTGATGATCGATCTGGACCGCTTCAAGGAGGTCAACGACCGCCACGGCCACAAGGCCGGTGACCTGGTGCTGCGTGGCTTTGCCGAACGCGCCGAGACGGTGCTGCGGGGTGTGGACGTGCTGGGCCGCTGGGGCGGGGAGGAGTTCCTGCTGCTGCTGCCGGACACCTC
>Ga0073903_10000469_pt1 | contig 20925 bp, 20 predicted proteins | sample KloWWTKNB14_bulk_FD_66665 | JGI IMG/M metagenome (GOLD analysis project Ga0073903, IMG submission 66665) | Active sludge microbial communities from Klosterneuburg, Austria, studying microevolution and ecology of nitrifiers - Klosterneuburg... | ecosystem: Engineered > WWTP > Aerobic digester >... | reverse complement strand
GACAGCTTCTGCAAGTCCCACGCCGCGAGGGCCACGTTCATGGGGCTGCGCGGGAAGGCAACCAGCACCGAGATGCCGACGCGGATGCGTGAGGTTGATGCAAGCGCCTGACCGGCCAAAAGCAGTCCGTCGTGCACGGCATCGGACACGAAGAGCCCGTCGTAGCCCATTGCCTCGACGCGCTGCGCGAAGCCGCCGATCGCTTCGAGGCCGAGAGTCTCCGGGGTGGCGGCGAAGATCTCGAACACGGGTCCTGCGTCACTCCGGAGTGAACGCAAATCAACCCGGCTCGTCACCGACCATCGGCGGCACCCGCGGCGCGGCGCGCACGTAGCGCAATAGATAGGTGCTCTTGCTCATGGCTTCGGCAACTCCTTCAGCAACTGCGCCGGCGTCAGGGTCCGTATCCCGAACTTCGGTGATTCCGGCGCGAAATCCGCCACGTTGTGCGTCACGATCGCCTCCGCGCGTCCGTTCACCGCCGCCTCGAGCATCATTTCGTCGGCCGGGTCACGCAATTGCGGCCGCCATCGAAAACTGGTCTCCACCGGCTCTGACGCAGCGGCTTGATCACACTGACCACAACCAGACTGCCACACAAAGCGGCGGTGAGAAAGGGCAAGAATCGGTTTCGCGCGTCGCCCGTCAGCTGATGATCTCGCCGCTGTGAAGCCGGCGCAGGAAATGCTCCAGCGGCAGCACGCGAGTGCCGTCGACTTCGAGTTCGGCATCGCCGCGATACACGATATAACTTCGCAGGCCCCGTGCGCTTCCCGACTCCAGTGCCGCGATGCCGGACCGGAACTCGCGGCGGTAGCGACGACTTGCCTTGACCTCGATCGCGACCATGTCCCGCCCGTACCACCAGACGAAATCCACTTCGCCCCCGCTCGGCGTCGCCCAGTAGCCAAGGGATCCCTTTACGCCTGTGTAATGCATGTAGGCCCGCATCTCGTGGAGCACGAGGTGCTCGAGCAGCACGCCGTCCCAATCAGCGGGGGGCGGCTGCTCGAATCCGCCGATGGCGGCGTGCAACACGCCAGCGTCGAACCAGTAGAACCGGGGCTGCGCCACTTCCTTTACCTTGGCGCGTGGACGGTACGCCGGCAGCCACTCACCGAGCAGCGTATCCACGAGAATCTCGAAGTATCCACGCGCGGTCTCGCGGGAAACCTGTGCGTCTCGGGCAATCGCCGAGACATTCACAGTTCTCGATGCCGATAGCGCGGCCACTTCGAGAAACCGGCTGAAGGCACCCAGGTCGCGCGCGAGCCCCTCCGCCCGGATTTCCTCGGCGAGATACGTGGTCACGTAGGCTCGCAGATAATCCTCCCGCGCCGTGTCGTCCGCGGCGACGACGCTCAGGGGCATCGAGCCGTAGCGCAATAACTGATCGCCCGACACCGAAAAATCCATCTCGGCTGATGACAGCGGGAAGAGCTTGCGGAGAACGGCACGCCCGGCGAGCAGGTTTGCGCTCCCCCGCTTGAGCTTGCGGGCAGACGAGCCGGTCAGCACGAAGCGCTTGTAGCCCTTCTCTTCCATGAGGAAGTGGACCTCGTCCAGGAGCTTCGGCACGCGCTGCACTTCGTCGACCACGATCCACTCGCTCTTCGCACGAGCCAGAACCTCGGCGCGAAACAGCATGGGATCACGCTCATATCGAAGGGCATTCTGGGGCGCGAGCAAATTGAAGACGTGCGCGCCCTCCAGTCGGGACCGGACCCAGGTGCTCTTCCCGGTGCCACGCGGCCCGAACAGGAAAAAGGCAGTACGAGGGGGGTCGAGCGAGCGTGGAAACATCGACGCCGAATTTACCGTAAAAATGGCGACGATGCCAGCAGGGCGCCGCGAAGCGTGGCTACTTGTCGCCGGTCAACCTCGACATGAGTCAGGCGAGATCGAACAGCGCCGCAGCCCCCATGCCGCCACCGATGCACATGCTGACCACCACATGGCGCACACCGCGCCGACGGCCCTCGATGAGTGCGTGGCCCACAAGCCGCGAGCCCGACATGCCGAACGGATGGCCGATCGCGATCGCGCCGCCATTGACGTTGAGGCGATCGTTCGGAATACCGAGCTGGTCCCGGCAGTACAGCACCTGACAGGCAAAGGCTTCGTTGATTTCCCACAGGCCGACATCGGCCACGGAAAGGCCCGTCAGCTTGAGCAGTTTCGGGATGGCGAACACCGGGCCGATGCCCATTTCGTCCGCGCGACAACCCGCGACCGCCATCGCGCGATACGCGCCCAGCGGGCGCAGATTGCGGCGCTTTGCCTCGTCGCGGCTCATGACGACGCAGGCGCTGGCGCCGTCCGAGAGCTGCGAGGCATTGCCTGCCGTAATGAAGCGACCTTCGCGCACCCACTGACCGTTCTTCCAGACCGGCCTGAGCGCCGTGAGGCTCTCGAGCGTGGTATCCGGCCGGTTGCCTTCGTCCCGCTCGAGTGTCACGGCCTCCGTGCCGGTCGGGTTGCCCTCCTTGTCGAAAAGCTGCTTGACGCTCGCGAGCGGCACGATCTCCTCATCGAAGAGCCCCTCGCGCTGGGCCTTTGCGGTGCGCTGCTGGCTCTGCAGCGAGTATTCATCCTGTGCGGCGCGCGCGACGGCGTAGCGCTCGGCCACGAGCTCGGCCGTCTCGATCATCTGGATGTACGCCGTGGGCATCGCCTCGAGCACCGCCTTCGATTGCGCGCGGTAGGCGTTCTTGTGCTTGTTCTGGGTAAGCGAAATCGACTCGAGTCCGCCGGCCACCGCGATCTTGTGTTCGCCGACCATGATGCTCTTCGCGGCACTCGCGATCGCCACGAGGCCCGAGGCGCACATCCGGTCGATCGCCATGCCGCCCACGCTGTCCGGAAGACCTGCCGTATAGGCGCACAGCCGGCCGAGGTTGTACCCCTGCGTGCCCTGCTGTGCGGCGATGCCGAGAATCACGTCATCGACATCGCCGCCCTCGACACCGGCCTTGGCGAGTGCGGCGCGGATCACGTGGCCACCGAGCACCGGCGCCTCGGTATCATTGAACGCACCGCGGTAGGCGCGACCAATCGGCGTGCGCGCGGTGGAGACGATCACAGCTTCGGCAAGGCTCATCGGCAGTTCCTCACTTGAAATAGAGTCGGCTGATCGTGTCGACGACGCAGCCGGGCTTGGCACCGCCCTCGATTTCGACGGTGATGCGGATCGTGACCTGCACGCCGCCCTTCACTTCTTCGGCCGCGACCACCTCGCCGCGGCCGCGGATGCGCGACCCGACTCTTACCGGCGCCGGGAAGCGCACGCGCTCGCAGCCGTAGTTCACGCCCATCGTGAGGCCGTCATACGCCACGAGCTCCGGCAGGAACTTGCTCGCGAGGCTCAGCGTCAGGTAGCCGTGCGCGATGCAGCCACCGAACGGGCCTGCGGCCGCACGCGCTGCATCCACGTGAATCCACTGGTGGTCGTCCGTGGCGTCAGCAAAGAGATTGATGCGCTCCTGCGAGAGCGTCATCCATTCGGTGACGCCGAGATCGCGACCGACAGCCCCCAGCACACCCGCCACGGAATCGAATTTCTGTGTCATCGCTTCACACTCCCTCAGGCATGCTGCGAGCTGACCGAGACCACTTCGCCGGTCATGTAGGACGAATAGTCGCTCGCGAGGAAAACCATCACGTTCGCCACCTCCCACGGCTCGGCGCCCCGCCCGAAGGCTTCACGGGACTCGAGTTGGGCGAGCAATTCCTCGGACGCCGACTTGCGCAGGAACGCGTGGATCGCGATCGAGGGAGCCACGGCATTGACCCGCACCCCGAATTCGGCGGCCTCGATCGCCGCGCAGCGCGTGAGGGCCATCACGCCCGCCTTGGCCGCGGCGTAGTGCGCCTGCTCGACCTGGGCCCGCCAGCCGAGCACCGAGGCGTTGTTGACGATGACACCGCGGCCGCGCGGCTGCATGATCTTCAGCGCAGCGCGCGTCATGCGAAAAGTGCCGGTGAGCGTGATGTCCAGGACCTTCGCCCACTCCTCGTCCGCCATCTCGACGATGCGCTTGCTGGTGCCGAGACCCGCATTGTTCACCAGCACATCGATGTGGCCCATCTCCCGCTGCGCGAAAGCGAACAGCGCCTGGACGTTGTCTTCTTTCGAGACGTCACATAGCTGGCCGTGGACTGCCTCGAGCCCCGTGTCCCTGCGAATGGCGGCGACCGCCTCGGCCAGCCGGCGTTCGTGGATGTCGCTCACGACGAGGGCCCGGGCGCCCTCCTCGGCACAGCGCTTCGCGACCGCGAAGCCGATCCCGGCGCCGGCGGCAGCGGTCACGAGCACGGTCCTGTCGCGCAGCAGTCCGTGCGCGGGTACGTAATCCGGAGGTGGTCTCATGGGCTTCCTTCGCGATCGGATGGCGCCTCAGCGCGGCATGCCGAGCGCGCGCTCGGCGATCAGGTTGAGCTGAATTTCGTTGGTACCGGCATAGATCGTGTCGGAGCGGCTGAAGAGCCAGACCTGCCGCAGCTTCTGCGCCATCGGGTCGTCGTCGGGGAGGCAGGCCGCGGCGCCGAGTACATCGGCGGCGAGGCGGCCAAAATCCCGCCGCCAGTTCGACCACACGTATTTGGCGATGTAAGCCTCGCGCGAGACGTGCACGCCGCCGCTCGCGGCCTCATCCTGCGCCAGCACGCGCAATGCGTTGCAACGCAGGGCATCGAGTGTCGCAGCTGCCTGCGCAATTCGCTGACGCAGCGCGGGATCGCGCGCCGCACCGTTGCGTCGCGCCACGTCGATGAGGCACTGCATTTCGCGCTCGAACCCGGCCTGCTGGCCGAGCGTGGACACACCGCGCTCGAAGCCGAGCAGCGCCATGGCCACCTTCCAGCCCTCGCCGGGAGCGCCGAGATGCAGGGCGCCCTCGGTGCGCGCGCCGTCGAAGAACACTTCGTTGAATTCCGACTCGCCGGTGATCTGCCGGATGGGCCGGATCGTGACACCTGCCTGCCGCAGCGGCACGAGCAACATCACGAGACCCTTGTGACGCTGCGACCCCGGCTCGCAACGCGCCACCACGAAAATCCAGTCGGACTCATGGGCCCACGAGGTCCAGGTCTTCTGTCCGTCGATCACCCAGCTGTCGCCCTCGAGCCGGGCGCGGGTCTGCACATTCGCGAGGTCGGAGCCCGCATTGGGTTCGGAATAGCCCTGCGCCCAGTATTCAGTGCCCGCGAGGATACCGGGCAGGAAGCGCTGTTGCTGCTCCCGCGTGCCGAAGGCCATCAGCGTGGGCGCGAGCAAGGTCTCGCCGATGTGCCCGAGACGCCCGGGCCCGCCGGCCCGCACATATTCCTCGTGGAACACGACCTGTTGTGAAAGCGGCAGCGCCCGCCCGCCGTGCTCTCCTGGCCAGCCGATGCCAACCCAGCCCCCGCGCGCCAGCTCCTGTTCCCAGCGCTTGGCGAGCTTCGGGTCGTAGCCGGTGTCCCCGAGGCCGCTGCAGTTGCGTATCGGCTCGAACTCACCACGCAGGTGCTGCTGCATCCATGTGGCGATCTCGGCACGGAAGGCTTCGTAGTCCGTGGTCATGCCGCAGCCCCATCCAGCAGCGTGGCGGCGAGGTGCTCGCGCCACTCGGAGGAGGTTCCGAGCCACGAGCGCGTAGCCTGCGCACGCTTGAAATAGAGGTGCGGGTCGAACTCCCACGTGAAGCCGACGCCACCGTGCAACTGGATCGCCTCCTGCGTGCAGTACTGGGCCGCATCATCCGCCAGACATCGCGCCATCGTGGCGAGCCGGAGCGCACGGCCCTCGTGCGGCCCGCCATCGAATTCACGGGCCGCGCCCAGCGCGGCCGAGCGCGCGAGCTCCACCGCGACCATCATCTGCGCGCAGCGATGCTTGAGCGCCTGGAATGTGGCGAGGGGCTTGCCGAACTGCACGCGTTGCGCCAGGTGGGCGACCGTGAGGTCGAGGCACTGCTGCGCCACGCCCACCAGCTCCGCGGCCAGCACGACTGCCGTCAGTCGTCGACTGCGCGCGAGCGCACGATCGACTGCCGCGCCGCGCCCAAGACAGTCGGCCGCCGGTATCTGTACGTTTTTCAAGCCCACTTCCGCCAGCGGGCGCGTGGCGTCGTGATTGGCTCTCGGGTGCCGGGTAACGCCCGGCGCATCCAGTGCCACGGCAAGGAGCAGGCGCCCGGCCTGGGCCTGCACGGGCAGCAGCAACCACTGCGCGGCCATCGCGGCCGGCACCGCGGGCAGCACCCCGTCGAGCCGCCAGCCCGCGCCCTCAGGCCGCGCCGCGAGCGGGGCGCCAGCCAACAGACCGATGTCCTGTGCCACGATCCGCTCACCGCTTGCGAGGGAGGGCAGCCAGCGCGCAGCGACAGCGGCGTCGTCCAGGGACTTGATCGTCGTGCCCGCCAGCACCGCGCTCTCGAGCCAGGGCACGCAGGCAAGGCGACGACCGAACTGCTCGGCAACCAGCACGAGTTCCGTGACACCGAGGCCGAGCCCGCCGTGCGCCTCGGGAATATGCAATCCACAGGCGCCCAGCTCGCCGATCTGTGCCCACAGCGCCGCGTCGAAGCCTTCGCCTTCGAACGCTGCACGCCGCATGCGCGTCGAGTCGCTCGCATCGGCGAGCAGTTGCTCGACCGAACTGGCGATCTGGCGCTGCTCTTCGGTGAGCTTGAGATCCATCGCTCCCCGCCTCAGCTGCCGTAGACCTTCTGCGCGGGCCGCCCCTCGGCGATCAGCTGGTCCACGACCTTGGTGAGTTCCTTCGGCTCCCAGCGCGCTCCCTTGTCGGTGATCTTGCCCGTTCGCCAGCCCTCGGCGACCGACAGCTCTCCGCCCTTGGCCTCGAAGCACTGCCCGGTCACATGGGCCGAAAGCGGGCTGCCGAGCCAGACGACGATGGAAGCGACATTCATCGGGTCCCAGACGTCGAAGCCCGACTCGGGCTTCTTCACCATATCGGGCATCGCGCTTTCAGTCATGGCCGTGCGTGCAGCCGGTGCGAGGCTGTTCACGGTGATGCCGTAGCGCTTCATCTCCACGGCCTGCACCAGCGTCAGTGCCGCAATGCCACCCTTGGCCGCCGAATAATTGCTCTGCGCAACGGAGCCCTGCAGCCCCGCGCCCGAACTCGTATTGATGATGCGCGCATCGACCGGCTTGCCGGCCTTGCTGGCATCGCGCCAGCGACGCCCGAGCACGCTCGCGAGGCAGAAGTGCCCCTTGAGATGCACCCGCATCACGGTGTCCCAGTCTTCCTCGCTGAGCGAGAGGAACATGCGATCGCGCAGCACGCCGGCATTGTTCACGAGCACGTGCACCTCGCCGAACGCGGCGAGCGCGGCATCGGCGATCCCCTTCGCTCCCTCGAGCGTCGTGATATCGCCACTGTTCGCGAGCGCCTGCCCGCCCTTTGCCTTGATCTCCGCCACCACGCCCTGCGCGGCTTCGCCGCGGATGTCGTTGACGACGACGTTGGCGCCCTCGGCCGCGAAGGAGAGCGCGTAGGCACGCCCCAGACCGCCGCCGGCGCCAGTGATGATTACGGTGCGTCCGTCACAGATTCCCATGGTACTTATCCCAGCCGTTCAATGATCGTCACGTTGGCCTGCCCGCCGCCTTCGCACATCGTCTGCAGTCCGTAGCGCTTGCCGGTGCGTTCGAGTTCGTGCAGCAGGGTCGTCATGAGCTTGGTGCCGCTCGCGCCGAGCGGGTGGCCGAGCGCGATCGCGCCGCCGTTCACGTTGATGCGCGCGTGGGGGTAGCCGGTTTCCTTGAGCCAGGCCATCACCACGGAAGCGAAGGCCTCGTTGATCTCGATGAGATCGATGTCCTCGAGCTTCATGCCGGCCTTTTCGAGGGCCCGCTTCGTGGCCGGGATGGGCGCGGTGAGATGCCAGATCGGGTCGTCGGCGAGCACCGACAGATGCACGATGCGCGCGCGTGGCGTGAGGCCATAGCGCTTGAGGGCCGCTTCCGAGACCACGAGCACGGCTGAAGACGCGTCGCAGACCGAACTGGAAACGGCCGCCGTGATCTTCGGATACGCGGGGTCGACCGGCTGCAGCGTCGCCATCTTCTCGAGCGTGCTGACGCGCGCGGTCTCGTCCATCCGGAACTCGCCGTAGGGCACCACTTCGCGGTCGAAGCGCCCTTCGGCCATTGCGCGCAGCGCACGGTCATGGCTCTCCTTGGCGTAGACCTCCATCTGCTCGCGGCTGATGTGCCAGTGATCGGCGATGCGCTGCGCAGCGTAAAACTGGTTCACCGGCGCATCCTTGAAGCGCGCCTGCCAGCCCTTGCTCTGTGCGAACGGGGTCGTGAACCCGAGCGGCTGCCCCGCCAGCATCGCCGAGGAGATCGGGATGCTCGACATCGTCTGCACGCCACCGGCCAGTACCACGTCCTGGGTACCGCTCATCACGGCCTGCGCCGCGAAATGCACCGCCTGCTGCGAACTGCCGCATTGCCGGTCGACCGTGGTGCCGGGCACGTTCATCGGCATCCCCGCCGCGAGCCACGCGGTGCGCGCGATGTCACCCGCAAGCGCGCCGATGGTGTCGACACAGCCGAAAATCACGTCGTCGTACTCGGCCGCCGGAACCCGGTTGCGCTCGACGATCGCCTTCACGACATGTGCGCCAAGGTCGGCGCCATGCACCTGGGCCAGTGAGCCGTTGCGCCGGCCCGTGGGCGAGCGCAGCGCGTCGACAATGTAAGCCTCAGGCATCGATGTACTCCTCCAGTCTCATTGCAGGGTGGCCGCCGGTCCGAGCGGCGCACCGTTGCCCATCAGCGCGTCACCCAGGCGTGCCTTGTGGAACCCTCGATCGCCCCAGGCCGCATCCAGCACCCAGGCACGTTTCATATACATCTGCAGGTCGACCTCCCACGTATAGCCGCACGCACCGTGGACCTGGATGCCCTTGCGCGCCGCGGTCCAGGCCGCGTCGGCCGCTGCGAGCTTTGCGTGCGAGATGAGTACGGCCCGGTGGCGATCCCCGCGTTGCAGCGCGAGCGCCGCCCGGTAGAGCACCGGCCGGGCAAATTCGATTTTCGTCACGACATCGGCAAGGTGATGTTTGACGGCCTGAAAAGACCCGATCGGCTTGCCGAACTGCTTGCGCTGCGCGACATAGTCGACGGAGACATCCAGCATGCGCTGCGCGAGGCCGACCAGCTGGCCGGCGACGGCGAGCGCGGCACGGTCCAGGGTTGCATCGGCGATGGCTTGCACGCCGGCGCCCGTCAGCAGCCGGGTCGAGGCCGCGAGCTTCTGCGGAAGAATGGCGAGGCGGCGCGAGGCGTCGATGCTCACCTGTGTCGAGCGTTGCAGCCCGGTGCCGGGCACCGCATGCAGTTCGAGGGCGTCGTCCTTGCCCGCGCGGAAGGCGAGGATCAGGTCGGCAAGATGCGCATCGGCCACGCACGGATTGGCGGGATGTTCCAGTGAAATGTGCGCCGTTCCATCGGCGACTCTGGGCAACCATTGCTCGCGCAGCGCCCCGGCCTCCTGCACGTTGCAGAGGAGTGCCGTCGCCACATACGACGATTCGACCAGTGAATCGGGAATGGCGTGATAGCCGAGCTCTTCCGTGACCAGAGTCCAGTCGATGTCGCCCAATCCGACGCCACCCTGGGCTTCCGGCACCGACAGTCCCGTGATGCCCTGCGCAGCGATTTTGGCGTGCAGCTCGCGCGAACGGCCGCCGCTCGTCTCCGAAATCTCGCGCAACAGCTCGGGAGCCGCCTCTTTCATCAGGAAGCGGTTGATCGAATCACGCAGTGCGACCTGCTCTTCAGTGAATGTGAAATCCACGATGCTCGCCCCCGCTCAGGACTTCGGCAGACCGAGCACGCGCTCGGCGATGATGTTGCGCTGGATCTCGTTGGTGCCTGCGTAGATCGGTCCGGCCTGCGCAAAAAGGAAGCCCTCGAGCCACTCGTGCACTTCCGGGTCGTCGATGAGCTCGGCGCGCGGCCCGAGAATCCGCATGGCGGTCTCGTGCATCTGCAGGTCGAGCTCGGACCAGAATATCTTGTTGGCACTTGCCTCGGCGCCGACCCGATGACCCTTCGCCACGCGACCCACAGTGTGATAGCTCGCGAGGTTGTAGGCCTCGGCATCCATCCATGCCTTCAGCACGCCGTCGCGGATTGACGGGTCGCGATCTGCGGTAGCCTGATAACGCCGGTACAGCTCCACGAGCCGCTTTGCCGTGCGCTGAAAGCGCGCCGGCGAGCGCAGCAGCAGGCCGCGCTCGAATCCGGCCGTCGCCATCGCGACATTCCAGCCCTGACCTTCCTCGCCGAGGCGGTTGGCCACGCTGACTCGCACGTCGTCGAAGAACACTTCGGCGAAGGCCTGCTTGCCGTTCAGCGCCCTGATCGGCCGGACCGTGATGCCTACGGCATCCATCGGGACGAGCAGGTAGGTCAGGCCCTTGTGGCGGGTGCTGTCGGGGTCGCTGCGGAAGAGACCGAAGAGCCAGTTGGCGAACACGGCGCGAGTCGACCAGGTCTTCTGGCCGGTGAGGACATACTCATCGCCCTCGCGGATCGCGCGGCTCGTGATGGCCGCCATGTCGGAACCCGCGTTCGGCTCGCTCCAGCCCTGCGCCCACATGTCGTCGCAGCGCGCCATGCGCGGCAGGAAGTGTGCCTTCTGCTCGGCAGTGCCGAACTCCATCAGCGTAGGCCCGAGCAGCATGATGCCGTTCTGGTTCACGCGCATCGGTGCATCGACGGCGTGATACTCCTCCTCGAAAATCAGCCACTCGTTGAGATCGGAACCGCGGCCGCCGAGGTCCTTCGGCCAGATTACACAGCTGTAGCCGCCCGCGGCGAGCTTTGCCTCCCAGGCACGGTGCTGCTCGAAGCCCTCGCGGGTGTCGTAGCTCGCGAGCGGCGACTTCGGCACGTTGGCACGCAACCATGCCCGCACTTCCGTGCGAAACGCCTGCTGCTGCGGTGTGAAATCGAGATCCATAGGCAGCCCTGTCAGAATTTTGTATCGCGCTTCTCGACGAACGCGCGCCGCGTCTCCGCCGAGTCCGGACTCATGTATGCCTGCAGGGTGAAGCCCTGTTCCCAGCGGTACTTGGCCTCGAGATTGCCGTCCTCGACCCCGGTGAGCGCCTCCTTGGCGATGCGGATCATCGTCGGGCTCTTCACGGCGATCTTCGCGGCGATGGTGAGCGCCTCGTCCCGCAGCTGCCCGTGCGGCACGACCCGCTCGATGGCGCCGAGCCGGAGCGCTTCGGGCGCGCCGATCATCTCGCCGGTAAAGAAGAGATAGCGCGTCTTCTGCACACCGAACATGCGCTGCAGATGCGCCGCACCGCCCATCGCGCCGCGGTCGACCTCGGGCAAGCCGAAGCTCGCGTCTTCGGCCGCGATCACGATGTCGGCCGCGCCGCAGATGCCGATGCCGCCGCCGAGCACGAAACCGTGCACCGCCGCGATCACCGGCACCTTGTTCAGGTGCACGGCCTTGAAGGTGGCGTAGTTGCCGGCATTCACCTGCACGATCAGTTCCGGATGGGCGTCGAGTTCCTTGATGTCGACGCCCGCACAGAAGCCCCGGCCCTCCGCACGCACGACGATGACGCGCACCGCGGGGTCCTCGCCGAGCGCTGCGATGCGCGCGGCGAGATTGTTCCAGCCGGCACAGTTGAGTGCATTGACGGGCGGGCGGCTGATCACCACCTCGGCGACGCCATTGTCGTGCACCTGGCTCGTGAACTGCTCAGACATGGCTTCCCCCGGCTGCACTGATGGCCATCAGTGCAGCGCGACGCTCGCGCGCCTGCGTGATGATGCCGTCGATGATTTCCTGGCAACTGGCGAGGCGATTGATCAGGGCGGCCACCTGTCCGGCGGCCATCACGCCCTCGGCGGGGTTGCCCTCGATCATCGAGCGCTGCAGCAGCATCGGCGCGTTGGCAGCCATTACGGTCTGGGCCACGCTGCCCGCATCCTCGCGCAGGCCCTGCCAGAAGACCTTGAGTGCATGGGCGCTCGTCATGCCGGTCTGCGCCTTGTAGCGCTGCGCGAGCCTTAGCGCGAGCCGCAGGCGCGTCAGGGGCGAGGCCTTCTCCAGCATCGCAAGGTATTCATTCGGAATCATGCGCTGGGGCATGCCGTCGACCAGGTATGAGACCTGGATCTTCTCGACATCCTTCGCGTTGACATAGCGCTCGAGCGTTGACCGCGGCACCCTGTTGTCGGTCGACATCAGGAAGCGCGTGCCCATCGCGATGCCCTGCGCGCCGTAGGCGAGCGCCGCGAGCAGTCCGCGGCCGTCGAAGAAGCCACCCGCGGCCACCACGGGCACCTTCACCGCATCGACGACCTGTGGCAGCAGCACCGAAGTCGGCACGCTGCCGGTGTGGCCGCCGCCTTCGGCGCCCTGGATCGTGATGACATTGGCGCCCATCTCGATCGCCTTCTGCGCGTGCTTCAGCGCGCCGACCGTGGGCATGCAGACGATGCCGGCATCGCGCAGTCGACCGATCACTTTCTTGTCCGGGCCGCGCCCGTAACTGACGGCGCGGATGCGGTGCTTCACGGCAAGATCGAGCAACTGCGCCGCGTTCGGCTGGAACATGTGGAAGTTGAGCCCGAACGGTTTGTCGCCGGTCAGTTCCCGCACGCGGCTGATCTCGGCCTCGATCTGATCCGCGGCAATCGTCGCGCCCGCGAGGAAGCCGAAGCCGCCGGCATTGGTCGTGGCCGCCACCAGATCGGACCCGGTCACATAGCCCATGCCCGTCTGCACGATCGGGTAGCGGCTCCCGAGCAGGTCACACAGCGGTGTATGGAAATCGGACATCTGGCCTCAGCGCTTGACGATGACCGTGGAGCCGTGGCCAAAGAGGCCCTGATTCGCGGTGATGCCCACCTTGGCGCCGCTCACCTGGCGTGCGCCGGCCTCACCGCGCAACTGCCAGGTCAGCTCGCACACCTGCGCCAGCGCCTGCGCCGGCACCGCTTCACCGAAGCACGCAAGCCCCCCCGAGGCGTTGACCGGCAAGCGACCGCCCACACGAGTCGCGCCACTGCGCAGGAGCGCAGCCGCTTCGCCACGAGCGCACAACTGCAGGTCCTCGATCCAGTCGAGTTCGAGCGCCGTCGACAGGTCGTAGACTTCGGCGAGACTCACGTCGGACGGGCCGATACCCGCTTCTTCGTAGGCCTTCGCGGGCAACGCGGCGCGGAAGCTGTGCGCCGGGGCGGCCACCGCCGAGTCCGTCGCGATATCCGGCATTTCGATGTTCGCGGACGCAAAGGTCGGTGTCACGGTCGAGATGGCCGCGACACGCGGCGCATCGCCGCGCCCGATGCGGCGCGCGTAATCGAGACTCGACACGATGAGTGCAGCGGCGCCGTCCGAGGTCGCGCACACATCCATGAGACGCAGCGGATCGGCCACCATCGGCGAGGCCGCAATATCCGCCGCGGTGAAGCGCTTTCGATAACGCGCGTTCGGGTTCTCGAAGCCGTGCCCGGCGTTCTTGATCTTGACGAGCGCGAAATCGTCGATGCTGTCGCCGTAGAGCGCCATGCGGCGGCGGGCATAAAGCGCGAAATACGTCGGATTGGTAATGCCGAGCCGGAAGCGCACCCAGTCCGGATCATCGGGACGCTCGCCCTTGGCGGGAGCCAGGAAGCCTTTGGGGGTCGTGTCGGATCCGATCACCAGCGCGAGTTCGCACTCGCCCGAGAGGATCTTCGAGCGCGCGGCCGCGAGCGCCTGCGAGCCCGACGCACAGGCAGCGTAGGAAGTGTTGACCTGCGCGCCCTGCCAGCCGAGTGCCTGCGCGAACGTGGCGCCGGCAACCTGCCCGGGATACCCGTTGCGGATCGTCGCCGCGCCGCTGACGAACTGCACCGCGCGCCAGTCGACTCCTGCGTCCTTGAGCGCAGCGCGCGCCGCCGTCACGCCGTAGTCGATGAAACTGCGCCCCCACTTGCCCCAGGGATGCATGCCGACGCCGAGAATGGCGATATCTTTGCTCACGCGGATGGCTTCCACTTCCAGGCCAGGAGTCGCTCCGTCGGCGTCTCGGACAAGGTGGCAATCACGAGTTCCATCGCCATGCCGACCCGCAATGCACCCACGTCGACGCCCTCCACGACGGGCCCCAGCACGATCATCTTCTCGCGCTCGAGTTCCACGGCTGCAATCGGGAACGGCACGAACGGGTCAGGTGCGATGAACGGTTCCGGCGGCTGGTAACACGCGTTCGTGAACGACCAGAGGCGACCGCGCTGCGACAGCGGTACGACTTCGAACTGCTCGCCCTGGCAGGCGGGATTGCGGCAGAAGCGCCCTTCGCGCGGGAAATAGAAAGTGCCGCAGCTCGTGCAACGGGATCCGACCAGGTGCGCGCCGCTCTCGTCCTTTGCGAACCAGCCCTCGAGAAACGGTCGCTCGGTCTTCCCGCTCATGATGTCAGGCTCCGAGCGCTGAGGCGCGCAGCCCGTGCGGGTCGAGCCGCGCGAGCAGCGCCAGTTGTTCGGTGGTGGGCGCCGGCGTGCTCTTCACCTCGGCCGGCACGTGGAGCGGAAAGCCGGTCGCCTGCTGCACCGCTTCGGCCGTGACGCCCGGGTGCAGGCTGCACAGACGCACCTGGTGACCGGGGCCACCGAAGTCCATCACGCAGAGATTGGTGATGATGAGGCGGATGTCGATTTCGTCGAGCTGCCAGCCGCGCGCGAGTCGCGCCGGGTTGTAGCCCACTGAAGCGACCATGTCGACCTCCCCTTCCACGAACGCTCTCGTGCTGTGATTCGGCACGAAAAAGGAGTTCGCGTGGTTGATCGAATTGCCCGGAAAGCCGCGCACGCCGAGCATCTGCACTTTCGGCTTGCGGTAATCCGCGCCGACCATCGAGATGTTGGCCTGCCCATAGCGGTCGACCTGCGTGGGCCCGACCATCGCGTGACGCCTGCCGCCCCAGACATTGTCGAAAATCCGCGCAAAGCCCATGTGCGTCTCGCGCTTGATGCGGTAGTCGCCACGCGGGCCGACAGGCACCGGTTCGCTGACGACCCAGGCTTCGCTGTCGGTCATGAGGAGGTCGCGGTTGCAGGTCAGCATCGCCAGCGATGCGGCGAGTCGCGGGACGATGCCGATGCCGGTCGCGAGCACTTCGCCGTCGTGGCGCCACGCCTCGGAGGCAGCGCAGATGATCGTGTCGATCAGGGTCGTATTGGACATCGCGCGCTCCCTCAAAACACCGGCAAAGGCAGCTTTTTCACCGCCTCCGCACCGCCGACACGCCGCAGGTACTCCTCTTCGCCGCAGGCGATGTAGCGTTCGTAGTATTGCGCCCAGCCGCCGGCGTCCTTCGCGCTTGCCACATATTCCTTGAAGTGCTTGACGTCAAAGCCGTAGAGCGGCGCACAGGACGTGGGGTGCGCGCCGCAGGGCACGTGCACCACACCCGTGGTCTGAGTGCGCTCCCAGAACACGTAGCGCGCCTCCTCGCCCTGCTCGAAAGCGGCCGGCTCCACCAGCTCATCGCAGGTGACGTACGTGTGCGTGGCTGCGCGGGCATAGAGGTCGTCCATGTACAGGTCCGGGCCCTTGACCTGGCAGACGCCGCGCGCATCCGCGCGGTCCACGTGCAGCAGGGCCACGTCGAGCGGCAAAGCCGGCATCGCCACCCACTGCCTGTCGTCGTAGGGCGAGTCGACGAGCTTGATTTCGGGAAGGTACCGCAGCACGTCGGTGCCGAGACCCGTGCGCGTCGGAATGAAGGGCGTGCGCATCGCGGCGGCCTTGAGGCCGAGCACCAGCATGCCCTCGTCGATTTCCATCACTTCGATCGCACCCGCCTGGCGCGCGGCGCGAAAGTACGGCTCGAGCGGAATGAAGTCGAGCGACACGAAGGCGAAGACCAGCTTCTTCACCTTGCCGGCCGCGCACAACATGCCGACGTCCGCGCCGCCGTACGCGACCACCGTGAGGTCTTTCAGGGGGCTGCGCAGGATTTCGCGAACGAGCGCCATCGGCTTGCGCCGCGGGCCCCAGCCGCCGATCCCGATGGTCATGCCATCGCGCAGCCGCGCAATGACGTCGCCAGCCTTGACGAGTTTGTTCATGCCACTATTTAGCCGCGCCAGCCGCGACGGGCCTACGTCCTAAAGGACTAGACTGCGGCAGATAGCGTGCTGTGGAGGACAAGCAATGGCAAGACTCGCTGGAAAAGTCGCAATCGTGACGGGCGCGGCCCGCGGCATGGGGGCGGCCATCGCCCACCGGTTCGCAGAGGAAGGCGCGACGGTGGCCCTGACCGACTTATTGCCCGAAGTCAAAGCGACGGCGCAGTCGATCGGACCGGCCGCCTCGGCGCACCTGCATGACGTGACTGACGAAGCGCGCTGGGCGGACATTGTTGCGGAAATCGTCGCGAAGCACGGGCGTATCGATGTGCTGGTCAACAATGCAGGCATCCTCCTGTTCAAGGACCTCGGCTCGACGACCGCAGCCGACTTGCGCCGGGTTCTCGAAGTCAACGCGGTCGGCACGTTCAACGGCATGCGCGCTGTCGCGCCCCACATGATCCGCCAGCGCAGTGGCTCGATCATCAACAACTCGTCGTGCGATGGCATTTCGCCTGCGAATTCGCTGATCGCCTACGCCAGCTCGAAATTCGCCGTGCGCGGGATGACAAAGGTGGCCGCTCTCGAGCTGGGTCCGCACGGCGTACGTGTCAATTCAGTGCACCCAGGCAACATCGACACCCCGATGGTGAACCCGCAGGGCGCGCCGGCGGAAGTGCTCAATCGCGGGCTCGCATGGTTCCCGGCCCAGCGGGTTGGCGCGCCCGTCGAGGCGGCCAATTGCTTCGTATTCCTCGCCTCCGACGAGGCGAGCTTCTGCATGGGCGCGGAGCTCGCGGTGGATGGCGGCCTCATCTCCGGCCACTACTACTTTGGACTGCCTGGCGCCCCCGAAGGGGTGCTCCCGCCCGGACGGTCATCGAAGTAACGCCGCAGCTCCGTCTTGAGCAACTTGCCGGTCGGATTCTTCGGCAGCGGCTCGTGGCGCACGAGAATGCGGGACGGCACCTTGAAGGAGGCCAGTCGTCCGGCGACAAAGGCCTGCAGTTGTGCCTCGGTCGGGGCCGCACCTTCCGCCGCCACGACGACCGCCGCCACTGCCTCGCCATGCACCGGATCCGGTATCGAAATCACCGCGGCTTCGGCCAGGCCCGCGTGCTGCAGCAGGCAGGACTCGACCTCGGCCGCAGCGATCTTCTCGCCCGCGCGATTGATGACGTTCTTGATGCGATCGACTACGAAGAGGAAGCCGTCCTCGAGGTAGCCGACATCGCCGGTGCGCAGCCAGCCATCCTGCAGCACCTCGGCTGTCGCCTCGGGCTGGCCCCAGTATTCACGCATCATCGAAACGCCGCGCACCTGGATCTCGCCTGCTTCGCCATCCGCCAGCAGGCGGCCATCAGGGTCCACGATGCGAACCCGCACGATCGGCGAGAGTGTTCCGGAACTGTTCGGCCGCTGGCGGAAACCCTCGCCCGCGATGGCCGAGGCGACGCCGCTCGTCTCGGTCATGCCGAAACCGATGCCCGACATCGAAGGGCCGAGCCGGCCGACGGCCTCTTCGATGAGGCGCTGGGGCAACCCGGCGCCGCCGAAGCCGATCCCGGCAAGCGTGCCGCGCATTGCATCGAAGTCGAACGACGGATGCTCGAGCAGCTGCATCACCATCGACGGCGCGCCGTTGAACTGGGTGACCCGGTGCTTCGCGATCAGCTCGATCGCCTCTCCGGGGTTCCAGCGACGCATGAAAACGAGCCTGCGCCCGTTCACCAGCGAACTGAGCAACTGCGCGTGCAGCCCGCTCACGTGGAAAAGCGGCACGACCGTCAGGGTGGTCGGCGGCAGCGCACGACGCATGAGTTCCTCGACGACGCCCGGCGATGCCATCGCCGACAGCGCCCCGATGTAGTTGATGTTCATGATCGACTGGCAGAGTGCCAAGTGGGTCGTGAGGACCGCCTTCGGCCGCGCCGAGGCACCCGAGGTGAACAGGAGGAGTGCCGGGTCGTGGGGCGCAAGTTGCACCGGCGGCGGTCCCGCGCGGGTCGGCCGGGTGAGGTCCGCCCAGGCGTGCACGCCGTTCACGGACCCGTCACCGCACAGCACGATCTCGGCACCGAGCGCCTTCCAGTCGGAACCCAGCCGCTCGAGTCGCTCGGCATCGAGGATCAGCGCGCGCGGCTGGACCTTGGCGCACATCTCGAGGAGCTCATCGTGCAACCCGAAACTGTTCACCGGCGCCGGCACGGCGCCCGCCAGCGCAGCGGCGAGGAAGGCCACCGCCCACTCAGGGCGGTTACGCATGGCGATTGCGACCCGATCACCCTGCCGAACGCCGAGCCTCTCGCGCAGGGCCCAGGCCAGTGCATCAGCCTCGGCAAACACACGCGCGTAGGTCCACGTCTCGTCTTGAAAGAAAATGAAGGGGCTTTCTCCGTGGACCCGCGCGGAGTTGAGGAGATCGGGCAGCGTGGCTGCCGCATGGCGGTAGGCGGGGTGCTGCTGTCCGCCCACTTCGACTTCGGTCAGCTCGAACGGCGCACCAGGCGCGGTCAGCTTCTCGCGCAGACCGGCGAGCGTGCGGGAAATGTCATCCATCAGAATCTCCGCAACTTCGCGTAGCGATCACGATGATACGAACCATCGCCGAAGGTTTGTTGCAGCACGCGCGCACGCTTGAGAAAGAGCCCGATTTCGAGCTCGTCCGTGACGCCGATGCCGCCGTGCATCTGCACGGCCTCGTTGAGCGCCTTTTCGCTGAGGTCGGCAGCGCGCCCCTTGGCGAGACTCGCGAGTGTCGCCGCCCCCTCCTCCCCGGCGTCCCCGGCGGTGAGGGCCGCGGCCACACAACTGCGCAGCAGCTCGATGTCCACGTGCAGCCGCGCCACGCGGTGCTGCAGCGCCTGGAACGAACCGATCGGCACGTCGAATTGCACCCGCTCCTTGAGATAGGCCACCGTGCGCTCGAAGGCCTCGGTGATCACGCCAAGCAGTTCAGCGGCGACACACGCCCGCGCACGGTCGAGCACCCGATCGAGCGCGGCGAATGCCGTGTCGGGCGTGCCGATCAGCGCCTCATTGCCAAGCGGCACGCTCTCGAAGTGGACGCGTGCCGCGTTGCGACTGTCGACCAGCCGGGTGCGCTCGACCTTCACGCCCGCGGTAGCCGGCTCGACGAGGAAGAAACTGAGGCCCGCTTGCTCGCCAGGCGCGCCGGCACTGCGCGCCACCACGATCAGGCGGTCGGCCACGTGGCCGTCGAGTACGAACTGCTTGACGCCATCGAGCCGCCAGCCATCCGCCTCGCGCACCGCACGCAGGGCCACACGGCTCGGGTCATGGCGCGGCGCCTCCTCGAGCGCGAGGGCGAACAACGCCTCGCCGGTGGCGATCTTCGGCAGCCAGTGCTTGCGCTGCACTTCGCTGCCGGCCTCCGCGAGCAGCCCCCCGCCCAGCACGGCCGACGTGAGGAGTGGCGTAGCCGCAAGCGTGCGGCCCACCTGTTCGAAGACCGCGCCGAGGCCTTTGTAGCCGACGCCGAGGCCACCATACGCCTCGGGCAGTGCGGCGGCCGGCCAGCCAAGATCGGCGATGTCCCGCCAGAGCTGCGGGTCGTAGCCGCGCTCGTCGCGCCGGTCACGCAGTGCACGCATCGCCGCAACGGGCGAGCGCTTCGTCAGGAAGTCGCGTGCACTGTCACGCAACATGCGCTGTTCGTCATCGAGCAGGAGCGTCTGCATTCTCATGTCGGCAGTCCGAGCACGCGGCGGGCAATGATGTTGAGCTGGATTTCCGAGGAACCACCGGCAATCGTGTACGACTTGGAGTAGAGCCAGAGACGGCACACCGCGAGCTCATCGGCGGTGAAGCCATCGCCTTCCAGGGCGAGGCCCTGCTGCCCCATGAGTTGCTGCAGCAACTCGTATTTGGCGACTTCCTGCTCGGTCTGCACGAGCTTCATGATCGCACCGAGCGCGGAGACATCCTCGCGCGCGAGCGCCATCTCGCGCAGACGTCGCGACGTCAGCGAGAACGCCTGCTGGTCCATGAGCGCAGCGGCCAGGCGCTCGCGCCACACCGGCCCTGCGGCGGCAAGGTACGGAGTGGCGATGGCGAGCGCGTCGAGCGTCGGGGCGCCACCCTCGGTGAACTTCGCCATGGCCGCCCGCTCGTGCTCGAGCAGCTTCTTCGCGACGCCCCAGCCCTGGTTGATGCCACCGATGACCTGTCGCGCCGGCACGCGCACGGCGTCGAAGAACACCTGGCAGAACTCCGATCGGCCGCTGATCAGTTCGATCGGGCGCACGGAGACGCCCGGGGTTTTCATGTCGATGAGGATGAAACTGATGCCCTGCTGCTTTTTCGCGTGCGGATCGGTTCGCACCAGCGCATACATCCAGTCCGCCTTGTCACCCTGGCTGGTCCAGATCTTCTGCCCGGTAACGATGAAGTCGTCGCCCTCGCGCACCGCCGCGGTCTTGAGGCTCGCGAGGTCCGAACCGGCATTCGGCTCCGAAAAACCCTGGCACCAGCGCACCTCGCCGCGCGCCATCGGCACGAGGTGCTCCTGCTTCTGCTCCCCGGTGCCGAACTCGAGCAGCACCGGCCCGAGCATCCAGATGCCGAGGTTGTACTGCGGCTGACGGCAGCCGAGTGATCGCATCTCCTCCCCGAGAGCCTGCTGCTCACGCGGGCCGAGGCCACCGCCGCCATAGGCTGTCGGCCAGCCCGGCACGAACCAGCCGCGGTCGCGCATTCGTTCGAACCAGACGCGCTGATCGTCGCTGTTGAAACTGACGCGGGAGCCGCCCCACACCATGTCCTCATCAGTGCGGATCGGCTCGCGCATCGATG
>Ga0073903_10000453_pt1 | contig 21185 bp, 19 predicted proteins | sample KloWWTKNB14_bulk_FD_66665 | JGI IMG/M metagenome (GOLD analysis project Ga0073903, IMG submission 66665) | Active sludge microbial communities from Klosterneuburg, Austria, studying microevolution and ecology of nitrifiers - Klosterneuburg... | ecosystem: Engineered > WWTP > Aerobic digester >... | reverse complement strand
CGAACGTCTTCATGACCTGGGCCTGCATCTGCTTTTCGCCCTCCCAGCTATCGGCGGGCATGAAATACTGCGCCATGACGACACGCCTGCCGTTCATCTGCGCAACAGCGCGAATGACATAGGTCGAGCTGTCTATGACTTTCACATAGAGAGCTTCAGCCCGTTTAAAGTTATGTTCCTTAATGCCTTGAATGGTGAAACCGTTCGACAGCAGGTATTGTAAAAGCCATTGCTGCGCCGAAAGCTGATATTCGAGGTTAATAGCCTGCAGGGTAAAATAGCTGCGCTTGTCGATAACCGGCGGCCCGTAATAACGGACGATCTCGCCGAGGATCTTGTTGCTGATCTGGTAGCTGGTCAGCGCCGAATCCTCAGGCCGTTTCCAGTCCGCAGGCAGCCTGAATCTGTATGACAGCGCCTCGTCCCCCGCCGGGACATCTTCATAAAGCATGGTCTTGTCGTTGAATTCCTTGTCCGGCATCGGGGTAATGTCCGGAAGGGCCTGCGCATAGCTTTTAAGCAGCTGCTGCGCCGGGGCAATATTGGAGGGCAGGACAAGGCCTGCCATAACCATCCCTGCGACCAGAATTTTAAGACTATACCGCCTGGAAAAGCGCTTCATCGAAACCCCTATATTATGTATTACGATGCGGGAAGACATTCCCTTCCCCTTATTGTAACGGATATTCGCCCTTGTTTGGAGTTTTTCTAAAACGGGGGCTTTTTTATGAAATTATTTGATTTCCGGGCCTGATAACGATAATTCAGGAGCATGGCTGATCTGTTCAACTCATCAAAAGCTAAGAAGAAGAACTCCTACGACGCCGCCGACATCCAGGTGCTCGAAGGTCTTGAGCCCGTTCGCCACCGCCCCGGCATGTATATCGGCGGCACGGACGAACGCGCCCTCCACCACCTCGTCGGCGAAATTCTCGACAACTCCATGGACGAGGCCGTTGCCGGCCATGCCGACTGGATCGAAATCGAGCTGAAAGACGATTACTCGGTGACCATCAGCGATAATGGCCGCGGCATTCCTATCGACGAGCATCCTAAATATCCCGGTAAGTCGGCGCTCGAAGTCATCATGACCACGCTCCACTCCGGCGGAAAATTCAGCACCGATAATTACGAAACCTCCGGCGGTCTGCACGGCGTCGGCATTTCAGTCGTCAACGCGCTTTCGGATGCCATGACGGTTGAAGTCGCACGCAGCGGCAAGCTCTACACCCAGACTTACTCGCGCGGCAAACCAACTTCGAAACTGAAAGAAAGCGCCGGGGCAAAAAACAAGCGCGGCACCACCGTAACCTTCCACCCTGACCCGGAAATTTTTGGTGCCAAGGCGCATTTCCGCCCAAGCTGGCTCCACCAGATGGCGCGCTCCAAGGCTTATCTGTATTCAGGTGTTGAAATCCGCTGGCGCTGTGACGAAAGCGTGATCGGTGAAGGCAAAACGCCCACCGAAGACAAATTCCATTTCCCCGGCGGCCTGAAGGATTTCCTGATCACGTCGCTGCACGACCGCAAAACGCTCACCGCCACGCATTTCACCGGCAAAGCCGATCTGCCTGACAAAGGCGGCCGCGTTGAATTCGCCGTCACATGGCCACAGGATGGCGAAGGCTTCTCGCATTCCTACTGCAACACAATCCCGACCATCCATGGCGGCACACATGAACAAGGCCTCCGCGCGGCGCTCTCTCGCGGCCTGCGCGCTTACGCCGACATGACGAACGCGAAAAAAGCGTCCGTTGTCACGGCAGACGACATCATGTCCGGCGCTGCCGTCATTCTCTCGGTCTTCATTAAAAACCCGCTCTTCCAGGGCCAGACGAAAGAAAAACTCGCGAATGCCGAAGTCACCAAATGGGTTGATACGGCGCTCAAGGATTTATTCGATCACTGGCTCTCGAACGACCCCAACTCCAGCACGAACCTGCTGGAGACGCTGATCGAGCGCGCCGAGCTTCGCGTCCGCCAGAAAGACGAAAAAATCATGGCGCGCAAAAGCGCCACACGCAAACTCCGCCTCCCCGGAAAACTCGCCGATTGTTCGCGTCAGGAAGCCGAAGGCACCGAACTCTTTATCGTCGAGGGCGACTCGGCGGGCGGCTCGGCCAAACAGGGCCGCAACCGTGAAACCCAGGCCATCCTTCCTTTAAAGGGCAAAATCCTGAATGTCGTCAGCGCGACCATCGACAAGATCCGCGCCAACCAGGAAATTCAGGACCTGATCCAGGCCATGGGCGGCAATGCGGGCAAGGATTTCAAGCTTGAGAATTTGCGTTACGAGCGCATCATCATCATGACCGACGCCGACGTCGACGGTGCGCACATCGCCTCGCTTCTCATCACATTTTTCTACACGCAAATGAAACCGCTCATCGAAAAAGGCCATCTCTACCTCGCCATGCCGCCGCTCTACCGTCTCACCAGCGGCTCGACGAGCGAATACGCTCGCGACGACGCACATAAAGATGAACTCCTTAAAACAGCTTTCAAAGGCAAATCCAAAGTCGACATCAGCCGCTTCAAAGGCCTCGGCGAAATGCCCGCCGCGCAGCTCAAGGAAACGACGATGAATCCCAAATCGCGTAAGTTAATACGCGTCAGCTTGCCCGATGCTGAAAGCGCGCTCGGCATTGCTGTCGAATTGAAAGACCAAAACGGATCCCCGAGCGAAACGGACGATCTTGTCGAACGCCTGATGGGTAAAAACGCTGAACCCCGTTTTCTGTTCATCCAGGAAAATGCGCAGTTCGTCCAGGATATCGACGTTTGACTTTTCAAGGCGCAAAAAAAATATTTCTCGCCTTCATTCTCCTGATAACTCTTCTTGCCGGACTTTACTGCGGCAGTGCCGCTGTCTTTGCACCCAAAGCCGCAGAAAAAAAAGCGCGTCTCAGCCTTGAAATCCTGGGCCTTGATGCCGCATTCCTGCCTGAGCCGCAATCGAAATGGGCCCACATTGTTTATAACGACATCAAGCTCGACAAAGACGAGATCAGCACAATTAAGGCGATCGATATTAGCTACAACCCGTTTTCAATTCTTTTTACGGGCCGCTTAAATACCTTGAAATTTACAAATCTAAATCTGATCGGCGAATGGGACCCGCAAGCCCAAATGCCTGTAAGTTTTTCCGGCTGGGCAATTCCAAATAATTTTCAACGCATCGCCGCCATCCCAGCCCAGGACATACGCATGGAGAAATCGAAAATTTCCATCCTCACACCTGGCCTGGGCGGCCTGTCGCTCGATTTCGATTTTAACGGTGAATTGAGTGATAAAAAACTCGAGTTCCAGTCGCACCTTAATAGCGCGCAAAAATATATAAGCTTCACAGCAGGCGCCAGCGGCATTCTCGCCCACGATTTTTCCAACATCGACGTCGAAATCGACGAAGGAAAATTCGAGATGCCCGAAGCCCATATCCGCGCCAGCCGCGGCCATGGCTGGTTCAACTACACCCGCGACAAATCCGGCTCCTCGAAAATCATGGCTGAGCTACGAGCAGGTGGCCTCACTGTGCTTGAAATGCCCTGGCAGAACGCCTCGGCAACCCTTGAAATCAAGGATGGAAGCATCAAAGCCTTCTCCGAAGCAAAATCCATTGGCGTTGAAGGAATCGAACTGGGCCTCAACTACCAAAAAGACGCAGCCGCCGCAGGAATCATCTATGGAAGCCTGCATGCCGACAACGGCACGGCCCTTTCAGATTTCCTCAGCGAACAATCTAAAATCACCCTGCCCGCCGCCGACATGACGATCATTCGTAACACGCAGGATCTCAAGGCCGACTTTGCCTATGAACCGGGAAAAATAAAATACCGCCTCAATACGATGCAAAACGCGCCGGTAAAAGAAGTTATCATTAAGTAGCTACGGATAATCGCAGCTGTCGAACGTCACCTTAGCGAAAGACCGCGCGCCTTCCGTCACCGTGAAACGGTATTCCTTGTCGCCGATAACTAATGACTGGTGTATGGGCATCACACCTTTTTTACTCTCGGCCCGTCCGTCCTTCAGGACGAAATCAAGCGTCACCGCTTTGCTCGGGTCATACCAGGCCTCGGGCGCGCCCTTCGCATTGCGCGCCGAAACGCCATGCCCCTTGATCGCGATCCCGCCTTCCGCAATGCTCGCCTTGCTCTCCGGTCCTTTATAGGCAGGCGTCGAAACGACAAAGCGCTGCGTTTCCGGCTCGGTACAATTCCTCGGCGGCCTCGCTGAGCGGATCAGAAAAGCCAGCCGCTCAGGATCCATGCCGTCCGCAATCTGCCTGTGTACCAACATAATCAGATCCTGCACTGGCCCCACCGGCATGGTTTCTGCCATAGTTTTCTGCAGCTCTTCGTAACGCGTCGTCGCGGTCAGCGCTTCCGCTCTTAATTCCGTCAGCGTATTTTCCAGTTCCTGCTTTTCCAGCGTCAGCGCATCGACCTGCGAGCTCATCACGATTTCATCGCGGAAAACGTGCTGGCGGCCCAGGAAAAAACCCAGCGCGCCGCCTGCCACCATGCAGACCAGCACGACAGCAAACCCCGCAAAACGCTGCACGTTGCGCCTGCGATAACGGTTATACGGATCGTACGTATAAATGCTCATCGCCCCGTTTCCTTGCGGACAAAATCAGGGTCGCGGTATCCGGACTGGATAAATCCACCGATATTTTTAAGACCAAGCGTAAACAATATTTCCATTTCGCTGTCGCCGCTGGAATCATCCGTGTAATTCCGCACGCCAAGCAGCGACCATGACCAGCATTGATGGAAATAATCCAGTCCGCCATAAGCCTGTCGCAGGCCCGGGTTTTCGCCAAAATCATTCGTGGCCCCGGCCCGCACCCGCCATTCAGGCGTCAGGTAATAACCGATATCGTTATGCAACTGTTCGCGGCTTTCATCGATATCGGTATCCTCAAGCGACGACGCATACAGGTAACGTGTGCTGAGCGAAAACGGCCCAAGCCACGTGCCAAAATCAACCTCGTGCCGTTCGGATGAAAGATCCTCGCTGTTAAGCTGGAACCGGTAATTCAGCGTATAGCGGTTATTGAAGGTCGACGAAATCTGGCCAACATAATCCGAATTCTGCTCATCCAGCCCCGATCCTTCAGGGAAAGGATTATCCTTCTCGCTCAGACGGTAACTCTGGCCGAGGAAAATATCGCCGTGATTGCCCTCGTAATCGTAGATGCCCGTGCGCAAGCCGTAAGTCAGGCGCGAGCGATCCTCGATCCGGTCGATCCCGGGAAAACGATTTGGCTCGAAAATGTTGCTGGCGTCGATCTGCACATCCCGGCTGTCTTCATTTGGAATTTTAGTGTTCACATCGACATTCGGTGCCATGGTCAACGCCACGATCGGCTCCAGTGTCACCTGGTAGTTCTCATACTGACTCGCCATCGGATAGCTTGTCTGCATATGAACCTGCGGGAAAAACTGCGCCGCGAAGGAATCGCCGCTGCGGTTTGATCCCGCCACCGCAATATCACGGTCGGTGACAGAATAGAAATCCCCGCGCAAACCCGCATCCACCGTTGTCAGGAACCCATAATCGGAAACCAGCCTCCGCTGCCAACCGCCCTCAAGATTAAGCCGGTTCATATCCTGCCCGCTGCCGCCACGCACAAGCCCGAGGAACGACGCCCCCGCATCCCAGCGCCCGCCAATCACCGGCACACTGCCGGGCTCGCCCATAAAACTAGTAATGATCTCAGGCAGCACTTCCGGCTGCTCTTCCTGGGCGCTGCGCACACGCACGTCCTGAAACGTCAGCATCCGGCCCACGGCGTAATCGCGCCCTGAAAATCTTTCGGCGTAAATTTCATTCTCCAGCACGTCTTCATTGGTGAAATCATACTGGCGCATATACTGGTCGTCCGACGCCCAGTTCACATTGACGCCCGAGCGCCATTTGTCATTCATGTCCCAGCGCGCTTCGCCCAGCACATGCCCCCGCACCTCATCATCAAGATCGACGTCGCGGTTGCCAACTTTCTCCGTCCGGCTGGAATAGGTAATACCCCCGTTCAACTCTAGCGAAGCCGCGTCCCAGCGCTGGCGATATTGCGTCACCATCAGCGGTGCTTCCTCGGTCATCACCATCATGCCAACCGTTGCATCCTTGTCCGGCGCGATGTTCCAGTAATAATCCTCACGCACGAATGCACCTAAATTACTTTTGAACCCTGCCGTAGGCGCAAGCAAACCGCTCTTGCGCTTAATCGTGCCGTCAGGATGCGAGAAATACGGAATATACGCGATAGGAAAACCCCACGCCTCAAACCGCGCACTTTCATAACTGATCATATGCGCTTCGCTGTCATGCTCGACCTCAGACGCGCGGATCTGCCAGACCGGGGGCTTTTCCGGCTCAGCCTTACACGGTTCGCACGGCGTATAGGTCGCATCATTCATAACGGTTTTAACACCGCCCGTGCGTGTACCGTCCGCCGCCGTAAAACGCGATCCATCCGCAAGGTAAGTCTTTAGACCGCGTACGAAGCCGTCCTTGAATTCGTTATGAAGCTCGACCTCTTCGGAATAATGGATATCGCCGCTCTCCTCGTTCAGCACCACGTGCCCACTGGCGATAACGCGGTCTTCTTTCAGGTAATAAACAATCTGGTCGGCGCGGAAAATTCTTCCCGATTGCACCAGCATCACATTCCCTGACGCCGTTACTGTCTGGCTGACTTCATCATGCTCCATCGTGTCGGCCTGCAGATCGACCGGCGCATTCGAAACCGGTTTGTCCTCGATGGATTCTGCTGCTGCAGTCTCGCCCACCGGCATCTGGGCAGGCATCTCCGACAAATCGCCTTCATAAGGCCCCTGCACATAAGGCTCCGGCCCGGTCATCAGCCGCGCCGAGTCCGCAAGTTGCACAGGTTCTTCAACGGGAGCGGATGAATCGGAAGGCGCGGTCAGCATCTGGGCCGAAGACGGAAAAACAGCCGCAAAAAACACGGCACCGGCGAGGGAGAAAATACAGACGAAACGGCGCATCGGAAAACGCTTTTAAATAAGTGAAATTATTCGTGAATTTTGCCCTTGCGGGACTGGCCGGGTCAAGGGGATTTGCCCGTATTATGGAGCTTTTTAAGAGCTACCTTTTGCCCTGACCGCCGAAGAAGCCGGGCATTTCGTCTCCGAATCCCTGCACGTTGCGCTCAGGCTGGTGATTCTCCCTTGGAACAGGCTTTTGCTGCTGGCGCTCAGGCTGACGCTCTTCACGTGGGGGACGCGCCTCCTGTTTAGAATCCTGCCTTTCCGAACGAGGCTTTTCCTCGCGAGGGCGCTCTTCGCGGGGCGCTCGCTCGGAACCTCTCCCGGCATTTTCAACCGTGATTTTCTGTTTTATGAGCTTTTCAATCGCATCGACATATTTCTGCTCATCTTTCGTGGCGAGCATCCACGCCCGGCCTTCTTTGCCTGCGCGGCCCGTCCGGCCAATGCGGTGAACGTAATCTTCGGCGTTGAACGGCACGTCATAATTGAACACGTGCGAAACATCATCCACGTCCAACCCGCGCGCCGCCACGTCGCTGCACACCAGCATCGTAACTTTGCCTTCCTTGAATTCCGCCAGGGTCTTCGTCCGAGCACTCTGCTCCATATCACCGTTAATACCCTTGGCTGCATAACCTTTGCGTTGAAGATATTGTACAACGCCGCCCATATCGCGCTTGCGGTTGCAGAAAATGAACGCGTTCTTCACTTCCTCTTTTCTCATTAATTTATCAAGCGCATCCAGCTTGTCTTTCGGATGAACACTGACCAGGAACTGTGTCACCCGCTCCGATGTCGAGGATGTCGGCGCCACCGAGACTTCCTTGGGGTTGCTCAGAAATTTTTGCGTCAGTTTTTTAATCTCCGGCGGCATCGTCGCCGAGAACAAAAGCGTCTGCCGGATCGGCGAAAGACGCGAAACGATTTTCTCGATATCGGGAATGAAACCCATATCCAGCATCCGGTCGGCCTCGTCAATCACAAGGATTTTAATATCGCTGAGCAGGATTTTTCCGCGCTCGAACAAATCCAGCAGCCTGCCCGGCGTGGCAATCAGAACATCGACCCCGCGATCGAGCTTCTTGATCTGCTCATCCATCGATGTCCCGCCGACCAACAGTGCCTTCGTCAGCTTCGCGTACTTCCCATACGTGTCGAAATTTTCGGCGATCTGCGCCGCAAGCTCGCGTGTCGGCGAAAGAATGAGCGAACGCGGCATGCGCGCTCTGGCTCGTCCGCCCTGCAGAATTTCAATCATCGGCAGCGTAAAACCGGCCGTCTTGCCCGTTCCCGTCTGCGCTAGGCCGACAATATCCCGACCCATCAGGATGATCGGAATGGCCTGCGCCTGGATGGGCGTCGGGGTGTCATAGCCGCATTCGGCGACAGCCTTGAGGATGTTTTCGCTTAAACCGAGGTCTGTAAAATGCATGGATTGTTTATATCACTTTCAATAAGCTCGACTTATTATTATAAAACCTTGGGAAAAGCAACTAAAACGCGTGATTCATGGGCACCACCGGAAACAAAGAAACCGCCGATTTCACCCCCCTTTTCGATGAAAAAGGGCTAATCCCCTGCGTTGTGACCTCCATTGCAGGCGAGGTATTGATGGTCGCCTGGATGAACCGGGAGGCCCTCGATCTAACCCTTAAGACCGGCGAGGCCCATTTCTGGTCCCGCTCCCGGCAGGAACTCTGGCACAAGGGTGCCACCTCAGGCGAAACCCAGAAACTCATCGAAATGAAGGTCGATTGCGACCAGGACTGCCTGTGGATCACCGTCGAAATGCAGGGGCAAAAGCAAGCCGCCTGCCACACGGGCCGTCGCTCATGCTTCCACCGCGTCGTCGGCAAAGACGGAAAACTCGCTTTCAAAGAGTGAGCCGTAATGCACGGCGTCGGGCAACCGGATCATATTATGGTTGCGGTGAAACAGCACATAAACCGCAACGTTAATCACAAATAGCACCGTCGCAATTTTCAAAACCGTATGGATTTTATTTTTCTTCTGTTCTTTCGGTCCGCAATGACCGTCGCAGCAATGTTTGTGCTGCTCGTGCGGTCCCATATGCTCGGTGTAATAATGCAGCCCCCACCCCAAAACGAGTATGATTCCCGAGATCGTAATCATCGGCACTTCCCAGTGATGGAGAATTTCATGCACATGCACCCACCCGGTCGGCAGTGTGCTGATAATACCTATGCCAGACAAAACGCTGACGATACTGAAAACCGTCGGCAGCACGCAGCAGAAAATATGGCTGGTCTCGGAGACCAGCAGCGCGGCCAAAACTGTCTTTCTATATTTTTCCATCTATTTCTCTTGAAAACGTTCGTTACAATATAACATAATGCACATCATGCAAGAAAAAACCGTTCGCACACTCGAAAAAGTAGAAAAATCACTTCTGCAAAAAGGCGAACGTTTCACCGCACCCCGCCGCGACGTGCTTAAAACCCTCATCCAGGGCAAACCACCGCTGAAGGCCTACGACGTCGTCGAAAAAATGAAGGGTGCCAAGCCCATGACCATTTACCGCGCGCTGGATTTTCTCGTGGCTCAAGGTCTTGTGCACCGCATCGAAAGCCTGAATGCCTACGTTCCCTGCGTCGAGGCCCACTGCGCCCACACGGATTCGCAGTATCTCATCTGCGATGAGTGCGGCAACGTTGAGGAACTCCACAACCACGCAATCGATGATTACATCACAAAAAAAGTCGCTGATGAAGGATTCCGCGTCTCCCACAAAACCATGGAACTCCACGGCACCTGCGCGAAATGCACCCCCTGACCGTCACCCCGGCGAAAGCCGGGGTCCATTTTTCTTTAGTAAACGATTTTATGCTATGATTGATTCATGGAGGGTCTTCCATGACAATCAAAGGCGAACAACTTTACGAACTCGGCTGGCTTCCGATAATGGATTTATCCAGCCTGCAACCCAGCTTCAACAAGCTGCCCGAGGATAAATACGCAGAAAAGCGGCTCCGCTCGCGGCGTTATTCCTGCTATCGCTACAATCCCGACGGCACGGTCACAAAACTCTCGCAAAAAGATTTCATGCAGAGCAGCAATATCAACAAACATGTCGGCGACATCGAGCGCAAATACGACGCACTCGACCCCGCGCTTGAAACCAACCCTGTTTTCCTGAAAATGTTTGAGGAATTTCAGGAACGCACGAATTTAAGCCCCGGCAGCGCCATCGAAGTCCACCAGATCCGCTGGCATTGCGCCAAGCGCGTCAAAATCCCCGCCCCCGAAGGCGTCCACCAGGACGGATTCGATTATATCGGTATGTTCATGGTCAATTCCCACAATATCGACGGCGGTGAACTGATGATCTACCCCTCGCCAGATGAAGCACCACTCCTCGTCAAGCAACTCGAGCCCGGCGAATTCATGATCCTGAACGACAAGCGCTTGTTCCATTACGCCGCACCGCTCGTGCCGCGCCCGAACAAGGATGAAGGTTATTGGGATTTGATAATCCTGACGGCAAACGAAGCGCTCAACGCCGCGACAAACTAGAGCTTCTCGAGACTCTCAAACAGCATATCCATTTCGGCAAACGTGTTGTAATGCACACATCCGACACGCACGACTCCGCCCTTGGATGTGAGCCCCAACGCATCAGTCACACCGTGATTGTAAAAACTTCCCGCGCCCGTCGTGATCAAATCTTTCGCCAGGTGATCTGAAATGGCCGGTGATTTAAAACCATCGACCGTAATCGCAAACGTCGCCGTACGCTCCCGCACGCGCTCCGGGTCGGTAATACCCCATACGGTAACATTCCCGGCCTCCTTGGCCCGCTTCAGGAATCTCCGGCTCCATTCGCGCTCATACGCCCCCACGCGTTCATAACTTGTTTCCAGCTGCTCGCGCAGAGTCTTGCCGAACAGACCGACCGAGGCGATGTAATCAATCGCAGCTGAAAAACCCGCCTGCGCCTCGAAATTCTGCGTGCCCGTTTCCCAGCATTCCGGCGGCGTGTTAATCGATGGCTCAACCCTGTAAGGCTTCAAACGCTCCAGGTGCTCCCGCTTGCCGTACACCATGCCCATATGCGGCCCGTAAAATTTATACGGCGAACACGCCATGAAATCGCAATCCAGTTTTTTGACATCCGGCAGGTAATGCGGCGCATAGTGTGTCGCGTCCGCATATGTCATCGCACCCACGAATTTAGCAGCTTTTACAATCCGCGCCGCATCCGTCAGAGATCCGCACGCATTAGACGCTAGCGTAAAAGCAATGAACTTCGTTTTGCTTGAAATCAGTTTTTCAAAATGATCATAGTCGAGCGTGCAATCTTCAGGACGTATGGACACCATGTGCCATTTCACGCCCCTGTCCTCCGCCGCCTGCTTCCAGTACGAAATATTCGCGTAATGATCCAAATTCGTCAGGATGATTTCATCACCTTCATTCCATTCACGGCTGATCGAGCGGCTTAAATGCGCCGTAATCGTGCTCATATTCGCGCCGAAAATAATTTCTCCCGGCGAGGCATTGAAAAACGCCGCGCCCCGCTCACGCGCCATCCGCACAACTTCATGCGTACGCTTCACTGTATAAAACTGGCTGGAGATCACGTTGCTCGTGCCCTGCAGGAAATAATCCGACATGGCATTGGCCACGCTTTCCGGCACCTGCGTGCCGCCCGGTCCATCGAAAAACACCGGCATATTGCCGCTTACTTTCCTGGCCAACGCCGGAAAAAGTTTCCTGACTTCCTGCGGATCGAACGCTTTCATGCTGTTTTCTTTTCTTCTTCCTGAATGTCCATTGCAAACGCAGCGTCTTTAATATGCATCTCGACGCTCTCGCGCCCCTGCCATTCATTGATCTTTAACGTACCACACAAATGAAACGGTCGTCTCCCCTGCTTTAGCAACGCATCGCCCAGCGGCGTATCCACCGCGCGGAAAGCCACCGCCTTGAGCCTTGTGCCGCCTTCCCAGTCGCCCGCCAATACCCGCACATGACTGCTGCCAACAACGTCAGCGGAATGAATCCTTACATTATTTATAACGAACAAAGGCTCAGGATGTTCCTGGCCGAATGGGCCCACGGAATCCCGTATCAATTTTACAAAATCCGCCCGCAATCCTCGCACTGACAATACGCCGTCTATCAGAGATTCACTGTTCGCCGTAAGCGATGCCGCCTGATTTTTCACCTGCTCATAAACAAATTCACGGAATGCCGTAATATTTTCCGGCAAAACGGTAAATCCGCCTGCCATCGCATGCCCGCCGCCTTTTTCGAGAAACCCCTTATTCCGCGCATCGATAAATATTTTCGCGATATTTATTCCCGGCACGCTGCGGCCCGATCCCTTGCCTTCTTTTTTTCCATTATCCGTGTAGGTAATCACGCAAGACGGCTTACCATATTTTTCTTTCAGCCGCCCAGCCACCAGCCCCGCCAACCCGGGGTGCCAGCTCTCATCATCCACGACAATAGCCGGAAACTGATCTAACCCACTCGCTTCCACTTTCTGAATGGCCTCGAATTCCATCTGCGCCTGAATTTCTTTTCGCTTCTCATTGCAGTCATGCAGCGTCCACGCGATATTCTTCGCCTCCTCGGCATCATCCGTACTAAGAAGCTGGGCACCTAGATCCGCCTTGTGCACCCGGCTCCCGGCATTGATGCGCGGGCCCAGAACAAACCCCGCCGTGAACACATCCGGCGCAGAATTCACCTTCGCAGTTTCCAGCAAAGCCCTGATGCCCGGGTTTTTACGTGCCGCCAGCACTTCAAACCCTACCTTAACAAACAACCTGTTCGCCCCTTTGAGCGGCACCATGTCGCAAACTGTGCCAAGCGCCACCAGATCCAGGAAATTTTTCAGATCCGGCCCGGCCTCTCCAGTTTTTTCCTTGAGGCGGTTATTGATCGCAACGCAGGTAAGAAACGTCACGCCGCACGCCGCCAGCATGGTCAAACCTGATCCATCATCCTTACGCTTCGGATTGATGATATATTTCGCATCAGGTAGCTTATCTTCCGCTTCATGGTGATCGAGAATAATAATCTCCAGCCCCATCGCCTTGCCTTCGGCGACAATATCGAACGCCGTCGTGCCGCAATCCAGCAGGAAAACAATTTCCGCACCATCCGTTTTTAATTTCTGCAGCGCTTCGGTATTCGGCCCGTACCCTTCCGTCAGCCGGTCGGGAATATAAATCGGCGCCTCGACACTGTAATATTTCAGGAAGCGATGCAGAATCGCCGACGATGTCGCCCCGTCCACGTCGAAATCCCCGAAAATACTAATCTTTCTCTTTGCAATAATCGCATCACTGACATGCTCGGCCAGTTCCCGCATCCCGGTTAATGAAAACGGGTCTGGAAAATCGTTTTTAAGCGTCGGAGATAAAAATTTAGGAATATCACTGTCAGCAACATTCCGCGCACAAAGCATCCGCGCTACAGGCTCAGGCAAGCCGTATTTTCGCGCCACCTGTTCGATCAGGCTCAGCTCTACATCAGGCATAACCCAACGGGAGCGCATTAAAGATTGTTGAATATTGAACAATGAATCGGGCATAGTCCCGATTATAACGACTTAATCAGACGGATTTAAGCCAGTTTTTCCGCTCAAAATTATGGGTGGCTTCCACACGCCTGACGGTCCCTGAACGCGATCGCATGATAATGGACGAGGTCGAAGCCCCACCCGGAAAACGCCGTACACCGCGCAGCATGGTTCCGTCCGTCACACCCGTCGCCGCGAACATCACATTGCCAGGCTTGGCTAAATCATCCGTCGTATAAATTTTCTTCAAATCCTTGATCCCCCAGCGCTCGGCCCGCGCCCGCTCGTCATCATTCCTGAAAATCAAACGCCCCAGCATCGATCCGCCGATACATTGCAGCGCCGCCGCCGCCAGAACGCCCTCAGGCGCACCGCCATTACCGACATAAACATCGATGCCCGTTTCCGGGTCCGTCGTCGCGATCACCGCGCTGACATCGCCATCCTGAATGAGCGTAATCCGCGCACCCGCCGCGCGCACATCATTCATCAATTTTTCATGACGCGGACGATCTAAAATACAGACCATCAAATCTTCAATCTTCGTGCCTTTTTCCTTGGCGATTTTTTTAAGCAGGTCAGACATCGGCGCATCTAAATCCAAAACGTTGGGATTCACATTCGGCCCGACCGCCAGCTTGTCCATGTAAACATCCGGCGCATTCAGGAACCCGCCCTCATCCGCCATCGCTAGAACCGCCAGCGCATTGTTGCCGCCACGCGCGGTAATGTCCGTTCCCTCTAAAGGATCAAGCGCGATATCGATACGCGGCCCGCCCTGCCCGACTTCCTCACCGATATAAAGCATCGGTGCTTCATCGCGCTCGCCTTCGCCGATCACGACACGGCCGGAAATATGAAGCGTATTCAACGCCTCGCGCATCGCGTCCACCGCCGCCTGGTCGGCCCCATCCTTGTCGCCCCGGCCTATCAGGCGCGAAGCAGCCAACGCAGCAGCCTCCGTCACGCGGATAGCTTCGAGCGCAAAATTGCGGTCCATTTGATTATCAGTCATGGCTTCTGTCTTTTCCTTGGGGATCATGGGCGTATCTTATGCTCCCGCTCCTTATAATACAACCACCCGCAGCAGGCATGGCTCGCCAATCGTGCTATCCAGTTTCGCGATCTGGCGGCAGCTTTCGGAGATATTCGAGCGCCGCGCCTCGTGCGTGGTCATCACGACATTCACCGGCTGGCCCGGGTCGCGCCCTTCCTGCAGGACGCTTTCGATGGAAATATTCTGGTCACGCAGGATCGCAGAAATATCGGCGATCACGCCAGGCTTATCCAGCACAGTGATGCGCATATAAAACTTGCTCTGCGTTTCGCCGAGATCCATGGCCTTCATGTCTTTTAGCTTCGACGCAGGGATACCAAATGTCGGCGTACGAACCCCGCGCGCGAGATCGACAATATCGGCAACCACAGCAGACGCCGTCGGGCCCTCGCCCGCCCCGCGTCCGGTCAGCAACGGCGTCTCAAAAAAATCACCCTCGACGAACACGGCATTATAAACATCCTCGATGGAGCCAAGCGGATCGTCAGCTGGCACAAGACACGGCTCGACACTCTGGACGATCTTGCCCCCATGATCCCTGCTGATACCAAGCAACTTGATTTTATATCCGAGCTTCCCAGCAAATTTGATATCGACATCGGTAAGCTTCGTGATGCCTTTGAGCTTCACACCTTTGAAATTCGGCTTCACGCCATAAGCAATCGCGGCCAGGATCGCAGTTTTATGCCCCGCATCCGTGCCCTCGACATCCGCCGCCGGATCGGCTTCCGCGTAACCTTTGGCCTGCGCCTCTTTCAGAACATCATCGAAATTCCGCCCCGAAACGCGCATCTGCGTCAGGATGTAATTGCAGGTGCCGTTCAGGATGCCGTAAACGCCCGTAATCTTGTTCGACGTAAAACCCGCTCGTAACGCGCGGATAATCGGAACGCATCCCGCCACCGATGCTTCATACATTAAATTAACGCCGTTCTTCTCGGCGATGCTTGCCAGCTCGAAACCATGGTTTGCCAGCAGCGCCTTGTTCGCCGTCACGACATGTTTTTTATTCTCTAAAGATTTTGTAACCAGCGTGCGCGCCGTTCCTTCCGCGCCGCCCATAAGCTCGATAACCGCGTCCAGCTTTTCATCGGCCAGGCTCTCTGGTTTGTCCGCCCATTTATATTTGGAAAGATCGACACCCCGGTCTTTTTTTCCACGCGCCGATACAGTGACGATTTCAATCGGTTTTCCCGCCCGCTCGACGATCATTGCGCCATTCTGCTGCAGGATTTTGACAACCCCTGCCCCTACGGTCCCCAGACCGGCAATACCAATGCGGAAAGCTTCAGACATAGGGCCTATTACTGCACGGAAACGCCCGTGACTTCAACACGCCTGCTGGCGACATCGACGGGCTTATGGCTCGGCACGGGCGGTCTGGTTTCGCCGTAGCCCTTGGTTTCTATGCGCTCAGGCGGAATCCCGCTCTCGATCAACGCCCGCGCTACGGCAAAGGCCCGATCCATGGAAATCTTCAGATTGATGATCTTGCGCTGGACCGGGTCCTGAAGCGAGGACATGACGCTCGCATGGCCCATCACCGAAATATCCTGTCCCGTATAACCGCGCCCAACCACCGACAACGTAGCAAGATCCTCCTGCTTAAGCGAAACCGAGTCATGGTCGAAATAAATCGTCAGCGGGTTACCGCCAGCATGCAGCGAGACATAGCCCTGATCGGGAGCACCACGCTCCTGTCCCGGAAACGGCGTCAGCTCGGAAACAGGCGGCGCATATTGCACAACGCGCGGATTGACCATCTTGGCCATCTCGTCATCCAGCGGAAAAACCTCCACGCCCGGATAGGCGTTTAAATACGTCTCGTTATAAATGGGAACAGCGCTCACCGGCTGGATATCCAGCGGCCCTGCCGACGAAGATTGCGGCCCGGGTACGTCATTCCCATCATCTTCCCCCGCTCTCCAGTCCTCACCATCCAGCGGAAAAACTTCCACGCGCCCGTCCGACGAGCGGTGAATGACATCCGCCACATCGCGGTACTCAACCGGGTCCAGTACTTGCGACTGAACCTGGCCATTCGTCAGATCGACGCTTTCAGCAGGCTTCTCCGTGCTGACATCGACCTTTTCTCCGGTGTCGAAATAGGAACAGGCCATCAACAGGCTGGCGGAACCGAGAATAACGAGCAGATTTGCAATTTTTTTCATGGGCGGGGCTTTTCAAAGAGACTCAGGGGTAAACGCCTGAAAATGATAGGCGACATCATAATGGACTTTCAAGCCTTTAGCCCCATGTTATCCCCCCGTGATTAACGTAGAGCCGGGCTTGCTTTTCCGTCTCATATAAGCCAGATTTCGCTTTGCCTTCCTGCGTTTACAGCCCACGGGCGAGAAACACGTTTAACTCATGACCAAAGCATCTCCCAACGCCTCAGCTAATAATGGTGCCGCCATGCCCGATCCGGTGGCGCTCGGCCAGGCCCTGCTCGCGGTTTATGAGCGCGCCACGCCGATTTTGGAAACCTACTTCGCGCGCATGGGCGAAGACCTCGCCAAACAGAATTTCGACCCCTTCCATATCAAGGACGTCTATCTCGAATTCCTAAACCGCATGGCCGCCGATCCGGAAAAATTCTGGCAGATGCAGCAGGGTTTCTGGAACGACTGGTTCCGCCTCTGGCAGGAAAGCGCCATGAAGTTCCTCGGCGAAGACGGCAAGACCATCATCCAGCCGGAAAAAGGCGACCGCCGGTTCAAAGCCCCCGAATGGCAAGAATCCGCCCTCTTCGATTTCATCAAGCAATCCTATCTCCTCACCTGCCACTGGATGGATAAAACCGTGCGCGGCGCCGAAGGCCTCGATACCGACAAAAAAGAAAAACTCGTTTTCTACACGAAACTTTTTGTCGATGCCCTCTCGCCCACCAACTTCATGATGACCAACCCGGAAGTCCTGAAAGAAACCCTGAAAACCGGCGGCGAAAACCTCGTAAAGGGCCTCGAAAATCTCGTCGCCGATCTTGAGCGCGGCGGCGGCGAACTCAAAATCAGCACCACCGATTACAACGCCTTCAAACTCGGCGAGAACATCGCTAACACACCGGGCAACGTCATTTATCAGAACGATTTGATCCAGTTGATCCAGTATGAACCTATGGGCGACAAGGTATTCAAACGCCCTCTCCTGATCATCCCGCCATGGATCAACAAATATTACATCCTCGACCTGCGCGAGGATAATTCCTTCATACGCTGGGCTGTCGAACAAGGCCACACCGTGTTCGCCGTTTCATGGGTCAATCCCGATGCACAGCTGGCGCAGAAACGCTTCGAGGATTACATGCAGGAAGGCGTACTCGATGCGCTGGAACAGATCCGCGACATCACCGGTGAACCGGATTGCAACGTCGTGGGTTATTGCCTGGGCGGCACGCTGCTCGCTATCACGCTTGCATGGCTGGCCGACAAGAAAAAAGAAAACCTCATCGCCTCCGCCACTTTCCTCACCACGCTGCTCGACTTTGAAAATTCCGGCGACCTGAAACTCTTCATGGACGACAGCCAGCTCGAACTCATGGATCAGGCCATGGCCGAAAAAGGCGTGCTTGAGGCGAAAAACCTCCAGAAAACTTTCACCCTGCTCCGCGCCAACGACCTGATCTGGTCCTTCGTCGTCAATAACTACCTCATGGGCCGCGACCCGTTTCCGTTCGACCTCCTCTACTGGAACGACGACTCCACCAACATGCCCGCCGCGATGCACAGCTTTTACCTGCGCAAGATGTACCGCGACAATGAGCTGACCAAACCGGGCGGCATCGCCATGCTCGGCACCCCCATCGACCTCAGGAAAATCACCGCGCCCGCCTATTTCCTCTCGACGCGCGAAGACCACATTGCACCGTGGCGCGCCACCTATGCCGGTCTCAAACTTTTGGGAAGCAAAAACATCAGCTTCACCCTCGCCGCGTCCGGTCACATCGCCGGCATCGTCAACGCACCCGTTAAAAACAAATATTGCTACTGGACCTCACCCAAACCCGGCGCACCGTCCGGCGAATGGATGGACGCCGCCACGCAGAATGAAGGCTCCTGGTGGCCGCACTGGCAGAAATGGATCGCCACCTATGCCGGTGAAAAAACTGCCGCCCGCAAGGTCGGCAAGGGCATCGAACCCGCCCCCGGCAGCTACGTGAAGAAAAAATCCAGCTAAAGAACAGCCAATAAAAAACCCCGCCGAAGCGGGGTTTTTTGTAACTCGTAAAAGCGGATTAACGCTTCGCCCACTGCTTGGTACGACGGGCGCCGTGCTTGCCGACTTTTTTCCGTTCAACCACGCGGCTGTCGCGGGTCAACATACCGGCCTTTTTCAGGGCCGGACGGTATTGCGGGTCAAAATTCTCAAGCGCACGGGAAATCCCGTGACGGACCGCACCGGCCTGGCCGGACAATCCACCGCCCTTTACCGTGCAGACGATGTCGAAATGGCCGACACTCTCCACGATCAGGAAAGGCTGGTTCAGGATCAGGCGCTGCGTCTGGCGAGCGAAATAAACAGCCTGGTCGCGGCCATTGACCGTAACCTTGCCGTTACCGCGCTGCAGCCATACACGCGCAACAGCGTCCTTACGACGGCCGGTCGCATACGAACGGCCCTTCGCATCGATTTTCTGTACGCGTTTAATCGCCTCAGGCTGCGCGGTCGAGAAATCGAGCGCAGTCATTTTAACTTCGACCGGTGCCGCACCTGCGGCTGCACCGATGTCTTTCATATCGGTCGCGGCGGGCTTTTTACGGCTGCTGCGCTTTACTTCGACTTTCGGCGCGTCTTTGTTTTTATCGTCTCTCTTGGCCATGGTGATTATGCCCTTTTGTTTTTAGGATTCATGGAAGCAACATCGAGTTTCTCGGGTTGCTGCGCTTCATGCGGGTGCGTCGCGCCGACATAGACATGCAGGTTCGACAGCACTTTGCGCGAAAGCGGACCGGGATGCGGCAACATACGCTGCACGGCCTTCTCGATCACGAGTTCAGGCGTCTTGCCGGCCAGGATCTGGTTGCGGCTGCGGCCTTTAATTCCGCCGGGGTGACCCGTGTGCCAGTAGAAGATCTCGTCGTCGGCTTTTTTGCCGGTGATTTTAACTTTATCGGCATTGATGACGATAACGTTGTCACCGCAATCGACGTGCGGTGTGAATTGGGGCTTGTGCTTGCCGCGCAGGCGCATGGCGATAATGCTGGCGAGACGCCCGAGAACGAGATCCTCGGCATCAATCAGCAACCACTTTTTCTGCACTTCCGCAGGCTTCAGCGACTTCGTTGTTGTGGTGATAATCATGTTTTTTTCCTCTTAAAGATGGCGCTTTATGCCCCATCAGCTGTCCCCCTGTCAACAAAAAACCCAATAAAAAGAATGGGTTTTAGTTGCGGTATCTAAATACCTTCATATCCCTTGTTGACAGGGATTATATACATAACTATTAATCAGCAAACACTGGAAAGAGCTATAAATGCGTATAAATCCTCAATCGACCCTTTTCGGAACCTTCGCCATTGCCACGACCCTGCTCTGCACGTCAGGTCATGCCACGCTCACCCCATTTGAAATTCCCGAGGGCAGGATTGATGTTCAGGACCCTGTACCCGACCGGTCGGAAATCCGTACAAGATATATCACCTCAACAGACCTGTTCACATGCGACAAACACAACACGCTGAACACTTTTATCTTCACCCAAACCCTTTCGGATGACATTCCTCCAAAGATAGCCGCCATCGTAACAAATATATTTGAAGCATTGCCGCAAATTATAAAAGACAAACTCGATCAGAGAAGCATTGCACCTGAAACACTGGTCAAGTTTGTGAATAGCGAAACAGAAATCTTGATTAATAATCTTTTGGCGACCTCCCCTGCGTCTGACGTTGATGAGGCATATCGCATCGCCACGATAGAAGTTACACTGGATACTGTACCTGATGCATGTCCTTTCACGGGAATCACGCCCATGAGCGGCGCCCCTAAACTCGAGCATACCCCTTAATGAAACCGAACCTGAATGATGTAAAGTCAGACAATGCGTAGCTTTGAAAAACCGTCCATTTTCGCGACCTTCCTTTTTGCCGCAAATGCTTTAGTGACCGGGCTCGGCGCGGCCTTCGCTGACGAACCCGCAGTTCCTCAGCAAGCGCTGCAGGAAATGCCTCCTACTGCCACTTACAAGGCACACTCTATCGTGTGCAGCTCAGACCACACACAGTTCGTTACATTTATGCGACAGCAGATCAAACCGCTCGATCCTGAAAAAGTACCGCAGAAGATTTATAGGGACATCATGAGTATATTTCGGAGATCAGCCACCGAGATAAATGAGTTTATAAAAAGCATCACCGCGAGCCCTATGACAGATGATGCGCTCAGAAAAGCAATCACCGATAAATATAATGAAGTGCAAATTGAAAACAGGAATGAAATTAATAATTATTTTTTAGAAAATTGGCCACAGCCTTATTCTTTTACCGCTCGCGAAATAGGTCGCATAGATATTCAGGTAGAATCCAAGAGCCACGCCTGCGCGGACATATAGAAATTA
>Ga0073903_10000449_pt1 | contig 21246 bp, 20 predicted proteins | sample KloWWTKNB14_bulk_FD_66665 | JGI IMG/M metagenome (GOLD analysis project Ga0073903, IMG submission 66665) | Active sludge microbial communities from Klosterneuburg, Austria, studying microevolution and ecology of nitrifiers - Klosterneuburg... | ecosystem: Engineered > WWTP > Aerobic digester >... | reverse complement strand
GACGCGTCAGTACACTCAGAACATCAGCGATCCCTTAAAACAACTCGGCACTCTGCCGCCGAGCGGCAATGTCAAGCGACGGCGATTAGGTATTGCAGGGACGCTAAATCAATGGCTCACACTCTCGCGACGGTACTTTGAGGTGCTACTCAAGGACAAGTTCAATCTGCTTATCCTGATGGCACAGGCTCCGATCATAGCCCTTCTGACTTTTTTCGTGCTCGGTTCCGAGCGGCCGAGGGATTTTGCGTATTTCATCCTCACCATTGTGTCGGTCTGGTTCGGGACGAGCGTCGCCGCCCGCGAATTTATCCGTGAGCGCCCTGTGTATCGGCGTGAAAGGATGGTCAATCTGGGGCTGATCCCATATCTTTGGTCGAAACTCGCTGTATTGAGCTTGATCGTCGGGCTGCAATGTGTCCTGCTGTTTCTGCCGCTTAAGTTCTTTGATCTGACCGGCCTTATGCCAATGCCGGGTGAGATGCTGGGGCTTCCGCAGTTGTGGACAATGCTATTGACCGGCGGCGTGGGGATCGCGATCGGGCTATTCGTATCTGCGGTAGTACGCTCGTCTGAGATGGCAACTAGCTTGGTTCCTTTGATCCTCATTCCGCAGATCCTGTTTTCCGGGATCGTCGGCGTTCCCGGCGGCGTTTCAAAGCCGGCATCGTTGCTTGTGCCCGCGGCTTGGTCATTTGACACTATCAAGCGTTTTTCGACGCTGGACACTCTCGAACCTGAAGGAGCGACTCCGAATGGACAAACACGTGGCCTTGGGTTGTACAAGTACATCGAGACGGAAAATGACAAGATAATGTCAGATGCCCGAAGGGATATGGAGGATTATCAGGCGGATGTCGAAAAGAAGATCAGAGATTTTGGCGACGCGAGCAACGCGGGACTTTCGCCGTCTATGTCCAAACCCGACGAACTGCCGGCGATGCCGGCGGCAAAGAAATTACCTAAAGATCTGAGCGGATACATCACATTTTTACATCCCTGGATGAATGAAATTGTAAATCAGATCGTATTGATGCTAATGTTTGGAATATTAGTTATAGCGACGCTGATCGCCCTACGGCTGCAGGATAACCGCTGAACGAGTCGAGTTTTATGAAGCGAACAACCATCAATTTGTTGACTTTCGCCGCGATCGCCGCGGCATCTTTCTATGTGTCCGGATGCGGCGGCGTAGGCTCGAATACTAACGGTGTAAGCCCTGCACGGTCGTCTAATTCGACTAGCCCGGAATCCGGCAAAACGACCGAATCAGTATATCCGCCGTTGAAAAGCGACGTTGCGGACGCCGAAATGGAAACAATGGACGGCGGAAAGACAAAGATAAGCGACCGCAAAGGAAATGTCGTCCTCGTAAATCTCTGGGGCATTTGGTGCGGACCGTGCCGTGCCGAAATGCCGCACTTGATCGAGTTGCAGAATAAATATAAAGAAAAAGGACTTCAGATTATCGGTCTGAATGTTGGCGACGACGACGGCAACCCCGAAGATTTCGTGAAGATCAAAGAATTTGGTGAAAAGACGGGCCTTAATTACGAACTCACCCGTGCTTCGCGTGAGATGAAGGCCCAAATATTCCGGTTAGCGAATTTTGACGGTGTGCCGCTCAGTATACTCGTCGATCGCGACGGCCATCTGCGAGCGGTGCTCCGAGGCGGCGGACCGCCGTCTATCAAACAGTTAAAGGACACCGTCGATAAGACAATGGCCGAATGATCACTTGTCGTCGTCGTCAAAAGGCACTTTTGGCTCAACGAGGATCGTCTTAAAACTCGCCAAACTCACCAGGCCGGGATTTGACCGTTTCGGCTTATTTACAAATTTTTTCAGCGTGTAATTTACCGCCGCCTTTCCCTCTTTTCGCGCACCGCTATAAAATGCGGCGATCTGAGCTGCCTCGAGCAGCGTTCGGTCAGGCATTTCCTTGCGATTCGGATTGTGGATCACCACGTGAGAGCCCGGGAAATCCGCGGCGTGCATCCAAGTATCGAGCGACTTTGCGACGCGAAACGTGAGAAAATCATTGTCCTTTGCCTTTTTCCCCACCAGGATCTCAAATCCATCCGATGACACAAATCGCCTTGCGCCGTTGAACCCAACGTCCTTTTTCTTTTTACGTGCCTTTTCGACGATCTTTCGAGGCGGTTCAAGCAAAGCCTCAAGATAGCCAATATCTCGTGCCTCGATCGCCGCCTCGGCCCGGGCCGATCGTTCGATGTCCTTTTCGATCGCGGCTTCGGATGCGGCGATGCGTTCTGTGATCACCGCAACGCCGTTTCGGGCCTTTGTGTATAGTCGAAAGTAGCCTTCGGCGATCTCATTCAACGGTTTGTGCTCGTCACCGTCGATCGTTATGTCCGGCACATCATCGCTGAAATAGTCTTTGACGATTATGCTCGAGCCGATCCGTCGGGCGTTATGCACATTTGCGAGGATCAGGTCGCCGCAGCGTTTCCAGTGATCCGGACTGCCGTGCTTGGCAAGGTCGCTGTATAGGTTTTTGATCAGCCGCCGGCGTTTGGCGATCGAACCCGCGAACTTCTTACGCACGGCCGCGGCACATTGCTCGAACCGTTCGTTCTCGAGTTCGATCTTGGTCTTTGGCCGCTGTTCGTCTTCCATATCGATAAGTGTAAAGTAAGCGCACAAAAGCCCAAAGGAACCGCAGTGCAGAACTTTTGGGCGTTTCGGGTTACTTTATATTATTAGAATTCGCGAACTATGATCGTCCCCGACAGCAGATCGTGTGCTGCGCGCCTCTCATCATTGAACAACATCGGAATAAACCCGAGACCTGCGCAAATGATCGACAAGATATATATAGACGAACTGACCGCGGCCTGATGGATCGACGGATATTCATTTGCCTCAGCGTCCACCAACTCAAGGGCGAATAGACGCATACCCAACGTCTTGCCAAAAAATCCGACCGACAGCGTAAGATAAACAAACGCAACCAACACACAAGTGCCGACAAATGTCAGTACCGCAGCCTTCGAAAACCAGTCGCCACCTGTGAGAGCAAAGGGTGAAAGAGCCAACATACTGACTGAAACGGCTACGATGAGGTCAAATAAGCCGGCGTTGAACCGCATCGAGAGCGGCGCCAGATCTTCGATCTCCTCGTCGTCGTTAAGTGCCGTATCCGGCTCAGCGTATTCGTGCTCAGCGTTGATGAGTATCCGCTTCACATCCGAAAACCCGGTCTGGGACGGCATAACTGCGGGCTTTGAGATCTCGGTTTCTTCGACTGCCGCCTCGGCGGTCGGTGGCGGTATGACCGTTTCGATCCGCGGCAATTTATTTGTATCGAGTTTAGCCTCCATCCGCAGTGGTGTGACCATCGCCGGTTTGGGACGAACGGCCGTTTGGACGGACATCGGTGGCCTGACCGGCTGATTTGGCGTTGGCGACACAACGTTGAACGGAAAATTCTTAGCTGCCGCTACCCGTTCGGTCGCGGGGGCCTTTGCGTCTTCCGGCAAAAATGCACGACGCGAATCGGCGATCCGCTTGAGGGCAGCACCGAGCCTGGGGTCAGCATTTTCGATCTCCGCCATCGGAATGGGATCTGCGACCGTTTCGGTCTTTAGGGCAGTTGCCCCGTGGGTTGCCATCTGCGTATGCTTTACCGCAACAGCGTTGTCCGCAACACTTTCCTCCGCCATTCCCTTTCGCTGACGGACCGCGTTCTGCATTTGCAACCGCCATTCCGGGACGACGATATTTTTATTTTGGAATTCGACCAACGTCGGACTAGTTTGTTTCGTGTTCAAATTGGCGGTTATCACGCGATTTACCGGTTCAGCCTTCTTCGGTGCAGGAGTTTGCAACGGTGCCGCCACCTGCTCCAGAATCATCGGCCTCGGCGGCGGGGCAAGCACAGCTTTTTTCGGGTCCGCCGGAGAAGTCGCGGGGTGAACCATCGCTTCAATACGCCGCAGTTTGGCTGACGGGGTGATCTTTGTTTGTAGCTCTTCACGGACCGAATCGTTCATCATTGCGCCGCATGTGGGGCAAATTGACAAAGTCGGCGCCAGATCTCGATCGCAAACCGGGCATTTCATAGGCGTTTCCGTTCAACTGTACAGTATCGTGGTAAGGGAGATTAGCAAAAACTACGTGATGGTATCAGGAATCGCTTTAACTCGTCAACCCTAAAGCGCACTAAAGCTTAAGCTTTTCAAACATTTTTCTTACCCACTCTATAACCACAAATTGTGGAAAACACTGTGGATAAATTTAAAGCGGTTTTCGTCCGGCAAATCCCGCATCCGTCTCGTGCCACCAACCGATCTCATCCCCATCGCCGATCTGCCAACAGAGCAAAACTACACGATCATTCCTCATTGAAGGAAAGTCGATCAGTCCGCGGGTATAGTCTTTCAACTCGATACCGATGGCCCCAAGTTCAGTCGTCAATTTTCCGACTTGGTACAGTGCGTTTACATATCCTGTGCCGCCGACCATACCGCCCCCAAACTTCGACGCAGCCGCCGCCGTCCTGGCTTCGTCCCGCATCACTTCGATCATTGCGTAGTACTCACGGATGTCGAGAAGTTTCGGAATCACCGACGGCAAAACGTCATTGGCTTCCTTAACGGTGAATAATTTCATCTTTCGTTAGAAATCCGGTCGATATCCGTTTGTGAATCGCGTACATCGTCGGCGAAATCCCGTGCCGGCGGCGCCGGACGAGCGTGGCGGCCATATCCCTCGGCTCGCGGTTCCTGTGAAAGCATTTCGCCTGCGGGGACAAATGACGGCACGTCATACGCACCCGGTTGAGTCGTGTCTTTTCTGATCAGGTCGGCAATATCACCAAGGTCGATAAAGAAGTCTGCAACGTCTATCAGTCGCGGAGCGGTGTTTGATCTGAATCCTGCAACTTCGACGCGGCACCCTTTGTAAGCGACCGCATTGATCGCGTAAACAAAGTCCTCATCGCCGGACACGAGCACGGCAGTGTCATAACGCCCGGCCAGACTGAGCATATCCACCGCGATCTCGACATCCAGGTTTGCCTTTCGAGTTCCATCGTAGAAGGTCTTTAATTCTTTTTGAATGACCCGAAATCCATTTCGCCTCATCCACAAAAGAAAACCTTGCTGCCGCTCGGCCCCCACGTCCACACCGGTGTAAAAAAAGGCACGCAACAGACGGCCGTCGCCAAGCAATACTCGGAGTAGCTTATTGTAGTCAATATCTATGTTGTGAAATCGGGCCGCGTGGAACAAATTATTTCCGTCTATAAAGACAGCAACCCTGCCACGATGCCCAAACTCCCAGGATGAACCGGTCGTTGTATCGAACTGCATTTTACACACCTCTACCGTCGAGATCTACGGCAGATCCCAGAGGCGAATGACGAGCTGAGCGATGAGGCTTAAATAGTCTGAAAAGTGAACCCAATAGTTCAAAAAAGTGAACCAAAAATCGAATAAAATATCTTTTTCAATACCTAACCAACTAACAGTAAACGACTTACGACCCCCGCCGCTCGAACCTTTCTCTTCGCGTCCAAGGATATGCCCATCCTTAGTGTGCCTTTGGCACGATGAATGGTCAAGCAAATTGTCGATGATAATGTTAAAATTCAGTTTTTCGACGCAGAATTCTATGACATCGAACGATCAAGACCCTTCGGACAACTATCTCTCGGACGGGACCGCTATCCGGAGCGAAGACATCGGATTTGCCCCCGGTCAACTGATCGTATGCGGCAAATGCAGCCGCAATAACTCGCCCGACCGGTCAAAGTGCATATATTGCGGCAGCCCAATATCGGATGTGGCCGCAACAGAATCGACCGGCGACCTGCGAAGGCCCGACGATATCGAGCCCGGATACAACGTGATCGCATATTCCTGCGAACCCGTGTCGGCGGACACGGTCCGCGAGGGGGCAAAGCTGACCGGCACTCCCGCAGATGTTGTAGCACAATGCCTGAGATCTATGGTCCCTTTGCCGATAGCGAGGCTCGCAAACGAAATACACGCCGTGACGGCGTCGCAGCGGTTGGCCGGGCTCGGAGTCGCGTCAAAGGTCGTTGCGGACAAAGACCTGATGACAGATCAGTCTCCGGTGCGGCTACGCGGCATCGAGTTCGGTTCCGACGGCATCACATTTATTGATTTCAACAACGGCCAACCTTATTCGGCCAAATTCGATGATCTGGCGGTGATCGTGATCGGCACAATTCGGGAGACACGGACCGAACGCCTTGAAAAGCGAAAGCGGGCCGGTGAGTCAAAGCTGCTGGACGAGTCGGAAACGTCAGCCGACCATCTGTTGATCGACATCTATAGCCGCGGCGACAAACGCGGCTGGCGGATTTTGCCGACCGGCTTTGATTTTTCGTGTTTAGGCGGCGACAAGGGCCTGATCGCGGCCGAGAATATGCGGCGCCTTGCCCAACGCATTCGGCAAGTATCGACCGGTATCAGGTTTGCTGATAAATTCGATGTTGTGATCGACGAGATATCGCTGGTTTGGGAAATTGACCGACGGCGCGATTCACGCGGCCTTTTGCGAAGCGGAATGATGAGCTTTGATTTTGGGGCGGCGTCCTCGAGCTCAAATCTGGGACAATTTAATCGGTATTCGCGCCTGCAATGGCATCTTTTATGAAGAAGAAGTTCAATACACCGCCGCGTGAGCCTCGGCAGCAACCGCGCCCCGAACGCAGCAAAGCCGAAGGTTTCAAGACCAATGCGACTGCGATCTATGGCGTTCTGCCTGTGCTTGAGGCTCTACGGGCCGAGAATCGACGGGTGGACAAGGTGCTGATCGCCGATGGTGCTCTGGAGCGGCGTCTGTCCGAGATCATCGACCTTTGCCGTGCCCGTTCGATCGCCTGGAGCCGGGTGCCGCGTGATAATTTTGCCAAACATCTCGATTCCGGCGTTAACCACCAGGGCGTCCTCGCGTTTACTTCGGCGGCAGCTTACGTGGATGTTGAGGCGGTAGTTGACGCATCTGAAATACCTCTGGTGCTGATCCTGGACGGTGTTGAGGACCCACGCAATCTCGGAGCGATACTCCGGACTGCCGAGGGTGCCGGCGTTGACGGTGTGATAATCCCTGAGCGTCGCGCCGTCGGGCTCAACGATACTGTGGCAAAATCCTCCGCCGGGGCGATCGAGTATATTAAAGTTGCTAAGACGGGCAATCTCAATCGCCTGATCGAGGACCTGAAGCGTCGCGACATCTGGGTCGTAGGCACAAGTATGGACGCGTCGATGACCTACAACGAATGGGATTGGACAAGGCCTTCGGCACTGGTACTAGGCGGTGAGGGTTCGGGTTTGCACCGCTTGGTCGCCGAGAACTGTGATGTGTTGGTAAAGATACCGATGTATGGCAAGATCGATTCCCTGAACGTTTCGGTCGCGGCCGGCGTAATACTTTTTGAAGCTAGAAGACAACGATCAAAGGACGAATAAAGCTTATGTTTTGCCCAAAATGCGGAACTCAAAATCCTGACAACGGCAAATTTTGCCGAAGTTGCGGAACCGATCTAGGCAATATTTCGACGGCCCTGGCAAGTCCGGCCGAGCATCCCAAACAGCTTTTAGATCGCAAAGGTAAACCTATCTCGATCGAAAGTGCGGTCACTAAGATTTTCACTGGCTTTTCCTTTCTGGTTGTGGCAGGTGTGCTTGGCTATACCGGTATGGCGGGAGCAAAGGTCTGGTGGTTTTGGATGTTGATCCCGGCGTTTATGTCGCTCGGTGCGGGAATTGCGCAGTATATGCAGATTCGCCGACTTGATCGAGGACAACCAGTGTATGGTGCCGTGGACGCTCAGTCATCGCTACCGGACGCTCAACGTCCGTCGTTGCCGCAGCAGCAGAATGATTTTATCGCCGCGGACTCCCGCTTTAAGACGGGCGACCTTGTCCCCCCGAGCGTGACTGACAATACGACCCGCCCGCTCGAAATGGATACCGAGGGCAAGACGATGACGTTGCCGAAAAAGTAGGTCTACTTTTTACGCAAACTCATCTTGTGTCCGCTGAGGCGTTCGAGCAACCTCAGGTATCGTTTTGGGAAAAGCCGCGAAATTGTACTAATAGCGTAGGCATCCTGCCCGATCAGGATCCGTGGATTTTTAGCCTTGATACCCTTCACTATCACATCCGCCGCCGTTTCCGGCGATGTGCGGGCGACCTTATCAAAGAATTTGGCACCTTGTTGCTTCCAGTCTTCGGGAGTGTCTTTACCAACGCGTGAATTGCGTGCGATATTGGTCTTGATGCCGCCCGGATGGATCGCGGAAACCGTCACATTGGTTCCTGCGAGTTCGTGCCGCAGACTCTCGGTAAAGCCGCGGACAGCAAACTTGGAGGCACAATATGCCGACTGTTCCTCAGGTGCGATAAATCCAAATACACTCGAAACATTGAGGATATGGGCACTTTCCTGTTGCCTTAAGATCGGCAAAAAAACCTTGCAGCCATATATCACACCCCAAAAATTGATGCTCATCAACCACTCAAAATCCTCGATCGACAGCTGTTCGAAATTGCCAAGCACGCCAACGCCTGCGTTATTTATAAGGTGCGTCACACCGCCGTGAGCGGCAACCGCCTCATCCGCCAGTCGCTGCACCTGGTCGATTTTGGACACGTCGATGATGTGTGTCGAGATGGGCACGCCCGCCGCACCGGCCAAGTCAGCAGTTTCTGACAATCCCGCTTCGTTCACATCCGAAATGGCAATTCCCGCGATCTTTTCTTCGGCGAGTTTTATGGCCAACGCCCTGCCGATACCCGACGCCGCTCCTGTCACGACCGCGACACTCTTAGCTGAAAGGCTCATCTAGTTCTCCGTTTTACTTGCAATTACTTCCTGACGACGATGCGGGCATTACCGGCGTTCGAATTCACGTCAAACGCGCGTAAGGTAACGACATATTCGCCCGCCGCGATCACCGGGATGTCTATCGAGAAACGTTCCTTAGGCCCGTCCGCGATCCCATCATCCGGATAGACATTGACCCACTCGCCACCATTGACGCTGTACTCTGCTCGTTTGATGTAGCTGGCGGCGTCGATCGCGTCGAATGTGACGCGGGCCTTGTCGCCCGATATCGACGGTGTTCCGACAGCAGTTACGATCGGGGCGGTATTGTCGATATCGACTGGTTCGGTCAGGCGTTCACCCGCAAGGGCGAGCTTAACGGGATTTGACGGGTTATCTCGAGCGACTACCTTAAAAAGGTATCTGCCGTCAGCCAAAGATTGTCCGTCGATCGCCGCAAAATTATCGGTCAGGTCGGCTTTTAACAGTTTGAAGTCACGGTCACCGATCTCCTTAAAATACAGGTCATAGACCATCTTGTCGCCGTTTCGGTCCTCGGCCGTCCATTGTAGCGATGTCGCCGCTCTCTGAAACAAACGCCTCGGCGGGACCGCCGCGTTGGGTATGCCAAAAGTTGACGAGTCCATCCCTGAAAGCTCGATATTAGGATCGACCTGTATCGGCGGATTGGCCGCAAGTCCGACGTTTGTCGGCAGCACCTGGATGGATAGCACCTCCGGAGCAATATTTACGGCAGCAAATGACAGATTTACCTCGCTCAATGACGCCGCCGCCGCACCCGCTTTGAATACTGCACGCCATTGGAAAAAACGGGCCTTTGGGCTAGTGACCTGGACGCCCTTCGGGTCCGTCATCGCATCGCTCCAAGTGCTCCAGGTTTCATCCGATTTTTCGGTATTTCCGCTGCGGGTCTGGATACTGACGCTGCCGCTTGCTCGCCACCAGATGCGGCCAAATGTCGAGGTCGCCTTAGTATCGAGCACCGCCGACTCATAACTTCCCTCCGTCGCATCGCCCTGAATTCGGTAGAAACTTCCCTGATTACTCGATGTCGCATATAGCGACCTACCGTCACTTCCGAGCGTTGAGACCTGACTGGCACCGGTCTGCAGCACAAGCGTCTCCCGGCCATCATTGCTGACGTTGTAAACTCGTCCCTTGTCCGATGTCCCGATTAGGACGCCGTTTCCGGCACTCTGCGGAAAGATCGAAAACCCTACGACGTTGGCTGAAGCCCAAAGCAGATCCGTTTTGCCGTCGGCGGTGATGCGATACACAGCAGACTTTGCCGCCGCGAGATCGTATTTGCTCTTTGCCGGCGTCTCAGGCGTCAGCGGATTGGCCTTTTCGACCGTTACGGCCTTAGATTCGGTAGCGGTTGCGGCGGTAGTCTCGGCGGGTTTGGCCGCAACTGACTCAGCGATCGCCAGAGCATACAACGAACCATCGGTGCCGATCGCAAGGCCGTGGATCTCGCGTAGCGGCGAATCGAGCAATCCGAATGGCTTACCGTCTGCTCCAAACTCTATCACCAGGCCGTTAGAGTCGGTGCCCGCGAATAAATTACCCTTTTTATCAGCCGCAAGCGAGATGATGTGCGTTTCGCTTGTATCAAAAAATAATGAGGTTTCAGGAGACGCTTTTGGCGTTTTGACCTTGAATATCTTGCCGTTATCACCCGTAGCGACCGCAAGGCCGCCGTCAGCGAGCACGGCGAGAGCCCAAATATACTTCTCCTTGGGCTCGAAATAGATCTCGGCCTTGCCGGTTGCGTCGATGCGATAGACCTTACCGTCCGGTGATGTCGCGGCGAATATCTCGCCCGCCCTGCCTAGCACAATTGACGACACGTTCAACTCCGCGAGGTCCACAAACAGCGAGCCTTTGCCTGACGGGTCAACTTTGAAGATCTTGCCGTCACCGCCCGTTCCGAGATACACGTTTCCGGCCGCATCGGCTGTGCTGGACCAGATGTACGATTGCTCGGTCTTGAACGCTTCGGTCAATCTCGGGGCTAAGGTCATCGTCCCCGTATCGTCGATCGAGATCCCGCGGGCGTCGCCTCTCAACACCTCGGCTCGCGAATTGACCGACCAGACCATCGGTTCAACCGCCGCGACACTCATTGCAAAAAAAACAGAAAAGATCGGCAAAAGTAAGTATTTCTTCATTTAGTGCGTTTCGTACCCTGTACTCGGAACGTAAAAATTTAACCACAATTCACACAAAAAAGACACCGATACACACGGTGCAGTGCCTTTCAGACGCTGACTTGTGCTGTGCGATCCGGATTTCAGCTTTTTTTGGTTATATTCAGAGCGGATCTTGCCCTGATGAATGCCGTTGCCTCAACGAGTTCGTCGGCATCGCCGATGATCAATCTGGCACTTCGCTCCCGGGTAAGATAAGCCCAAAACCATTCGAACATTACGGAAAATCGATTGCGAAAACCGATCAGGAAGAACACGTGCAAAAAGAGCCACATCAGCCACGCGATAAATCCCTTGAACTTAAGCCCGGCGGCCTCCGCGATCGCCTTGCGGCGGCCGATAGTTGCCATTTTGCCTTTGTCCACGTACCTAAAGTCCGTTCGCGGTTCGCCCTTGATGTCACACGAAATATTTCCGGCGGCGGCCCTGCCCATCTGCATAGCCGCCGGACTGACGCCCGGCACAGGCTCACCATTTTCCTGCATCAACGACGCCATATCGCCGATAACAAAGATATTTTTATAGCCCGGCACCGATAGATCGCGTTCGATGTGTACGCGTCCGGCACGATCTGTTTCAACGCCGAGAGCCTTGCCCAGCGGCGATGCGGCGACACCGGTTGCCCAAAGCACAAGATCACATTCGATCCACTGCTCACCGACCTTCACCTGTCCGGGTTCTATCTCTCTGACAAAATTGTTGAGCCTGACCTCGACGCCCAGATCTTCTAGCTGTGACTTTCCGCTTTCCGAAAGGTCGCCGGCAAATGTACCGAGGACACGGTCAGAACCCTCAAACAAAATTACCTTTGCCGACGTCGTATCGATCGCGTTGAAGTCCTTTGCAAGAGCCTTTCTTGCGATATCGGCGATCGCCCCGGCGAGTTCAACGCCGGTTGGTCCACCACCGACAATGACAAAGGTGAGGCTTCGTTGCTCACCAGTCAGATATGCGTCACGCTCGGCCATTTCGAAGGCGAGCAGAACGCGGCGGCGGATGTCCACCGCATCCTCCAGCGTTTTCAGTCCGGGTGCCGACGACTCCCATTCATCGTGGCCAAAATAAGAGTGCCTCGCACCCGCCGCGACGATCAGATAGTCGTACGGCACGACCTCACCGTCGGACAGTCTCACGTTCTGCGTGTCCGTATCAAAACCAACGGCGTCGCCGAGTAAAATCTCGGTATTCTTGTTTCGGTGCAGGATGCGGCGTATCGGTTGGGCGATCTCGCCCGGCGAGAGTACGGCAGTTGCGACTTGATAGAGCAACGGTTGGAAAACGTGGTGATTTTTGCGATCGATCAGCGTGACATCGACCGGAAGCTTTGCCAAAGCCTTGGCTGCCCAGAGTCCGCCAAAACCGCCGCCGATTATCACTACCCTTGGAGTATCGCCCATATCCGTGATCCCGATATGTATAGTGTAACCGTTTGTGATGGGTATCACATACTGACTCAGCTACCTACAAATCTCGCATACATAGAACGGGCAGCCGCTAGGTCATCCGTGCCTTTAACGATCGCCCGTCCGTCACGAAAGACCGTCATTTCATATTCACCTGACGTAAATCGCAGAAGATATTCGTTTTGATTGACGCTGACGACAAACTGCAGTCGCTCAGCCAGTTGGTCGAGATCGAGCGTGATCGCGTGCGGTGGGGCGATCTGCACCGCGTTACGGCCGCACAGTGCCGCCGAAAACTCCGGTGTCTCGGTGTCGAGATAGTCGAAAATGCGCAGGCCGCACGTCCGACAATCGGGATTCGGCTCGACGAGTTTGATGCTTTGCCGGTCATTTGCCCATAGGTCAAACTGCATCAGCGACCCGTGCAGTGCATCGATCTTGCCGATCAGCAGTTTTAACGCTTCGGCCACCTGCACGGCCGAAATGGTCGTAATTATCGGCATTATCACGCCGGCGGTGTCACACGTCGGAGCAGATCCGGCGTCCGGCATTTCGTCAAAAACACATCGCAGGCACGGCGTCTTTCCCGGAATGATCGTCATCGTCGTTCCGTAACTCGACACGGCCGCACCATATATCCACGGTGTGCCGAGTTTGACGCACGCGTCATTGACCAGATAACGGACCTGAAAATTATCCGTGCCGTCTATAACAAGGTCGCATCCGTTGATGAGCGCCTCCACATTCGAATGATTTACGTCTGCAATGATCGCCTCGACCTCGATCTCGGAGTTCACTGCGGCGATCCGCTGCTTTGCCGCGATAGCTTTGGGCGTGCGCTCCGCGGCGTCGTCCTCGCTGAACAATGTCTGTCGCTGCAGATTGGTGTATTCCACAAAGTCCCGATCGACGATCCGCAACTTCCCGACGCCCGCACGTGCCAGCATCTCGGCGTGCGATGCCCCGAGAGCTCCGCAGCCAACGAGCAGAACCCTCGATTCGAGCAACTTCTGCTGACCGTCAACTCCGATCTCCCTGAATAATATTTGTCGGCTGTATCTTTCGTTCAACTATTTAACCTGATCTTTTAAGACGGTTGCCCACTTACAATTTTCACTCCGAAACTCGATCTAATCGAAAAGACGTCGGACAAATGATCGGATGCTCGCATTGCTATCACTTGCAAAGATCGAACCGAGCCCGGTCTGAGGTTCTTCGGCACCGTATTTCCGTTGCTCTTCGCGAAGCCGTTTGCGTTGTTCCTCGATCTCTACCTTTTCCTTCTGCCTCGCGAGTTCCATTCCGCCGCTTTGGATAAATTCGATTATCCGCGGCAGTTCCTCGGCGTCAAACCACACACCGTGACGTTTACAAATATCGATAATAACGCCGGATGCCCTCGCAAAATTGCTGCGATTCATCAGTTGGCTACAATCGGGACACGGAACATAGCTGATCTTGGAAGCCGACACGGTGTGAGATTCGCGGTCGCCGATAAAGCCCATGACGGCAGATTGCTCTTCACGCTCGACACATAGCCGCTCAAATGTCGCAACATCGGCCCAGAGCCCGTCGCATCTCAAACACTCGCGAAACGCCGTATCGGCGATCTTCAGCATTTCCAGGCCTGATTTGCATCGCGGACAATTGCCAAGACCGTCGCCTTCGGGCGTCGCGGCTTCAACCATTTTTTCGCCGCAGTGCCCGCAGAATTGTGTCCCGACAAACATCAGGCCCATACACGATGGGCACGCCATCGTTTTCAAACGCGAGTTACAAAATTCGCACTGTGTGTGATCGCTCGCGACGCCAACGCCGCAGTTAGGACAATTTAGGGCTTCGATATCCATATCTTATCTTTCCATTCCGGCAAGCAGTGAATCCCGCATCAGTTCCGCCGGTGCCTCGCGACCGGTCCATATCTCGAACTGCCTGGTGCCCTGAGCGATGAGCATTTCGATGCCGCCGATCGTCGGGATGCCGGCAAGTCTGGCTTCGCGTATAAGCGGCGTATCGGTGAGTTTCGTCACGAGGTCATAGACTAATTTTACGCCGCTCAGACCCTCAGCCATAAATAGCGTTTCATTCTCCAACGGCCCTTTCATCCCGGCGGGCGTCGAATCGACAATAATGTCCACGCCGCACGCATCCTCGGTAAGCTGTCCCCATTCGACACCAAATTCGTCGCCGAACAGACGCGCCTTTTGCTTGTCGCGTGCCAACACGATCACGTCCGCACTTTCTAACTTTAACGCATAGACCGCCGCACGCGCGGCACCGCCCGCACCACAGACCGCAACCCTCGCGCCTTTTAGATCGCCAAACTTTGCTTTCAAAGGTGAGATAAATCCGTGTGCGTCTGTATTAAAGCCCGTCAGCATCCCTCGATCGATCTTGACGGTATTGACCGCCCCTATCTTTTCGGCCGTCGGATCGATCGCGTCAAGGTACTGCATTATCGTCTGCTTATGCGGCATCGTGACCGAAAAACCACCGAAATTAAGCTCAGCTTCCCTAGTCTCCGGCCGCACCATTCGTCTTAAGAATACACCGATGTCCTTGACCAGAAGACTTACAAAAACTGCATCAATACCGGCCGAAGCAAATGCGGGATTGTGCATAAACGGTGACATCGACTGAGCGATCGGGTTACCCAAAACGCCGAACACAAGGCTTCCGCCTCCGAGTTCCCTGACGCGGTAAACGTCACTCATCTCTTTCGCGGTGATCTGTCCGTCGGCCGTCGCCATTCCGTCAGATGATGCGGCGAATGTCAGAAACGCTCCGTGTGCAGGCCCTAAGATCCGCGTCCATTTGCCGCCATCGCCCATCGCGATCGCGATCATCGGCTTGCCGTCATTTTTCGCTTTCTCGATCAGATTCCAGACCGCCAAGGCGTCAGTTGCATCGTCCGCCCGAACCGCGATCTTGACGATGTCGCCGCTGCTCGCAAGTCTGCCGTAAACCGCTTCGATATCATCCGGAATGCCATCGAGATCGTGAAAGGACGCGATGCGACGCACGCCCGCCGGGGCAAATTGGATAATGTCGTCCTCGAGATCGACTGCAAAATAGTCATTCGGCAGGCTTTGCCAAAACTGCACGCGCTCGTCGAATGTCGCCCGCCCGCGACCACCCTGCGCCGGAGATCGAAAGGTCGCGATGAGAGGTATCTGCAGGCCGATCGAGCCTATCATCTCGATCGCCTTTTGCAGTTCGTCGGGTCGCAGACAGTCAAATCTAACCTCAGCAGCATCGCCCGTGGCGTCCGCTCCGTCCAATTGCAAACGCAATTCCTCGGCCGTTTCGGCACAGGTTGAGATACAGATCAGGCCGTCGTTCACGCGTTTTTGTTAGTCGAATCTTTCAGACTGGTGACAATACTGCCGGCCGTGACAAGTCCGATCACTGTCGCAACCGCAGCGGCCACAACTATGGCCGTGTTTCCGCTCTGTTTCACCGCGATCGAAGACACTGCCCAAGCGATCGCCAGCGGAAAGAGATAATTTCGCAGCCAGACCCGGGCCGCGATAGCCAGGGCTGCCGCCGCCAAGATACACACGACCCCGAAAATATTCCAACCCCGCGGCGTCATTTCCACATTTGCCCACTTCAGCACGACCGCAAGATTTACGATCGATGCGGCGGCCACCCAACCCGCGTAAAAGCCGAATGGAGCTTTAGTTAACAATGCAAAGCCCGGGTCTTCGGCATCGCGAAAATTGCGCAGGATCAAGACGAGCGTCAAACAAAGGGCGACGATCAAACCAAAGCTGATAGCGATCTGCTCGCGGTGCCAGAAATATATCCAGGCACAATTCAACAAACAACTGATAACATAGAGCGTGCGAACCGACCGAAAGCGTGCAAGTTGGTTGGGCAACAACTGATAAACGCTAAATGCTATGATGCCGACGTAGATCAAACTCCACATCGTGAACGCATATCCCGCCGGTGTGATCACAGTTGGATACTTGTTCGAGATCATATCCGGCGATACGCCATTCACATATCCTCCAGCCGCCAATAAGTTAAACGTGATCGTTGCGATCGTCGCTATCAGGACGAGTACCGACCGAATGCGGTCTTGCGAATTTATCGATTGAGTCATAGTTCGATTATGCCACCGATTGATAGCGATGAGAGACCGTCAAACACAATTTTCTCGCGACGACAGATGCCAAAATATCGAGCAGATTCACCATTTCGTATATAAATACCTGAAAACGTAAAGTTTTGTAAATGGAAAGGACGGCCTAAATGATAGAATCCAACCTATTTACTGGATAATCAATCATATGTTCGCTTGTGGCATCGCGATTGCTATAAAACAAGCGGAACGCACGTTCCTCTTTCCCCAAGAGCGTTATTTTAACGAAAGAGGAAACCTTAAAGCGATGAAGAAATTAAACAAGATCTTGCTAATGTGTACGATGGTGATCGGCCTGTCAATGGCGATTGCGGCACAAAAGAACGACGATCAGAAAAAGCCGCCGCCGAAAAATCCGCCGCCGGTCGTCAACCCGCAACCTAAACCGCCGCCTCGCGAAAATCAGCCACCCAAAAAGCCGGGCACTGAATTCGCGCTTTATATGATCATAGGCGACAGCCGCGATAGCTAAGTTACTCGGGTTGAAAAGATTAAACGAAAAGGTTGCCGGATATTTAAGTTATCCGGCAACCTTTTTTGTGTCCGACGATCGGCTTCAGACTCACAGAACCGTAATTCTGCGGACACTTGCAGTGGTCTTTATTGCGTGACGATATTATGCACTTGAACGGCGCAACCAAGGCGGCCGGGCAAGTGGCTGATCGCTGGGGTGTCTATACGGCTAATTCGTTTACAAAGGTCGGCTGTTGTATGCTTACTTAAATAATCAAATGGCGAAACAACCGGCAACAATATTCGTTTGTCAGAGCTGCGGCGGGCAGTCGCGTAAGTGGCTCGGGCAGTGCCCCGACTGTCAGGAATGGAACACGTTGGTCGAAGAGCGTTTCCGGCCAACGCCGTCGATCGACACCAAACATAATTATGTCTCGCAGTACCGCCAGACCTCCCCGATCGCCTATGGCACGATCGAATCGCAGGACGAATCGCGGACTCCGTCGGGCATCGACGAACTCGACCGCGTACTCGGCGGCGGCATCGTTGCGGGCTCACTGGTGCTGATCGGTGGTGCTCCGGGCATCGGCAAATCGACCATAGTCATCCAGATGGCCGATAAGCTCAGCCGCCACGGTGCAAAGGTGCTCTACGTGTCAGGCGAAGAGTCAGAACGCCAGATCAAGATGCGAGGCGAACGCCTGAGCGTCGAGGCCGAAAATCTTTTCCTTTTGCCGGAGACCAATCTGCAAGCGATACTGGCCGAAACTGATAAATTGAGGCCCGATTTTGTCATTGTCGACTCGATCCAGACCGTTTTCAGCGACAAGATCGAGTCGGCTCCGGGCAGCGTTTCGCAAGTTCGGGATGTGGCGGCGCAGTTTATGATGTTTGCCAAACAAACAGGGACGCCCGTCTTCCTGACTGGCCACGTCACCAAGGAAGGCTCGATCGCCGGGCCCAAGACGCTCGAACACATTGTCGATACCGTTCTTTATTTTGAGGGCGACCGCCACCACAATCACCGCATCATCCGCGCGACCAAAAATCGTTTTGGAGCGGCAAACGAGATCGGCGTTTTCGAAATGACCAACGCTGGTCTGATCGCCGTTGCCAATCCGTCCGAGCTTTTCCTGCAAGAGCGGCCCGAGAATGCAACCGGATCAGTCGTCACCGTCTGTATGGAGGGCACGCGGCCGCTGCTGGTCGAGGTGCAGGCATTAGTGAGCGGCACCAAGTTTGGCACTGGGCGCCGAATGACGCAGGGCTTTGACCAAAATCGCGCATCGCTGCTGATCGCTGTTATGGAAAAGCAGCTCGGCTTTCAGCTTGCGGCCGACGATGTCTTTATCAATGTCGCCGGAGGTATGGAGATCGACGAACCGGCCGCCGACCTCGGGATCATCGGCTCGATCGCCTCGAGCTTTCGCAATCTGCAAGTCCCGCCCGAAACCGCCCTATTTGGCGAGGTCGGCCTGACCGGCGAAGTCCGCGGTGTGCTTCAGGCCCAAGCCAGAGCCCGCGAAGCTCAAACCCTTGGATTTAAAAAGCTGATCCTGCCGGAATCGAATAAAAAAGGCCTGGAAAAGCTTTTAGGAATTAGAGTTGTAGGCGTTAAAAACCTCGAACAGGCGATGGATGAGTTGTTTTGAGATCGATCATTAGATGTCGCGTTATATTTACGGGCAACTAAGCATTGAGCCGGTGCAAGCAGATCGGCGTTATGACTGTCCACTCTTGGGCTCTTTAGTCTGGGGTCATTATCCGCTCCAGGATGGCGTCGGTCTTTTCGCGGATGTCCGTGACCCGCGGAGTTGACTCTTGGTCGGCGAACGTCGGCGGATGGGCAAACGGATTGACTTGTAGGGGAACGCCTTCGGCGTCGAGCCTGGCGGCGATGATCTGAGTGATCAGCTCTTGTTCAAATTCGGTAATATCGACAAATTTTACACCAATCCCGGTGTGTTCAAAACGGTACAGAGCCTTGCAGTGCAGCGGTATATAATTGCCGTTCGGCATCTGAATTTCCATCCGAAATTCATCGCCGATGTAGATATTCTCTTCCCATCCGGTAAAGCAACCGCCGATACTTATCTGCTGCAGCAGAGTTTGCTGCTTTTCGCCAAACTTCGTGTATATCCACGCCGGAAGGTCGAGCGAAAATCGTATGTGCTGGCGTTGGCTGATTGACATTGGCGAAGCCCGACTAGGGTAAATAGAGTCCAACGCTATTCTAACGGTATTATGCCGCAAGGGCAATAACTATTTCAGCGGCGGCAAATATAAAAAAGGCCGCCAAATCCTTGACGGCCTTTCCGCTGAGTTGAAAGTAATGGACCTAGTTATTTGCCGCATCCGTCTTGACGCAATGCGATTCAAAAGCTTCGACCAGCGACTGTGCTATCGTCATCGCCGGACGGCCTTCGAGGTCACGGCGTTCGAACATCTGTACGAGTTTGCCGTTTTGCAGAATGCCGATCGCCGGTGACGACGGAGCATATCCCTCGAAATAGGCACGGGCAGTGTCGGTGGCATCTATATCCGCACCGGCGAACACAGTGATCGAACGATCAGGCTTGTGCTCAGCATTCTGAAGCGCCATCGCGATTCCCGGGCGGACACCGCCGGCGGCACAGCCGCAGACCGAGTTGACGACGACCATCACCGTTCCGTCAGTATTTTTGACGGCTTCGTCGACGGCCTCAGTGGTTTTGGTTTCTTCTATCCCGAGCTGCGCAAGTTCCTGTCGCATTCCGTGGATCATCATTTCTGGATAAGGCATATTATATTTCCTCTAAATTCTATCGTTTTAAGAAATGTATAGACAGGAACTAATCCTGACCTTTTTTTCAAGTATCGAATATTGGGCAATTTCAGTCAAGCCCTGTAAGTTGATAACCGACTGTTTGCCGTGCACCCGCAGAATACGTACTATTTACCAGAGGAAGATTTTCGACCCGGCCAATGGCTATAGAAATTGAAAAAAAATACCGTTTGGACAAAAAACTGCTTGTCGAAATGGAAGCAAAGCTTCGAGAGTTGAATGCCGTCTTCGTTGACGACGTTTTCGAGGAAAATTATCTGCATCGCGGGCAACTGCTTGACGACCGAAATGCCGTGCTGCGCGTCCGTAAAACCGGCAATACTAATCTGCTCACCTATAAAGAAAAGGTCGGGACGAGCCCGGACAGCGACTTCAAACACAAGATCGAGTTTGAAACGATGGTCGCAGACGTCGAGGCAACCGAACGGATCATCGAAAAACTCGGCTACCGACTTGCGGTAGTGTACGAAAAGCACCGTAAGTCTTGGCATTTAGGAAATGTCGAGGTCGTATTGGACGAACTGCCGTTCGGATATTATATGGAGATCGAAGGCTCGGTCCAAGACATTATCGAAGCCGAAAAGTTGCTCGGTGCCGAGCGATTCGAGTCTGAGTTGCGTGGATATCCGCGTTTGACCGCAAAATTCGGAAAACAGGTCAACGGTATTATGGAATCGAGGTTTGAAAAGACAGCAACGGTTTAATCCGCGACATCCCGTCCAACAAAATACATTTGCGAATCGAAGGGATTTGAGGCGGAAACGGCCACCTTGCGGTAAGTGCCGTCTGGCCTTAACACACGGGCATTGACGTCATCCTTTAGATAAGCATCCAGAAACGTATCTTTTATGTACTTTCGGATATCGGCACCGAGGATCGGAACCAGAACCTCGATCCGCCGGTCCAGGTTTCTCATCATCCAGTCAGCACTCCCGATATAGACCTCTTCATCCGCATCGTCGCCGCCATTGGCAAAATAGAATACGCGACTGTGCTCGAGCAGACGTCCGATCACCGAACGAACGCGTATATTCTCGGACAAACCCTTGATCCCGGGCCTAAGCACGCAGATACCACGCACGATCAGGTCGATCTCGACGCCGGCTTTTGATGCAGCGTAGAGTTCCTTCACGATCGCAACGTCGGTGAGGCTGTTAAACTTAGCGATGATCCGTGCCGGCTTGCCGGCCGACTTATTACGCACCTCGCGGCGGATCATTTGGACGATCGTTTCACGCAGGTTGAGCGGTGCGACCAATAGCCGATGATATTTCATCTGCTGCGAATACCCCGTCAGCATATTAAATAGATTTGTCGCGTCAACCCCAATTTCTTCGTCGGTCGTGAGGAGGCCGAGGTCGG
>Ga0073903_10000448_pt1 | contig 21267 bp, 23 predicted proteins | sample KloWWTKNB14_bulk_FD_66665 | JGI IMG/M metagenome (GOLD analysis project Ga0073903, IMG submission 66665) | Active sludge microbial communities from Klosterneuburg, Austria, studying microevolution and ecology of nitrifiers - Klosterneuburg... | ecosystem: Engineered > WWTP > Aerobic digester >... | reverse complement strand
GGATAGTTCGTTAGGCACCAATTTTAAAGCCAGCGCTGGTACGGAAGCTCAGAAACCTAAAAGCAAGAAAGAATTGCTTAGATTAGTTCGTATTCTTCATCCGAGCGTTTGAGTTCCGGGACTAAACGTAAGCTTCAAAGATTTGATTTATTAAAGCGCTTGTGCGTATCCGCGTAATTTGCTGCGCAGATCTTCGGCATCCGCTTTTTTCTGTTCGACATTCCCGCCGTGAACGACGAGAACTGAGTCGCATTGTGTCAGCAATTCCGGCTTGTGTGAAATAATGAAAATCGTTTTCTTCAATCCTGCCGCGTGGACGGCGTCCATGACTTCGCGCTCGGTCGTGGGGTCGAGGGCGCTGGTTGCTTCGTCCAGCACAAGAACCGGGCGGCCGAGATAAAGCGCGCGGGCGATGCCGACGCGCTGGCGCTGGCCGCCGGACAGGCGGATGCCGTTTTCACCGACGATTGTATCGTAGCCTTGCGCCAGTTCGTTCTCGATGAAATCGGAAAGGCTCGCCATCTTCGCGGCTTCGCGCACTTTGCCCATGTCGATTTCGTCAGGCCGCATGCCGAAAGCGATGTTGGCCGTGATCGTATCGTCGCACAGATAGATATGTTGTGACACGTAAGAGAGGTTTTTCTGCCATGCCTTGCGGTTTGATTCATTGACGGCAACGCCGTCGACGAGAAGCTGGCCGGAGGCGGGCTCCAGCAATCCCAGAATAATATCGACCATCGTCGTTTTGCCCGCGCCGGTTTTGCCGATGATGCCGGTCATGCTGCCGGCGGGGATTTCAAGATTAACGTCTTTCAGGATTTCGCGGCCTGCGCTGTTGTACTGGAAACCCACATTGCGCAAGGAAAACGCGCGCTGGAAATTCAACGCTTGTATGTCGCTCGTGGATGTTTCCTGCATCGTCGCCGTCAGCGCCAGTTCTCGCTCCACCGTATCTAAAGCGGGGCTGTAAAAACGGATGCGCGTGTAGCCTTGATAGATTCCCTGCAGGCCGGGCATGAGGCGGTAGCCTGCAAGCGTGTAGAGCGCGATCATCGGCAATGCCTGATTTAATCCCTGCTGGCTCTGCAGGAGATACAGAGTCATCAGCAGGACGCCGCCGAAGGCGATGATTTCCATGGCGTAGCGCGGCATTTCGCCGATCACGCTGCTGCGCGCGTTGCTGCCTGCGAAATTCTGCGCGGGTTCGCGGAAATAGTCGCGGTATAGCGATTCATAGCCGCCAAGCTTGATATTCTTGATGCCCTGAATGGCTTCGTTGACGATGCGGTATTTTTCGGCCTGCGCCTGATTGCGGCGCTGCGCTTCTTTTTTCAGCGATGATTTGAAACCGAGGAAAACGAGCAGATACGCGCCGCCGAGGATGACGCAGGTCGCGAGCGCCAGCACCGGGTCCATAATTGCGAGGAATATCAGGATAACCGCCGAGACGATAATGCGCGTCACCATATCGAGAAATGCCATAAGGACGGCGTTGCTGAGCGTCTGCACTTCCGCGAGGACGTTTTTGGAAATGTCTGATGAATTGCGGTCGAGGAAGAAGCGGTAAGGCTGGCGCAGGTAAATATCGAACAGGCGGCGCGACAACCCTTCGCCCCAGGATTGTGTGACATACAATGTCACCCAGCGTGTGACGGCCTTGATGATGTTCGTTACGACAAGAATTATTAAAACGCCGAGGCCGATGAAGAACAGATATTCCTTCGGGCTGGAGAATTCGAAAAATTCATAGCCGCGTCTCAGCCATTCATTGTGCGTGACGGAGTCAGGGTCGGCGAGCACCGACATGAAGGGCAGGATCGAGGCGATGCCGACGACCTCGCACAGCGACATCAACAAGAACAGGCCGAGCAGACCGACCGCTTGCATTTGCTCGCGGCGGCCGAGCAGTCCCAGCATTTTTTTAATCATGTTCATGCTCAAGCCCTTGATATCCCGTTGTTTTGTTTAGAATGCCGCTCGGTTAAAAGCAAGCGGAACATAGCTGCGGCAAAGACATTATGCTGAAATCATTGAGGATTTTTGGAACTTTCCGGCTTGTTAATCGTCGATAGAGGATGGCTGGGCAATCAAAAGGGGTAAGTGAGAGCGAGTTCGCCATGTGGCGTGCGGTTTTCGCTTTTTCAATTGTCGACAACGCGCTCTCCCTTGAAGAGCAGGAACTGCTGCGCAGCTACTTGAGAACAGTACCGTTTTCAGAAACTCAAATGGACACCCTGAAAAAAGATTTCGAAGCGCCGCAAAACGTCGAGGCCATGTACCGCAAGATCACCAATCCCGAACATAAAAAACGTTTCTGCATTCTGGCGCGGGCGCTGGTTTGGTGCGAAGGCGATATGGATATGCAGGAAGAAAAAATCCTGCGCCGTGTGGCATGCCTTAAAGACGTTCCTGAAAATGATTTCCTGCGTGCGAGCCGCGATCATCCGGATCTGGAGGAATTTTATACGCATTATGCGCGGGCGGGTGTGGTCGGCCTTATGCGCGCGTCCCCCGGTTTAAGGATGTCTGCTTAACATTTCTGCTTGTCAGTGTGTTTTACCTTGCTTCCCCGTGCCGTCTTTATGTCCCTTGTAAGCAGTTGTTCCCGTCCAAGCAGGCGGGTCGCTCGCCGGGAATGAATCCTTCGAGGCTTCGTCGACCTTGTTTTTCTTTTTCGGCGGATCACCCTGGCGTTTTCTTTTTTTATCCGCCCAGTTGATCGCTTCGTCTTCGGTCAGGAAGCCCTGTTCGAAGATGCGTTTGCCGTTGTCGCTTTTGTAAACACTCCACGGCTCATCGCGCGTTTGCGGTTCGTAACGTACCTGCCATTCCATGATCTGTTCTCCTCTTCTTTCTCTACAAACGTTCGAGCAAAGGCGCGGTTCCGGCGCATGATTTTCTTCCTAGTAAATTTTCGGAACGATGCGGCGTGTCGGCTATTGGCTATACACACCCCACGCAGCAAACAGGAGATCATCCATGCAAGGTTCTAAAAACCAATCCGGTTCCGGTCGCAGTCAAAACAAATCAAGCAGCGGAAAAGGCAAGAGCAGCGGCTCTTCCTCTTCTTCTTCGCAGAAAAGCTCTGACAGCCGTTCGAACAACCGCTCGAAATAATTATAAGTTTTCCTCCCCCACCCGAAAAAACCCGGCACCGCAAGGCGCCGGGTTTTTATCATTCCTGCCTTGCCTCCCCGGTGTCGTCATGCGATAAAGCAAACGTAAAAAACAACGCGGGATTGCATCCATGAGCCTTGGCATCGAAATCATACCGGTCATTAAATCGCTGGGTTATCTCGGTGTGTGGGGCATGGTGTTTGCAGAATCCGGCCTGGTGTTTTTCTTCTTCCTGCCGGGCGACAGTCTCTTGTTTACGGCGGGTTTCCTCGCCTCGCAGGATTATCTCAATATATGGGCGCTGGTGGGCGGCACATTGATTGCTGCTATCGTCGGCAACATGCTGGGTTACGCGGTCGGCAAATATGTGGGCCTGAAATTGTTCGCGAAAGAGTCGAAATTCCTGAAGCGCAAGCATTTAGAGATGACGCAGCGTTTCTATGAGAAACATGGCGCGATGGCGGTCATTAGTGCCAGATTTATGCCGATCATCCGCACCTTTGTTCCTTTTCTGGCAGGTGTGGCGCAGATGGATTACAAGAAATTCATGCTGTATTCCGTGACGGGCGCATTTATCTGGGTGGGCGGTCTGTGCTTCTTCGGTTATTTCTTCGGCAAGCTTTTACCGGCTGACAAGGTCGATCAATATCTGCTGCCGATTATCGTCGCGATTATTATCGTGTCATTCCTGCCATCGCTCTGGCATCTGCACCAGGAGCGCAAGGCAATGAAAGCTGAAAAATCGAATTAAGATCCGGCTTTGGCGCCAGCGACGGGTGCTGTCACTGCGGCAGCCTGTTCGTGCGGCTGCATGTGGTCACTCGCGAGCGTATAGGCGAGCGGGTGATGCGCGATCATGCTCTGCGCATTGAAATTAACCGTCAGGCCCGTTTCGCCGATCGCCTTGTGAATTTCATTTCCTGATACGGCATTCAATTCAACGACAGTGCCGCCGTGCACTTTGCCGGCTTTTTCGAAATATAAATCATTTACAATTTTTACGACCGTGACGTTGTCGTGAATATTCTTGATATGCGTGGCGGTATACATGCTCTTGCCGTTGGTGTCTTTCACGTCCGGCAGGCCGATATCGGCGATGGTGGTCGCTTTCGCGCCTAGGCGGGCCGCTGTGTCGTTTGCCAGCATCGCACCGAGCGAATAGCCGACAATCTCGGCGCTGCCCGATGTGCGCACGGCTTCCAGGTATAATTCCTGCGCGGGGCCGGTCTGCTGGTTGACGCCCTGTTTCATTAATCTTGCCTGCGCCATGGCTTCGAGGTCCTTCATGTCGACGCCGTGCAGAATATCCATGCCGCCAAAGAGTGTGATCGCGTGACCGTTTGCGTCGCGGTATATCGCGCCCCTGAATCCTGTCTCACTATCATTGACTGATTTTTGCAGGGTCAGCGGAACGGGCTGGTTCGATCCGGCGTAATGTATCGTGAGAGTTTGCGGCGGCTCACCCGTCATGAAAGCATCGGTGTAGAGTTTTGCGGCGTGCAGCGGGTCGATCTGTTTCGACGCGCGCTCGGCGAGTAGCGGTTTCATCTCTTCGGCAACCGGCGGGAAGTCGACCGCGCCCTCCTTGAAGAAAAACCCGGCGACTGCAGCCAGGACTTTCGCGAAGACGTTGTCAGGATTTTTATTGATGAAATCGATGACCGCAGGGGCGTAATCCGCGTACTGCGTGAAGAAGTCAGCGTCTGACTCTTCCTTTTCCTGCTGGCTGGACTGCTTAGTCATTCCATAACACCCTTTATTGCCCGTCTTAAGAGTAGCGGGGTTGATTTAATTTTAGCCTAAGAGGGGGTCTGGAGGCGCCAAATCTCTGTAACTCATTGATTTTGTTTCTAATTGTTCGTGCGGTGGGCCATTCCGGCGCGGCAAAAACGCTTATTTTTCTGCGCTATTTGCTGGAATCCGCCGCGAATTGATATAGTATTTGTATTAAGCCCTTTGTTCACGGGGTTATCCGACTTTTTATTCACCGACTTATTCACAAAAGCCCAATGCCGAAACAGCCTGTTCGCATAGCCCCTTCGATTCTTTCCTCCGATTTCGCCCGTCTGGGCGAGGAGGTCCAGGCTATCGACAAGGCCGGGGCCGATTACATCCATATAGACGTCATGGACGGGCATTTCGTGCCGAACCTGACCTTCGGCGCGCCTGTGGTGAAGGCGATCCGTAAATCTTCGAAGAAAATTTTTGACGTGCATCTCATGGTCGCACCGGTCGATGCGTTGATCCCGGCTTTCGTCGATGCGGGGTCCGACATCATCACCGCGCATGTCGAGGCGGGGCCGCATTTGCACCGCACATTGCAGACAATCAAATCGCACGGTGTGAAGGCGGGCGTGTCGCTCAATCCATCCACGCCGATTGAATCCATCCGCGAGGTGATGCCGATGGTCGATCTGATTTTGATCATGACGGTCAATCCGGGTTTCGGCGGGCAAAGTTTTATCCCGCTGTTCGATAAAATTGCTGCGGCTAGAAAAATGATCGATGCGCAGAAACATCCGATAGATCTCGAGGTTGATGGCGGCATTAATCCTGAAACCGCGAAGCAGGTTATCGCAGCAGGCGCTGATGTTCTCGTCGCGGGCACGGCTGTGTTCAAGGACGGACCTGAAAAATATGCTGCGCACATCAAGGCATTGAGAGGATAGGCCATGATAACAAACCTGATCCGCAAAATCCGCAGAGACGCCAGCGAAATGGCCTGCAATACGGTGCTCTATAACTGGAGCCTGCGCGGCGAAGCGCCGGAGCGGCTGAACGTTAAACCGGCCGATGCATGGCCGGGCAATGTGGAGTCGGGCCGCTGGCTGTGCGACGGCGCGTTTGCGCTGGCGGGCGACCAGATTTCATTGCAGGGCGGCTGCTGGGAACCGCTGGGGGTGAGCGAAGCATGGCTCAACCATATGCACGGCTTTGAATGGCTGCGCGATTTGCGCGCGCTTGGCGGCGAGGAAGCGCGGCAGCAGGCGCGCTGGCTGACCGAGAGCTGGATTTACTATCACCAGAAATGGTCGCCGCATGCGTGGCGCGCCGATATGTGCGGCTCACGCATCGCCATGTGGATTTCCTATTTTGAATTTTTCGTCGAGGCGGCCGGGCCGGATTTCCAGGATCTTTTCTTCGATTCCTTAAGCAAGCAGGCGCGGCATTTAAGCCGCGTGCTGCAGCGTGATGTCGCGGGTGTGCCGATGCTGCGCGCGATCAAGGGTCTTTTGTACGCCGGTCTGGCCTGCGAGGGGCGCGAAGCGTGGGCGCAGCAGGCTTTAGCGCAGCTCAACACGGAAATTTCAAAACAAATACTGCGCGATGGTGCGCATGTGTCGCGCGCGCCGGTACAGCATTTGCAGGCGCTGCAAATCCTGTTAGACATTCGCACGGCGCTTGCTGCCGCCGGTCAGGCGCTGCCTGAAACCGTGCAGCATGCGATTGATTCATTGAGCGCCGCCTTGCGTTTCTTCCGCTATGGCGATGGCGGTCTCGCCGTGTTCCACGGTACGCAGGAGGGACCGAAGGAGTTGCTGGATTCCGTTCTCGCGCAAGCCAATGTGCGCGGCAAGGGTTTGCATACATTGCCTTGCGCGGGATTCGAAAAAATCACCGAAGGCCGCACGCTTGTGATGTTCGATTGCGGCCGCAGCCCGCAACGACCGCACGATAAAACCGCGCACGCGGCGCCGCTGGCGTTCGAGATGGCCTACGGCAAGGAACGGATTTTCGTCTCCTGCGGCACGCACCCAAGCTCTGCGGACTGGCAGGATGCCCTGCGCGCCACCGCCGCGCACAACACGGTCACGCTGGACTACCGCAACGCCTGCGAAATCCGCGAGGACGGGCATTTCTCGCGTAAGCCGCGCGTCGTCAGCATCGTGCGCGAGGAAACAAAAGGTTCGTGCCTGTTAGAAGCCACGCATGACGGTTATGCATTGCTCAACGGCATCGAGCACCGCCGCCGTTTGTACCTGTCAGATCAAGGCCACGATTTACGCGGCGAGGACATCCTCACCAGCCAGGCCGGCCCGGCAAAACCCGTCAATGTCGCGATCCGTTTCCACATCCATCCGCGCGTGATGGTTTCGCTGATCGGCGAGGGTAATGAAGAGGCATTGCTGCGCCTTCCCAGTGGTATTGGTTGGCGTTTCCACCAGTCCGGCGGAATATTGAAGCTGGAAGATTCCGTTTATCTCGGCGAGGACAGCCGCCCGCGCAAAACCAAGCAGCTCGTGGTCTACGGCGATATGCCGGATACCGAGTTCAAGGTTAAATGGGCGATGCAACGCGAAGGACTATAAGTTTTGACTGCCACCGATCTTCACCGGCACATAGAATCCCTCGCGCTCAAAACCGGTACTCTCAAAACAAATGCCGACAATCTAGACCAGGAAAATGCTGCAGCCTGTGCCGTAGCCTGTCTTGAATCTCTTGAGGCCGCCGTCGCGGGGCAGAAAGCAATTTTCGGCATCGAGCCGTGGCACAAGGCGCACAAGGACGCGCCGTTGTCGCAGCCCGGCGAAATGCTTCTGCGCTTGAGAGATGTGGAAGGCAATCCGCTGCCGCCATATCCGGCGATCATGGCGTTCTATAACAATGGTATGGCGGCGGAGATCGATACCATTCTCGCGCTCTGCGCCGTGCAGCAATTTAAGGATAGTGACGAGCAGCAAATTTCAGTCAATGTTTCGGGCCGTTCGATGCGCGATGCAACATTCATCAAAACCGTGTTGCCGGTGATCGAGGCCATGAAGCTGCCCAAGGCGCAGAAGATCATCTTCGAAATCCACGAAAGCGCGCCGTCCGAAATCATGAGCCCGCGCGTGCTGGATCTTTGCCGCCGGATCGGTATTGCGTTTGCCATTGATGATGTCGGCCTGTCGCTCAATGATATTTTCCGCCTCTCGCAGTTCGAGCAGATCGCGGATTTCATCAAGCTGGACCGCAAATGGGTGATGACGAAGCCCGGCGAGAAAATGTCGCTCGACAATCTCATGGCGTTGATCGGCGCGACGCTGCCCAACGCCTATCTCGTCGCGGAAGGGGTGCAGAGCGCCGAGCATGCCGCGGAGCTGCAGCGTCATCATAAGAACATCCATTATATGCAGGGCATGCACCTGCCGCCGCGCGAGCAATTCGCCGCTGAATTCGCGGATATAAAGGCCGAAGTCACAGCCTAAATTATCGTTCTTGATTTGTTCCTTTTGTTCCGGTACAAATAGGGTACGAGTCGTTTTGAGGGCTCCGGGGGATTGGGGTGAAACCCCACCCCCACCCCCCCAAAAAAAGCGCCGAATGAGTAACTCGAATAACCTTTTTGGAACAATGATATGGCGAAGTCCGGGAAAAATTACATCTGCCAGGCCTGCGGCGCGGTCCACCCGCGTTGGAGCGGCAAATGCGACGCCTGTAACGGCTGGAACTGCATCGCCGAGGAGAACGTGCAGGCGTCTGCGCCCAAGGGGTTAGGGAAGAAGAAGGGAAGGGAGATCGAGCTTGTCAGTCTTGCGGGCAGTTCGGACAGAGATTACCCCCGCCACGTGACAGGCATCAAGGAATTCGATCGCGTGACCGGCGGCGGGCTGGTTCCGGGTTCCGCGCTTTTGATCGGCGGCGATCCCGGCATCGGCAAATCGACCTTATTGCTGCAGGCGGTTTGCGCGTTATCACGAAAGAACACGCGCTGCGTTTATGTGTCGGGTGAGGAATCTATTGAACAGGTGCGCATGCGCGCGCGGCGTTTGGGGCTGGGCGATGCACCGGTTGAACTCGCGGCGGCGGTGAATGTGCGCGACATCGTCGCGACGATGGAAAACGTAACCACACCGGTTTCGCTGCTCGTGATCGATTCCATCCAGACCATGTTCATCGACACGATCGACTCCGCGCCGGGTACGGTGACGCAGGTGCGGACATCGGCGCAGGAAATCATCCGCGCCGCGAAAACACGGGGAATCGCGGTGATTTTCGTCGGCCATGTTACGAAAGACGGGCAGATCGCGGGCCCGCGCGTGCTGGAACATCTCGTCGACACGGTGCTGTATTTCGAAGGCGAGCGCAGCCACCAGTTCAGGATTTTGCGCGCCGTGAAAAACCGTTTCGGGCCGACGGATGAAATCGGTGTGTTCGAAATGGCATCCGAAGGTCTTGTTGAAGTTGAAAACCCATCAGCCCTGTTCCTCGCGCAGCGTAACCAGGACGCTGCGGGAAGTTCGGTGTTGGCCGCGCTGGAAGGAACGCGGCCGATACTGGTCGAGGTCCAGGCGCTGGTGGCGCCTTCGTCTCTGGGTTCTCCGCGCCGCGCCGTTCTCGGGTGGGATCCCAACCGTCTCGCCATGATCGTCGCGGTGCTGGAGACGCGGTGCGGATTGCAACTCTCGGGGTGCGATATCTTCCTCAATATTGCCGGGGGCATCCGCATTCAGGAACCGGCGGCCGACCTTGCCGTTGCCGCGGCCCTTATCAGTGCGTTGCAGGGCAAACCGTTGCCGCCGGAATCGGTCTTCTTCGGCGAGATCGGTTTGGCCGGGGAGGTGCGGCAGGTCGCCCAGCCCGACCAGCGGCTGAAGGAGGCCTCCAAACTCGGCTTCAAGGAGGCCGTCATTCCGCTGGGCAAGAAGAAGCGGGCCGATAGCCCGGCCATGCCTGCCAGTGAAATCGGTCATGTGCAGGAGCTTGCCGACATGTTCAGCGGGCGGCAGATCCGCCGGGCCGAGGCGGCCTGAAGGCCTTGATAACAGGCCTGAAACGTCCCGGAAAGTCTTGCAATTTCGACCTTGCTTGCCTATGTATAGGTGCTCCTGACCCCAGCAGCAGGCGGATGCACCATGATCTTTGACGTCATAGTCCTTATCATCACCCTTATTTCAGCTTTTATTGCCTTTTTGCGCGGTCTGATCCGCGAAGTTCTGACCATTTTCGGCGTTGTCGGCGGTTTGGCCGCGGCTTGGTATGCGGGTCCGATCCTGCTGCCCTACATGGAAAATTGGCTGGGCGTAAAAGAAGGTGTTGAACCTGAGAAACTGCTCGGCGTTCTGCCGTACGACATTCTCGCCGTCATTCTCGCTTATGGCGTCATCTTCATAGTCGTCGCACTCGTGCTCTCGATCGTCAGCCATATTCTGGCCGAAACCGCCCGTGCCATCGGGCTCGGGCCGGTCGACCGCACGCTCGGTGTTATCTTCGGTATCGCGCGCGGGATTTTGCTGGTTTCCATTCCGGTCATGGTCATGCAACTCATCACCAGCGACGAGCAGCGCGCAGAATGGTTCAAGGACAGCAAAACCTATTTCTACGTTGACCAGGTTTCCGTTGCGCTTCTCGATATGGTTCCCGACTCGACGGTCGAGAAATTCAAGGAAGACGCTGAGACGATTAAGGAGAGCGCCGGTACGCGTGAGAAATTACAGCAGATGGATATTCTCAAGGGCGGCGCACCGCGCGAGGAAGAGCTGCCGCCTTCGGAAAGCGGCACTGAAGGCTATACGAATGAATTTCGCGACGAAATGGACCAGCTTTTTGAAAACAGGCCGAGCGGTCAGGAGCGGCGTCCTGCAGATCCGGCAGATGAGGAACCGAACGAATAATGGCGACGCCGTTTGATGACGATAAACTTCACGATGAATGCGGAATTTTCGGCATCTATAATCATGACGACGCGTCGGCACACGTAGCACTCGGGCTTCACGCGCTTCAGCACCGTGGCCAGGAAGCGTGTGGCATAGTCACCGTCGATGATAATCAATTTTATATCAAACGCGCGCTCGGCCTTGTCGACGACACGTTCGGCGACAAGAAAACCATTGAATCCCTGAAGGGAAAATCCGGCATTGGCCATAACCGTTACGCCACCACGGGCGAAACGCATCTTCGAAACGTTCAGCCGCTGCATGTCGACATGGATTTTGGCGGTTTTGCCGTCGCGCACAACGGCAACCTTACGAATGCGATGACGATCAAGAAAGAGTTGGTTTCGCGCGGCGCGATTTTTCAATCGACGAGCGATACCGAAGTGATCGTTCATCTCGTGGCGCTGTCGCAGAAAAAAACGGTGCAGGACCGCATCATCGATGCGATGACACAAATCAAGGGCGCGTATTCGCTAGTGATCCTGCTGAAAGATTCCGTCATTGGCCTGCGCGACCCGAACGGCATTCGCCCGCTGGTTCTCGGCAAGCTCGCCAAGGGGCACGTGCTAGCCTCCGAGAGCTGCGCGCTTGATATTATCGGCGCGGACTATGTGCGCGAAATCAAGCCCGGCGAAATGGTGACGCTGACGAAAAAGGGCGTCATTTCACAGTTTCCTTTCGCGAAGAAGCCGTCGAAATTCTGCATCTTCGAATATATTTATTTCGCACGTCCTGACAGTTTCATGGAAAACCGCTCGGTTTATGAAATGCGTAAGCGCATCGGCGAGGAACTGGCACGTGAAGCGCCCGTAACTGGTGCTGATCTCGTCGTGCCGGTGCCGGACAGCGGTGTGCCGTCGGCAATCGGTTACGCGCAGGAAAGCGGCGTGCCGTTCGAGCTCGGTATCATCCGCAACCACTACGTGGGCCGGACATTCATCGAGCCGAGCGACCATATCCGTCACCTCGGCGTAAAGCTGAAGCACAATGCCAACCGTGCTTATTTAAAGGGCAAGAAGGTTGTGCTGATTGACGATTCTATCGTGCGCGGCACGACATCGCGTAAAATAGTTGAAATGGTGCGTGCGGCGGGCGCGACGGAAGTGCATATGCGCATTTCATCGCCGCCGACGACGCATAGCTGTTTCTACGGCATCGACACGCCGCGCACGGAAGAACTGCTCGCGCACAGCAAGACGGTTGGCGAGATTTGCAAATTCATCCGGGCGGATTCTCTCGCTTATATTTCTATCGACGGGCTTTACCGCGCGGTCGACAACGTCAAGCGCGATGCCAAGAACCCGCAATTCTGCGACGCGTGCTTCACCGGTGATTACGCGGTTGAACTGGTCGATAACATCAATCACTGCGGCGGCGACAAAGTTTCCGTTCTCAGCGAACGCAAGAAAAGCTGATGGCTGCTCTTAACGAACGTGTTGCACTGATCACGGGCGCTTCGCGCGGCATCGGCGCGTCGGTTGCGAAGGGCCTCGCGCGCGAGGGTGCACATGTCATTCTCCTCGCCCGCACGCAGGCCGCCCTTGAGGAAGTGGATGATGAAATCCGCAGTTTCGGCGGCAAGGCGACGCTCATTCCGCTGGATCTCGCGAGGCTTGATGAAGTCGACAAGCTCGGCCCTTCGATTTATGAGCGTTTCGGCAGGCTGGATATTTTTATCGGCAATGCGGCGGTGCTCGGCACGCTCGGGCCGGTCAATCACATCACGCCGCGCGAGTGGGAGAAGGCTTTCACTGTCAATGTCATGGCGAATGTGCGCTTGGTGCGGAGCCTGGACCCGATGCTGCGTGGCTCGGATGCGGGGCGTGTGGTGTTCACGACGTCGGGATTGGGCGAGCAGGCGATGGCGTACTGGGGTCCATATTGCGCGACGAAGGCGGCGCTGAATTTATTTGCGCAAACTTATGCGGGCGAAACGGCGAAAACAAATCTGCGCATCAATCTCGTCAGTCCCGGCCCTGTCGATACGGCGATGTTGCGTAAGGCGTTTCCAGGCGGTTTCCAGGGCGCGATGAAAACGCCGGACGATGTCGTGCCTGCCTATCTCAAGCTGGTTGCAGCGAACTGCAACACGCACGGCGAGATTATTTCGCTCTAATCACTCATCGACATAGGGGTTTTTACTCGCGCGGATCAGGAGCCGCACGGGCACGCCGGGAATGTCGTAATCATCGCGTAGGCTGTTGATGATGTAACGCTTGTGCGTTTGTGGCAAAGCGTCGGGTTTTGAAACCCAGATGGCGAATGTAGGTGGGCGCGTTTTCACCTGCGTAATATATTTCAGACGGTTGGCGCGGCCGTTCGCGAGCGGTGCGGGGTTCTGGCTTTCGCGCGCGCGCAGCCAGCGATTCAGGCCCGCCGTGGAAATGCGCTTGTTCCAGATTTCGTAAGTTTTCATCACGGTCTCGAGCAGGCCGTCGATGTTGCTGTTGTTCAGCGCGGAAATCGTGACGAGCGGCAGGTCTTTGACCTGCGCGAGCTGGGCCTGCAGGCCGTATTCGATTTCCTCCAGCAGTTTTTTGCGGTCACTTGCGGCGTCCCATTTGTTGATGGCGACGACGAGTGCGCGGCCTTCCTCGATCACGTGCGCGGCGATCTGAACGTCCTGTTTTTCGAATGCATCGGCGGCGTCAACGACGAGAATAACAACCTGCGCGAGACGAATGGCACGCAGTGAATCCTCAACCGACATTTTCTCAATGTTGTTCTGGACGCGGGCTTTTTTACGCATGCCGGCGGTGTCGACGAGTTTGAAGGCGCGGTCCTTGTAGGTCCAGTCGACGGCGATAGCGTCGCGCGTGATCCCGGCCTCGGGGCCGGTCATGACGCGCTGGTCGTTGACGATGGAATTCAGCAGTGTCGATTTACCGACATTCGGACGCCCGACAATCGCGATTTTGAGCGGGGTTTCGGGGTCTTCCTCTTCCTGCTCGAATTCGAAATCTTCCTTGCCCTCGATTGCATCGAGCGCGGCGAAATCTTCACCTGCGGTTTCTTCTGCTTCTTCCTCTTCGATTTCTTCCGGGAAATGCGGCGTCAGCATTTCATAGAGAAGCTCCATGCCATCGCCATGCTCGGCGGAAATCGGCACCGGCTCGCCAAGGCCGAGCGCGTGCGCTTCGGCAAGGCCGGATGCGGCGGATTTCGAATGCTCGCATTTATTGACGGCGAGAATGACGGGTTTTTTCTGGCGGCGCAGCCATTCGGCGAAATGTTTGTCCATCGCGGTCAGGCCCTGGCGGCCATCGATGACGAATAAAATGACGTCGGCCTGTTTTACGCCCGCTTCGGTTTGCTTGCGCATGCGTCCCTGGATGGAATTGTCGAAGCTTTCCTCGAGACCCGCCGTGTCGATGATGGTCATGGCGCGGCCGAAGAGATTGGCTTCCGCCGTGCGCCAGTCGCGCGTTACGCCGGGCGTGTCATCGACGATAGCGAGTTTTTTCCCCGCGAGGCGGTTGAAAAGCGTTGATTTGCCGACATTAGGCCGGCCGACAATGGCGAGGGTTAGCATGAAATTACTCTATCTGTAGGCGCTGAGCGTTCCGTCTTCGGACAGCGTGTACATTGTTCCAGCCGCAATAACCGGCGAGATCAGGACGCTGTCGCCCGCATCCCACTCGGTGATGACTTTGCCGGTATCGGGTTTAACTTCGAGCACGCGTCCGCCGCTGCCGAATACGAAGAGGCGTCCGCCAGCAAGGATGGGGCCGGTGAAGAGAACAGGATCGTCGCCGTCAAAGCGCGGCAGTTTCGTAACCCAGATGATCGAGCCGGTTTCGCGGCCAAGCGCGATCAGTTCATTGTTCAGCGAAAGGACGAACAAATGATTGCCCGCGAGCCACGGCGTGTTGGAGCCGCCGATTTCGCGTTGCCAGACGCGGCTGCCGGTGCGTTCGTCGATCGCCACGAGGCGGTCGCTGAAGCTGATGCCGATTACGAGGCCCTTGTCGATGACGGGATGCGCCTTGATGTCGTTGATGCTGTCGAGATTGCCGAGGCGGCGGGAGCTTGAAAGATTGTCGGACCAGGCGACCGAGCCGTTTTCAACGCGCAGCGCGGTGATTTCGCCCGAAGAGAAGACCGGCACGACGATGTCGCGGCCCGCAGCGGGGCTGGCGGCGCCGATCAGGCCGGCGCTTTCAGACAGGCCTGTATATTCCCAGAGCACTTCGCCATTGACGGCGTTGAGGGCCAGCAGGCGGTTATCAAGCGTGCTGACGAAAACGCGTTGGTCGAGAATTGTGGGGGCGCTGCGTGACGGCGCGCCGATTTTCTTGCGCCAGAAGACCGAGCCGTCGGCGGGCTTGAGCGCCAGCACTTCGTCATATCCATTGGTGACGTAGAGAACGCCGCCGCCGAACGACACGCCGCCGCTGATGACGGGGTCGTCTTTTTCTTTTTTCTTGCCGACGTTTACGCGCCAGATATTTTTGCCGCTCTGGGCGTCAAAAGCCGAGAGTTGCGATTCTGTATCGAGCGTAAAAACTTTGCCGTCAGCGACGATGGGCTGCGCGGTCAGGGGCAATTCATCCGTCGTGCCGGTGCCGATATCGGCGCTCCAGACGCGCTTGAGCGCACCGGTATTCAGCGCGAGGTTCTGCATCGAGTGGTTCGGATAACCGCCAGCCTGCGGCCAGAATTCATTGCGCCACGGCTCAGGCGTGACAAGCCCTTGTGCGCTCAGCGCCGCATCGTCGGGCTCAAGTGCGTTCTGCAGTTCCAGCACCGAAATGCGCTCGCCTTCCAGCGGCGCTTTGTCGTCGTCGCTCGAGCATGCGGGCAGGGCAAGGACAGCGAGCAGGAGCAGCAGCAATAAATTCTTATGGGTCATGGTTATGATCCTTCCTTGCTTTCACCGGCGGCGGGAGTTTTTTTCTGTTCTCTCAGGGCGTAGACGTGATCGAGCGCCATCGCCTTTTGATAAAGCGGGCTGGGCACTTTTTTCTGGTCCATGACGCCGGCGAGATAATCGCGCGCGAGTTTGTAGTCTTCTTTCGAAGCGGCGAGGGCGGCGGCTTCGAGGCGTGCGTGGTATTGCCATGGGCTGCCGTTATCGAGCGCGATGGATTCAAGATTTTTGGCAATTTTTTCGTCGCTGGCGGCGTTTTCGGCAAGGCGTGCCTGCATCATGACAGCGAGCCCGCGAATTTCATCCGGGATTGCCTTGTCGTCAGCAGCGCGGGTGTAGAGCGCGAGCGCCTCCGCGTCTTTGTTTTTACTGAGATAGGTTTGTGCGCCGTTGACGAGCGCGATGCCGCGCAGGCCGGGGCGCATGTCGAGCTTTGCATCCTTGAGGTTATCCGGGAAATCTTTCGCTTCGGTGAGGAGGAGGAGCTGTTCCGTATCGCGTGCCTTAACATTCGCGTCCCATGTGCGGTAACCGGAGATGACGCCCGTCATGACAATCGTCGCGATCACGAAGAAGACCAGCGTCTTGCCGTTTTCCTTCCAGAATTTCTCCATACGCTCCTGGCGCATGGCCGCGTCGACTTCTGCAAGAATATCCGTCATTTAACTCACCTTTTGTTACAGCGGGTCATATTAGAGATATTTGAGGCCGATTCCAGTGTTTTTAGGTCATTTCCACTTGATGGAGCAGCCCATGGAGGCGGACTGCTTCGCCGGGGCGGCGCCGGTTTTCGCGACCTGCAGCATGGCGTCGCGTAATTCGCGGACGGTGCTGTCATTGGCGGGGTTTGGCCCAGCGCTGTCGACCCGGCCGCGATATTCAAGGCGGCCTTCGGCGTTGAAGCCAAAGAGGTCGGGCGTGCAGATGGCGTCATATCCTTTAGCGATTTTCTGCGTTTCGTCGATCAGATAGGGGAAGGTAAAGCCGTGTTTTTGGGCGAATTTCTGCATGTTTTCGAAGGAATCGTCGGGGTGGGTGACAGTGTCGTTGGGCATGATGGCCACGCAGCCGATGCCAGCTTCCTGCAGTTCCCGGCAATCCGCGACTAATCGGTCGATGACCGCCTTTACGTAAGGACAGTGGTTGCAGATGAACATGATGAGGGTGCCGTTTTTACCCTTAATGTCGTCAAATGAGAGGGTTTTGCCGGATACATCCTTGAGGCTGAAGGGTGCAGCATAAAAGCTGCTGTCTTTCGTGGGGGTGTGCAAAAGCGCCATGGGGTTCTTCCTCCGGTTGCTGAAAAATGCTATATTTATATATGGGTTTTGAAGTCATTACCAACCCCTCTTTCGTTGCCAAAACGGGCTTTACGCAGGGCCAGTTCAAGAAACTGGATGACCTCTATTGCCGGGCGGCATCGGCCAAAATCCTGACCTACAGGACCGTGGAATGCGACTTTGACGAGGGGGTCGCGAGCTATACATATTACAAAACGCAGAGCGAATCGCCGTATCTGCAATTCGTCCTGCGCAAGGTGGGCCCGAGAGACATGATGTATGAAATCTTCAAGCAGAGCGAAGGCCGCATCTACAAAAGCGGTATCTTCGAGAGCGCCTATGTCGCCCTGCGTGAAAAAATAGAAGGCCTGTTTAAAGACGCTTAGTCGTTACGCGTTGTCGTTGCCGACGCGCCGTCTTCATCAACTCTCATCTCCAAAGAAGTCGAGTCATTGTTGTCATCGGTTGTCGTCCGTTCGATTGTGCGCTCCGTGCGCTCAATGACGGAAGGCATGTTGGGGTTGTCTACTTGGTCATTCTGAATGAAGTAAACGCCTGCAATAACAGCGACGACGACAAGAGCGCCGACGATGAAATAGAGGCCGCCATGATCGTTATTATTTACATCTATAGCCATGATTAAATTCCTTTTTCTTTGATTAGATACTGCAAACGCCCTTCGCTTGTGAAAGTTCCTGCAAAGGGGAAGGTCTTTCTTTAAATTCAAATCGGTTTTAGTATGATTTGACAGGAGTTTTTAATGGCCAAAATCAAAGTTGCGACGCCGCTCGTTGAAATGGACGGCGATGAAATGACCCGCATCATCTGGCAGATGATCCGCGAGCGTATGATCTTGCCGTATCTCGATATCGACCTGAAATATTTCGATCTCTCGATACAGAACCGCGACGCCACCGAAGACCAGGTGACGGTGGATGCCGCGCATGCGATTCAGAAATATGGCGTCGGTGTGAAGTGCGCGACGATTACACCGGACGAGGCGCGTGTGAAAGAATTCGGCCTGAAGAAAATGTGGAAGTCGCCCAACGGCACGATCCGCAATATTCTGAACGGCACGGTATTTCGCGAGCCGATTTTGTGCAAAAACGTGCCGCGCTATGTGCCCGGCTGGGTTAAGCCGATCATTATCGGTCGCCATGCGTTCGGTGATCAGTATAAGGCGATAGATATCAGAATACCCGCGCCAGGCAAGCTCAAGATGATCTACGAGCCGAACAACGGCGACATCAAGGAATGGGAAATTTTTGATTTCCCGGCGAGCGGTGTCGCGATGGGAATGTATAATCTTGATGACTCCATCGAAGGTTTCGCGCGCGCGTGTTTCAATTACGCGCTGCAGAAAAATTACCCTGTCTATATGTCGACGAAGAACACGATCCTCAAGCAATATGACGGGCGCTTCATCGAGATTTTCAAAAATATTTTTGAAGGAGAATTCAAGGCGGAATTCGACAAACGGAAGTTATTTTACGAGCACCGCCTGATCGACGACATGGTGGCGCAGGCCATCAAGTCACAGGGCGGGTTTGTCTGGGCCTGCAAAAATTACGATGGCGATGTGCAATCTGACGTTGTGGCACAGGGTTTTGGCTCGCTGGGGTTGATGACATCCGTTCTCCTGACCCCGGGCGGGGATGTGGTCGAGACCGAGGCGGCCCATGGCACCGTCACCCGCCATTACAGGCTGCACCAGGAGGGCAAACCGACCTCCACGAACCCGATTGCCTCGATTTTTGCATGGACCCAAGGCTTGAAATACCGGGCAAAATTCGATAATAATCCCGCTCTGGCCCAATTCGCCGAAACGCTGGAACAAGCCTGTGTCTCAACCGTTGAGGAGGGACACATGACCAAGGACCTTGCCCTGCTGATCGGTAAAAACCAGAAATGGCTGACGACCGAGGAATTCATGGGCGAGATCGTCGGCAACCTTGATAAACGGATATAAATGAAAAAGATTCTTCTGACATTGCTGCTGGTCCTGACGCCCTTTGCTGCGCGTGCTGAATATGCGCGGCCATACATTGGCGACATGACTGAGTACCGCGCGAAATACGAGGACACGTTCGTTTATCTTGCACGCGATTATAATCTGGGCTTCGTCGAGATGCGCGCAGCAAACCCTGCCGTCGATCCGTGGTTGCCCGGTTCGGGGACCAAGCTTGTCCTGCCGACGCGCCACCTGCTGCCGGATGCGCAGCACAAGGGCGTTGTCATTAATTTGCCTGAAATGCGCCTGTATGCGTTTGTGAACGGTGACAACGCGCCGAATTCCTATCCGATCGGTATTGGCCGTGAAGGCCTGGATACGCCGCTGGGTATAACCAAAGTTGTACGCAAGGTTGAAGGCCCGACATGGACGCCAACGCCTAGGATGCGCCGTGAAAAGCCGGAGCTTCCCGTTTCAATGCCGCCCGGCCCTGAAAACCCCATGGGCACGCATGCGCTGTATCTTGGTTTTCCCCTGGTTGCTATTCACGGCACGAACCGCGCATTCGGTATCGGTCGCCGTATCAGCAGCGGCTGTATACGTTTGTATCCTGAAGGGATTATCGAGCTTTATAACATCATCCCCGTCGGCACGCAGGTGACTGTCGTGGACCAGCCGATCAAGCTCGCGTGGATCGATAACGGTTTGTATCTTGAGGCGCATCCTGAAATCGAGCAGGCCATCCGTATGGAAGAAACCGGCGAGATCATTTCCGCACGTCTGTCAAACAAGGATATGGAACGCATCATTGCTGCAGCAGGCGTCAACAAGGACGAACTGCAATGGCCGGTGATCCGCAAGGCGGTGAAAGAGCGCCGTGGCTACCCGATCCTGATTGCGCGCCGCGCAGGTTACAAGCCAGAGCATGAGCAAATCGTTGAAGCGGATGAGCCTGTCACGAAGACGGAAAAAGCCGCGCAAAATAAAATGATCAAGCAGGAAGCCGCGCAGGCGCTGGAAGTCATGTATGAAGGCGAGCAGGATGTTCAGGATCTGAACATCGATCCGAAAAAGAAAATGAAGCCTCAGCTCGAGAAGCGCGTGAAGAGCACGTATAACCCGTAAGATACGGGAACGACGAGCGGCGCCCACAGGAAGAACAGTCTTTCTTTTCCCTTAATGAAAAAATAAGCGACGCTGAACACCGCGCAGGCCAGCCATGTCATGTAGGTGCCGTGCATGAACTGCGTTTTGAATGCTTCCAGTTCCAGATCCTCGCGCGGCATCGTCAGCAGGCCGAGCTTGGTGACGAGGATGAAGCAGAGCGGCACGCTCATGAAGCCTGCGGCGTTCACGACAAGGAAGGCCAGTATTTTCGAAACATGCTTCATGCGTTTTCCCCTGTGCCAGATTATCGGTTAATTCCGGGCAATAAAAAAGCTGCCCTTATTGTAAGGGCAGCTTTTAAATTATTGAAGCAAGAATTACTTGCTTTGCGTGCTGCGGAATACGCGCTCAGCCTGCGGAGCAGGAGCAACGGTTTCGCCCGAAGCGGTACGCTCAGATTCATACGGAGCGGCCGTCTCAACGTTACCGGTTCCCGTCGTGTCGCAAGCTGCCAGCGTTACAGCCGAACCTGCGATCAAAAGTGTAGCAAGAAGTTTTTTCATTGTTAGTTCCTCATTCATAGTTGGTTTAACAAACAAAAACATGTGGCCCGGTAACGGGCAAAACCTGTTCGTTTGGACTCTTATATACAATTGAAATGGGGTTGAACACCCTGTTTTTAAAAAATTTTCAGTTTTCTTTGGGGTTTATTTCCTGCCAAATCCGGAACTTTTTCCGGAAACCTTGAAATATCCGAAAAGCCCTAAATCCTTTGATTTTTGCGGACCTGCTCGAAATATGAATCAATGGCGCCGCTCAGCGCCTGCGAGATTTTCGCGCGGTGCGCCGGCGTGTTCAGCAATTCGGATTCCTTCTTGTTTGACATAAATCCGGCCTCAACCAGGACGGAGGGAATATCCGGGGCCTTGAGCACGGCGAAGCCAGCGGAGCGATGCGGGGAATCCAGCAGCCGCACCTGGCGGGCTTTCAATTTATCAATGAGGGTGTTCGCGAAAAAGTTCGACTGGTTCATTGTGTCGCGCATGGCGAGGTCGACAAGGATGCTGGCGACGTCTTCATCCTCGACGCTGAGATCAAGCCCGGCGATGAGGTCGGCGCGGTTTTCCTGCGCGGCGAGTTTCGCGGTCTGGGCGTCCGATGCCTTTTCTGAAAGTGTGTAAACGGATACGCCGGAGACGTTGGATTTCTCGATTGAATCCGCGTGGATGGAGATAAAGAGATCAGCCTGTTGCCTGCGTGCGATAGAGACGCGCTCGCGGAGTTTAATGAAAATATCCTTATCAC
>Ga0073903_10000447_pt1 | contig 21271 bp, 20 predicted proteins | sample KloWWTKNB14_bulk_FD_66665 | JGI IMG/M metagenome (GOLD analysis project Ga0073903, IMG submission 66665) | Active sludge microbial communities from Klosterneuburg, Austria, studying microevolution and ecology of nitrifiers - Klosterneuburg... | ecosystem: Engineered > WWTP > Aerobic digester >... | reverse complement strand
GTTTGTTCTGGCGGTCGATCAGCCCGGCGAGCTGGCGCAGCTGCTCGTCCTGCAGTTCGATGGCTTCGGAAAACGCCGCCTGGAACGAGAAAACGGCGGTCGCAATGGCCGAGACGAAGATCAGCAGGCTCAGCCAGAGCGACAGCCTGGCCTGCATCGAGGCGGCTAGCTGCCTTTGCTGACCATCCATCCCACACCTCTGACATTCTTGATGCTTGTATTGCCCAGCTTCTTGCGCAGCGCGTGGATCAGGAATTCGACCGCGTTGCTTTCGACCTCATCGCCCCAGCCATAAAGGCGGTCTTCCAGTTCGGCGCGCGACAGGATCGCTCCGGGGCGGATCATCAGGGCGTGCAACAGCGAGAACTCCCGGGCCGACAGACGGATCGTCTGCGCGCCCTCCCGCACCTCACGGGTTGCGGGGTCCAGTGTCATCATTCCGTTGCTCAGCAACGGCGTCGCCTGCCCTCCTTTGCGCCGCGCAACCGCCCGCATCCGGGCCAGCAGTTCAGACATTTCGAATGGTTTGAGCACATAGTCATCAGCGCCCGCGTCCAGGCCGGCGATCCGGTCCTGCACGGCGTCTCGTGCCGTGACCACCAATACCGGGACCGGGTTGTCCTTGCTGCGGATGCGGCGCAGCACTTCGAGCCCGTCCTTCTTTGGCAGACCCAGGTCGAGCAACACCACGTCATAAGGTTGTGTCGCAATTGCCGCCAACGCGGCATCGCCGTCGCGCACCCAGTCAACGGCATAACTGGCATCCTTGAGTGCATGGTTGGCGCTCTCGCCAATCATGTGGTCGTCTTCGACAAGCAATACACGCATCGGATCAGCTTTCTGGGACGGCGGAGTCGGCACTCAGGTATCCGAATGCCTGTTCAACGGGCGAACGAAACAGGTTCATGGATGAGTTCGCCGTTGGTTTCGCGTCTGGATCGCAAGATAGCTTACCAAGAACAGCATGTGGTCCAGCCCAGCGCCGCCATCAAGGCAAGGGCACCAGCGCCAAGGCAATGGATGACGACGGCGGTGCCGGTGTCGCGGTGCATGGTGTCCGGTGCGCAGGGCAACATTTGTTTCATGGTATTACTTCAATGCAGGAAGATGATGGCGCGGGAATCAACGGTGTGCGGCGACTGTCGCAATGCCAACTTAGGCGGGCCTTAGCCGCTCAGCGTCACAGTGACGCGCCCGGCGATCAATCAGCCTGCCGTGCGCGTCGTCGCATTCATGGGTAGTCCTGGCTTGTACTCGGTCAAGCACGATTGCGCCGTGCGCTGTCGGTTGCGCTGCGTCTTGGGCATCGACGTTTTCGAATTGAATCGGGTGTGTGGCCTTTCTCTGGAATGCTAAGTCTGCGCTAATGCAAGGGCGGGATAGTTGCCGGGTCTTCTGAAAGGATTCCCGCCATGCTGCCGTTCGATACCTCGCTGTTCCTGTGGCTCAACGCGTCCGCGTCGTCTCCTGAGTGGGTGCTCAAGCTGGCGCTGTTCGCCACCGAACAGTTGCCGGCGCTGCTGGTTGCCGGCACGATGGGTGCATTCATCGTTGGCAACCGTGCCATCCGCCACAGCGTTCTGCGCGTTTTGCTGGCAATGGCCAGCGCATGGTTGCTCGCGCGCCTGGGGCAGCACCTGCTGGCTATGCCGCGTCCGTTCGCGCTGGGATTGGGGATCCAGTGGTTGCCGCATGGCAGCTCGGCCGGCTTCCCCAGCACCCATGCCAGTGTGGCCTTTGCATTCGCGATGGCAGTGGCAGCGGTTACGTCGCGCTGGTATCTCGTGCTGGCGGCTTTGCTGGTAGCTACGCTGGTGGCCTGGAGCCGCATCTGCCTGGGCCTGCATTTTCCGAGCGACGTCCTTGCCGGAGTCGGTGTCGGCCTGGCCAGCGCATGGCTCAGCGGCTCGATGCCCGGGCGCAGTGCCATGGTGCGTCCGGTGATGTGAATGCCCGTACCTGCATCATGAAAACTGCCATGGACAAGCCAACCCGCGATGCGCGCCCGCATATCAGCTGCGTGGTTCCTGCCTATAACGAAGCGCGCAACCTCGGCCCGCTGCTGATGGGCCTGTCCGAGCGCTTGTCTGCACTGAGCGACCACTGGGAAGTCATCGTGGTCGACGACGGGAGCAGTGACGCCACGCCTGCTGCCATGCTGCCATGGCTGATCCGGCCGGGCCTGCGTTATGTCCGGTTGTCGCGCAATTTCGGCAAGGAAGCAGCATTGACGGCCGGCATCGACAGGGCAGTGGGCGACGTGGTCATCCTGATGGACGCCGACCTGCAGCACCCGGTCTCGCTGATTGCGCAGATGCTGCAGGCCTGGCGCGATGGCGCCGACATGGTCTGCACGGCACGGGCCTCGCGCTCCGAGGAAAGTTCGACCAAACGCTTCGGTACGGCGTTGTTCTACGCGATCGTGAATCGCGATCCGGCGGTCCGGATTCCTGTCGATGCCGGCGACTTCCGGTTGATGGACAGGCGTGTGGTCGATGCACTGAAGTCGCTTCCCGAGCGCAACCGGTTCATGAAGGGCCTGTACGCCTGGGTAGGATTTGACACTGTCGTGATTCCCTACACGCCGTCGCCCCGACACAGCGGTTCAAGCAGTTTTTCAATGCGCAAACTGGCCAGGCTGGCCTTGACCGGCATCACCGCATTCACCAACGCGCCACTGCGCTGGTGGAGCGCGGTGGGGGTGGTGGTGGCAGCATGCGCCGTAGGATATGGCACCTGGATCGTGATCGACCACCTGTTGTACGGTGTCGAAGTTCCGGGTTGGGCCACCGTGGTGGCCGGCATGATGTTTCTCAGCGGTGTTCAACTGCTGTCGATCGGCATCCTTGGGGAATACGTCGGCCGCATATTCGATGAAGTCAAGCAACGTCCGGTTTACCTGGTTGCCCATGAAGGCGGCTGTGCGATGCGCACAGGATCGGAATCGGCGGCCAAAGAACAACAAGCCATCACCCATGACAGCCCGAGTCCTGAGCCTGTGTGTTGACGATTTCGGCCAGTCGCCGGGAATCGCGGCGGCGGTCGTACAACTTGCACAGGCGCGCCGCATCACGGCGGTGACGTGCATCACCAACACGCCGGGCTGGCGGCGCGATGCGCTGTTGCTGCGGGAGGTTGTGCCCACTGTGGCTGCGGGTCTGCATCTGAACCTCACCGAGGGGCAGCCGATCAGTGCGCAACTCGCCCGCGCCTGGCCGCAACTGCCATCATTGCCGCGACTGCTGGTGCAGACGCATCTGCGGATGGTTCCGCGCCAGGCACTGGTTTGCGAGATATTGGCACAGTGGCATGCGTTTGCAGCAGCATGTGGCCGCGCTCCCGATTTCATCGACGGCCACCAGCACGTACACCATTTGCCGGTCGTGCGCGATGCGATGCTCGAAGTGCTCGATGGCTTGCAGGTCCGTCCGGCGGTACGCAGCACGGCGCGTGTATTGGGCCCGGCGCATGCGTTCAAGCGCTGGATGATCCAGGCCACCGGCGGGCGGGCACTCGAACGCCAGCTCGACCAGCGCCAGCTACCGCATAACACGGTCTTGCTGGGCGCCTACGACTTTCGCACGACCGACTATCGTGCGCGGATGCAGGCGTGGTTGGCCGGACTCCCGCCGCAAGGTGCTCTGCTTTTCTGCCACCCTGGGGCGCCCGAAGGATTGGATGCAAAAGACGCCATCGCAGCGGCACGTGTGCGGGAACTGGCTTATCTGTGCAGCGCTGATTTCCAGCAAGACCTGGCAGACGCCCAGGTGGTATTGGGCAATACCTGGAGCCGGGTTGCTCCGCAGATGGTGACGGCTGCGGTCAGCGGAATGTCCAGACCCGGTTGAGCGTAAAGGTGAATCCCATCACCAGCACGGTGGCGAGCACTTGCGCCAGCAGGTAATACATCCGCAGATGCACGGCCAGCGCGACGATGGCCATGCCCAGCGCGGCTCCAGCCAGCGCCAGGAGCTGGAACCGCAGCCATGAGACAGGCAGGTTTCCGCGATGGGCAAACGTGAACCAGCGATTGCCCAGATAGGCCACCTGCGCGCCTGCGGCAGCGCCATAACCCGAAGCCAGCCATGCGTCCCAGTGCGCGAGCTCGACGCAGGCAATCAACAGCAGATAATGCACCGCCGTGGCCACAACGCCGACCGTCGCATAACCCAGCAAATGACGCATCGGCCGGCGCGCTCACGAGCAACTGCGTGCGCCGGCGCGCCACAGTTCGGACTTGGCGTCCTGATACATGCGGGTGACGCCGGTCAATGCGGCCACCGTGGGTGCCTTGGCGCTGGCTACCGCAAACCATACCGTGTGTCCATCGCAGGCCATGCGGTCGAGTTGCGCCATCGGGCGGAGCACCGCATCGCCACGCTCGGGCGCGAAGCGGGCCGCATCGATGAGCTCGTTGCGCCAGTTGTCCTGCGACGCCAGTTGCGGATTGGCCCAGTCGCTGGCAAATACCACCGGCTTTCGCAAACGGGCGTAGAACGGTAAATCGTACAGGTAGTCGTCGACCATCACCACGGTGTCGCCTGGCGCCATGGCCTGGGCCAGCGCCAGAGCCGCGCCACGGTTGGATTTCGGCGCCTGCCAGGCGATGGCGCCGACAATGGCCAGACACACGACGGTGGACAGCGCGGCGATGGCCTTGATGCGCCGACGGGGCGCCAGCTCCAGCGCCATGGCGATGAAGATCGACACGGGCACCAATGCCGGAAGCACGTAGCCGACCAGCTTCGAACTCGGCAGCGAGAAAAAGCCGACGATGGCGACGATCCACCAGGCATACAAATCCACCATGGGCGTACGCTCGCGCCAGGCGCGCACGGCGGCAACGGGAATCCACCCGGCCCATGGCAACATCAGCGCCGGTATCACCGGCAGGAAGAACCAGAGGGGCTGCACATTGTTGAACGAGGATTGCGCGAAGCGGCGGAAATGCTGCTCCACGACGAAATAGTCGAAGAAGCCCGGATAACGCAACTGGACGGCAACGAACCACGGCGCTGCGATCAGCAGGAACACCAGCCAGCCCAGCGGGTGCAATAAACCCACAACTTGCCTCCAGCGGCCCTGGGCCAGCAGCCAGGGGCCTAACACCATGGCCGGCAGGATAAATCCGATCAGCCCCTTGGCCAGGGTCGCCAGCGCACAGGCTGCGGCTCCGACCGCCAGCCAGCGCAAGTCGACCGTCGGCGGATTCTCCACTGCGCGCAGCAGGGCCATGATGGCCGCACTGATCAGACCGGCAACCAGCATGTCATGGTTGGCGTACTGGCTTGCGACGAAAAAGAACGGGCTGGTGGCGAGAACCACCAGTGCCAGCAGCGCCAATCGGGGCCCGTGCCAGCGACGCAGCGCCAGGTACATGCTGGCGCCCATCAGCCAACCGCCCAGCATGGAGCCGACGCGGGCACTGAACGGGCCGACGCCGAACAGGTGCATTGCCGCCATATCGAGCCAGTAGAACAGTGGAGGTTTGTGAAAGAACGGCAGGCCATTGAGCGTCGGCAGCCAGCCGTCGCCATGCAGCATCTCCAGTGCAACCGACGCGTAACGCCCCTCGTCGGGCAGCAATAGCGGGCGCAGTCCGAGGGTGGCGAGCAGCCACAATGCCAACGCGGCCAGCAGCAATCCGCTGGAACTGGCGAAACGATACAGGCCCAGTGGCGGTGACGTCAGACGGGCGTTGGGTGTGAAGGCGGCATCCATGTGTGCTGTTCTGGGCTCAGCGCCGGTCGCTGCCGATACCGCCGCCCGTTGTGGCTGGAGCTGCTGCTATGGTTGGGCCATCTGGCTGACTTCGGACCGCGGGTGTCGCGGAAGGTGTCAGCGAGACCAGTCCCCCGATTCGGGTTACTGCGGCGATCCGGTCCATCGACGAATCGGCCGCCGAGGCGGCCACGCTGGAAACCAGGCAGTCCAAGGCGAGCAGCCATTTCAAGCGTAATTTGGGCGTAGTCACTTCGATTCCTGGCGCGACCCATCTGGCCGCGTCGGCAGTGTGTTTCGCCCAACTTAGCGCAGCCTTAGCCAGCCCCGGCGAGGGTTGAACGCTGCGTTGGAATGCGGTGCCATGGGAAGAGCGGACTGACCGTGGGTTCGCCGACCGGACTTGCGCAACAATGCAGGCTCCCATCGTCAGCTTCCCCATTGCCAGATCCATGAACAAGGTCGATCCTGCATTGCTCAACATCCTGATCAAGGATGGACGGGCCTCGTTCGCCGACATTGCCCGCAAACTGGGTATTTCGCGGGCCCACGCCCGTACCCGGGTGCAGGCCCTGGTCGACAGCGGGGTGATCGAATTGTTCAGCGCCGTGGTCAATCCGGAGAAGCTGGGCAAGGTGATTTCGACATTCATCGATCTCAAGGTCGCGCCATTGGCGATGAACAGCCTTCCACAGGAACTGGCCGATTGCCCGGAAGTGGTGAGCCTGTACATCATGAGCGATCTGCAGAGCCTGCATATCCATACTCTGACCGACAGCTATGAGAGCTTCGATCGTTTCGTCCGTGAACGCATCTTCAATCGCCCGGAAATCCTGTCTGTCGAGTGCAAGTCGCTGTTGACGCGGGTCAAGAACCGGCGTGGTGGCGCAAGGTTGTAAGTCCTGTTGCGGCCGGCCGGAAGCGAAGGCACCGTATCGTGCAGTGCCGGCGACGCCTTCTTTGCGTGCGCAGTGCACCACATCGTGACAATTTGCCCGCTGATTTCTAGGTGATTACCCGCAGCTCGACGCAACAGTCAAGGTGAATCCGCATGGCAACCCATTAGGACTCTTCTGGTTTACATCTGAGCGTTTCAGACGAGGCGCGTTGTCGTTTGTATCGAAATTTTGATGCTGCATGTCCAGGACGGCTTACATCGGGCAATCTGGGGTGTGATGAGGTTTTGCTAGAAAATATATATATATCAACAGTTTGCAGAAATTTTTCGACTTGGCATGGTCATTGCGCGGGCAGACGGCAACAGGTTTACAAATGTCATTCGATTCTTATACTCCGTGGCGGACCGTCCATCACCCACCTATATGCAATCCATCTTTTCGCCGTTACCGTCGACCGTATGTTCTTCGTTTCGGGCATTGGCGGTGGCCCCGTGAGCGTGCCGCCAGTCAAGTCCTTGCGCACCCCCATGCACGTGGCCGGCGGCCACGGCGACCGGCAGGGCATGGCCCTGACCGTTCCGGCGTCGATGGTGACGGGCAGCCGGGGCGCGCGGCCGGCCCACGCGGTCGATGTCGGCAAGGTGCGGCGCCGGCTTGCACGGCCTTCGGTGCTGACCGCGCTGTGCAGGGCCGACCGCCTTTTCTTTGCCCATTGACTTCATGAATCGAGAGCCTGAGCGATGACATGGTCCATTCTTGCGCGTGATGAAAACGGCCACTTCGGCGTGGCGATCGCCAGTCGCTTCTTCGCCGTGGGTTCCTTGTGTGTCCACACTCGGCGCGGCCTGGGCGCCGTGTCGACGCAGGCACTGATGAACCCCCTGTATGGGCAGTCCGCACTGAACCTGCTCGAGCAGGGGCAAAGCCCCAGCGCAGTGCTGGCGGCGCTGACAGCCGGTGACGAAGGCCGGGAGCAGCGCCAGGTCCATGTATTGCCGTCCCAGGGGATGGCCGCTGGTTTCACCGGTGCGCAATGCGTAGACTGGTGTGGCCACCTGGCGCGCGAAGGTCTGAGCGTGGCGGGCAACATGCTGGCGGGACCGCGCGTCATCGAGGCGACGGCCGAGGCGTTCGAGCGCAGCAAGGGAATGAGCCTGGCAGAACGTCTGCTGGCGGCAATGGATGCGGGCGAATCGGCCGGCGGTGACAAGCGGGGCAAGCAGTCGGCTGCGTTGCGCATCCATGCCGACGAGGACTATCTGGCGTTGGATTTGCGCGTGGACGACCACGAGGACCCCTTGACGGAACTGCGCCGGCTGCATGGCGTCAGCCTGGAGCGGTTCCAGCCGTTCCTGTCCTGCCTGCCTGGTCGCGGACGCCCGGCTGGCATCACCGACCGGACCAGGATCGATGCCACCATCGCCGAATTCCATGCGCGGCGCGGAGGATAGTGCAGTGAGCAGCCTGCTCGAGGTGCGCGACCTGCGCACGGTGTTTGCCGGCGACGACGGCGAGTTTGCCGTCGTCAATGGGGTCAGCTTCTCGGTCGAGGCCGGCCGCACGCTGGCGATCGTCGGCGAATCCGGTTGCGGCAAGAGCGTGACCTCCTTGTCCATCATGGGCCTGTTGCCCAAGCCCCATGGCCGCATCGCCGCGGGCTCGGTCCGATTCGAAGGACGGGAACTGGTCGGAGCATCCGAGCAGGAATTGCAGGATCTGCGCGGCAATGGCATGGCGATGATCTTTCAGGAGCCGATGTCCTCGCTCAACCCGTCGTTCACGGTGGGGGAGCAGATCATCGAGGCGCTGCTGCGGCATCGCCGCATCAGCCGCGTGCAGGCGCGCGAGCGCGCAATCGAGATGCTGCGCAAGGTGCGCATACCCGCGCCGGAACAACGCATCGACGAGTATCCGCACAAGCTCAGCGGTGGCATGCGCCAGCGTGTCATGATCGCCATGGGCCTGGTCTGCGAGCCGCGGCTGTTGATCGCCGACGAACCCACGACGGCACTCGACGTGACGATCCAGGCGCAGATTCTGGAATTGATGCGCAGCTTGCAGCAGGAAACCGGCACCGCCATCGTGCTGATCACCCATGATCTGGGCGTGGTGGCTGAAGTGGCCGACGAGGTGGTCGTCATGTACGCGGGGCGCATTGTCGAGCGCGGCCCGGTTCATGCCCTGTTCAACGAGCCCCAGCACCCGTATACGGTTGGCCTGCTGGGTTCGATTCCGCGCCTTGATACCGAGCACAAGCGCCTGGCTTCCATCGAGGGTCAGGTTCCCACGCCGATGCAGATGCCGCCGGGCTGCAGCTTTGCCGATCGCTGCCCGTTTGCACTGGCCGAGTGCCGCATCGCGCCGCCGCCGTTGCGTGATGTCGGCCAAGGGCATCAGTCCGCCTGTCTGCGCGCACCGCTGGACCCCTTGCAGTTGCTCGCCGGCAGGGCCGAAGAGGCGCTGGCATGACGATTGCACCGGCCAACAGTGGCAAGCCGGTATTGCTGCAGGCCCGGGGCCTGGTCAAATATTTCCCGGTACGCCGCGGACTGTTCAATCGCATCCATGGTCAGGTGCGCGCTGTCGATGGTGTGGATCTGGATCTGCACGGCGGCGAAACCCTTGGCGTGGTGGGCGAATCGGGCTGCGGCAAGTCGACCCTGGGCCGCATGTTGCTGCGCCTGATCGAACCCACCGGCGGCACGCTGACCATGTCCGGCCGAGACCTGATGGCGCTGGACGCCGCGGCATTGCGCGCACAGCGCCGCGACATGCAGTTGATCTTCCAGGACCCGTTCTCCTCGCTCAATCCGCGCAAGACAGTCGGTCAGACCCTGCAGGAGCCGATGCGGGTTCACGGGCTGCACCGCGGTCGCGAAACTGCGCAGGTGGCGCAGTTGCTGCACACCGTGGGTTTGCCGGCCGAGGCAGCGCAACGTTACCCGCACGAGTTTTCGGGCGGCCAGCGCCAGCGCATCGCCATTGCCCGCGCGCTGGCCGTCGAGCCGCGCATGATCGTTTGTGACGAGGCCGTGTCCGCGCTCGACGTGTCGGTGCAGGCGCAAGTGGTCAATCTGTTGCAGGACCTGCAGCAGCGCCTGGGCCTGTCCTACCTGTTCATCGCCCATGACCTGGCGGTCATCAAGCACATTGCCAGTCGCGTGGCGGTGATGTACCTGGGGCGCATCGTCGAGCTCGGCGATACGCAGCGCATTTTCTCCGCGCCGCGCCACCCCTATACGCAGGCCTTGATGCAGGCGATCCCTTTGCCGGAGCCTGGTCTGCGGCGTCAGCGTGCACTGCTCAGCGGCGATGTGCCCAGTCCGCTCGACCCGCCGTCGGGTTGCCACCTGCATACGCGATGTACGCATGCGCAGGCGATCTGTTCACGGATCACTCCCCTGCTCGTAGGCGATGCTGTACATGCCGTGGCCTGCCATTTTCCACTGTCGACGCCCACCGTGGCGGTGAGGATGGCGAGCGCCATTGACCCCGCCCGCTTGCGTCTGCAACGCCTGCAATCGGCTTTTTCCGTACCCGCGCCGGCAGCGCAGTGACGGCCCCGGGCATTTCTGTTTATTTGAAGGAGAACGCACCATGAAACCGTTGACCCGAAAACTGCTGGGCACCGCCTTGCTGACCCTTGTCCCCTTGTTTGCGCAGGCCCAGGTGCTGCGCGTCGGTCTGGCCGAAGACCCCGACATCCTGGACCCGACCCTGGCGCGCACCTTTGTCGGGCGCATCGTCTTCTCGGCCATGTGCGACAAGCTGCTCGATGTCGATGAAAAGATGGCCATCATTCCACAACTGGCCACCAGCTACCAGTGGAGTGCCGACAGCAAGGCGCTGACGCTCAAGCTGCGCAGCGGGGTGACTTTCCATGACGGCGAGAAGTTCGACGCCGAGGCGGTGAAGTTCAATATCGAGCGGCACAAGACCATGCCGGGTTCGAACCGCAGCGGCGAACTGCGACCCGTCACGTCGGTCGACGTGGTGGACCCGCTGACCGTGCGTCTGAACCTCAATGCGCCGTTTGCGCCGCTGCTGGCCGCACTGGCCGACCGCGCCGGCATGATGGTGTCGCCCAAGGCGGCCAAGGCCGGAGGCGCGAACTTCGGCACGGCGCCGGTGTGTTCCGGTCCGTTCAGGTTTGTCGAGCGTATTGCCCAGGACCGCATGGTGTTCGAGAAATTCGCCAACTACTGGAACAAGGATGCGATCCACTTCAACCGCATCGTCTACACGCCGATTCCCGACGCGACGGTGCGGCTGGCCAACCTGCGCAGCGGACAGCTCGATTTCATCGAGCGGGCGGCGTCGAGCGACATCGCGAAGATCGCCGCCGATCCCAAGCTCAAGGTCAGCAAGATCACCGAGATCGGCTACCAGGGCATCACCATCAATACCGGCAAGAGCGACAAGGCCCAGGCCAACCCGCTGGGCAAGGACGCCAAGGTACGTGAAGCTTTCGAGCTGTCGCTCGATCGCGACGGGATCGTGCAGGTGGTGATGGATGGGGAGGCTGCGCCGGGCAACCAATGGGTTGCGCCGAGCAGCAGCTTCTATGCCAAGAATGTGCCTGTCCCCAAGCGCGACGTGGCACGTGCCAAGGCTTTGCTCAAGGAAGCCGGCGTGACCAACCCCAGCTTCACGCTGATGACAGCGACCACATCGGACGCGCAGAAGATCGCGCAGGTGGTGCAGGCCATGGCCAAGGAGGCCGGATTCGACGTCAAGATCCAGTCGACGGAATTCGCGACCTCGCTGAAGATGGCCGATCAGGGCGACTTCGAAGCCTATGTGCTGGCTTGGAGCGGCCGGGCCGATCCGGACGGCAATGTCTACAGCTTTCTGGCTTGCAAGCAGCCGCTGAACTATTCGGGTTATTGCAAGCCCGAGGTCGACGCGCTGCTCAACGAGGCACGCACCAAGCTGACCATAGCTGACCGGGTCAAGGCCTACGCGCAAGTGGCGGCACAGGAAGCCAAGGACCGTCCCATCGTCTACCTGTACCACCGCAACTGGCTCTGGGCCTACACCAACAAGCTCGCCGGCGTGCGGGAGGTTCCCGACGGCCTGCTGCGGCTCGAAGGCCTGAAGTTCAATTGACCCTTGTGACAGTCTGACTGCAGGTTCGACCGATGTTTGCCTATTTCATACGCCGCCTGGTCTCGATCGTGCCCACGCTGGTGTTCGTGTCGATGCTCATCTTCGGTCTGCAGCAGCTGTTGCCGGGCGACCCGGCACAGATCCTGGCGGGCGAGGACCAGAGTCCGGAGGTCATTGCCCATTTCCGCGAGAAGCTCAAGCTCGACAAGCCGCTTCCAGTGCAATACGGCTACTGGATGGCCGGTGTGTTGCAGGGCGATCTGGGTGATTCGGTACGAACGCAGCTGCCGGTACGTGAGCTGATTTTGCAGAAGCTGCCTGTCACTGTGGAACTGGCCCTGTTGTCGATGCTGATCGCGGTTCTGATCAGCATTCCGGCCGGTGTCATCGCCGCGGTCCGGCGCGGCTCGGCCTGGGATCATGGTGCCACGGTATTCGCGCTGTCCGGGTTGTCGATGCCCAACTTCTGGCTCGGCATTCTGATGATCCTGCTGTTCTCGGTGCAGCTGGGCTGGTTGCCGGCATCGGGATATGTCAGTCCCTTCGAGAATCTCGGTGCCAATCTGGCGGCGATGATCATGCCGGCGTTCGTGCTGGGCACCGGTATTTCGGCCGTGCTGATGCGCCACACGCGCAGTTCCATGTTGCAGGTGCTGGCGGCCGACTACGTGCGCACCGCGCGTGCCAAGGGCCTGAGCGAAACCGTGGTGGTGATCAAGCATGCCTTGCGCAATGCGCTGACACCGGTCATCACGCTCGGCGCGCTGGAGCTCGGTACCTTGTTGTCCGGCGCCGTGTTGACCGAGCAGGTGTTCACCATCCCCGGCTTTGGCAAGCTGATCATCGACGCCGTGTTCAATCGCGACTATGCGGTGGTGCAGGGCGTCGTGCTGGTCACCGCGACGGCTTACATCCTGCTGAACCTGCTGGCCGACATGGCCTATTTCCTTTTCAATCCGCGGCTGCGGTACTGATCCATGGCGACCCTGACCGCTCCTTGCGCCTCTTCCCCGGCAGCGTCGACGAACCGCCTGGCGCAGGCCGGGCCGTGGCGCCGTGCCTGGCGCAAGCTGGTGCGCAACCGCATCGCCATGCTGGGTTTGGCTACCGTGGTGTTCTTCGTGCTGCTGGCGGTTTTCGCACCCTGGATCGCTCCGAATGATCCGATCGCGACCAGTTGGGGGGCGATCCGCAAGCCCCCCAGCGCAACCTACTGGTTCGGTACTGACGAACTCGGACGCGATGTATTGTCCCGCGTCGTATGGGGTACCCGCGCGTCGCTGATGGCCGGCGTGGTTTCGGTGACGATCTCGCTGGTACTTGGCGTGCTGATCGGCATGGTGGCCGGCTTTTTCGGTGGCCTGGTGGACAGCATCATCTCGCGCATCACCGATGCATTCCTGGCCTGCCCGTTCCTGATCCTTGCAATTGCGCTGGCGGCCTTCCTCGGCCCGAGCCTGACCAACGCAATGATCGCCATCGGCGTGTCGGCGGCACCGATCTTCGTGCGGCTGACGCGCGCCCAGGTCATCAACGTCAAGGTCGAGGACTACATCGAGGCGGCGCGCGCGGTGGGATGTTCGCCACTGCGTATCGCTGTGTCGCACATCCTGCCCAACATCTCGGCGCCGGTGATCGTGCAGTCGACACTGGCGATTGCGGCGGCGGTGATCGCCGAGGCCAGCCTGTCTTTTCTGGGCCTGGGCCAGCAGCCGCCTGCACCGAGCTGGGGCAGCATGCTCAACACGGCGAAAAACTTCATGGACAACGCGCCCTGGATGGCGATCTGGCCGGGACTGGCAATCTTTGCACTGGTACTGGCGTTCAACCTTCTCGGTGACGGACTGCGCGACGCGCTCGACCCGCGCCATCGTTGAAGCCTGTCGCCCCTGGGCCTTGCCGATAATTTCAAACATACAGGAGCAATCATGCAATTCGACTGGAAGAACCCTTATCCCACGATCCGCAGCCCGTTGATGGCGCGTAACGTGGTGTCCACCTCGCATCCCATGGCGTCGCAGGCCGGCTTGCGCATGCTGCTCAAGGGCGGCAATGCCATCGACGCAGCCATCGCCGCCGCAGCTGCACTGACCATCGTCGAACCGATCTCCAATGGCCTGGGCAGCGACAACTTCGCGATTCTGTGGGATGGCAAAGACCTGCACGGCCTCAATTCTTCAGGCGTCGCTCCGGCAGCCTGGAGCCCGGACTACTTCCGCAAACGCCATGCTGGCGCGATGCCCCAGCGCGGCTGGGACTCGGTCACCACACCCGGCGCTGTGGCCGGCTGGGCGGCGCTGTCGTCGCGTTTTGGCAAATTGCCGTTTGCCGACCTGATGGAGCCGGCGATCGAGCTGGCCGAGCGCGGCCATGGTGTGGGTGTCATCGTCGCCGACAAGTGGGCGCGCCAGATTCCGGTGCTGCAGGATCAGCCGGGGTTTGCTGCGGCCTTCATGCCGCGAGGCCGTGCGCCGGCGCCGGGCGAGCGATTCGTATTCCGTGAAGCGGCACAGACGCTGCGCAAGATTGCCGAGTCCAGAGGCGACGCGTTCTACCGGGGTGAGGTGGCCGAGAAGCTGGTGGCCCATGCCGCGGCCAACGGCGGCAGCATGACCATGGCCGATCTGGACGCCTACCGGCCCGAGTGGGTGACACCGATCCAGAAGGACTTCGCCGGTCACACGGTGCACGAGATTCCGCCCAATGGCCAGGGCATTGCCGCGCTGATGGCGCTTGGCATGCTGGACAAGCTCGATCTGGGCCGGTTTGCGGTCGACAGCGTCGAGTCGCAGCATCTGCAGATCGAAGCCATCAAGCTGGCGTTTGCCGACACCTACCGCTGGGTCGCGGATCCACGCTTCATGCGCGAAGTCTCGGCTGCCGACCTGCTCAGCGACGCCTACCTGGGCGAGCGCGCACGGCTGATCGCGCAAGACAAGGCGCAGACCTTCTCGCATGGTCATCCTCCCAAGGGCGGCACGATCTACCTGTCGGCCGCCGACGAAAGCGGCATGATGATCAGCCTGATCCAGTCCAACTACATGGGCTTTGGCAGCGGCATCGTGGTGCCGGGCACAGGGGTGAGTCTGCAGAACCGCGGATTCGGCTTCACGCTGGAAGATGGCCATGCGAACCAGGTGGCGGGTGGCAAGCGACCGTTCCACACCATCATTCCCGGCTTCCTGACCAGGGACGGCAAGCCGCAGATGAGTTTTGGCGTGATGGGCGGCAACATGCAGCCGCAAGGCCATCTGCAGACGCTGGTGCGCATGCTGGTGTACAAGCAGCAGCCGCAGGCGGCATGTGATGCACCGCGCTGGAAATTCAGCAGCGGACAAAGCGTGGATTTCGAGTCCACCATGTCCGCTGGCCTGGTCGATGGTCTCAAGAAGCTGGGCCATCGCTTTGAGTTGATACCTGACAACTACATGGACTTCGGCAGTGGCCAGTTCATATGGCGCATGAGCGACGACATGCAGGACGGATATGTCGCGGCCAGCGATTCACGACGAGACGGGCAGGCTGTCGGCTTCTGACCGGTCCGCAAGCCGCCCTTGAGCCTGCGGCCGAGCGCAGGCTCAGAGCTCCTCGACGCGCCGGGCCGGGTAGCTGTCCCAGGCCTGGCAACCCGGGCATTGCCAGAAATGTTGCTTGGCCTCGAAGCCGCATGCCGCGCAGCGGTAACGTGTCAGCGGCTTGGTCGCGTGGTCGAGCGCCCGCTGCACCGGAGGGTGGGAGGCATCACCGAGCTTGGGCTGGCTGGCAAACCAGCGTGAAGCGGCCACCAGGGATGGTTCGTGTTCCAGGTGACGCAGATACCATTGCCGGGTCTGGTCGGCACTTGCACCCAGGTGCGTCTCGAGCGTCACGATGGCTTCGAGGCAGTCGATGCCCGGGGTTTTCGTGTAAAACGCCATGAGCCGGTCCCGGACCTGCTCGGCCTGATGACAGTCGATTGCCAATTGGGCCATGTGCCCGACCACCAGCGGCAGGGCCGCAGGCGCCTGGGTATAAAGTTCTTCGAGCACGGCCAGCGCCTGTGCAGGTTCGCCACGTTGGCGCAGCAGTTTGGCCAGATCGATCCGGGGCCTGGGCGCAGCTGGCGCGTTGTGGATGGCTTGTTCGAGCAACATCTGTGCCGGTTCGACTTCATGGGCGGCCAGATGGGCCGCCGATTGTTCGCACAGGTAATGCGCCAGCCGGCCGGTGAAACTGCCATGCTCGGCATCGTTGAGTCGCTGCGCCACGTCGGCGGCATGCACCCAGTCGCGCGAGCGTTCATAGTTGGCCAGCAGTGCCAGTCGCGCCTCCGACTCGAACGGCGTTCCTTCGAGTTTGAGCAGCGCCTCTTCGGCACGGTCGAGCAATCCGGCGCGCAGATAGTCGAGTGCCAGTGCATGCTGGGCCCGGTGGCGGTCGCTGGTGCCCAGGTCGCCGCGCGAGAGCAAATGCTGGTGCACCCGCACCGCACGTTCATATTCGCCCCTGCGCCGGAACAGATTGCCCAGCGCGAAGTGCAGTTCGGAGGTGTCCGGGTCGTTTTGCACCGCTTCGATGAATGCATCGATGGCCTGGTCCTGCTGCTCGTTGAGCAGAAAGTTGAGCCCACGGAAGTAGGCCTTGGGCGCGCGCCGGTTTTCCAGGCGCATCTGGCGCAGGTCGAATCGGGAAGCAGCCCAGCCAAAAATGAAGGCCACCGGCAGGCTCAGCAGCAGCCAGCTGATGTCAAAGTCCATGCGCAGGCGTGGAGGGTTGGGTCATCTCGGACGAAGAAGTCCCGCTGCCGGTGGCAGGTACAGCAGGTGCTGTGTCCCTGTGTCGCCAGCGGCTCGGTGCCATGCCCAGAACGCCGACGAACAGTCCGGCGGCAAAGGCGGCCAGCACAATCAGCACCATGGGGCTGCGCCACTGGTGACCAAAGAAGAGATGCAGGCTGGCGTCGTGCTGGTTATTCAGCGCAAACGCGAACAAGGTGAAGAAGATGCACGCCTTGAGGACCCACTTCAGCAATCGGACAGTGTTTTTCATGCTTTCCGATTCTAGAGCGGCGAGCCCTTGGCGACAGGGAACTGTCGGGCAGGGCCGTTGGCGATTCAGCCGACGCGGCGGTCGCCGCTGACGGGCGATGTGTCGTCCTGATTGCGATTGTCCACCGATTCACGCAAGGCCTTGCCCGGCTTGAAGTGTGGTACCCGTTTCTCGGGGATCGCCACACTTTCGCCGCTGCGCGGGTTGCGTCCCATGCGCGGAGGTCGCCGATTGATCGAGAAGCTGCCGAAACCGCGGATCTCGATCCGGTGCCCGGCCACCAATGCGTCATTCATCGCATCCAGAATGGCCTTGACGGCAAACTCGGCGTCGCGATGGGTCAGCTGGCCAAACCGGCTGGCCAATTCTTCAACAAGGTCCGAACGGGTCATGAGGCAGAGTGGGGTGCCCGGGACCCGGCAGGCGCCCCATGGCGCGCTCCGGATCTACGGATATCGGTGTTGCGACCGACGATCAGTTGTTGTCGAGCTTTGCGCGCAACAGAGCACCCAGGCTGGTGGTGCCTGCGTTCTCGCGCTGCGAGTTCTGGCTCAGGCTGGCCATGGCTTCCTGCTGGTCGACGGCATCCTTTGCCTTGATCGACAGCTGGATATTGCGGGTCTTGCGATCCACGTTGACCACCACGGCCGTGACTTCGTCACCTTCCTTGAGCACATTGCGGGCGTCTTCGACGCGGTCGCGGCTGATCTCGGAGGCACGCAGGTAGCCGATGATGTCCTGGCCCAGGTCGATCTCTGCACCTTTGGGGTCGACGGTCTTGACCTTGCCGGTGACGATCTGGCCCTTGTCGTTGACCGACACGAAGGTGGTGAACGGGTCGGAATCGAGTTGCTTGATACCCAGCGAGATGCGTTCGCGGTCGACGTCGACTGCCAGCACCAGGGCTTCCACTTCCTGGCCCTTCTTGTAGTTGCGCACAGCGGCTTCGCCGGTCTCGTTCCAGCTCAGGTCGGACAGGTGCACCAGGCCGTCGATGCCGGCAGCGAGGCCGACAAACACGCCGAAGTCGGTGATCGACTTGATCGGGCCCTTGACACGGTCGCCGCGCTTGGTGTTCTGCGCGAATTCCTGCCATGGGTTGGCCTTGCACTGCTTCATGCCCAGGCTGATGCGGCGCTTGTCTTCGTCGATCTCCAGGACCATGACTTCGACTTCTTCGCCCAGCGTGACGATCTTGCTCGGAGCCACGTTCTTGTTGGTCCAGTCCATCTCGGACACGTGAACCAGGCCTTCGATGCCGGGTTCGAGTTCGACGAATGCACCGTAATCGGCGATGTTGGTGATCTTGCCGAACATGCGTGTGCCTTGCGGGTAGCGGCGGTTCACGCCCATCCACGGATCGTCGCCCATCTGCTTGAGACCCAGCGAGACACGGTTCTTCTCGGTGTCGAACTTCAGGATCTTGGCCATCAGTTCCTGGCCGGCAGTGACCACTTCGCTCGGGTGACGGACACGGCGCCAGGCCATGTCGGTGATGTGCAGCAGACCGTCGATACCGCCGAGGTCGACGAAGGCACCGTATTCGGTGATGTTCTTGACCACGCCATGGACAATGGCGCCTTCCTTCAGTGTGGACATCAGCTTGGCGCGCTCTTCGCCCATGCTGGCCTCGACCACAGCGCGGCGCGACAACACGACGTTGTTGCGCTTGCGGTCGAGCTTGATGACCTTGAATTCCATGGTCTTGTTTTCGTACGGCGTCAGATCCTTGGTCGGACGGGTGTCGACCAGGGAGCCCGGCAGAAACGCGCGGATGCCGTTGACCAGCACGGTCAGGCCGCCCTTGACCTTGCCGCTGGTGGTGCCGGTGACGAACTCGCCCGATTCCAGTGATTTTTCGAGGGACATCCACGATGCGAGGCGCTTGGCGGTGTCGCGGCTGACGATGGTGTCGCCATAACCGTTTTCCATGGCGACGATGGCCACGGAGACGAATTCGCCGATCTGGCACTCGAGTTCGCCCTTGTCGTTCTTGAATTCGGAGATGGGTACGTAGGCTTCGGATTTCAGGCCGGCGTTGACGACCACAAAGTTGTGTTCGACACGCACCACTTCGGCGGTCACGACCTCGCCAATGCGGGTTTCGGAGGCCTTCAGTGATTCTTCAAAAAGATCGGCAAATGATTCTGACATTGTGTTTGCGGAAGCTCCGCGGGTTAAGTTGTACCACCACACGACCAGTGCGCCATTGAGGCACGAGAGGAGTCGTGTGGACGATCACGGGGACCTGGGTTCCCGTGTTTTCTGCCGCCATCACAAACTGTGAAATGGCTGCAGGCCTTGCCACCAATCCAATACGGCGTCGACCGATTCCTCGACCGTCAGTTCGGAGTTGTCCAGTAGCCTGGCATCCTTCGCCGCAATCAAAGGCGCGGTGCTGCGGTTTGAATCGCGAGCGTCGCGCGCCTCCAGGTCCTGGCGAAGACCGGCGATTGTAGTCGCAATCCCCTTTGAAATCAATTGTTTATGACGCCGCTGCGCGCGTTTGGCTGCGCTGGCCGTGAGATAGACCTTGAGCGGCGCCTGCGGGAAGATCACGGTTCCCATATCGCGGCCGTCGGCCACCAGGCCAGGCAGTCGACGGGCGGCATGCTGCAACTCGATCAACGCCTGTCGGACAGCGACCAGTGCGGAAACACGGGAGGCGTTCATGCCCATTTCTTCGGTGCGGACCAGCTCGCTGACGTTCTCGTCGCCCAGCATGATCCGCCCGCCGGCGAACCGGATGTCAAGCTGCCCGACCAGTTGCGCAATCGCCGCTTCATCCGCGCCGTCCAGACGCAGGCCAGCGCGGGTTGCCGCCAGGGCCGTGATGCGGTAGAGGGCGCCGGAGTCCAGGAAGTGGTAACCGAGACGCTGTGCCAGTGCGGCCGCCAGGGTACCCTTGCCCGACGCTGTCGGGCCGTCGACGCAGATGACCGGGATATTGGCGATCGGCGTCTGGACCACCGAAAACAGCGCTTCAAAATACTCCGGGAAGGTTTTTGCGACACATTTCGGGTCGAGGATGCGTACCGGATGGCCGGCCGGATTGAATGCGGCCAGCGACAGGCACATCGCCATGCGGTGGTCGTCATAGGTGGCCACGCTGGCCGCGCGCCAATGGGCCGCAGTCTGGGGCGGGGTGATGCGGATGAAATCGGGACCCTCATCGACAGTGGCCCCGAATTTGCGCAACTCGGTTGTCATCGCCGCGATGCGGTCGGTTTCCTTGACCCGCCAGCTGGCGATGTTGCGCAAGGTGCTGGTACCGCTGGCGTACAAGGCCATCACGGCCAGCGTCATGGCCGCGTCCGGTATGTGGTTGCAGTCCAGGTCGACCGGATGCAACAGCCGGCCAGGCCCGGGCCCGGCAACCTCCAGCCAGTTGGGGCCGCTGGTCACGTTGGCACCCATCAGCCGGGCGGCCTCGACGAAGCGGATATCGCCCTGGATCGAATCGGCGCCCACACCCTGGATACGCAGCGGCACGCCATTCGACGGCGCGATGGCGCCAAGGGCGATGAAGTAGCTGGCCGAGGACGCGTCGGCTTCGATATGCAGATCACCCGGTGATTGCAACTGGCTCCCGGCGGGAATCGTGAAGCGCTGCCAGCCTTCGCGCTTGACCTGGACACCGAATCGGGCCAGCAGATTGAGCGTGATGGCGATATACGGACGGGATATCAGCTCACCGACGACGTCGATGACGACGTCTTGCGCGGCGACCAGTGGCAAGGCCATCAGCAATGCGGTCAGGAACTGGCTGGACACATCGCCACGGACTGTGATCGGCTGGCTCAGATTGAGCGAAGGCTTGCCAATACGCAAGGGCGGGTAGCCTGGATTGTCCAGGTAGTCGATCTGGCAACCGAGCTGGCGCAACGCGTCGACCAGATCGCCGATCGGTCGTTCGTGCATGCGCGCAACCCCGCGCAATTCGAAATCTCCGCCCAGCACCGATAACGCGGCAGTCAACGGTCGCATTGCCGTGCCGGCATTGCCCAGAAACAGCGATGCCTGGAGCCTGGGCAGCTTGCCGGCCAGGCCACCGATCGCGATCGTGTCGCCGCTGCGCGAGACGCTGCAGCCCAGCAGCTGCAAGGCGTCCAGCATGACGCGGGTATCGTCCGAATCGAGCAGGTCGTGCAGTGTCGTCGTGCCCGCACACAAGGCCGAGAGCAACAGCACGCGATTGGAAATGCTCTTGGAGCCGGGCAAAGTGACCATGCCACCGGCGCTGGCAAGCGGGGGCAGGTCGAGGAATTCGGTGGCGAACATTACTTCTGGTGCTTTGCCATGCTCCAGGTCGCACGGGTGCTACTGGCGTTTTCTATCTGCTCCATCAAAGCGTCGCCATTGCCATTGGTGATCATCAGTTCGAGCGCCTGCAGGTTGCGCTGGAACACCTTCGATTGCTCCAGCAGTTCTTCGCGGTTCGACAGCATCACATCGCGCCACATCGCTGGGTCGGCTGCCGCGATCCGGGTGAAGTCGCGGAAACCCGGGCCGGC
>Ga0073903_10000446_pt1 | contig 21280 bp, 19 predicted proteins | sample KloWWTKNB14_bulk_FD_66665 | JGI IMG/M metagenome (GOLD analysis project Ga0073903, IMG submission 66665) | Active sludge microbial communities from Klosterneuburg, Austria, studying microevolution and ecology of nitrifiers - Klosterneuburg... | ecosystem: Engineered > WWTP > Aerobic digester >... | reverse complement strand
CACTGATACGGATCCCGCGCCCGACGATGACCACCGAGCACGACCGAATGGACGCGACCATCGCCTCGGCCCGCCGCGCCCAGGGCGCCTGGCAGGCCGCCACGCGCAACCCCGACTTCTCGCCGCGCGGGCTACCCCGCGAGCCGTCGGACCCGCTCGACAAACAACTGGTCAAGCGGGCGCTGTTCCCCCGCCGCGCCGACCCGGTGCAGATCGGCCGCTTCACCGTGCTCGCCATGATCGGCCGCGGCGCCATGGGTGTCGTATACGCCTGTTATGACGACCTCCTCGACCGCAAGGTCGCCGTCAAGCTCCTGAACAGCGAGATCACCCGCGAACATCCGACCGCCAGCCTGCAACGCGAGGCCCAGGCGCTGGCCAAGCTCAACCACCCCAACGTCGTCGCCGTCCACGACGTCGGCACCTACGTCGAGCGCGTGTTCCTGGCGATGGAGTTCGTCGACGGCAAGACCCTCAGCGCCTGGCTCAAGGAGCAGGCGCGCCCGTGGCAGGAGGTCATCGCCGTCATGTCCAGGGCCGGCGAGGGCCTCGCGGCCGCTCACGACGCCGGCCTGATCCACCGCGACTTCAAGCCCGAATCGGGCCGCGCGGTGTAAGTGCTTGAGAACACATCGGTTTCTCGGTTACGACGTTAGTAAGTTCCCATTCTGTGCCAAGCCGGCTGGCCTGTCAAGTGCCACCTGACCGTTAGGGACTGCGCCTGTTCAGCCCGCGGTGATCGAGACCGTTCTAAGCGCGACGAAGAGGACGAGGGCGGCGAGGGCTGCGTGATCCGCACTGCCCGGCGGTGAGCCGTCGTGGGCGCGCCTCGGTCAGCTCGCTCAAACCAGCTCCGGCGGCGCGATCCGGCATCAGAAGCGCCTATTGGCCAGATTCTGCTGCGGCCTATCACTCCGGCCAGAAGGCGACAGTGTCCAAACAAAGCACCGCAGAGCTGTCTCCATTCGACTTCAACTTATCATCGCTCAAAACAAACTTGATTGATTTGAGACTCTTGAAAATGCCCGTATTATTGAACGCAGAAAGTGGGATCACATACGTCCTCATTGCACTCTTGGTCGTATTGCGAAACACCGCGGGAAGAACCATGGTGTCATGAAATCCCGTCGTGACAGGGAAATGGATCTTTCCCCCGTGATTGCTCAACAACACTATAGGACTGGCGATATTGTCGAGCACAATGCGCATGTCTACAGCCGGCTTTCCGGCACCGATGAAGACTTGCCCCAATCGAAAACTAAGAAACCTACAAGACGACACGTCTAGATCATTTAGCTCAATGCTGAACCAGTTTGGCCCCTGATTAGGGCTGCTCCTGAGCCAGTACACCTTCAATTGCTTCGAAAGATGAGGCGAATACTGATCCTTCTGCCAAGCAATGGATGTGGTAAGATGAATGCCTTCCGGTGACGCCTGCAGGCTCTTGAAGAAGGTAGACTTTTGATCACCATCAAACACACCGATGCGCGACCGCTCCTCGTGCTGCTGCCACAACTTGACCGAAGCTAGCGAGGGGGGGCGAATCTGCAGCTTGAATATCGAGTCGTAGATGATGTCGCCTTTCACGTGCTTCCGAAGAAATGCAGCAACGTATGCCAAGACAAACTTTTTATCCTGCATTCCATGGGAATACGGAACCGGACTTGTATCGCCGTGAGCGAAAATCATGTCTTTTTCAACTGAAGACCAGTCAAGTTCATTGAAAGATGACCCGAATGTGTCGTACATCAAGAAATTGGAGAGCATAGGTTGGTCGAGCCTCTTCTTTCCGTAAGCGTTGTTATCGGCGTCGTGGGTGACTGAGATGCCAAGAAACGAATCGGTTGAAGAATCAAACTGCGGAACAAGCGGAGAAAAATTTTGGTAGTAATCATCTTTTCCAGGCCCAAAGGACGGAGCCAAGAGCACAAGGCTCTTTAGATCCCTTGGCGTAACCCAATTAAGGCTAGGCTTACGGACGAGTCTAGAGAAATGGATCATGTCACTACCCCCGTGCGAATGGCCGATGACGGCCATGCTGTTCTCCAATTTGTTGCCAAACTTTGAGAGCGGGCTCATGATGTTTTTCTTCCCTCCATACAGATAGCTAAACGTTTCCTGAAGAATAATATCCGAGGACAGACCCTTCTTCCGTGATGAAGTGGCCACGTTGAAGCCGTACGACGCAAGATGCCGCCCCAGCGCTTTATATTGAAGCCAATTGGGGCCGTTTTGGCCCCCATAATCAAACGGGAAAATAAGCACCAATGGCCCTTTTGCACCGCTTGAATACAGCTGCCCTTCACAGATGACCTTAGGGTCTGTCTGTGAAATAAACCAGTAGTGCTCATCAATGCTTACGCTCAAGGCTCCTGGCAGCCCTGGATCATGCATTAGAGGTAGAGGCAAAGGTTGTTTAGTCGAGAAATCTCCGAATGGCATCAAGCTGGACGGTATCGTTGGCGAGACAGATGACTGGACTAAACGTCTGTGCATATCGACGGGGCGCGAAACATTATGGATGGGGGCGATGGTTGGTGTTTTCTTCACGAGGGCTTCCTTCAATGTCCCATTACGGACTCGTTTCCATCAAAAATTTACTCGACCTCAGTGGTCGTTAGCGCGCTCGTTGATCTCACGCCACGTGACAGATCACACGCCTGCGGCGTTTCCAAGCTCTACACGCGGGCCTTTGCGGAGATCTCTCAAAGGAAACGCTGGTTAATAGTGCAAGCAATCTTGCCGTGCGAAAGATCTCATGGTAATCTGGGTATAACCATGAAGAACCCGCTAAACAACATCGGATTGATTTCAGTTTCACTTAGCTTGCTCACTAATTGTGTGGAGTCGAAGAACACTGAGGGAGGAGGCAGTCACGGTCCGGAGATCACTTTGACAAGTACAAGCAGCAGCGAGGAGAGCGTAACAAGCGCAAGCAGTGGGGAGGCTGTAACAGGAATCGTCTCTGGAGGGACAGAGTCGTCGAGCGCTTCCGATGGAGGAGATTCCCAAACGAGTGAGGTCACGTCGGATTGCAGCGCTCCAACCACTGACACTTCTGACTCTGGCTCACCCGCGTGCGATCCTTGGGAACAAGATTGTCCGGAATGTCAAAAGTGCTCACCCGCGATTGATGGTGATGGAGACGAATTTAACAGTGCAAAATGTGTGCCTCTAGAAGCCATCCCTGCGCATGTCGGTGAGGCTTGCTTAGCTAGTGGGGTTCTTGGAGGTGGAATCGACAATTGCGAAAGGGGCTCGATATGCTGGTACCTCACTGAGGATGGAGTGGGCATCTGCATTTCACTATGCAGCGGCGATGCCAGTCTTCCGAAATGCGGCGACGGCTCAATCTGTGTTGTGGGGAATGAGTTCCTTAATTTATGCATTGAGCGGTGCAATCCTCTAGTGGATGCCTGCAGCCAAGTAGACAATGTCTGTTTGCCCTATGACCCGTACGGTTTCATCTGCCGTCCAGATGCGTGGCTCGTTCCGGGGGCAAAGTACAGTCCGTGTGAAATTAATGAGCAATGCGATCTTGGCAATGGATGCTTTTCTGTGCTGCTTTCGCCTCAGTGTGATCAGGGCGCAGCCGGATGCTGCATGCCGTTCTGTGATATAGATCAGCCTGAGAAGTGGTGCAGTGTGAGAAACGGCGAAAAGTGCGTTCCCTACTATGAAGGGGGAGAAACTCCCGATGGCTACGAGAATCTCGGAGTTTGCTCCGTTGGTCCGTAACCAGTTCTCAGGTTCTGTTAGGTTCTGTAGCACATGGTAAGCGTCCGGGTTGTCTGTGGTGACGAAGCTCGGGCCTGATCACCGAACGAAAACAGCGAGAGCAGCAGAGCCAGCGGCTGTTTCCCTGCGGCAGGGTGTAGGGAGCAGGTCGCTGTGTGCCGGCCATGCGACCACGGCCGTAAGCAACCGCCGGCACCCATCCTGACGGCGCGCGGTGACTTTCCTATGGCTGGTGCCGGAGGCACGAGCGGATGGAAGAGCGTCACCGAGTGCGACTGGGGCAGATTCTGTGGCGAAGCAGGCTGAATCAGTGGGACCGCAAAGGGCTCGAGGAGCGCTGCGTGGGATGGTGGCCGTCACTGGCCGCGTTCGTGGCCGAGCAGCTGAGCGGGACGAAGATACCGCCGCCCGCGGAGCTGGTCGGGGTGCTCGAGGCCGTGGGTCAGTCGTGGATGGCCGAGGAGCGGTTCTCGCTGCTCGAGGACGAAGACGACGAGGGTGGCGTATTCGTGATTCGCACGTGGTGAGCCTCCTCGGGCGTCCAGCGATGCGGGAGCAGTTCCTCCAGCCGCTTCTGCGGCCAGCCGGCGGCAAGCCGTTGCAGGACGTCATGGACGTAGGCCCAGGGCTCCAGGCCGTGCAGCGCCGCCGACTCGAGCACCGTGTACAGGATGGCCGCGCGCTCGGCCGCGCTGTCGGATCCGGCGAACAGCCAGTTCTTGCGCCCAACGGCGAGGCCACGCAGCGCGCGTTCGACGGCTCCGTTGTCGAGCTCGAGGGCGCCATCATCGAAGACCCGCATCAGCTCCTCGATGCGCTTGGTGAGGTACCCGAGGGCCTTGCCGAGATGCGACTTCGGGGGCTCCTTCGGTTCGAGGTCGAGTGCCCAGTTGATGAGCTTCGCAAACAGCGGCTTGGTCTGGTAGTCGCGCCGGTGCTTGCGTGCCTCGGCATCCTCCCCCGCCTCCTTGGACTCGGCCTCGATCTTGTAGATCTTGGCGAAGAGGTCGACGGCCGGGGCGGCCCGCACGTCGCCGACCTCGAGCGCCTGCTTGAAGGGGCGCCTGGCGTGCATGTAGCAGCCGACACGGATGGCCTCGGGCGCCTTCCGGAGGATGGTTTCATAGCCCTTGTATCCGTCGACTTGTAGATACCCGCGCCGACCGGCGAGGTGCTGGAGCGGGTGATCCGAGCTCCAGTCCGGCGCATAGAAGTATGCGACGTATCGTGCATCCCCAACGAGCGCCCAGATGTGTCCGCGGCGGGTGCCCTTCTCGTGATCCTGAGAGAGGACCGGGATCCCGGTGTCATCGGCCTGGATGATATGCGCGTGTTTCACCCGTTCAAGGATCGCCCGGGCCAGCGGCTGCAAAATCTCGGCACCCGCGGCCATCCAGTCGAGCATCGTGCTCTGGGCCAGGTCGACCCCGCTGCGCCGAAAGATCTTGAGCTGGCGATGCAACGGAAGATGGTCGCAGCACTTCGCCACGATCACCTGCGCCAGCAGCCCGGGCCCGGGCAGTCCGCCATCGATCACCCGCGGCGGCGCTGGAGCCGTCACGACCTTGCCGTCGCCGCAGCGGCAGGCCCACACCTCGCGGATGTCGACGTGGACGACCAGCCGCGCCGGCACGTAATCCAGCATCTCGCTCCGCTCCTCGCGGATCTTCACCTTCGCGGCACCACAGGCCTCGCAGGTGCAGCCCTCGGGGACATGCCGATGCTCGATCCGCTCGAGCGTCGGCGGGAGCGGACGGCGCACCGCCGGCTTCTTCTCCTTCACCGGCTTCGACGCGGGCTCGTCGCTCGGCTCGGGGGCGGCGGGCTGCGCCTGCTCCTCCGACTCCCGCGCCAGCTCGGCCAGCGCGAGGCGCAGCTGCTCGGGAGACACCTTCTCGCTTTTCACGCCGTAGCGCTCGCGCAGCAGCCGATCGAGCCGCTGCGCCTGCTCGGTGATGATCAGCATCGCCTGGTCGATCGCCTTGTCGGTCTCGCCCGCGGCGATCAGCCCACGCAGCAGCTCGCGGATCGCTTCGAGACGGATGCCGGCCTTGCCGCCCATGACGGGTCGCTAAAAACCACATGGCGCGTTTGCGCGCAAGAAGTTTCTTCGCCGCTCACCCGACCGCCGCGACCGCCGACCGCGGCTCCCAGATCGGCCTTCGCTTCGCGCTCTGCAGATCGATGCCGCCGATCAGCATCATCAGGTCCGCCCAGTCGAGCTCGACGCATGCCCCACCACGCGAGGCCGGCAGCACCGTGAATCGACCTCGCTCGAGCCGCTTGGCCCACAGGCAGTAGCCGCCGCGATCCCAGTACAGCGCCTTCACGAGGCTCCGGGTCTTGTTCAGGAATATGAACATATACCCGGACATCGGGTCCTGCTGCATCATGCTCCGCACGGCCACCGACAGCCCGTCGAACGATCGCCGCATGTCGATCGGCTCGCGCGCGATGAAGATGCGTGTGCTCGGTGGAAGCGTCAGCACGGCGCGTGCTCCAGGGCCAGGACCAGCCGGGCCACCCAGGTCGGCGATGCCCCGGCGGGTACACGAATCACCACACCGCTCGCCAGCACCAGCTCCACACCCTCGCCCACGTCCTGCTCGGCGCTCTCCTTGATCTTCACCGGGAAGAACGCCGCCATGACCGGGTCGGCCGGGACGGCTTGCTCCGCGAGCCGAGCTCGCCACCTCAACAGCCGGACCTCGGCGAGCCCGTGCCGCCGGGCAAAGTCCGCCGGCGACAATCCACTGCGGCGCCATCCGTCGACGACCTGCCGTCCCTCAGCCTCGCTCCACTTCTGCTTCCGTGTGATATGGTCCAGACTCATCCCTGGGCTGTGGCGGATTCCCGCCCCGCCCACCAGATGGGTTCCGGCGGTCGCTTACCCACGGCCAGATCTCAGATCTCCTGCGGGAAGGTCTGCGCGGGGCTGCAGCGGCATGAATCAGCCGATCCTCGGAGGGCGAGTAGTGGAGGTCAGCGTGGTGCTGGTCGCCGAACTCGGAGACGAGGACGCCATGCTCCCGCATCGGATCGGAGAGAGCACCCGCGGGCATTGGTGACGGTTCTGGAGGGGCTGGCGATGTGGCGAGACCCTCGAGCTGGTGCGAGGGATCGAGGCGGGCACGCTGGGCCGGAACTGGGCCGAGGCGCGCAATCGCTAGAAGGATCTTTCTGCGCGCACACCGCGCACACCGCGCACACCAGGAGATAGAACTCGCTCAGGAATTGGTGCGCACGGCCAAGAAGGTCGCCGTGACTCCCTCCGAAAGTTCAAGGGACTGACCGGGACCGACAACTAGATCGTGTACACCAATCTCGCCCGAGACGTCATTCATCGCAGATTTTACCCCGATTTTCAGAGCCTTTTGCGGGTCTGCAACGGTCTCGATCTTCACCGTGACGATTGCATCTCGATGGGTCCGGTTGTGGTAGAGAGCCATGGCTTTCTCCGTTATACTTCTCGAAGCACCAGAGCTGCGCTCAGCTCGGTATAGAAGGTCGACGGGGCGGATGCTTGAGTTGCGGTCAGCAGTAGTTTCAAGTACGCTCCTGGACTGGAGAACTCACGCGAGCTCAAGCCTGGGACCGTCGAGGGCGCGGTGCTGGTGATGGTCACATCGCTGATGGACGAGGCGTCGGTGAACTCGCTTGGATCGTCGTCGCTTGGCAAAGTGTAATACAGGGCCAGCACGAGGGATTGCCCAGACGTCATGTCCCGAGCGTGAACACGCACAAACAGATGGGCGTAGTAAAAATTGAACGCCTCAATGGCAGGCTGTATGGTTACCATTTGGGAGGCACTACCCCCCAAGAATGAAAATTCGAATCTCCGTCGTTCCAAGACAGGAATGATGATCCCCATGCATTGCTCCACCGTCCGCGTGCCAGCGGGGTCTAGACGTCCCTGAGGACAAGGTACAGGCTGAACTCACCGTAGAGCGTGTGTCCGGACGTGCCTCCTTGAGTCGCACGAAGGAGAACCTTCAAGTAGCCTTGGGGATCGGTTCCGGTGATTGTCTTGATATTCGGTGATGCGTTCGTGATGCTGGCAGTGGTCAAGAAGTCCGTCGTGTCGACGAATTCTTGCCGGTCGTGCTCTGTGGGGAACGTGTGCTGGAGTTTGATGACAAAGTTTCCGCTTGTCGCTGTGATCTGGTGGACGAGAGCGACGGCGCGCACCCGGTACCAACTCCCGACGTCGACCGCCGGATGCAACACCACGTCCTGAGTCGCCGCACCGCCGAGAAAGCTGTACTCGAAAATGCGCTTTTCAATGATTGGAACGATGATTCCGGCCATCTACATGCCTCCCAGCGAGAGTTCCTGATACTGTTTCGGCTCATTTTGCCAAACGCATCTTAACGGCTGACGCTTCTCTAGTTCAGCCGCCAAAATATGGCGAGGTCATCGTACACCTCCCTCGGCAGAAAAGCCATTCGTTTGCGGCCGTCACTGTGAGACTGCGCACCTGGCGCGAGTCTGACCAAGGCATGACATCCCCTCACCGGAGGGTCAGGCGGACCTGGGCATGTCCGACGGTCTCACTCGCCGGGAAGCGGACGCGCTCGAGGCTTCGCTGGGCGCACCCATGCCAGGGGTAGCGGGGATCGTCGGGCGCCGGGGCGCGGAAGTTGAGCCCCGTGACGACGCCGCGGCCGCGCACGATCTCGAGGTCCGCGGTCACGACGTGCGGGACGTCGATGCACGCGCGGAGCCCCGGCACGGCGCCCTGTGCCGCCGTCGTCGCTTCGGCCGGCGTGACCGCGCCACGCCGCGGGGTCCGTGCGGCCCCGTCGCGCTTCGGCTGCACCTGTTCAGCCGGCCGCGGATCGGCCGGGGCCTCGACCACGCCGCGCTCCGCGGGGGGTTCTTCGGACACCTCGGCATCGCCCGGCGGCTCGCGCCGTTCGTCGGCGGGGCCGCTCGCCGACGAGGCCCCCGGGACACTGCGAGGCTCGTCGGCCTGGCCGCCCGGCGGCTCGCGTCGCTCGTCGGCGCCAGTCATCAGCGAGGCCGCCGTCGCATCGCGGTCCACGTCGGGCTCGTCGCGCCCGACGCTGGCGCGCCCGATCGCCAGGCAGGCGACCGCCGTGAGCCCCAGGGCCCACGGGCGGACACCCCGGCGCCTGTCTGGCGCAGGCTCGGCCCCGCTGTCCTGCGGGCCGCGTGATGCGGGCCCCGCGTCGATCGCCGTCGCGGGTGCGGGGGCCGTCGCGGTGACGAACACCGCAGGCGGGTCGGCGACGGTGTCCGTCGCGTTGACCGGCTCACGCGGCGCCGCAGGCTTGTCCGTTGCGCTGCTGTCCTCGTGCTCCGCGAGGTCCGCGGCGAGCTCGGCCTGCACGTACTCCAGGGTGGCCTGGATCGTGGCGAGCGACGGGCGTGTGTCGGGGGTGGGGCCGAGCATCATCAGCAGCAAGCCCTCGAGCCCGCGCGGGCACACCGGGCAGACCTGACGGGCCGGCGTCGGCTCGCCGCCGGACACGGGGAACGGCCGCTTGCCGGTCAGCAGGCGGAACAGCAGGAGGCCGAGCGCGAACACGTCGCTGGCCACCGAGAACGCCGCGCCCGCACGCACCTCCGGCGCGGCATAGTCCATGTTTTGCAGGGGCTTCTCCTGCTTTGGCTCGGCCCGCGCCTCGGGGGGTGTGGCCCAGCGCTCGGTCAGGGCCGCGAAGAATTCGGCGGAGACCTGCGCCTGGTCGAAGTCGAAGATCGACGCGCGCAGCGGCTCCCCGCGGGCGATCAACACGTTGCCGGGGTGCAGGTCGCGGTACACGACGCCGGCGGCATGCACCGCGGCGAGCGCCCCGGCGAGCTGCAGGCCGACCACGATCGTCTCGTCGGGGCGCAGGTGATGGTCGGGGCGCACAACACTCGTCGCGGGCGCGCCGGGGCACAGCTCGGTCACCGCGAAGTATTCGGCCTCGTGGCGCCCGACGTGCAGGATCCGCGGGATGTTCGGATGATGCAGCGCGGACAACACCTTGGCCGCGCGTCGGAAGCGGATCACGTCGTCCTCGCTCCCCGCGTCGCGCAGGACCTTGACAGCCACCTCGCGCGACAGCCAGCGATCGGACGCGCGGAAGACGACCGCGCTCGCGCCGATCCCGAGGACCTCGAGCCGATCGAAGCTGCCGCCGAACAGGTGTCTCGCGCCCTGTGGCGGGTGGGCGGCGAGGATCGCCTCGAGGCCGCGGCGCAGGTGATCCGCGGAGGGGAGACGCTCCTGCACGTCCGGCGCGAGCGCGGCCGCCAGCAGCCGCGACAGATCGTCGGGCGCGTCGCTCCCCGGGCACACGGCGCGGATGGGCCGGACGCCGGTCGCGTCCGGGAGCATCTGTGTGCAAAGCTGGTAGAGCGTCACGCCGAGCGCGTAGACGTCCAGCCGCGGCTCCGCCGGGCACAGCCCCGCCTCGGGCGGCAGGTACATCGGGGTGCCGATCGGCAGGCCGAGCTGTGTCCGGTGGCGCTCCGGGGGATCGGGGGTGAAGCGGGCATCCTGGACGTCCTGGAACGGGGCGCCGACGCTCGCCAAACCAAGGTCAATGAGCTTGACGATCGAGCGCTCGCCCTCCGTCGTCTGCATGATGTTGTGCGGCTTGAGGTCGCGGTGGATGATGCCGGCGACGTGCAGCGCATGCACGGCGCTGGCGATCTGGATGCCGTACGCGACGACGTCGCGCCACGGCAGGGGCCCGCGCGCGAGGCGTTGCGACAGCGGCTCGCCCTCGAGGTACTCGAGCGCGATGTACGGCTGGCCGTCCAACGTCTCGCCGACATCGATCGCGCGGACGATGCCGGGGTGTAACAGGTTGCTGAGGAGCACGGCCTCGACGCCGAAGCGGCGGCGGACCTCGCGGCCGTGCGACCGCAGGATCTTGATCGCAACCTGGGCCCTGCGCGTCTGGTCCTTCGCGAGATACACCTCGGCCATGCCGCCCCTGGCGATCCGATGGATGATCCGGTGTCGGCCGCCGATCAGCTCGCCGGTCATGTCGGCGCCGGTCTCCGGGAAATCAGACCAGGCGAGGGCCTTGGGCGCAGGGGTGGCGGCGGGACTCACAGGGCTGTCCATCGCCCCAGGTTGCCATAACCGCCAGTGCGCGGGAGGCCCCTCGCGTCTTCCCGCCGCCCCACAGGTGCGCTAGAAGTCAGACCATGCCCGCCCTCGCCGCCCTGCTCGCCCTGGCCCTCGCCGCCGTGCCACCGCTGGCGCCCACGGCCGACAACGATGCGATCCACGCGGAGATCGCGGCCAGCGACCCGCGCCTCACACACCCGCCTGCGCCGCTCGAGCGGCTGCTGTCCGCCGTGGCGCTCGCAGAGCAGCGGCTGCGACAGGCCGCAGACCCCGATGCGGTGTTTGATGCGCTGACGCTCACGGTGGCCGGGCACAGGGTCGCGTACCAGCGCACGGGCGAGGTCCGGCACCTGTGCCTGGTGATCGCCGCCGCGGATCAGGTACTCGCGCAGGACAGCGTTTCACCGGGCCTCGAGGCGGCGGCGACCGACTTCCGACAGGAGGCGCGCAGCACCCTCGGGGACCGCACCTGCGAGGCGCCACCGCCTGAACAGACTGCGACCCCGACCGCGACAGAGGCGTCGCCCCCCCAGCAGACAGCGGACCCGACCGCAACCGCGACCCCTGCGCACCGTGTCACGCCGCCAGTCGATCGTGCCGATCGCCGCCGTGTCCGGGCCGGGATCGGCACGCTGGTGCCCGGCCTCGTGCTGTTCGCACCGGTGGCCGGACTGCTGGCCTACCGCGCCGCGGTCCGCCAAGACTTGGCAGACCTCAACGCCGACACGCAGTCACGCCCCGCGACGGACACCGAGGTCCGGCGGGCCAACGCGCTGAACAATCGTTACGCCGCCACGACGGCCGGTGTGGTCGCGCTCGGTGTCACGGGTGCGGCGCTCGTCGTGACCGGCGCGGTGCTGCTAGCGACGGGTGTTCGGCCGGGCCGCATCGCCGTCGCGCCGTGGGGCGGTCGGGCGATCGGCGGCCTCGTGGTTCAGGGGAGATTTTGACATGTCATGTGCGAATCCGTGCCGATCCGATAGAGTGTGCGTCACCATGCGCCGCCTCGCCCTCGCGACCTGTACGACCCTCGCAAGCTGCAACGCGCCCGAGTTCGCGATCTTCGAGGACCAGCAGGCGAAGTTTGCGAGCGAGGGCAGCGACTCGAGCGAGGCACCGGGCACGACCGCCGACGATGCGGCGACCAGCGCCGACGCGGAGAACATGACCGGCAGCGCGAGCGCGGGCGTGTCCGCAACCGACGCGGAGCACACCACGGGCGCACCATCCGACACCGCGACGGACACCGGCGACGCGACGGACACCGGCGATGCGACGGGTGACGGCCCGGTGGTGGTCGACCCTGACAAGCCAACAATCCTCGCAGTCGAGCTGCCGGCAGACGTTTACGCAGCCGGACCTGTACCGCTGACCGTCCAGGCCATCCACACCGGGGCCGTGCGCGTCACACTCGACGGCGCCGACGCGGGCGAGCTGATCGCCGCGGGCGATGGCTTCTTTACCGGCGCGCTGCCGATCCACGGCGCGATCGATAACGGATCGCACGCGATCGAGGTGATCGCCACGCTGGGCCCGTACGAGGACCGGGCACCCGGCGCCTTTCATGTCTCGACGCCCGCCCCGGGCACCGAGGCGTGGTCGCAGGCCGGACCCGCGGCCAGCCGCACGAACCGCGTGGCGGTCACGCCCGCCGGTGACTTGATCGAGGTCGGGCAGTCCGTGATCGGCGGCGTGCCGCGGCCGACGATCCGCAAGCGCTCCGGCATCACCGGCGCGACGATGTGGCCCGAGAAGACGATCACGCTCGATCCGCGCGAGGGCGCCGTCATCGACGTCGCGGTGCTGCCGGACGGCCGCATGTGGGTGGCGATGAACGTCAACCTGCCGAACAAGGCCCCGCAGCCGCGGATCGCCCTGCTCGACGCGGACGGCCAGGCGACCGGGATCGAGGTCGAGGGCACCCCCGGCCGCGTCGTCCGGGCCATCGCCGCGGACGCGAGCGGCGGCTGCTTCGCCGTGGGCGTCGCCGGGGTCATGGGCGACTGGGATATCGCGTACTGGCGCATCACCGCCGCGGGCGTGCCGACGCTTGGCGAAGTCTACGACTTCAACCCCGACCCCAACGTACACCCTGCGCACAGCTTCGTGGACATCGCCAACGACGTCGTCATCGATGGCGACGTCGCGTGGATCGTCGGCATGAGCAGCGGCAATCACGACGCGAAACAGTTCACGTTCCTGCGCGGGATCCTCGTGCCGCTGAACATCCACACGGGCCTGCCCGCCGGTCCCGTGATCGTCGCGCCGCCCGCCAACCCCTGGTTTCAGAGCGCGTTCTACGGCGCCGCGCTCGACTCCGATGACCTCGTCGTGGCTGGTTACGGCTGCGACCAGACCTGCACCACGTACCGGATCGAGACCTCGCGCTACAGCGTCGACGGCGAGCGCACGTGGTTCGCCCCCGGGGCCAAGAACAGCGGCCTCGCCTACGGCAGCGACGTCGCCCTCGACAGTCAGGGGCGGGCGCTCGTCGCTGGCGCGGTGACGCAGAACGGCACGCTGCGGGGCTACGTGTTCGGCCGCAAGGTCGGCGCAGACAGCCTCCTGTTCGATCTCTGGTACCCGGGCGTGGGCCCCTCGGAGGCGCTCGGCATCGTCCGGGACAGCTTCGATCGCATCTTCCCGGCCGGGTACATCACCGTCGACGGCGAGGCCCAGGCCCGGGTCACGCTGATCCACGGGTAGGGCCACACCCGCGTGGCGTGCGGCTCACTGCGGGATGAAGCTCCCGCATGCCTCGCCGATCTTGTCCGCGGCCGCGTCGAAGAACGGCGCATAGCTCGGCGCACAGGTGTCGCCATACACGGTGTAGGGGAACTTCGAGCCTAGGTCGTGATAAGCACTCAGTCCCTCCCAGTCGTAAGTACAACCAGGAATTTCGGGCTCGCCCTCTTTGTGCGGCTGGGGCACGACGGCGAGCAGGACGACGGCGCTCGGGTCCTTCTTGGCCGTGACGATCGCCTCGTACTGCTGCTTGGCGTAAGACTTGGAGTCGTCCGAGTTGTCTGTGATCAGCGCGATCACCAGGAGCGCGTCCTCCCGCAGAAAGCCCTCGTTGCACCCGCCGGGGCCGTTGAGGCCGTTGGAGGCGGACGACAACGCGGCGATCACCGCGTCGCCCATCAAATTCTTGTGGAGGCCGGACGCTCCGACCTTGGCGATGCACTCGAACGCGCCCGGCATGTCCGGCTCGCCGCTGATGATGTAGCGGTGGCCGCCGTACAGGTCGCACAGCTTGTTCGCCGCGTAGCCGCCCGCGTTGAAGATCAGGCCGGCGCCGAGCTGTTCGTCGCACGCCGTCGTCATCTCAGGAAACACCCCGCACTGGTAGTCCAGGGCGTTCGGGCCGCAGTGGGGCCAGTATTTCTCGCCGATGCACGCCTGGTTCTCGCAGGTCCAGCCGGGCCAGTAGGCGTCCGGGTTGGCCGTCATGATGTGGACGTCAAAGCCCTCGAGCTTCTGCTCGATCGTCTTGATGAAGCCCGGGAAGCTAGCGAGCAGCTGCTCCTGCTCGGTCACCATCGTGCCGACACGGGAGATCACGAACAGCAGATCCACCTTGCCCTTGCAGCCGGGCGGCTGGACGGGCCCGAAATCCGTCTCGGCCCCGACGTCGCGCACGATCCCGGTGCTCGAGCTGCCCGAGCTGCCCGCCGAGTCGTCGGCGGGGCCGGTCGACGTCGAGTCCGCGCCGGTCGAGCTGCCGCTCGTCGACGCGCCGGCGCCCGTGATCCCCGGCCCGGTCGAGAACCCCGGCGAGGCAGCGTCCCCGCAGGCGGCGAGGACCAGGGCGGCGAGGATCGGCGCGCGCATCATCCCGCAAGCCTAGACCGTGCCCCGCCCGCTGTCAGCTCGGATCTGCCCCACCCCTCCAGGCCCGATGCGTCGGGAACTGTGGCGAGCCGGGCGAACATGTCTCGCCCGGCTCTCTCGCCCCGTTCCGCGATTGGACCTCTGGCACGTCGCAGTCAAGCGTAGCGACCGCCGTGGGGGTGAAGCTCGGCAGTTGCACACGAACATGTTCGTTGTCCTCGGCGATCGCCGCCGACATGGCAGCGTGCGCGACAGCTTCGCCCGTGTCGTCGGCGATCGCCGCCAACCTGGGCAGCGCACGCGACAGCTTCGCCCGTCAGCGCCGGCCCGACGTCGGGTCGGACCGCGCAGCTCCCGGAAGCGCGCGTGACGTTCGCCGCACAGTCCGAACAGGACGGAAGACGTGATGAAGGACCGCGGAGATGACGACCAACGAAAAGCCCGAGGACAACAGCCAGATACCTGTGCGGGGCAAAACACGGGCAGGTGGCCCGGAGCAGATGCGAGGTGAAATTGGCCGGTCGCTAGGCTCTGGGCATGAGAGCAGAATCCCATCCCATCCCCCCCACCTACGTTTGCACCACCAAGCGGTGCAACTGCGGCAAGCCGATCGACTTCCGCACGCACCCCAACGGCCGTCGCCACCCGGTGCATTTGCCTCGGGAGTGCCCTTCCCCGTCGCCCGACGTGAAACCGGCTGACGGCGCGAGGCAGAACTAAGAGGTCCGACCCCGCCGTCCACGACGCAGGAGCGTCGCCCGCCGCCGGACAGACCGGCAGTCCAATGCCGCCCACGCGGTGGTCGTCGGGCCGGCGGGTCACCGGCGAGACGCCCGGTGTCGAGCGCGCGGGCCCCCGCCGTCACCCGGTCGGCAGGCCTGGAGCGGACATGTTCGTCGTCCTCACAGCTTCTCCCGTCCTCGTGGCGGAGCTGCGGTTCGCCGGCTCGACGCTTCCGGCGCGCTCGGGTCGCGCCCTCGTCGGAGCCGGCTCGCACGACCACCGCCGCGCGCTCGCGGCAGCGCGCGCGACATGTTCGTCGCGTGGGGAGCTGCGGGTGTCAAATACACGGCCCCGCCGTCCGCCCGGTCGGCCGGCCGGCCTGGAGGCGTCGGACATGTTCGTCGTCCTCGGCGACCACCGCCGACCTGGCAGCGCGCGACACCTGCCGTCCACCCGGCCTGGAGCATCAGACATGTTCGTCGTCCTCGGCGATCGACCTGGCAGCGCCGGACATGTTCGTCACGCGGGGAGCTGCGGGTGTCGAGCGCGCGGGCCCCGTCCGCCCGGTCGGCCAGCCTGGAGGCGTTGGACATGTTCGTCGTCCTCGGCGACCGGCACGACCACCGCCGCGCGCTAGCGAGTTTAGTTAAGTGCGCCGCCGCGCTCAGGCCGCAACCCTCTGGTAGAGTCTCTGGATGTCGACCAAGAAAGATTCAGAGCTGACCGAGGAGATGTTCGTGGGCCACCGGGTCCAGATCCGTTTCCGTACGCCCGCGGAAACCGAGACCGACAAGAGGTCGCTCAAAGTGTCGGAGGTGTGGGCCGAGCTGACGTCCTATGTTCCCGGTGTGGCGTTCTCACTCAGCGATATCACGGCTGCGTTTGATGAAGCCGGCAACGATATCTCGAAGGAGCTGCTGGGCAGTGCGATGATGGGCCACCCCTTCAACATTGCCTCCCTGGCGAGCCCAAAGCCCGTGGTCTGAGACTGGGCTCGTCGTCCCCACCGCCGACCTAGCAGCGTGTTCGTCGCGCGGGAGCTGCGGGTGTCGAGCGTGCGGGCCCCCGCCGTCCGCCCGGTCGGCCGGCCTGGAGGCGTCGGACATGTTCGTCGTCCTCGGCGATCGCCGCCGACCTGGGCCCCCGCCGTCCACCCGGTCGGCCGGCCTGGAGGCGTTGGACATGTTCGTCGTCCTCGGCGATCGCCGCCGACCTGGCAGCGCGCGCGACAGCTTCGCCCGTCCTCGCGGCAGAGCTGCGGGTGTAGAGCGCGCGGGCCCCCGCCGTCCGCCCGCGGCCGGCCTGGATCTCTCGGCTCGACGTCCGCGCCGTGAGCCAGTGGCTCCGGCTCGACGCCCGCGCGCTGTGGCCGAGCTGTGCGTGTCTCCCGGTCTCCCGGCCTGACCCGCGCGCGGTGGCCGAGTTGCGCGAGGCTCGCGAACATGTCTCCCGGCCCTCACCCGCGCCGAGCGGCGCGAGGCCGGCGAACATGTCGCCAGGCCCGACGCCCGTGCGGTGGAGCTGCGCGTGTCTCTCGGTCTACCGGCCCGACGCGCGCGCGGCCGAGCTGCGCGAGGCCGGCGAACATGTCTTGCCTGCCACGTGAAGGATCTGCTGGTTTTACCAAGTGCAAAACGACGTGGTTGTCCAGGCCGACAACAAATTGTCCGTGTGGCGAACAGGCACTACGGGCCGCCATGCGAATCCTGTCGCCATGCTCATCCCCTGTCCCGTCTGCCACGGAAGCGGCCGTAACCCCGAGGCCCCGGCAGAAATCGCCGACGACAATGGCACCTGCCTTGTGTGCTGCTTCCCATTGCACCCTCTCTACGCTGCCCACTATGGCCCTGTACGGCCAACACCCGTACCGCTGGCTGGTGATCATACCGCGGCCGCGCGCGGCGCGAGTCCGGCGGACATGTCTCACGGCCCGACGCCCGGTGAGCCCGATGACGCTCGCGCGTCGACCGAGCCGATGCCCGTGGAGGCTGGCGGACATGTCTCACGGCCCGACGCGCGGCGAACCCGATAACGCTCGCGTGGCGACCGAGCTGCGCAGCCCAAGGCTCGCAGTGGTCGAGCTGCGCGAGGCCGCCGGACATATCCCCGGCCCGGTGCCCGGCGCGGTGGTAGAGCCCGGCGGACATGTCTCCCCACCCGTGCGGCCGAGTTGCGGGAGGCCGGCGACACCCAGGCCGACGCGCGCGGCTTGACGCCTGTCCATCGCCCGGCATCCGCGGCGAGCGACATGTCCTTCAGGACATATTAAGAAGGCTTCTTAAAAGAAGTTAAGCCTTGTCCTGCTTTTGTTCGCGGATCCGCGACTTCATGAAAGAAGAAGGGACTTCTTTTCATATGTACGGAGGGACATGTCGCGCCGCGCGTTGCCGCTACCATGCCGCCTCGGCCTGCCCGTGCTCGCGCAGGGCGGAACTGTTCGCGTCTCCGCGCAAGACGGACGTTTCATCGATCAATAGAGACATTGCATATGGCGATGCCGCCCGGCAATTCTTCGCGCGGCGCGTGGCCGAGCGATCAGGCCGCCGGACATGTTCGTCCGCCGCGCCGTGCTCGGCCGAACACCCCTTGATCACGGACGCCGCGCGGCCTAGGCTCGGTGACATGAGCACGCGTCGGTGGATGGGAGAGCTCGAGAAGTGGATGCGGCGCACGGACCAGAGCAAGGCCGACGTGGCTCGTCGTTCCAAGCACAGCACTGCACACGTGCTGGCACTGTTCGACAACCCGGATCCGAACCCGTCGCTACAGCTCTACCTTGACGTCGTCGGCGTCGCGGGTGGCCGGTTCTCCTCGGTCCGCAACAACACGCCGGCCGCGGTGATCGAGCGCCTCAAGGAGATCAAGGACCGGGAGAAGATATCGACCGTGGCGCTGTCCAAAAAGACGGGCATCACGCGGCCGATGCTGAGCACCCTGCTCAACGATCCCGATCCGAACCCGTCCCTCCTCACCTTTGATCGGATCGTCGCGGCGCTGAACGCAGAGGAAGAATTCTACCTCGTCAACATCCTCGCGCGCACGGTTCGCCTGGCAATCGCGGCCGGCGCGACCAATGACAACGAGGTCCTGCAAGTCCTAGAGAGCACGTTGTCCGCGCGGCCGCGGCACCTTCAGCTCGTCCCCGAGGCGCCAGCGTCCGATCACGACGCGAGCCGCTGGGCCGAACGGGAGCGGCGGGCCGAACAGGAGCGACGCGACGCGGAGGAGCGGCTCCAAGAGGCGAATGGGCGCGTGGCCGAGCTGTGCGAGCGGTGCAGTGCGCTCCAGGTCGCGAACGTGGCCCTCGAGAAGCAGCACGCCGACACCGCGGCCGAACTGCGCAGATTGCAGGACAGGCAACGCCGCGGCCGGCTTGCAATGTTCGGCGTGGGCGTGCTGACGGGCCTCGGCCTTGCGGCCGGCGCGATACGAGCGCGCAGATAGCTGTCAGGTCCGCGCCTCGCGTCGCCGCGCTTGTCGTGCCGCCGCACGAACAGGTCTTGTCGTCGGTGATGACTCCCGTATGATCGTCGTATGGGGACACGGCAATGGGTAAAGAACTTGGCGAAGTGGATCAAGCGCTCGGGCTCAAGCAGGGGAGCGGTGGCGACTCGTTCGCGGCACAAGACGGCACACGTGCTGGACCTGTTCGCCGATGAGAACCCAAACCCCTCGCTGCGCCTCTACCTCGATCTGGTCGCCGTCGCAGGCGCTCGCCTCCAAGGGGTCGACGACAACACGCCTGCCGGTGTGGTCGCGCATTTGGCAGCCCTTGCGCGAGACAACCAGATCACGATGTCGGCGCTCGCGCGTTCATCCGGTGTCAGCAGGCCGCTGCTGAGCACCCTGTTCAACGACCCGGATCCGAACCCGTCCCTCACCACGATCGATCGCATCGTCACCGCGCTGGACGCAGGACCGGGCTTCGCACTCGTGTCCGCCGAAGGCGAGGCCGACGACGAGGAGGCCGAAGACGAGGAGGCCGAAGACGAGGAGGAGGCCGAAGACGAGGAGGCCGAAGACGAGGAGGCCGAAGACGAGGAGGAGGCCGACGAGGAGGAGGCCGAAGACGAGGAGGCCGAAGACGAGGAGGAGGCCGAAGACGAGGAGGAGGCCGACGAGGAGGAGGCCGACGACGCCGACGACGCCGACGCCGACGACGCCGACGACGACGACGCCGACGACGACGCCGACGACGCCGACGACGCGAAGGACCGAGAGGCCGAAGATCAGGAGGAGGCCAACCGCGTGCAGGTTCAGGCACTCCAGGCGCAGAACACGTCTCTACAGCGGCAGATGGAAGCAAAGACGGAAGGTGTGTGGGGCAAGGTGGCCACGGCCTTTGCCGCGGGCGCGGCCATTGGCGCAGGGATCGCGGCGATCATCCTCAAGCCGCCGCCCAAAGGCCCGCACAACGGCTAAGCGGCCATGCTGCGGCTGTGCTGCCGACAAACGGACAGGGCCGCCGACAGCCCTCTCTGTCGACGGCCCCGCGCCGTCTGCCACATGAGCCGGTCAGGCCGGCATCAGCCGATCGATCGCGCTGCGGCAGTGTTCGTCGGCGGCGTGGACATAGCGCTCGGTGGTCGCCAGCTTCGCGTGCCCCAGGAGCCGCATCACGACCTTGCCCCCGGCCCCGCCGTTCATCATCCGCGTGCCGAAGCAGTGCCGGAGCGCGTGCATGCCGTAGGCCGGCAGCCCGGCGTACAGCGCGACGCGCCGCAGGACGGTGCGCTGCGAGTCCGTGGTCATGTCGCTGCCGTCCTCGCGTCGCAGCACGCGGCCCACGCCGCCCTCGAGCGCCTTGAGCTGCGTGAGCGCGCGGCACAGGCGGCCCGACATCGGCACGGCGCGGGCCTCCCCGCCCTTGGGGGTGCCCTCGTGGCCGCGGACGAGGTTGTGGCGGACGTGGACCTCGCGCTTGGCGAGGTCGACGTCCGTCCAGCGCAGCGCGCTCACCTCCCCCGACCGCAGGCCCGCCTCGCCCGCGAGCAAGATCAGCACGAGCTCGGCGACCTTGAACGTCGCGGCGCTCTTGACCAGATCCTCGAGCTGTTCGGGCGTGTACCACACCGACTCGGTGTCGTCCTCGAGGTAGGACGGCTTCGGGATCTCGACCTTGTGGCCAAGCTCGTTGGCGCAGCGCAGCATGGCCACGATGTACTTGAGCAGGTTGTTCACCGAGCCGGGTTCCTGACCCTCGCGGGCCTTCACCACCATGGCGAGGGTCTTCTCGGTGATCTCGTCCAGGCGCAGCTTGCCGAGCAGCGGGATCAGGTGGCAGCGCAGCAGGACCTCCTTGTTGCGCAGCGTGCTCGGCTTGTGCCGCTTGGCCCGCCCGTACTCGAGCCAGGTCGGGGCGAACTCCGCGACGGTCGGCAGTCGCACGACGCCCCGCCGGGAGCTGGGGCCCTTGCGCATCACCTCATGCAGCCGGCGCAGGCCGATCTGGCGGGCGGCGGTCTCCGAGGTCGCCCCCCGGGCCTTGCGCCGCTCACGGTGGATCGCCCCGTCCGCCATGGTGACCTTAAAGTCGTACTGGTAGTGCGTGCGGCCGTTGGCGGCCCGGCGCTCGTACACGTTCACCTCGGTTGCATCGATCGTCGGCATGGTCATGGCTCTCTCCTCCAGCGTCGCGCGGAGCCCCGCGCGAGGGTGTGCGTAGCCAAGGGGCGTTCCCGATGTGTTCCTGGACAGCGGACTCCCCGGGGTGTCCTACGGGAACCCGCGGGGAATGCCTGCGGGCCGGAAAGGCTCGCAATTTCGAGCACATAGCCGCGAGATCTCGCCGGCCGAGAGGATTCCCGGGAGGGTCGGTATTTCAAGCCCGACAACGTGCTGATCGCCCGCGACGGCCGCGTCCGCGTCCTCGACTTCGGCCTCGCCCGCAGC
>Ga0073903_10000442_pt1 | contig 21461 bp, 17 predicted proteins | sample KloWWTKNB14_bulk_FD_66665 | JGI IMG/M metagenome (GOLD analysis project Ga0073903, IMG submission 66665) | Active sludge microbial communities from Klosterneuburg, Austria, studying microevolution and ecology of nitrifiers - Klosterneuburg... | ecosystem: Engineered > WWTP > Aerobic digester >... | reverse complement strand
GGGATCAGCAACCCGCCGATGGAACTGCCCAGAGCCACGAGACTCAACGCGCGGCCGCGCTGGGCCGCGAACCATCGCGTGACCAGTACGCTCGTACCGAGAGGGCCGAGGAATGCCATGGCCACAGCGGGCAGCACGGCAAAGGCGAAGGCAAACTCCCAGGGACTACGCGACACGGAGATCAACGCGAAAGCTGATCCCAAGGCCAGGACGCCGAGAATCATCAGGGCGCGCGTCGAGTGACGGTCAAGCAGTACACCGAGAATGGGCGACACCACGATCGTCATCAGCGAGAGACCGGTCTTGCCCCACATCATTTCCATTCGGCTCGCGCCGAGTTCGCTGCCGATGGGAAGCACCAGCAGGCCATAGGAATAGATTGCGAGCCCCACGCTCACGGCCTGCGCCAGCATGGCTACGCCGACTATCCACCATCCGTGAAACACGAGTGCCTGCATGACTCAGTAGATGACCTCCCGCTCGATCAGTTCGCGGTACCGCGCTGCCGAGAGCCCGAGCAGATCCCGGAACACGTGCTCATTGTCGCAGCCGCGCGCGGGTCCCGGCTGGATGCGCGGCTCGCTGCGGCTGCACTTCACGTAAGACCCGTAGATCGTTTCCGCGAACCCGAGCGGATGCATCACCTCGATGAACGTACCGCGCGCGCGGTAGTGTGGGTCGTGCAGGAGATCCGCGACGTCCAGGATCGGCGTTGCAGCGACGCCGTGTCGCTGCAGGTGTCGCGCGAGTTCGTAGTCATCGCCGCCGCTGACCCATGCGGCCAGCCGCTCATGTATCGCGTCGATGTCGCGCAGCCGTCCGGAGGCGTCGGCCAGTGCAGGAGCGAGCGCCCACTCGGGACTGCCGAGGGCGCTCACGAGGCTGCGCCATTCCGCGTCCGTGGCAACTGCGATTGCGAGCCAGCGATCCTCGCCGCGGCAGCGGAAGAGGCCATGCGGCGCCGCGGCGCGCAGAGGATGCCGGTTGCCGATCGGCCCCGCCACCCGCCCGTTCAGTACGTAGTCCATGAACGCCGGCCCGATCAGCTGCATGACCACCTCCTGCTGCGCGCACTCGATGTGCTGGCCTCTGCCGGTACGCCGCCGATGGTGCTCCGCCAACATCACGGCCAACGCGCCGACCACGCCGCCGAGCATGTCGGCCGGCGCGGTCTCCATGCCCTGCGGCCTCGCGAGCTCCGGATAGCCGGTGATGGAGTCGAGACCGGCGAGACACGCCAGGCTGTTGCCGTAGGTCCGTAGCTTGTGCAACGGGCCCGACAGCCCCGCGGCCGGCATCGACAGCAGGATCAGACCCGGACGCACCGATTTCAGCCGCTCGTAAGCGAGATTCATCCGCTGCATCACGCCCGGGCTGAAGTTTTCGACCGCCACGTCGCACTTCGTCACGAGCTGCAGAGCGAGTTCCTGGGCTTCCGGCTGCTTCAGGTTCAGGGTGATGCTGCGATTTCCCGCCCAGCAGGCATGATTCTGGATGCTGCGGTCCGGGTGCGGAATGCCGTGATAGAAGGGAGGCACCTTGCGCTGAAAATCCAGCTGGGCGCTCGATTCGATCTTGTACACCTCGGCGCCGAGGAAGGACAACAGTTGTCCTACCATGGGACCCACCAGGCCCCAACCGAAGTTCGCAACACGCATGCCGCTCAGCGGCAGCAGGCCAGCGTCCCGTGCCGCGCCCACGGCCTCCCCGAGGGCACCAGAGGACTCGGCCAAGCGCGCCGGCCTGCGCGCCGCGAGGATCTCCGGGCCGTGCTCGCCCAGCAGCGGTGCACCCGCCTCCGGTCCGCCCGCACAGTCTGGCAGCCGAATGGCCGGACCCGGTGTGCGCACGCGGCCGAGTGCCGCATGCTCGAGATCCCGCCAGTAGTTGCGCTCGTGCAGATGCGGCAACCGCGCGAGATCCCCCATGTCATAGAGTGCGGTCGCGGGACATCCGTGCGCCTGACAGATCTCCATGATCTCGTTCTTGGGGCGCTGTAGCGTCCACTCTTCGATCATGGGGTCGATCAGGTCACGGTTCTCGCCGCGGGACTTCAGTTCGTGGAGGAACTCCGGCATGGCCCATTCGGGATTGTCCATCGCCCGGCAGAGTCCCAGCCATTGATGGGTCTCGAGTGCAATGATGAATACCCAGCCGTCTCTGCAAGGGTAGAGCCGCGCCGGGCAGGCGAGCCCCATGCCGCGCCCGGTTCGGCGATGGTAAACGCCATCCTGGACGTACCCACCGACGTTCAGGGAGCCGACGACGAGCGCCGCCAGAACCTCCGTCGATGCACAGTCGATGTGCTGGCCGCCACCGACCTGCTCGCGGCCGAGCACCGCGGCCAGGCCCCAGGCAGCGGCCGTGAAGCCGCCGAAGAAATCCGCGAGAAAGGTTCCCGTCGCCAGGGGTTCGCGATCAGGGAGCCCGCAGTAGCGGCTGCCGGTGGCCGAGAGATGGTAGGCATTCAGCTCGTAGCCTTTCCACTCCGCGTACGGACCCGTCTGGCCGAAAGGCGTGCAGGAGATCATCACGAGCTTCGGATTGAGCCGGGCCAGCGTGGCGTAGTCGAGCCCTCGCTCCTGCAACTGCCGCGGGCTCGAATCGTCGATCAGCACGTCGGCCTCGCGCAGCAGATCGAGCAACCGCTGCCGGTCATCTGCGACGTCCACATCGAGCGCGATACTGCGCTTGTCCGTATTGAGAAAGAAAAAGGTTCCGCTCTTCTCGAGGTCGCGTCGGTCGCCCGGAAATGGACCCCAGCTGCGCGTCGTGTCGCCCGTGCTGCGCGGCTCCACCTTGACGACGGTAGCCCCGTGGTCGGCGAAGATCCTGCCGCAATACGGTCCGGCAATGCCCTGCGCCAGCTCGATGACTCGCAAGCCCGCGAGCGCGCCGTGGCGAAGCGGAGCCCGTTCCGGCGACCCGGTGGTCATCGAGTCACCCGTGCAGCCGTTCGATCACGCGGGCGACCTCTGCGTCCAGCGCAGGATCATCGGGCAGCGCGAAGGAGACGTTGTCGGCGAGGCCTGCGTAGCGCTCACGCAGAACATCCGCGATCTCGCCATAGGGCGCAGTCGGAATCAGCACATCGAGCATCTCGTCGGTCACCGCGGGAGGTAGATCCTGCCAGCGACCTTCGCGGACAAGGCGGTTGAGGTGCGCCCCGCGATCCTGCCAGCCATACAACTCGAGAATGGGCCAATAGCTCGGCGTCGAGAACAGCATCGCCATGGTTGCCCGCAACTGCTCGCGACTCCGCCGGACCGCCTGCTCGTCCACGCCGGTCGCCGACAGGCAATTGATGCGCAGCTCGACGTCGCTGAGCGAGCGACCGGCTCGCGCCGCCCCGCGCGCGAGGTTCGGCAGCACGCGATCGCGGATGAAGCGCGGCGCCACGTTGGTCGGGTGGGTCGCGAGTGCGTCGCCCACCTCGCCTGCCACGGCGGTCATGAGGGGACCGATTCCGGCCACGATGATCGGCATGTCCGGGTGTTCGATGGGTTGCGGCTTGATGAACTCCTGCATCCGCGTGAAGCTGTAATGCTGGCCTTCGAAATGCAGCGGCGTGCCGTTCTGCCAGCAGTCGAAGATCACACGCAGCGAATTCACGTACTCCCGCATGCGCGGCGCGGGCGGAACCCAGTGTCCGCTGTAGCGGCGGATGATATTGCCGCGAACCTGGGGACCGAGACCGAGTTCGAAGCGCTCACCGAAGGCACCGCGCAGATCCCAGGCCGCGATGGCCACGATCATGGGGCTGCGGGCGAAAGCGACCAGCGCTGGCGCGCAGACCGCGATGCGGCTTGTAGCGCCGAGCGCCGCGGCAGCGTTCAGGAAGCCGTCGGAAACCTGATCCGCGACCTTGATGCCGTCAAAGCCCAGGGCTTCGGCGCGCCGGGCGTACCCGCCTACCTGCCGATAGGGCATGCGGAAGTCGGCTGTGGCCCAGATCTTCATGATCGCGATTCTCGCGCCGCCACCGCGGCCAACCGCGGCGCCGATCAGAATTCGATGCTCAGATCGACGCCGTAAGTGCGCGCCCGCTCGTAGATGACTGCCCCCGCGAAACCCAGACCCGCGTACTGGATGATGTTCCTGTTGTCGAAGACGTTCCTGCCCCAAAGCGAGAGTTCCACTGTGGCGCCTCCGATCCTGAGGCCATTCAAGGCGAACCGCGCATTCACGAGCCACTGATCGGGCGCCGTCGCCGAGTCCCGCAAGAGAGGATCCTCCTGCGCGGTCAGTCCGGAGCCAGGCGAAGTATCGGACGTCATCAGATACCGGCTCCTGAATTGCCCGTCGACCCGAGCCGACAGATGAGCGTCGGAAAAGACGCGCGGGCCGTTGTATTGCGCGAAGAGGCTGCCGGTCCACTCCGGGCGATTGAACTCCTGGAATCCAGGCACGCCATGCGTGATGCGATAGCCCGGGAACACCGTGTCATCGTCGAACTCGAAGTGCGTGTAGCCCACGTTGACGCCGAGCATCAACCGATCGATCGGCACCAGGGTGTTCTCCCACTCGAATCCATAGGCCGTCGCGTCGGCGCTCGGAATGATCGCCTGCCCGAACGGGATCGACGACGGGATACCGGTCTGCGCTCCCAGGGCGGTCTGTTGAATCGAGCCATATTCCACGTGATAGACGGCGAGATTGCTGCGGAGTCGATGGTCGAGGAGTTCGGTCTTGACGCCCGCCTCGTAAGACCTGGCCGTCTCGGGGGCGAATACGATCGTGGCGAGCTGTCCACCAGAGATGTAGCCCGTTGCGTACTTGAGGTAAGCGAGCAGGTTCGCCGTCGGCTTGTAATTGAGTCCGACGAGATAGGTGCCCCTCTCGTCATCGTAGCGGATGGGCGAGGAGCGGCCCAGCGAGGGAGCGTAGGGCTGAACCGAGCCGGGGACGATCTCCGTACCGTCCTTCTTGTCCTTCGTGATTCGATAGCCGACCACGAAATCGAACTGGTCGTTGAGATGAATCTCCGGCTGGATGTAGAAGGCGTCGGACTTCGCCTTCACGCGCGGGCGAACATATCCGGTATTCGCAGGCACCACGAAGGGACCCGGCGAGGACGTACCCTGCCCCACCATCGCCGCACCCTGCAGGGAATTGAACTCACCGGCGATGCCACTGGTTTCCTGGTCGTTCTGGAAGTGAATGACCCCGGCAGTGAGATTGAACCGGTCCCGGGTCAGGTTGAGCTGCAGTTCATCGCTCCACTGCTTCTCGGACAGTCCGACATTGTTGGCTACGAACAGGAATGGCACTCGGGAAGTCGGCACGATCAGGCCACCGAGACCGTCGAGCTGGGAATTGGTGTACAGGCTCATGCTGCGATAGGCGAGTATGTTCTTGAGCGTTGCCCAGTCGTTTATCTGCCAAGTGGCCGTCAGGTTGTGGCCGTAGGTCTCGGTACTGCCGTCACTGTTGAACCAATTGTTCACCGCATCCGGCCGCTTCGTCGCGACGGGCGTCATCGCGTTTGGGCTTGCGAGGTAGAACATGTACGGAGTACTCGAAGGAGGCGTCCCGCCGAGTGCCGCTGCAGCCGGCGTCGCGAGATAGGCGACCCCTGTCGCAGGAGGCGTGAAATCCGTGTCGGAAAGATCGAACTTGTAGGACAGGTCGATATCCGGATGGAAGTCGAAGTCTGCGGCGACGAAGACGCCGTCGACCTTCTCGTCGCCCAGCCGCTCCGGCGATCTGAGGAGACCGTAGACGCCGCCGCTCGCCGGCCCGTGATTCCACACGGTTCCGGCCCCCAGATTGCGGGTATCCCCATCACGCCCGGAATGCAGATACGAAAGCGACAGACTCAGAGGGCCGACACGAGGCAAGTCGATCCGGGTCTTCGAACGGAACTGGCTGTAGTTGCCCGCGGTCAGCTCCTGCCGGATCCCGAACTCGCCGGTCGGCCTGCGCGTTCGGATACTGACGGCGCCTCCGGTAGAGTTGCGCCCGAACAGCGTTCCCTGCGGCCCGCGCAGGACTTCGATCTGTTCGATGTCCGCGAACTCGAAGATCGAGCCCGTTGCGGCCTGGACGTACACGCCGTCAATGTAGAGAGAAACGCCCTTGTCTGTTCCCAGGCCGCTGCCATAGGTGTAGATGCCACGCATCGAATATTGCGGGTTTCGGCCTCCGCCCGCGCCCGGACGAATGGTGAGGTTCGGCGTGACGCCGCTGAGATCATTCACGGTTTCGATGCGATTGGCGGCGAGGGTATCGGCGCTCAGCGCGCTGATCGAGACCGGAACGTCCTGGATGTTCTGTTCGCGCTTCTGGGCGGTCACCACGACCTCTTCGAGTCTGGAGGTCTGATCGGCCGTCTGCGCCTGCACCAACAGCGAAGCCACCATCAACGCCGGGACGGCCAGCAGCGAGAAACGCAGTCCGTGAACGGCATGGCGCGGATTACTCATTGATGATGTCCCCTTCAGGTTGTACGAGTGTGTCCGCACCCGAAAATGCCTCGATGCACATCGATGCCTGTGGCACAGACGAGGCTGGCGAGCCGGTTTCTCCTGCGGCATCGTCTGACCAGACTAGGCGGGGCCTTCCCGCCCGTTGCACGATTCACCGGAGCGCGAGCTGAAATTGCCCGCCGATGCTAGCCCGCGCAGGATTTTTCAGAGTCCCAACGGATTGCGCACTGTATGGACATTCTTGCCCAGACGTATGCCGACTTGCCCGAAGATGAGGGCGGCGGGAGCCGCGGTTACCCGCTTCAGCAGTACCCGATACCGAACGGGTGCTCGCGCTTTATCCTGCCGACCGAGTTGCGTCGGACGCTGCACGACCATCCTTTGGGAGGCGATCTCCATACTCGTGCGGCCGGGCACTATTCACGCGATCCAGGACACGACCCCTTCATGCAACCGTGTCATGTGGTGTATTACTGCATCCGCGGAAAGATGCGACTGCGCTCCGCCGCCGCCGATCGGCTGCTGTCCCCCGGAGACATTGCGATCAATCCGCCGGGCACGTCCGCGCTTGCGGCGGCGTCAGATGAAACACTCCTGAGCTTCTATTGGGTGGCGTTCTCCGGAAACCTGAGCGCAGCGTACACACAGTTCATCGATCTCTCCGACAACGTGGTGTCCGTGGGTCTGCACCCCGAGCTGATCGCCCAGTTCGAATCACTCTGCGGGCTGCACGATTTGCAGCTCGCGAGCTTCAACGTCGACAGGTTCATCAACGGCGCCAATCTGCTGAAGGTGCTGCTGACCAGTATCCCGGTGCTCGTGTCGCGCAAGACGAACGGGAAGAAGAACCGCATCGATCTCGGCCGGATTCGCGGACTCATGGCACAGCGACTCTGTGACCCCTTGCGGCTGGAGGAAATCGCGCGAGCCTCCAACCTGTCGCCCTATCACTTTGCGCGGACCTTCAAGAGGCGGACCGGTCTCGCACCCATGCAGTACTTCACCCGGATGCGCCTGCAGCAGGCCTGCCGGCTGCTCGATACGACTGCGCTGACGATCAAGCAGATTTCTGTCACCGTGGGCTATCCGGATCCGCAATACTTCTCGCGGAGCTTCCGTAAGACATTCGGCGTGGCACCTCACGCCTATCGCAACCGGACGACGCGCGCCGGCCCGGAGACGGCAAACGTGTTACCCGACCCGGTGATGGAAGGAGCGAGGCAATGAGCGGCTCTGATCGACGAACCAGGGGTGCGGCAATGATGCGGAAAGTGTACGCGGACGTCGTACCCGCGCCCGTCGCAGGCCAGAGCGCCTTCGGCGATCTGATGCTCGAGCAACTCTTCGCAGAGGTGTGGACGCGCGAGGCGCTGTCGGTCCGCGACCGGCGCCTGCTCACGATGGGCGTTATCGCCGCACTCGGCGAGCAGACCACCTGGGGCATCCAGGTGCGCGCCGCGCTCGCCAATGGCGAGCTCACGGCCGAGCAGGCGCGCGAGACACTGATTCATCTCGCGCAGTATGCGGGCTATCCAAGGGTGAGCAGTCTGCTGCGCGTGACCGAGGAAGCGATCGCCGCAGCGGGTGGCGCCGAGCCTTGATGCGGGAGCACACGATGAGAGTTGCGTTCGTCGGATTGGGGAGCATGGGTGCTCCGCAGGCCCGCCTGATTGCCCGCAACGGGCACGAGCTCGCCGTCTGTGACGCTGTCCCGGCCGCGTGCGATGCGTTACGTGCAATTGCGAGAGTAGCCAGCTCGCCGGCCGACGCCGCGAAGGGGGCAGAAGTCGCCTGCGTATGTGTCAGGGACGATGAGCAGGTCATCGAAGTCGTGCTCGGCGGGGCCGGTCTCGTCGAGTCGCTCGCGCCGGGAGCGCTGGTGCTGATTCACAGCACCATCGGGATCGACACCCTGTATCGGCTGCAGGCGGCGCTCAAGTCGCGGGGGATCGCTCTCGTCGATGCGCCGGTCTCGCGCACCCGCCGCACAGATGACGAAGCCTTCGTATTCACAATGTTGGGGGGCGAGTCTGGTGACGTGGACCGGGCACGGGCCGTCGTTGGGGCCTTTTCGACAGATCTCGATCACATGGGCCCGTTGGGCGCCGGCATGGCAGCCAAGATCGCCAACAATCTCGTTACCTGGACACATCTGGTCGTCGGCGCGCAGGCCACCCTGCTCGCGGCCCACTACGGTGTACCCTACGAAAAACTTCGTGGCGTTCTGGCGGCGAACGGCAATCTGACACCGACGGTCGCGACCTTGTTTGACGGAAAACATGAGTCTCCGCCCGGTACTGACCCGGCCCGGGATCAGTTCCTTGCCAGCCAGGCAGGGATCGGCGAGAAGGACCTCCAGCTCGCCATCGACTGCGGCAGAGCCGCCAACCTGGACGTCGCCATGATCTCCGAGGCTCGCGGCCTCGTCCGAACAATGATGACTCAGCCTCTGGCATTGGTGGGCAGCGCGGCGACCACCTCCACGTAACGCGGGACACCGACGCTTGCACTCACGCAACCACCCCCGTCTTTGACAGAAGGGTCTCACGGACCCAGCGTCGTTCCCCTCCCATCTGGCCGAGCAAATGCGCACGCTTCAGGAAGACGTGGGCGTCGCACTCGGCCGTGAAGCCGATGCCGCCGTGGATCTGGATGCCAGAGCGGGCGTTGGCGAGTGCGGCCTCGGCGCAAATCACCTTGGCTGCCGCGATCTGGTAGGCCGCATCGCGCTGGCCGCCCGCCTGCGATAGCCCGGCGAAGAAGGCCTGGGCATAGGCCGCCTCCGCCATCACCGCCATGTCGGCGCAGCGATGCTTGATCGTCTGAAAGGAGCCGATGGCCTGTCCGAACTGCTCGCGCACCTTCGCGTACTCCACCGACAGCGTCAGCGCGCCCTCCGCTACACCGAGCAGCTGCGCAGAGTTGTGCAGCGAAGCTCGATGCCCGATGTCGCTGTCGGCCTCCTGCAGCAGCGGCCGGGCGCCCGCAGTGAGGCGCGCACGCTCGAGGGTCACGGCATCGTCCAGCGAAATCACGGGCCTCACTTCGCCGAAGGCGGCAGCGCCGTAGAGCTGCGCCTGCATGCCATCCACCACCAGCAAGTGGTCGGCACCGCGCGCATCGACCAGATGGTATTCGTCGCTCCCGGCGCACAGGCGACTGGCGAAAGCGACGCGCCGCTCCCCAGCCAGGAGACCCGCGAGGAGTTCGCTGTCGGCGCGCGCGGCCAGGCATGCGGCCGCGATCGTCGCGGAGATTGAAGGCGAAACGGCGTAGCGACCGACTTCGCGCACCACGAGCATTTCAGCGACGACCGTGAAGCCCGCGCCACCCCGCTCCTCGGGGATGCCTAGACCGAACCAACCCAGGCCGGCGATTTCATGCCACTGCTCCGCGGAGATGCCGATGTCGGCCGAACGCTCACCATCGGGACCCGGACGCAGCCGCGCCAGGGGCAGCTCCTCTGCGAGGAAGCCGGCAACACCGTCGATGATCTGCTGCTCTACTTCGGAGGGTAGGAGATCGATCATGATTGCACCGTGCTCAGCGTCCGCCGCGCGGCAGCCCGAGGAGCCGCTCGCCGATCACGTTGCGCCGGATCTCTGAAGTGCCGCCCGCAATGGTGTTCTTGAATGCATCCAGATAGTCGGTGAGCCAGTCGGGGTTCTCGTCGTGCATTTCCAGGGCCTCGTTGCCCAACAGTTCCACGGCGAAAGCGTAGACGCGCTTCGAGAGCTCGGCGTAGCAGAGCGCGATGATGTTGCCCTCGGGACCGGGCACCACCTGGCGCGCGCCGCGCGAGACGCTGAGATAGGTCATGGCGCGCAGCGCCGCCACCTCCGCCCGCAATTTCAGCAGCTGATCGGCCACCGCGCCATCCTCGATCGCAGGCAGGCGGCCGTCCGGCCCGCGGAGATCGTGGGCCATCACGTAGAGCTTCTCCAGCATCGCAGCGAGATGGATCTGGTGCGCGATGAAGGCTGTGCCGCGCTCGAAGCCGAGCGTGGTCATGGACACATCCCAGCCACCGTTCACTTCACCCACCACGTTGGCGAGCGGCAGACGTACCTCGTCGTAGAACACCTGACACAAGTTGCCGGTGCCCGACAAGGTCGGAATCCTTCTTATGGTGATGCCTGGAGCATGCATGTCGCAGATCACCCAGGTGAGGCCCCTGTGACGCTGCGCGCCCGGGTCCGTGCGCACCAGCAGTTCCTGCCAGTCGGCGAGCGCGGCGTAGGAGGTCCAGATCTTCGAGCCGTTGACGACCAGATGCTCGCCCTCGACATGGGCCCTGGTCTTCAGGCTCGCAAGGTCCGAGCCGGCATTTGGCTCGGAGAAGCCTTGGCACCAGACAGCCTCGCCCTGCAGGATCTTCGGCAGATGGAAGCGCTTCTGTTCTTCGGTGCCGCGCACGATCAGGGTCGGTCCCGCGTGTGAGAGCCCGACGAAAGTCGAGCCGCCGACGGGTGCGTGGGCCGCCGCGCACTCCTCGTACCAGATCACCTGCTGCGTAAGCGACAGCCCCCGCCCGCCGTATTCCCGGGGCCAGGAGATGCCGGCCCAGCCGCCTTCGTACTGGCAGCGTTGCCATGCGAGGTCGTAGTCGCGCAGCGCGAGTCCTGTGCGGGGGCGCTTGCTGCGCGGCACGTTCGCACGCAGCCAGGCACGGACTTCCTCGCGGAACTGCGTTTCTTCAGGCGTGCACGACAGCTGCATGGGTCCCCCGCAAGCGCGCGAAGCGATCGAGATGCCAGTCCGCATCGCCGTGGATTTTCTCGAAGGCGAGCAGATGTTCATAGTAGTGACCGGCTGCGTATTCGGCCGTCATCGCGATGCTGCCGTGCAGCTGGATCGCCTGCCCGCCGACGATTCTCGCGGCATTCACCGCAACGACCTTGGCGGCAGAAACCATGGCGCTGCGCTGTGCCGCCGGTCCACCCATCTGTGCAAGGCCGCAGCAGAGGATCGAGCGTGTCTCCTGCACCTCCACGAACATTTCCGCGAGACGGTGCTGCAGGGCCTGGAAACGCCCGATCGGCTGGCCGAATTGCACGCGCGTCTTCAGGTAGTCCGCCGTCAACTGCAGCACGCTCTCCATGGCACCGAGCGCCATCGCGACTCGCGCAAGCGTGGCGCGATCGAGGGCCTCATGCAGGAGATCGCGAGCCGCAGCACCGCCTGCGAGCAGGCACGCGGCCGGCACCCGTACGCCATCGAGCACGATGTCCGCCGCCCTCGTGCCGTCCACCAGAGGGTAGGCGTTCATCCGCAGACCAGGGGTGGCCGCATCGACCAGGAAGAGCGCGAGACCGTTCTCGCCCCCGGGCTGCGCCGAGACAATCAGGCGATCGGCCGCCGGCGCATCGAGCACGCAGCTCTTCGTGCCCTGCAACAGGAAGCCGTCGCCGCGACGCGTGGCGACGAGCCCTGGAAAATCGGCATCGTAGCGGTCACCAGGCTCCTCGTGGGCAAGTGCGAGGCGCGTACGGCCTTTCATCATTTCCTGCAGCGCCGCGCCGCCCGCTCTGGCATCGCTGCAGCGTCCGAGGATGTGCCCGCACAGCACGGCGGAGGAAAGATAGGGCTCGAGCGCGAGCGCACGACCGAACTCCTCCAGCAGGATTGCCGTCTCGACGAAGGAGCAGGCCCAGCCACCGCTCTCCTCCGGCTGGCCGAGCGCGAGCCAGCCGAGTTCGGCATAGCGGGCCCAACACTCGGCGGAAAATCCTGACTCGCTTGCCAGCAGCGCGCGGCGCTGCTCGAAACCGTAGTGCTCGCGAAAGAAACGCCGCGCGCCGTCGCGCAACATCTGCTGCTCGTCGGTGAGATTGAAATCCATCCCGGCGCTCACAGCCCGAAAGCACGCCGGGCGATGATGTTCTTTTGCACCTCGCGCGTGCCCCCGTAGAGCGTGGCGGCCCGCGCATACAGGAACTGGCCCAGACGCCCCGGTATGTAGGCCGGCCAGAGCGGCGTACCATCGATCACCTCGGCGCTGCAGTCGCCTTGGCGGAAAACCCGCAGGGCACGCGGACCCAGCGCATCGATCTGCAACTCTGCGACGCGCTGCTGCATCTCCGAACCACGGATCTTGAGCGCCGATACGATGGCCTGCGCGTCGTGCAGGTTCTTCTCGCCGGCCAGGATGCGCAGCACCGACCACTCGAGGGCGAGCAGATCCGCTTCGACACGGGCAATCTTGCGGGCGAATTCCGGCGTATCGATGAGCCGCACGCCGCCGGCGTGCTCGCCGCGGGCTATCTCCTTCGCCTTCTCCAGTTCGCGCTTGTTGCGATACAGGTAGGCGCTCGCGGTGCGCTCCTTCTCGAGCAGATACTTTGCGTAGGTCCAGCCCTGTCCCGCCTCGCCGACCAGGTGGTCGCGCGGTACGCGCACGCCGTCCAGAAACACTTCGTTGAGATCGCGCCCGCCGTTCAGTACTTCGATCGGGCGGATGCGGATGCCCGCAGCGTTCATGGGCACGAGTAGCAGTGAGATACCGCGTTGGGGTTTTGCGGCCGGATCGGTGCGGACCAGAAAAAATCCCCAGTCCGCCTCGCTGGCATCGCTGGTCCAGATCTTCTGTCCGTGGATCACCCATTCATCGCCCTCGAGCTCGGCGCGCGTGCGCAGGCTCGCCAGATCCGAGCCGGCATTGGGCTCGGAGAATCCCTGGCACCAGATTTCCTCGCCCCGCAGCATGGGCGGCAGGAAGCGCCGCTTCTGCGCCTCCGAGCCAAACGCGATCAGCACAGGGCCGATCATGTGCGTGCCCTGCCAGCCATAGTCGATGGCATCGGCGCGGTAGACCTCCTCCATGAAGAGGTGCTGCTGCATCGCCGTCCAGCCTGTGCCGCCGTGCTCGACCGGCCAGTGCGGCGCCCCCCAGCCCCGGTCGTGGAGAATGCGCTGCCAGCGACGATAGTCCACGATGTCCGGCGGCTGCGAGCAGATGTAGCTTCGACGAGCTATCTCGCCAGGCAGATGGTCCCGGATGAATTGGCGCACTTCAGCGCGAAAGACCGCATCACCGGGACTGGGCTCGAAGTGCATGCCCCGGATTCTTATGAGCGGATTCGGGCGGGGAATCGTCTGATCGGACTAACCGGCGCCGGACGATCAGAAGACGACGCCCGCCACCCTGAGATCGATGATCTGCTCATCGGTGTAGCCGAGCTCCGCCAGAACTTCGTCGTTGTGGGCACCCAGCTCCGGCGCCGGCCGGGCGTCGAGGGCTTGGCGGTCGAACTGCAACGGCGTGCTGACCATCTTGAGCGCGCGGCCGTCACCATAATCCACTTCCTGGATGAAGCGATTGGCGACCGCCTGCGCGTCTCGCGCCAACTCGCCGGCCTGCTGCACGATGTTCCACTGCCCTTCCTGCCGGACGAGGATCGCCTGCCACTCCGCGAGCGTGCGGGTGGCAAAGATGTCATCGAGAGTCGCCACGCAGGCCTTGAGATTGGCCGAGCGGTGCTCATCGCTGTCGAAACGCGGATCATCGATCAGCTCCGGGCGCTCCACCGCCTCGCAAAACCCGGGCCAGTAGCGCTGACCCTGCAGCATGCAGAGTGCGATGAAGCGGCCGTCGGAAGTGCGATAGCTGTTCACCAGGGGATTGGGCACTACGTCGCGACTCAGTTTCGGCAATTCGTTCACGCCGGCGAGCGTGGCTCCGATGATGCCAGTCTGCATCACCCACATGGAGGTGCCGAGGAGTGACGCATCCACCACCGACACCTTGCCGGTCGTTGCACGCTGCGCGAGTGCAGCGGCGATACCACCCGCCAGAATCGCGCCGCTGATGCTGTCGCCGAAGGCACCGCCTGGCTGCTGCAGCACGTAGGGCGAGCCGTCCGGTGTGACCGCCGAGGCCACCCCGCCACGTGCCCAGAACGACAGCGAGTCGTAGCCGCCCTTGTCCGCCTCGGGCCCGAAGGCGCCCTGGCCGCTGCCGACCGCGTAGATGAGCCTGGGGTGACGACTCCTCACGTCCTCGATGTCGATCTTGAGCTTGCGACGGGCAGACGGCAGCAGGCTCACCAGGAAAACGTCGGCGTCCTCAAGCAGCCGATGCAACAGTTCCGTGGCGCCCTCCACGTTGAGGTCCACGGTGATGCTGCGCTTGCCGCGGTTGAAGATCTCCCACAGGAACGTGAAACCGTAGGCGCCGGGCGCGATGCCTGAGTACGTGAGCCAGCGCATCGGGTCGCCCGCAGGCGGCTCGATCTTCACGACCTCTGCGCCCATGTCGGCGAGCACTGCGCCTGCGGCGGGCACAAAGGCCCACATCGACACCTCGACAACCCTGATTCCCGCGAGCGGCTTGTTCATGAGCGCGCGAAAACCGCTGTCTCAGGCTGCCGACCGGTTGAGCGCCTCGACCACCTTTGCTACATCCCCGGAGGTCACGGGACGCGGCGTGGCGCCGGGCGGCAGAGGATGCACGCCACCAAAGGACACCGGCGTGGTGCTCACGTGCTTCGCCTGCGCGCGCAGCGCGCCCACCGTGCAGTGCTTGCGCCCGCCGAGCATGCCAATGGCGTCGAACTTGAACACCTCGAGCGCATTTGCGTGCGTGATGCGGTCGATGGTGGCATCCGGCAGATGCTTCACGCCCTCGTACAGGCGCTCCGGCGTATGCGGCCACACCGAATCGGAGTGCGGATAGTCGCATTCGTAGGCGATGTTCTTCTCACCGATGGCATCGACGTTGCGCAGGCCGAAGTGGTCTTCGATGAAGCAGGTCAGGAAGTGCTCGCGGAAACGGTCGCTCGGCAACCGCCCGGCGCCGAAATTCGCATGCGTCCAGGCACGGTGATGGCCATAGACGAAGTCGGCGCGCTCGATCAGGGCCGGTATCCAGCCGATACCCGCCTCGGCGAGACTGATCTTGAGGTTCGGGTAGCGGTCGAGCGCGCTCAGGAACAGCCAGTCAGCGGCGGAATTTGCGATTGCCATCGGCATGCTGATGATCCAGCAGTCGATCGGCGATTCCATCGAGGCGTGCGGCGCCCGCGCGCCGGAAGCGATGTGCAGGTTGATGACGATTTCGTACTCGGCACAGACACGCCACAGCGGCTCCCAATGCGCGTTGTGAATGCTGGGGCAACCCTTCAGCGAAGGGTTATCGCACATGCTGATCGCGCGACAACCCTTGGCCGCGACGCGTTTGATCTCCTCCACGGCGGCCCCGATATTCCAGAACGGAATGATCGCCATCGGGATATTGCGCCCCGGGTAGCTGCCGCACCACTCATCGATATGCCAGTCGTTGTAGGCGCGCAGCAGGATCAGCGCGTTCTCCTGGTTGGGCAAGGACTGGAAGAACGAGCCGTCGAGATCAACATAGGTCGGAAAGTTGACCGATGCGACGATGCCGTTGGCGTTCATGTCCTCGATGCGGGCCTTGATGTCCCAGCAGCCGGCGCGCATCTGGTCGAGCCTTTCGGACTCCGAGCCGAGTTCCTCCCGCACCCTTCCTGCGGCGGCACACAGCCCGAAGTTCTGCAGGATGCGCCCTTCCATCACCCAGTACTGCGAGCCGTCGGCGCGCTCCTTCCACTGCGGCTTGATGCTGCGGTACTTCGCAGGCAGGTGCCGATCCCACATCGTTGGCGGTTCGATGATGTGGTCATCGACGCTGACGATCACCATGTCGCTCATTTCCATCTCGTTTACCTCCGGCGAATACAGATGGGCGAATCAGATGGAGTCTAAAAATCAGGCGTGGCTCATGACAATCGTCAAAAATGCGACACACTGTCGTTCCAGGGCAACAATGCGTACCCGATCTGCATCATGGAACCGGCGCGTAGCCGAAGTGAGCTTCAGCTGATCGAGGCGACGCTATTCAGGAGCAGCCGCACGAGGGTGATCTGCCGCTTGACACCAGTCTTCGAAAAAATCGCGCGCAGATGCGCCCGTGCGGTGTTCTTGCGGATCACCATTTCACCCGCTGCCTCATCGAGCGAGAGCCCATCGGCGAGTAGCAGCGCGAGCTTCGCCTCGGCAGGGGTGAAGTGAAAGAGTCGCTGCACGAGTTCGAGAGAGGGCGAGAGGTTTCTCTCCGGATCCCGGATGAAGACCGCCACGGTCGGCCGATTGGGGCCATCCGAGCACTCCGAGAGCGGGATCGGGCGGATCAGGAGGCTCAGGCTCGCGCGCCCCGAGGGGCGTGTGATCGAGATCGCCTCGGCGACCGCCAGCTGCCCGGGCGGCATCTCGAGAGTGTGGCGGATCAGGCGCTGCAACTCCCGGTGCTCTCCCCGGTACTCGGCCGAGAGCCCCCCCACGCCAAGAGTGAGCCCATCGCGTTCCGCCAGGATGGCCTGCGCGACGCTGTTGGTGCGCAGCAGTGCCCCGGCTCCATCGAGTATCACCGAGCCCACCAGCATGCTGCTCATGACGTTCGCATAGAGCTTCATTTCCGTCTCCATCTGCCCGAGGCGGGTGTGGAGATTGAGAGCGCCCTTGAAGTGCGGGATGAGCGCATCGACGAGAGCCTTGTCGCTCGCGGAAAAATCCTGCGCCTCCGGCGGGCGCGTGAAGCGCAGCCGAAATTCCCGGCCCTCCTCCCCGTGGATGTCGGCCCCGAGGACGTAGCGCACATGCCTGGGTGCGACGTACTGGCGGAAGAATTCTCCCTTGACGTATTGCTCCGGATCGACGATCTCGTCGAGCGTCACTGCCCGATCCGGCGGCAGCCCGATGAACGGATCGAGGGAAAGGATCGGAAATGGCGTGTAGATGTAGTTGTAAAGCTGCGCATCCTGATCGCCGTCGCGCATGATGAGCGCCATCGCGTTGGTCCCGGGCGGGCGCAGGATGAGCACGGCTTCATTGGCTTGCAGCCAGCCGCGCAGCTGCAACATGGCGCTGCTGCAGGGGATCGTCTCGAGCGGTCCCTGGTAGACGAGTTCCAGCAGTTCGCAGAAGCGCTCGAGAGGCATATGCCGCGCGGCAAGCAACGGCGACAGGCGCTCGGCTTTCGTTTGCCCGACATATTGCACCCCGTGCTCCAGATTCCGTGCTGTTGCCATCCTGTCACCGCCGGTTGGTGCGGTACTGTCCCGCAGCGGTCCGATTGTCCACGTTTTGCCACGCCGCGGGAAACCGGCTTGCGGGCGAGCGGGGGCGGCAACCGGCGCGTTCTTCATCGATGCAATCCCGGGAGCACCTCATGCTCGAAGAGCCGCAGATGCCGCCACGCGAGTTCGGGCGGAATTCCCCCTACCATCGGATGCAACATCGCGAAGGCCGCAGGGCCGGCCGCCTGCAGCTCCGCGAGGTAGTCCTGGGGGGTCAACACGCGATAGACGCCCGTCTTGCGCAGAGCCGCCGCATCTGCGGCCTGCTGGTGCAATCCTTCGCCTGCGCGCGTGGCCTCCCAGGCTCCGTAGGCATTGGCTTCGTGCAGGAAGTACGGGGCCAGCTCTTCCCAGCCGTCGCGCGGATCCCGGCACAGCATCGTGACAGCAGCAGACGCGCGACGCGCAGGGCCCGGATCGGGCTTGCCCAGCTTCAGGCACTCGTCCCGGTAGAATTCCCATAGTGTCGGCAGACCGGGTGCGAAGCCGTCGCCGATGCGGGCAGCGCGACGGGCGGCTGCTTCCGTGCTGCCGCCGAGTGTAAGCGGCGGGCCACCCTGGCGGAACGGCGTCGGCCGGATCTTGACCGTACGCCCACGGTACTCGAAAGACTCGCCGGTCCACGCCGCCTTCAGAGTCCGCACGATTTCGGTCATCCGTGCCGCGCGCTCGGACATCGGCACGCCGAACATCGCGAATTCGTCCGGGACATATCCGGCCACGAGGTTCACATCGATGCGACCCTTGCCGATCAGGTCGACGATCGCAAGGTCCTCTGCGAGACGCAGCGGATCGCAGAATGAAGCATTCAGGAACAGCCGTACGGTCGCTGCGCGCGTTCTCGCCGCCACCGCGGCACCGAACGTGAGCGGGCTCGGCAGGTAACCGTCTTCCGAACCGTGGTGCTCGACGAGCACGATCAGCCGGGCCTCCAGCTGATCGGCCCAGGTGGCCATTTCGAGTGCGGCGTCGACCCGCTCTGCCATGGACGTCCTGCTGAAGGCGGGGTTGCGCAAATCGAAACGAATTCCAAATGCTGCCACGAGAACTCCTGAGTCAATCGAAGCCACTGCCCGGCATCGGCAGGGCAATGGCACACAACAGGCGCGTGCGGAACTTCCAGACACCATTTTCCTTGACGTAGTCGTCCCGGTAACAGCCCACTTGCGAGACCTGCGGCCCTCCCCCTTCCTCCCCGAGTTCGAAACAAACGAAGCCTTCGGCCCGATCGCTCCCCCGCATTTCGAAGTAGTGGCTGTGGATGAACGGCCAGGGGTCCAGTTCCGGCACATCGAAGATCGCACCTTTCGCATACAGCCCGACCATGCCCTCCACATCCTTGGCGCGAGCGAAGTGGGCATAGGCGATCGGCAGCTGGCGAATGGCCTCGCGGTCGAGCATTTCGACCACCTGTCGCCGGAGCTTCGCCAGCTCTCTCCCTACGCGGCGCGAGGGCGGGCGCAAGCGCTCTGTATCGAGGTCGGCGGACGCGACAGCGATCAGCCGACGCTTCTTATCCATTGTTGCTCCCCGATCGACGAAGTCCCGGACAGCGGTCTGCCTGCAGCCGGCTGACGATCCGCGATCAAAGCCTAGGAAGCGGGATCGCCTGCTACATCGTCTGACCAGACTAAGCCGACGAATTGACGAAGAGTGGAGAATCGAGCCACCCTTGTGCGCGCCCGCACCATCGCGCAGTCCGATGAGGAGCCCTGCTCATGAACAGCGAGAACGCCATGCACGATGCTGCCTTCCAGTCGCTGCGCGAAGGCATGGCATTGCTCGGCGCGCGCGACGACGAGCGGGCCTTGCAGTCATTTCACGTTGCGGCGGACAGGTTTCGGGCACTCGGCTACCGCACGGGCGAAGCCGATGCGCTCGCCATGGCGGGCAGCATTTACGCGCAGACGAAGCGCGATGAGGAAGCTTTGCTGGCTTTCACGGAAGTCGTTCACCTGCGCGATGATGAAACGGAAACGGCCGCCCGGGCGGCTGCCCTGAGCAACCGCGGCCTGGTGCTCGCGCGCCTCGGGCGGTATGAGGAAGCCATTGCGTGCTTCGAGGAGGCGCGGTTGCGCTATGAGCAGGCCGGTGAATTGCTGCGCAGCGCCGGGCAGTGGGCCAACATCGGTACCGTCCACCGCGACATGAATCAGCCACAGAGCGCATTGGAGAGCTACAGGCAGGCGCTCGCGATTTACCGTCAGCTCGGTCACGGGGAGCGCGTCGGCGATCAGCTCTCGAACATCGCCTACGCCCTTGTTTGCCTGCAAAGGGCGGCCGATGCCTTGCCCTGGTACCGCGAAGCGCTGGCGCACTACATCGAGGCGAAAGACACGCCGAGAATCGACAAGACCGTGGACAACATCAACAGACTCGTCGCGGCGCTCAGCCGCAGAAGCGATACGCCAGGAAGTTATTGCTGCGGCTGACCATGAAGGGGCTCGAACTGGCCGAGGAGTATTACCGCTCCAGCTGGGCGCCTCTCGCTCCCGCGCGATTCGCTTCCTTATGGCCGCGAGTTGCCGCGGGCCTGGCAGGGCCTGGTTCCGAGTGCTTCGGATTCGATGACAGCTTTTCGCGGGACCACGACTGGGGGCCTGGCTTTTGCCTGTGGCTGACCGACGAGGACCACCGCGAATTCGGCCAGGCCCTGCAGCAAGCCTATGAAGGCTTGCCCACGCCTTTCCGGGGATTCCCGCCGCGGGGAAGCAGTCCCGGAGAAGAATGGCGCGTTGGCGTGATGCGCACGAGCGCTTTCTTCATGCGCATTACCGGGCTCGCCCGCCTGCCTGCCACACTGCACGAGTGGCTGCGAATTCCGGAACATGCGCTGGCTGCCTGCACCAACGGCAAGGTCTTCAGCGATCCACTCGGGGATTTCACGCGCTGGCGGGAAGCCCTGCTCGCGCATTACCCGCAGGACGTGCGGCTGCGGAAGATCGCCGCACTCTGCATCACGCTCGCCCAGACCGGGCAATACAACTTCCTTCGCTCGCTGAAGCGCGGCGAACTGTTCGCCGCGGAGTACTCGGCGATGAAATTCTGCGCCGATGCGATCGCGCTCGTCTTCCTGCTGAACAGGCGCTATGCGCCATTCTACAAGTGGCTGCACCGCGCCGTTCGCGACTTGCCGATCCTTGGCGCCCCGATCCATGCGCTCGTCGCTCGCCTCGTGAAAGCCCCCGGCACCGACGAGAGAGCGCAGCTGATGGAGCAAATTGCTGGAGAATTGATCGGAGAATTGCAGCGCCAGGCGCTGACTGATTCGCCGAGCAGCTTTCTGATGGATCACGCGCCTTCGGTCCAGGCCCGTATCGCCGATCCGCAACTCCGGCAACACCTGTCGGCTCTTTAGCCATGCGCCATCGCCGACCCGAACTGCTGCAATCAGGGGAGAGCCCATCATGAACCGGACGAAGGTCCTCGTGGACGAGCTGGTCGCGCGCGAATGGGAGATGTTCAGTCGGGTTCCGAACTCTGGTGGCCAAGCCTCCTGTCAGCAGAGTCCCGGTACATTCGCAATCATGCGCGCGGCGCAGCTGGCGAGCTGGTCGGATGCCCTGCTGGAAAGCTACCTGACCGATCTGAAGGACGCGACGCTCACCGGTCGCAACCTGCTCACCGAGAAATATGGCCACATGATGCGATCGACCGCGCCGGATGAATACGCGCGCATCGCGCGCCTGTTGCCGGTCGTGGCGCCGCGCGCGCTCGATCTGATTGCGCAGATCGTCCCGATCATCCTCGCCTGGGAAGTCGCCCTCGCCAGGCTGTACCCGAGCCTCATGGCAAAGGGCCGCCCTATCTACAGATCGGAAGACCGGCCGCAAGTGACCTCGCTCGAAACCTACCTGACGGGCGAGCTGGCCACGTACTCGATCGGAACACTCGAACTTTACCTCGCCCACGTCGAGCAGCAGTGCGCGGAGGGTATCAA
>Ga0073903_10000441_pt1 | contig 21478 bp, 18 predicted proteins | sample KloWWTKNB14_bulk_FD_66665 | JGI IMG/M metagenome (GOLD analysis project Ga0073903, IMG submission 66665) | Active sludge microbial communities from Klosterneuburg, Austria, studying microevolution and ecology of nitrifiers - Klosterneuburg... | ecosystem: Engineered > WWTP > Aerobic digester >... | reverse complement strand
ACAATAATATAAAATTATTTATAAAGTTTTTAAATAACCCGTCTATGTAAATTTACCGTTAGAAAACCTAAACAATTGCGTTGTTAAAATTTTCCTGTCTGAGAATTTTGCGAAGCAAATTTTGAGTTGGAAATTTTATAGTCCTGAGTACTCAGGATGCAAAGAATTTAGGTAATTTTACATCAGCGGGCGATTTTTTTACAATTGGAGCTTGTCCCCTTATGCTTTCAGAGGGGAGTCATTCAAAAAAAGTAAGTTGAAAAAAATGAATCTTGAACTTTTTTATAATTCGTTTTAATGATATAAATTTAAATTTTAAAGATTAAATAATAAATAAATAGTAGAAGTATTTATTCTCCGAATAACGGAGTATTGTCAATATGAATCTGATAATCGCTGATCAGATCGCCATCCATTTTAAATACATTCACAAAAGGAAAGGTCATCACCTTATCGTCTTGTCTGGTATAAGTGACCTCACCCTGCCAGACGAGGCTGTCGCCGTCTTCCCAGATTCTGATGACCTTATGCTTTCCTGATTTGACAAATTTAAAAAAGGCACTCACATATTCTTCAATATTTTTTCTGCCTTTTACAGGTTCATTATTTGCATACTTAAATGAACCGTCTTCTGTGATGAATTCGCTGAATGCTTTACCGTCTAATCTGTCGATCGAATCAGCTACTTTATTTATGAGATCTATTCTTTGCATGATATTAATTTTTTGGGTTAATTTTTTATACATGCAAATATCTCAATTTAAGATTTAAAATTAAATTCTGATTTGATTCCTTTCAACTGTTTTCATTTTTAGACAGAATTTGCCTGATTTGCCTCGAAGACGCAAAGACGCTAAGGTATATCTTTAGCACCAAAACAATTGAATCTCAATCTATTACAAATGATTTGTTATTTAAAATTTAACATTTAAAATTTACAGTCGCACTTCCGATTACTTCCTTTTAATATCAAAACACAATTAGTAAATTTACGGGATTTAAAATTAATTTTAAAACTTGTTTAAAAAGATACTCATCGCCAACAGAGGCGAGATAGCCGTCAGGATAATTTCCACGGCTAAGGAAATGGGAATAAAGACAGTGGCAGTATATTCCGATTTTGACAGATACTCACTTTTCACAAAACTTGCAGACGAAGCATATCACCTAGGTGAATCACCTTCCTCAAAGAGTTACCTCTTAGCTGATAAGATCATAGACATTGCAATAAAGACAGGCGCGGAAGCTATACATCCGGGTTACGGATTTCTTTCAGAAAGAGGATTCTTTGCGAAGATGTGTAAAGACAACGGAATTAGATTCATCGGTCCTTCTGCCGAATCTATCGATCTCCTCGGAAGTAAGACAGATGCAAAAGGACTGGCATTAAAAAATGATGTTCCAGTCGTACCCGGTACGGACAAGCCTTTGCAGGACATGAGCAAAATAAAATCCATCGCATCGGAGATCGGATATCCTGTTCTGATAAAAGCATCTGCAGGCGGCGGCGGTAAAGGAATGCGTGTCGTGAATGAAGAAGCGGATATAGAAAGTTCATTGCGTATGGCGCAAAGTGAAGCGCTTTCTTCATTCGGAGATGACAGCGTCTTTATCGAAAAGTATATTGCAGATCCAAGACATATTGAATTTCAGATACTCGCAGATGAACATGGCAATGTTATTCATCTCGGTGAAAGGGAATGCTCAATGCAGAGACGTCATCAGAAAATTATCGAAGAGACGCCTTCAGTGATAATGGACGAAAATCTCCGTCATGAAATGGGTGAATGTGCAAAGAGAATTGTAAAAGCTGCCGGATATTCAAACGCGGGAACAGTAGAATTCATAGTCGATAATAAAAATAATTACTACTTCCTCGAAGTAAATACCCGACTTCAGGTGGAGCATCCGATCACGGAGATCCGCACCGGCCTTGACCTTGTGAGAGAGCAGCTAAAGATCGCAAACGGAGAAAAACTTTCATATAAACAGGAAGACATAAAATTCACAGGGCATACGATCGAATGTAGAATATGCGCTGAAGATTCTTATAATAACTTTATGCCTTCGACGGGAAAGATCACTTACATGAAAAAATTTCTCGGATGCGGCATGAGAGAAGATACGGGTATTGAGCAGGATGACGAGATCTCAATCTATTATGACCCTATGGTTTCAAAGCTGATCTCATACGGAGCGAACAGAGAGATCGCAATAGACAAAATGAAAAGAGCTTTAAAAGAATACAAGATAGTCGGGATAAAAACCAATATCGGATTTTTACTTAGTCTTTTGGAAAGTAAGGAATACATTGAAGGCAACTATCATACACAGTTTATCGAAAAGGAATTTCAAAAAAGAATTAACGGCAATGAAAACTCTGATGAAGAGATTAACATTGCTGTCTGTCTGGCATCAGTTTTATTAAAAGAAAAAAAGAGTTTGGTAAATGGAAAGTTTAAGATCAGCAGTAACGGAGCTTTCAGTAACTGGATCAAAAAAAGGCAGGATTCATACAGATGAAAAAATTTCAGATAAGTTTTGCGGATCCTGATTCTACAGGTGTAAGTCATTCAAATCAGGAACTTACTTTACTTTCCGACAACACTGCAATCGTGAACGGAAAGGAAATAGAATTCGACAGTAAATGGCTGAATCCAAATGTACTGATTCTCAGGATCAACAATAAAAATTATTATATCACAGCAGAAGAAAATACTGATGAAAATTTTACTGAGATAAATATCGATTCTTTGACTCACAGAGTAACATGTAAAAGTGAATTCGATATTCTGAAAGAGCAGTTTGCAGGAAATAAATCGGATGATAAATCTAAGTCAGATATATTATCTCCGATGCCCGGTATAATAAAGAAGATGAATGTAACCGAAGGTCAGGAAGTAAAAAAGGGTGATGTAATTTTAGTTCTTGAAGCGATGAAGATGGAAAATGAAATTAAAGCAAAGAAAGATTCAATAATAAAAAAGATCTGTGTGGAAGAGATGTGTTCGGTGGAAAAGAATGAATTATTGATCATGCTTGAATAATTTTCGATAATACTAAACAAGAGTTTTTGACAAAGATCTTTTATTTAATTAAACTAAAAAAGAAATAAATATTTAATGGGATTATTCCTGGCATTTGCGTCACTGATAGCCGCAGTAGTACCAATGTTTATCTATCTGATCATAATCTGGTATCTTGACAGATATGAGAGAGAGCCGTTTTGGTTTGTACTGTTGAATTTTTTCTGGGGTGCGACCGGTGCGATCTTGCTTGGTATTATTGGAAGTCTGATATTTCAGATTCCGCTGAATGAATTGATAAGAGCAGTATCTGATGATAACCCGAGCGAACTGATGAATCTGTCCGGAGCAGTAATTACAGCACCGCTTATAGAGGAAACTACCAAAGGAATTTTTTTAATAATTGTTTCATTCAGCAAAAGATTTGACGGAGGAGTGGACGGTGCAGTACTTGGCGGTGCGATCGGACTTGGATTCGGCATGTCTGAAAATTTCCTTTACTTCATGTCTTACGGTACTACACCTGCATCATGGCTGATGCTTGTTATCATCAGGACATTATTTTCAGCAGTAATGCATTGTCTCTCGACTGCGACTTTCGGAGCTTTCCTCGGCTATGCAAAATTCAAACCCATGATCTTAAAATTCATACTTGTACCGATGGGATTTTTCCTTGCAGTATTTTTACATTTTAGCTGGAATCTTTCTGTAAGTTTTGAGGATAGTACAATATTCGGATTTCTTTTTCTCATACTTTATTTATTTGTTACCTTTTCCATTTTTCAGATCTCAGTTTATTTTGAAGGCAAGACAATTCTTAAAGAGCTGCAGGATGAGGTCAGTCTGGGATTTATCCCGCCTGATCACATTCATCATCTTCCGTATGTAATGCGGCGGTTTAAATACGGCTGGTGTCCTGTGGGAGTAGATCAAAAGAATTACGTAAAGACGGCTACCACTCTCGCTCTCAGAAAATATCAGCACAGGAATGTAAGCGGTATGAAGAAACAGAACTATCAGAGAGATATAGATAATCTCAGATATAAAATTCAGATGATGTTTTATAATGCTAATCTTCATAACTATAACACTTAAGAATTTATATTCAGACTTTTTTCTGTATTAAAAAATCCGATCCTATTTTTATCTTAATTAAACCGGTAAAGATCATAGCTAAAATTCATGAAAATAATTATTTCATTATAAATTATCCTTTTTAATAAATATGGGAATAATAAATGAAATAAGGCAAAAGCAATTTTCCAAAAATGTATCTATACTTGCATCAGGGACAATTATAGTTCAAATCATTTCGTTTTTACTTTCACCGGTTTTATCAAGACTTTACACTCCTGAAGATTACGGACTCTTTGCTGTATTCACTTCCATCATCAGTATCCTGACCGTTATGTGTTGTCTGCGATATGAACTTGCGATCGTTCTTCCAAAATCTGATTCTGAAGCATTATCACTTCTCAGACTTTGCATTTATCTGATCTCAATTCTCTCATTTTTAGTATTGGTAATTGTCTTAATCTTCAAAGGATACATCGCAGAATTACTAGGAACTGCAACAATAGAAAACTGGCTTTTTTTAATTGCACCGGTTCTATTTCTGACAGGATCAGTTCAGGCATTGACTTACTGGTTCAACAGAAAAAAGGAATACAAAATAATTTCAGGTTCAAGGGTTTCTCAGTCATCAGTAAATTCCACATCCTCATTAATTCTCGGATTATTAAAATATAATTCATTTGGTCTGATCATCAGCTCTGCTATCTCTCAACTGTTACCTGCAGTTTTTCTTTATAAAAAATCAGATGTAAGAATTTTCAATACAAATAAAAATGAATCTAATATTCCTGAGTTAAGATCTGTTTCTTTAAAGTATAAGGAATTTCCATTATTCAATTTACCAAGCGCTTTTTTTGATACGCTTTCTGTTAATTCATTAATTTTTATTCTGACATATTTATTTTCTGAATCCGTGACAGGTTCATATTCTTTTGCTTTAAGAATTTTATCCATCCCCGGAATTGTGATCGGCGCATCCATTGGTCAGGTCTTTTATCAAAAGATCTCTGAAGCTTTTTACAATAAACAAAAAATTACTGAACTCATTTTTAAATCATGGAAAGTACTTTTTCTGTTAAGCATTATTCCTGTACTGATCTTATTTTTTTTCGGAGAGGATATTTTCAGATTTGTATTCGGTACGAAATGGACTGAAGCCGGTGTCATTGCAAAATATCTATGCATACTGACTATGTTTACTTTTATCAGTTCTCCGACCAGCAGCGCAATGATAATTTTAAAGAAACAAAAAGAAGCTATGATCCTGAATATCTTTGCTTTTATTTACCGCCCTCTTTCTATAGTAGCGGGATTTTATCTTGGAAATTTTGTTCTCGGAATTGCTTTATATGTTATTTTTGAAATTATTCAGATCATTACATATAATACAATTATGATCAAAGCTTCAAAAAAGGCAGATCTTGAATTTTCAACCGAAAATGTAAATGGTAATAATAATAACAATTAATCTGAGACTATGAACATTTTTATTATTCCATCTTGGTATCCTGACAATGAAAACCCGCTGGACGGAATTTTTGTCAGAGAGCAGGCAGAAGCTCTTGCGGAATTTCATGAGGATATAAATTTTGTTGTTTCCATTTGCAGTAATAATTATTTGAGTATTTCCAGGCCGGACATTTACTTTAAGACTTTGAAAAAATTTAAGTCATCTGCAAAAATTGAATTTAGTTTAAGGAAAAATCTGATTGAACTTTATAATTCAGCACTGACCTGGACTCCAAAGCTTGGCGGTGAAATAAATAATATTGTAAAAGCACATGAATCAAATTTTCTGAAAGCGAGATCTGAATTCGGAGAGATAGATCTAATTCATGCTCATGTTTCATTCCCGGGAGGTTTTGCTGCAATGGAATTGAAAAAAAAATATAATATTCCTTATGTCATTACAGAGCACATGGGTCCGTTCCCTTTTGAGAAATTTTTAGAAAATGGAAATATATCATCTAAAATTTCTGAACCGCTTCGTAATGCCGACAGGGTAATTGCAGTAAGCAGCTCTTTGTCAAAAAAAATTGAATCATTCAAAATTCCAACACCTGTTATTATTCCAAATCTTGTAAATGAGAATATTTTTACTCCGTCAGAAGCTGAAAATAAATCAGATGATCATAAGATTAAATTTTTAACAGTCTGTTCTTTTGTCGAGCAGAAAGGAATTAAAGAACTGATGAATGGAATTATGAAAGCCGTTCAGCATTCGTGTAATTTTGAAATTACCATTGCGGGATCGGGACCGATGGAACAATACATTGAAAATTTTATAAAAGAAAATAAACTGAATGGTATAATTACACTTATCAGAAATCCCGAAAGGAATAACATTGCCGAACTTTTCAGGGAAAGTGATACATTCATTCTTCCCAGCAGACATGAATCATTTGGCATAGTATATCTGGAAGCAATGTCATGCGGCATTCCTGTAATTGCAACTGATTGCGGCGGACCTTCAGATTTTATCAGAGACTTTAACGGTATACTGATCCCTGTAAATGATGCGGATAAATTATCAGAAGCGCTGATTTATATTTCGGATAATGTTTCAAATTACTCAAAAGATGTGATCAGAGAGTTTGTACTGGATAATTATTCACGCAAAGCTGTAACTGATAAAATTATATCTTTATATAAAGAGGTTTTAAAAATATATTGATGTTACTTTATTTTACATGGCAGACCTATAATAATAAAATTCAAATTTCTTTTTGACAAACTCAGCAGTTAAAAAAAAAGTATTAATTATTTCACTGACCAATCAGGACAGTGATCCGAGAATATTGAGACAGATCGATTTTCTGAAGGGTAGTTTTGATGTTTACTGTTGTGGGATATTTAACAGCAGTATAAGTTCTGATAAGTTCTATAAAGCTGATCTCACTAAGAATTCCATTTTTATAAAGATAGTTATAGGTACTCTTAAACTTTTAAGATTATTTTCACCGGCAGAGAAATTTTTTTTTAATGTAAAACTGAAAATACATGAATATGAAAATTCTCCTTTGTTTGATCTGATAATTGCAAATGATCTGGATACTGTACCTGTAGCATTTAATTTTTTCAGAGGAAAAAAAGTCTTGGCGGATCTGCATGAATTCACACAGTCTGAATTTGAAGACAAATTTTATTTCAAATACATTCATAAAGATTATGTGATATATGAATGTAAAAAATATTTTCCGAAATTAAATGCAGTTACCACTGTATGTAACAGCATTGCAGATGAATATAAAAAACAATATTCTGTAGATCCTGTGGTTATTACAAATGCTGCTGAATATGAAAATCTAAGTCCTGTACCTGTAGTAAATAAAATTAAGATCATTCATCACGGCGCAGCTATCCGATCCAGAAGGATCGAACTTATGATCGAAACAGCTAAGTTGCTGGACGACAGATTTACTTTAGATCTTATGTTAATTCCAAATGAACCTGACTATTATTCTTATCTTAAAGAAATGATTTCAGGGTTGGATAAAGTTAGGATGATCGCTCCGGTTGATTACAAAAATATTGTTAGCTATTGCAACACTTACGATATCGGGATGTTTATTCTGCCGCCTGTAAATCTGAATTACAAATATGCACTACCAAATAAATTTTTTGAATTTGTAATGTCGCGACTTGCTGTGATTACCGGTCCTTCGATAGAGATGTCTTATTATATAAATATGTATGAACTGGGAATTTCAACTGACTCTTTTAATCCGTCGCAAATTGCAAAAGAAATAAATAAATTAAGCAATGAGCAGATACAAAAATTCAAACAGAATTCAGATAAAAGTGCTTATGAACTTTCTTCTGAAACGAACAGAGAAATTTTTTTAAAACTTGTAAACAATTTAACAGAAAAATAAAATATGTGCGGAATTTGCGGTATAGTTACGTCTTCAGAAAATGTTGATTTCAATATTGTAAAGAGCATGAATGATACGATTGCTCACAGAGGTCCTGACGATGAAGGTTATCTAATATATAATTCTGAGACACAGGAAGTTCTTGATATCAAAAGAGATCTCGCAGGTTCAGAAAAACTTTCTCAAAAAAATTATAATCTGCTGATCGGTCACAGACGACTTTCTATTCTTGACGTATCGGATCAGGGACATCAGCCTTTTAAAGATCCATCCGGAAGATATTTTCTTATTCTCAACGGTGAGATATATAATTATATTGAGCTAAAAAAGATCCTTGTTGAAAAAGGTTATAAATTTATTTCCACTTCTGATACTGAAGTTTTACTTTATCTATATCTCGAATACAAAGAGAAATGTCTGGAGATGCTGAATGGTATGTGGGCATTTGTGATACTTGATACAGTTTCAAATACACTGTTTGGCTCACGTGACAGATTCGGTGTTAAACCTTTTTATTATTATCTGGATAACAAAAGTTTTATTTTTTCTTCTGAAATTAAGGGACTGATCAAAGCTCCTCAGATCAGCAGAGAAATAAACAAAGAAGCAGCGTTTGATTATCTTACAAATGGCAGGCTCTCGGATAATGTATCTACACTTTTTAAAAATGTCATTGAATTAGAACCTTCCTCTTACTTCAGTCTTGATCTGAAAAATTTTAAATTTAATACCGGAAGCTATTACAGTTTGAAATTTAACTCAAGCTGGGAAAAGTTTGATAAAATAAAATCAGAGAATTATGTTAGTGAAATCAGAGAGAAGATTTTTAATGCTGTCAATCTGAGACTAAGGTCAGATGTGAAAGTAGGTTCATGTCTTAGCGGCGGAGTTGACAGTTCATCGATAGTTTGTGTGATTGATGAGCTTCTGAAAAAAAATAAAATTTCACAGGTTGGTGATATCCAGAAAGTTTTCACTTCATGCTATCCTGATTCTACAATTGATGAAACAGGCTGGGCAGCGCTCGTTGCAGATTCTACTGCAAGCGAATGGTTTAAAACTTTCCCTACATCAGCGGGACTTATGGAAGATCTGGAAAAACTGGTATATGTTCAGGATGTTCCATTCGGATCGACTACTATTTATTCTCAGTATAAAGTCATGCAGCTTGCTTCTGAAAACGGTGTGAAGGTTTTGCTGGACGGTCAGGGCGGTGATGAACTCTTCACAGGTTACACTTATTTTATGAGACCTTTTTATAATGAGATGTTAAAGAATTTTGAATTCTCTTCACTTATTAATGAATATAAGAGTATTGAAAATTCACCGATCAGTAAAAGAGATGTAATAAAAGCTCTTACTATGACAACTGCAAAACTTGTCATGCCTGCTACCATAAAGAGAAAATTATTCAGCATGAAAGTCAGGGAAAATTATCTGCTGAATAAAAATTTTTATAAAAAATATGAACCCAGGCTTGATCTTGGAAAACTCATTGAGATCACTGATCTGAATCATGCATTGCATGACCAGTTTACAAAGACAAGCTTAAAGGAACTTCTGAAATATGAAGACAGAAATTCTATGAATTTTTCTATTGAAGCCAGAACACCATTTGCGGATGATTCTGATCTCGTTGACTATGTATTCAGCATTCCATCTTCATATAAGATCCATAATGGCTGGACAAAATATCTGCTGAGGGAATCCATGAAAGGAATAATTCCTGATGCGATCAGAAACAGAACTGATAAATTAGGCTTTGCAACTCCTGAATATAACTGGTTGTCTTCTATAAAAGACAATCTGAAAGATTATTTTACAGATGATCTGGATGAGTACATGGAGACATCTAAGATAGTAAACAACTGGAACAGTATTTTTGACGGACAGTCAAAGACAGGATTTACCAACATCTGGCGGTTCATAAATTTTGCTGTCTGGAAGAAAGTTTACCAAATGTAATATGCCAAAAGCAGTATTGATCACATCTCATTTTTTAAACTCCAAGAGGAAAGCCGGTTTTCACAACATTGCTTATTCACTTCTTGAGCAGGGATATACTGTGCTTTTCCTGACAGGTAATGCAAGTTACATTCATCATTTAAAAAAAGATTACAGGGCTTCACTGATAAACAAGACTCCTCTGAATAAATTGTTAAAGGAAAAAGATGATCTGTATCAGTTCATACGATTCACAACATTACATCCGGTGAATTTCAGATCTGATCTGATAAACAATATTTTTCTTCCCTCTGTAAAAAAATATTCAGGTGCATTATCCGGATTTGATGATTTAAAAATTTTTATTAGTGAATCATCATTATTTATTTTCGAGAGTTTTCCCGGACTGCTATGGTTCGAATATTTTAAAAGTCTGAACAATAAGGCAAAATATGTTTACAGAGTTTCTGATGATCTGAGACAATTGCGCAAACATCCATATTTAATTAAACATGAAGAGAAAATATTGGATAAATTCGATTTAGTTTCAGTTCCGTCAAAATATATTTATGATGTATTAAAAGGGAAAGGAAATGTTAAACTTCATCATCATGGAATTAATAAAGAATTTTTTGATAAAGTTGATACCAGTCCTTATGGAAATAATGAATCTTTTAAATTCGTGTTTACCGGGAATGCATATCTTGATTATGAATTTCTTGAAACGGCTTCTGATAATTTTCCCAAAGATGAATTTCACATACTCGGACCTTTTAAGGATAAATTATATAAGAAGAATATTAAATTTCATGGAGAGATAAAATTTGATGATACAGTACCATTCATAAAATTTGCAGATGCGGGTCTGCATACGCTTATATATACCGGTGGCGCAGAATCATTTTCCGACAGTTTAAAAGTAATACAATATACTTACTGCCGGCTTCCGGTGATAGCTCCGGAGTTTATAAAAAGCAACAGGGAAAATTTCATTTACTACAAACCGTTTGACATTGAAAGCATAAAGAGTTCGATATACTCAGCAAAAAAATTTGACAAAGAAAAAATAATTGGTTCGGAAATTTCAGACTGGAAAGACTTAACACTTAAATTAATCTCAGAATAAGAGATCATGAAAAAATACGGAATCTTCGGAGGTACATTTAATCCGCCTCACATAGCTCATTCAATAGTAGCAGAAAATGTCAGGCAGCAGTTAAACCTTGATAAAATTATTTTCATACCTTCTGGCAATCCGCCTTTAAAAAATTCTATACCGGCTGAGCACAGACTTGCTATGGCTAAACTTGCATTCGGAAATAATAAGAATTTTGAAGTCAGTGAAATTGAAATTGACAGGCCTGATAAAAAATCATTTACAGTGAATACTCTTCAGATGCTGCAGAAAAAATATATAAATGATCAGGTTGAATTATTTTTGATAGTTGGAATTGATAATTTAATTGATTTTCCGAAATGGAAAGAACCTGAAAAGTTATTTGAACTTTCTGAAGTAGTTGTGATTAACCGTCCGAATTTTTCTGATACGGATTCTAAAATTGAGTTTTCATCAAAAGTAAAATTCCTTACAGTACCGTTTCTTGAAATTTCATCATCCAGTATCAGGCAGCTTGTTTCAGACAACAGATCTATTCATTATTTAGTAAATCCGGATGTAGAAAAATATATTGCTGATCATAAGTTATATATTTAAAGAGTTGGGGAATTAACAATCAGAATCTATTTTCAAATCACTCTACTAAATTCCCACCTGAATTAAACTTCACAGAATAAAAAATATACACCTCAGATAGATAAATTAATATCCAGAGTGGCTGAAAAGATATAGTATATCTGTCACCCTGCCAGAATGCTATCCCTGTTATTAATACCAGATAATAAAACATTAAAATTAAGTATATGTACAGGGCAAGTTTATATGAACTGGATTTTCTAAGATAAAAAATAAAAATGATACAGGGAATTAAAAATAAAAAATGTAAGGCTAAGAATAAGTTATTTTCAATTTTCATTAATTGAAATAAAAACATATTTTCATGACCGGGTGGATAAGCAAGAAAAGTTGCAGGTCCTGTGATATTTTGAGATAATATGTTACTGATAAAATTACCGGTAATGATTTTTTTGTTGTCCAGCATAAATCCATATATGTAATCCTGTGATAAATTTTTTGAGCTGTCCACTGCTGCATCAATATTTATATTATTTACTTCAGCATAACTTTGAGCAAAGAAGTAAGTTTTAAAGGTAGTATTTCCTTTAGCTGAAATTGTAATAGTATTATGTTTAGCATACATTAGGGATAATTGAAAAATTACCGGTACAAGTGCAACGATGAGTAAATATTTCCTTTGACTGTTTAAAAATTCTTTTAAATAAAATACCGGAAATACAATTATTAAGAGTACTATTAGCAAAGGAAAAAACACGGGTTTAATAATTGACAAGACTGAAAAAAAAAGTATCACATTACAGAATACAGTCCATTTCCGAATCTCCAAATAATTTACAGTCAAATAATAAATCAGCCAGCATAATACAAAAGTTACTGTCACATCAGTAAGTGCATGCAGTGTAAGAGCAATGAAAGAAAAATTCAGTGAAAAAATTACAGCACCAAAATATGCAAATAGTTTGTTTGTAAGTCGTTTGATAGCTGAAAACAGTAAGTTCACAGAGAGCAGCCAAAATATAAACTGCAAAAACCATACTCCGTAAACTCCTGAAAACTTCAGCATTAGTTTTAGAATGAACGGATAAAGCACGGGATTATTTATAGTCTGTTCAGTATCAGAGTTGTCAAATATCCAGTTACCGACTTCCAGATAATCTTTAGAATCCGGAGTCGAAAACATTACGGTCTCGTTAACTCCTGTATTCAGATTAAGAAAAACTATAAAATAGATCAGCAGAAGGTAAGTATTCAACTTAATCAGATCATTGAAATTTTTCTTTGAAATATCTATCATTATTTGGAAGTTTTGAGAATCATCAGGATTGTAGTAATTGTCGGTACTTGAGTAAATAAAGTTAATACAACAAATGTTAATTGAGCAGAACTTACAAAAATTTACATAAATTAGTAATAACTTTTTAAAAGTATATTTAGTAATTTTAAAAAATTCAAATCCCCATATAAATATTTGTATCAAATCATATTAAAATATTTTATCATTTTCGAAATAAATTTAAAAACCCTATAAAATGAATGAAGATAATCAAAACAATTTAGAGGAAAATTACAATTCTCCGGAAGGATTAGCACCTCAATATCAGGAGGAATCTCTTTCAGTTTCAGAAGCAATGTCAGGAGTTATTTCAGCACCGGGTGAAACATTCGAAACAATATCTGTCACTGAGAAAAAAAATTACTGGCTGATGCCGATACTTATTGCTGTATTACTTGGGCTGGTAACTTCATTTCTATTTATGCAGGATAAAGAGCTGACTGCAAAAACAATGGAAAAGCAGAAAGAGAAAATGATGGAACAGTTTGAACAAAATATCAAAGATGGAAAGATGACTCAGGAACAGGCAAATAATGCAATGGAGACAATGAATCCTGAAGGTACAATGTTTAAAGTTATTGGATATGGATTTGCAGCGATCGGACCGTTTTTAATTCTTCTGATTCTTAGTGTAATCTATTTTGTAATATTAAAGATAATGAAATCCGAAGCTCACATTACTGATGTTATGAATGTAGTTGGACTTTCATATATAATCATTGCGATTGGAAATCTAATTGCAACAGTTATATCTATTGTAATGGGTGATCTGAGCAGTCTGAGTCTGGCTATGTTGCTAAGTGAAGAATCTGTTGGAACTAAAGTCTTTACTATGATCTCAAAAGTTGACATATTCTCGATCTGGTTTTATACAGTAGTGGCGATTGGTATTACAAAGATCGGAAGGATCAGTATGGCAAAATCTGTTTCATTCGTATTTGGAATTTGGTTAGTATTTTATGTAGTAATAATTTCATTATTCTTCTGATGAAAGAAACTGATGCAATAAATTTATCTGAGATTCCTGAAGATACACACAATGAAAACCGTGCAAAGCTTGCAAAAAAATATTCAAAAATAAATCAGATAATTTCATTGTCCGAGACAGTGATCTTTTTTGCTATAACAGTAATATTTATTGCAGGAGGATATTCAAAAGAGGTGGAAGAATTAGCATTTAGTTTTACTACAAATGATTACGCAGCAGTTCTGATTTTTTTTGGAATATTCGGTATTATACAATCTGTTATAACATTTCCATTAAGTTTTTATTCTGACTACACACTTGAGCATAAATACGGATTATCGAATCAGACCATTCCTGGATATTTTAAGGAAAAAATAAAAGGAATGTTAATAGGACTGCTGCTTGGAATTCCACTGTTGCTGATATTTTATTTTATCATAAAAAATTATAGTGAAAGCTGGTGGCTTATACTCGGAGCAGTGATGTTCTTTTTTTCTGTAATAATCGGAAGACTTGCTCCGACACTCATCATGCCGCTGTTTTATAAATTCAAACCACTTGAGAATGAAGAGATAAAGCAGAAGATATTATCACTATGTGAAAAAACAGGTGTAAGAATCCAGGGGATATTCGAATTTAACATGAGCAAGAATACAAAGAAAGCAAATGCAGCATTCACAGGTATTGGAAAATCAAAACGCATCATACTCGGCGATACACTATTGAAAAATTTTTCACCTGAAGAAATTGAGACAGTATTTGCTCATGAGATGGGTCACTATAAAAAAAGGCATATTATGAAACTAATGACAGTATCTGTATTCATGACTTTTGCGGGGTTGTATCTAACATCTCTTGCATATTCGAATTCACTTAATACTTTTGGATTCAATTCTGTCTCAGAGATTGCTGCTTTACCTTTACTGTTTATTTATTTAAGTTTGTTTGGTCTGATCACTTCACCGATATCAAATATTCTTTCGAGAAAATTCGAGTGGGAAGCCGACACATTTGCCATAGAAACAACACGTGACAAAGGAGCTTTCATTTCTGCCATGGAAAAACTTGCAGATCAGAATCTTGCCGATAAGACGCCTAATAAAATAATTGAATTTTTATTTCATTCGCATCCATCAATTGATAAGAGAATAAAGTTTGCAGAGGATTATAAACTCTAAAAAATTCAGTTTTAAATATCATTCTACTACAGCTCCATTATCAATCCATGATTTAATTTTTTTTATATCGCAGTCAGAGAGTTTATCACCTTTAAAAGGCATTGCTGTTACTCCTTCTGAATGTGTAATTGCCATGTATACGTCTCCTGTAAGTGCTATTTCTTTAAACTTTTGAGGATTTGTAAAATCATAACCATTTTTAGGTTTGGGTCCCCCGTGACAGCCGGTACAATTTTCCTCAAGAATAGGTTTGATATCATTTTCGAATGTCATATTTTCAAATACACAATCAGCTGCGGAAACTTCACAAGTGTTATTCAACATTCCCTGATCTATCCATTTATAGATCACATTTTTTTGTTCGTCAGTTAATTTCTTGTTAGGAGATGGCGGCATTTTATTTCGACGAAGCATTTTCTCGAGTTTGTTTTTATATCTGTCTTTGTTTACACCGCTTCCGTTTAATATAAACTTAAATTTATCACCGCCTCTGTTCCTGCCTTTGCTATTGTCATCAAAACTATCGTCATCGAAGTCATCATTTTCATCTTCTATTTCTACAGTATTCATTAAACTTTCATAACTTGAAAGGATAACGCCATGCTTTTGAGATTCTTCATTGTGACATCCTGATTTTGCACAGTTGGACTGAAGAATTGGAAGAACATCCTGTTTGAAATATACAATATTTGGATCACAGTCAGCTGTATCAGTTTTTGAAACAGGATTTAAAATAACTGACTCCGAAACAAAAGAATAAAAGCTTATCACAAATATTAGCAAAAGCGCAGCAGAGAATATGACATAGAAGTTTTTCATTGTACAGATATTATTGAGTTTTTAGATTTAAAAATAAAGCATAAAATAGAAAATGAATTAGGATTTAGCAAGTTTATATATGTTTCAATTGTAGTATCGAAGTAAACAAACTTCAGAAAGTGAAATTTTATGAAAATAAATTTTCCATAATATAAACATTGGTTCTGATTTACAGCTTAAGGTATTAAAGCCCATTAACAAAATTTTTAATACAGCTTTCAAACTGCACATTAAAATTTACAGATTGAATTTAATTTGTAAAAACTTTTGCAGATTTTAGCATATTGATAAAATGATGACTAAAAAGAACTCTAAAAATCCGGGCACGAAAAAACCAATTCCTCAGAAATTATTTGATAAACTGATCAAATTCGAAGAGGAAAATCCTTTTAAAATTCTTGGTCCGCATTTAAATAAATCTGAACATACAGTTCAGATAAATACTTTTCTTCCATTTGCAAAAAATGGATGGATAAAAATAAAAGGAAGTGATAAGAAGTATGAAATGGAATGTATTTCTGATAAAGGGATCTTTCAAAAAATATTTATAGATCGGGACAATATTTTTTCCTATAAAATAATTTACAAGAATTTTGCTGACGAGCTGATTGAAATATATGATCCATATGCTTTTACTATTCAGTTAAGTGATCTTGATATTCATCTTTTAGGAGAGGGAAATCATTTTAAAACATTTGATAAACTCGGTGCAAGAATCTGCACAGTTAATAAAGTAAAGGGAGTTCATTTTTGTGTATGGGCACCGAATGCAAAGAGTGTCAGCATTGTAGGTGAATTCAATGACTGGAAACACGGTCACCATCCGATGCAGAGAATTGACGGCTCTGGATACTGGTGTCTTTTCATTCCTGAAATGAAAGAAGGCACGATGTATAAATACACAGTCAAATCTAAAAAAGGAGATGTGATTTTTAAATCTGATCCTTACGCTTTTGAAGCTGAGCTCAGACCCGGCAATGCTTCGATTATATCTTCATTTAATAAGTATAAATGGACAGACGGTGATTGGGTGAAGAAAAGAAAAAATTCTTCTAAATCAAAACTATCATTTAAAACCAAAGCAATTTCAATTTACGAAGTCCATCCGGGTTCATGGAAAAAAGATTTTGACAATATTGATTTTCCAAATGAATGGGGTTATAAAAATTACAGACAGCTTGCACATGAGCTTGTGGAATATGTAAAGGAAATGAATTACACACACATTGAATTACTTCCTGTGATGGAACATCCGCTGGATATTTCATGGGGCTATCAGGTTGTAAATTATTTTGCGCCATCGAGTCGTTACGGAAGTCCTGAGGATTTTCAGTACTTTGTAGATCATTGCCACAATAACGGGATAGGTGTTATACTCGACTGGGTACCGTCACATTTCCCGACTGATGAACATGGTCTTGCAAAGTTTGACGGCACACAGTGTTATGCATATGAAGATCAGTTAAAAGGATTTCACAAAGACTGGGGAACGTATGTTTTTGATTATGGCAAAAATGAAGTTGTAAATTTTTTGATTTGTAATGCTTTGTTTTGGTTTGAAAAATATCACATAGACGGATTAAGAGTCGACGCTGTAGCATCTATGCTGTACCTGGATTATTCCCGAAATGATGGAGAATGGATCCCAAATATTCACGGAGGGAATGAGAATCTCGAGGCAATAGAATTTCTAAAAAAGCTAAACGAAACAGTTCATAAAAAATTAAAAGGCGTGATGATGATCGCTGAAGAATCATCTTCATGGCCTGGGGTGACGAGAGCGATACATCTTGGCGGACTGGGATTTGACATGAAATGGAATATGGGCTGGATGCATGATATACTTGCATATTTTTCAATGGATCCGATCTACAGAAAATTTCATCATGGTAAACTTACATTTGCAATATGGTATGCTTTTAATGAAAATTTTCTGCTGCCTATTTCTCATGATGAAGTCGTCCATCTGAAGAAATCTGTAATAGAAAAAATGCCCGGTGATGAATGGCATAAGTTTGCGAATCTCAGACTGATGATTGGATTTATGTTCAGTCATCCGGGGAAGAAACTTAACTTCATGGGAAATGATATTGCTCAGTATAAAGAATGGAATTCTGAAGCTTCACTTGACTGGGAAGTGCTCGACAATGAAATGAATAAAAAGTATCATGATTATTTTCGTGAACTGAACAGACTTTATAAAAAGTATCCGGCATTTCATGAAGATGATTTTGAAAGTTCGGGATTTCAGTGGCTGGATTTTTCTGATGCGGATAAATGTGTGATCGCATTTGTAAGATTTAATAAGGATAAAAGTGAGATGCTGCTCTTTACTTTTAATATGACACCTGTGGAGCGTGTTGATTATTTATTTGGAGTGCCAAAGTCCGGGTACTACAGGGAAATTCTTAACAGCAATGCAGAGGAATATGGCGGAACTGGACTGGGTAATTTGGGTGGAATTCATTCTGAAAATAATCCAAGGTATGAATTTCCTGATTCAGTAAAACTGACACTTCCACCATTGGCGGTGAATGTTTATAAATATGAAAAAGGTGATGTTAAGAAAATTGAAAATGAGACTGAAGAATTAATTGAAGACATTGAAGTTGAAATTACTAAAACAGAAACTAAACCGGCAACAGTTGAAATTTCAAAAGAAGTTTTAAATGAGTATGCGGAGGAAATTTCTGAAGATATAAAAATTGAATCTGAGCAACAAAATGAAATTTTATCTAAGGAGAAAAAAGATAAGGAAGTAGATAAACAATTTGAAATGAATGAAGATGAGATGAATGAAAAGATAAAAGAGGTTATTAGTAAGATTAAAAAGTTTTGAATGATTAGTTTCATTTTAATAAAAATAAATTTAATTAAATAATACTCCTCCAAAAGATTAAGCATAAAATTAAATATTTACATTTTCTACTGTTCTTTTTGAGCGATCCCCCTTTGGAAGCACAAAGGGGCAGGCTCCAAAGAACCAAAAAAATCACCGCTGGAGATAAATTGCCGGAAATTCTTTCGCTTGGCTACAAAAATATAAACTCTTCACCCGTTAGAAGAACACTAACGGATTCGTCATACAGTATATTTTTGCTTAACACCATAGCTCAGAATTTCTTTACGGCAATTTATCAGAGGCGGTAATTTTATATAAGTTTTTAATCAAATTTAAACAGCGGAGATTTCTTTTTAAAAACAAATTACTTTTTAAATATATATCTAACTGTTTGTTTCATTTATATAATGCTTATTTTATGCTAATGTGAATAAATATTTTAAGCAAACAATTAAATCATTTTTATTGAATACGAAAATTAATATTATAGAAATCAGAATTTATAAAAGTTTGATCTTGTAAATTTCCATTTAAAGAAATTAACACTAAATACAAAATGAAAAATATAAACTCATTTCTGAATAATTTCAATATGTCTGTTGATGAGATAGGCGCAAAGGAGCGCGCAGCTTCACTTGCATCGAGGAGCATTAAAACGGCGAGTAAGGAGCAGGCACTCAGGACGGCGATTTCGATGATCGATCTTACAACGCTGGAAGGTAAAGACTCTGATGGGAAAGTTCGCGCAATGTGTCAGAAAGCCATTCATCCAAAACCCGGTGATGACTCTATTCCGCATGTAGCTGCAGTTTGCGTCTATCCTAATATGATAAAAACTGCGAAGGACGCTGTAAAAAATACAGGAATTCACATTGCATCAGTAGCAACTGCATTTCCTTCAGGTCAATATCCGCTCAAGCTTAAATTAGAAGATGTTAAGCGTTGTATAAAGGACGGAGCAGATGAGATCGATATGGTGATTTCGAGAGGCGAGTTTTTGTCGGGTGATTATAATTATGTATATGATGAGATAAGACAGATAAAGGAGGAATGTATTAATTCAAGTAAGGAATACAGTGATAAGCACGAAGTGGATCGTGATGTTCATCTGAAAGTAATTCTTGAAACAGGCGAACTGGAAACTTTTGACAATGTAAGAAAGGCGAGCTTTATTGGAATGATGGCAGGCGGAGATTTTATAAAGACCTCTACCGGGAAAGTTCAGCCTGCAGCCACTCTGCCTGTGACATTAGTAATGCTCGAAGCGATCAGGGATTATTATTCTGAGACGGGAAAAAAGATCGGAATGAAACCTGCCGGCGGGATTAAGACTGCAAAAGATGCGATTGCATATCTGGTACTATTGAATGAGACACTTGGAGAAGAATGGATGACACCTGATCTTTACAGACTCGGCGCCAGTTCAGTGCTGAATGATATTCTGATGCAGCTTGATAAACAAAAGACAGGATTTTATCAGAGCGCAGATTATTACTCTTTAGATTAAATAAGGTTAAGTACATTGAAATTATTTTATATAATTCTCTTTATACTTTTTTTCAAAACGTCATCATTGTATAGTCAGGAAGATACTACATTATATTTTGAAAAAGATATTCGTGTTGACGATTACAGAATAATACTGAAAGCAAATAATTCTGATTTCTTTTCGGGAAGCATTTCTGTAATTGATAAATATAACGATACCGTATTTTTCAGAGAAGATATTTTTACAAGATTTATTTCTGATACTTTGATAGATCTGGATATTAATGGAACAAAAGAGTTTGTTCTGGATCTTGGAACAGGAGTGAATGCGTATGATTTTAATATGCTTGTTATATTTGATTTCAAAAAAAGTGATCAGCCTCTTTTTGAAATTCATAATGCTGAAATAATAGCCGGCACTGACAGCATTCCGAAAATTGTATCTCACATCAGATTCAGTCCGCTTTATCTTGGCATGGGTTATGATTATTCTTTAAGGTATATCGGAAACAGATTAGTCCTTGAGACAGATCCGGATTCAAGTAAAGTACTTCAGAGTCTGGACATAAACGATGTCGATTTTATTGAAAATCTTAGCGGCTTTAAAAGTGAGATGGATGAATGTGACAAATTAACCAATTACATTTCATTTTTTGAACAGTATATTTTTCAGAAAATGCTTTTGAATAAAGAGCTGGAGGGATGGAAATTTTTTGATAAATATTATACATGTCCGGATAAAGAAAGTGCAAGAGATGATCTGAAAGAATCAATAAAGCATCAATACAAGTATCTTTCAGAAATGGATCATAGTTTTCAATTTGAAAGATAGAATATTTTTTAATAATTTAAATATAGAATCATGCCTGAGATACAGGAATACAAAGGAAATAAAATTCTCAATCTGAATCCCGAAAGTAAATTTACTTTTTCATTCGGTCTTGCAAAAGCCAAGCTGATACTTGAGCATTTAGATGTGATTAAAAAGTTTGTAGAGTCTGAGGGAAAAGATATTGGTGATGCAGGAAGCAGTGAGAGTAAGGAAGATCAGCAGATCTGAAAATGTTGGGCTTGCCACGAAGACTCGAAGGCTCAAAATTTTAATTTATGTTAATGATTTTATTTAGAGACATTGTGAATGAGTGAAGTTTGAAACGGAGTTTCAAAACAAAGTCCGTTACCAAACGGAGTATGGTAACGAGCGGTTTTTGGGCAGGCAAATTTAGGAGCGAGTAA
>Ga0073903_10000422_pt1 | contig 21859 bp, 26 predicted proteins | sample KloWWTKNB14_bulk_FD_66665 | JGI IMG/M metagenome (GOLD analysis project Ga0073903, IMG submission 66665) | Active sludge microbial communities from Klosterneuburg, Austria, studying microevolution and ecology of nitrifiers - Klosterneuburg... | ecosystem: Engineered > WWTP > Aerobic digester >... | reverse complement strand
CCGGAAGACAGAACGCCGGTCGGCGTGGGCGGCGGCCCGACAATAAAGCCGGGAAAATAAAAACAGATCACGAAAAAGGGAGCCCCCATTTTTTTTGGCGGCTCCCTTTTTTAATGCGCTTAATAGCGGTCTTCGTACTGGCCTTGCTGCGCGAGGTCGGAGAAGCGCGTGAAGGTCGGGTTGAATTGTAACCTGACCGTACCGATGGGACCGTGACGCGCTTTGGCCACGATGCATTCGCCGACATTGAGCGCCTTGTCGCAGCGTTCCTGCCATTTCATGTGTTTTTCGGTGCCGGGTTCAGGCTCGGCGCGGCTCAGATAATATTCCTCGCGGTAGACGAACATGACGACGTCGGCGTCCTGTTCGATAGAGCCGGATTCCCTGAGGTCGGAAAGTTGCGGGCGTTTGTCTTCGCGCTGTTCGACCTGACGTGAAAGCTGCGAGAGCGCGAGAACGGGAATGGCAAGTTCTTTTGCAATACCCTTGAGGCCGCGCGTAATTTCCGAGACTTCCTGCACGCGGTTGTCCAGCCCCTGCTTCGAGCCCGTACCGCGAAGTAACTGCAAATAGTCGACGACCAGAAGACCGAGGCCGTGCTGGCGCTTTAACCGCCGCGCGCGCGTTCTGATGGCGCTGATGGAAAGGCCGGGCGTGTCGTCGATGTAAAGTGGGACCTGGCTGAGACGCTGCGAGGCTTCGGCAAAGGCGCGGAAATCGTCCTGCTTGATCGTGCCCTTGCGGATGGCATCGCTCGCGATATTCGATTGATCGGCGAGAATACGCGCAGCTAACTGGTCGGATGACATCTCGAGACTGAAGAAGCCGGTAATCGCGCCTTCCGCACCGCCGGTTTCAGCAAATTTATTCGCAGCGGCGAAAGCGATGTTGGTCGCAAGCGCCGTCTTTCCCATCGAGGGACGCCCGGCGAGAATGAGCAAATCGGAATTCTGTAGTCCGCCCAGGATTTTATCGATATCGATCAGGCCGGTGGTAACGCCCGTGACGTTACCGTCGGATTTATAAGCTTTCTCGGCGTGCTCGATCGCGGCGAGAACGGATGTGCGCAGCGTGACGAAATTGCCCTTCACCTCGCCGGTTTCGGCAAGATCGAACAGCCGCGCTTCAGCCTTTTCAATCGTGTCGGTCGCGGCGACGTCTATATCGTGATCGAATGCGTCGTTGACGACTTCCTCGCCGATGGAAATCAGCTCACGCTTCAAATGCAGATCGTAAATCGTGCGCGCATAATCCTGCGCGTTGATGACGCTGACGACGCTGGCGGCGAGGTCGGCAAGATATTCCGCGCCGCCAACCTCTTTCAGATCATCATCTTTCTCGAAATAATTTTTCAGCGTGACGGGCGATGCGGTCTGGCCACGGTCGATCATTTTGACGACCGCTTCAAAAATTCTCTGGTGCGCGGGCAGGAAAAAATGAGCGGCCTTTAAAAAATCGCCAACCTTTTCATAGGCACGGTTATCGACGAGCAGCGCGCCCAGCAATGCCTGCTCGGCATCCTGATTGTGCGGCAGGACGCGGTAGGAAACAGGGGGCTCGCCGCTTTCGACCAGCGGCTTTTTTAAAGTGGCATATTGAACCATGAAAAAAGGCTAGCAGAGGTTGAATCCCTCATGCCAGCCTTATATTTCTTTCCCCTGTGAATAGAGGGGATAAAGCCTTTATTCTTCTGTATTTTCCTCGGCTTCGCCTGCTTCCGGCTCGTCGGCCTTGCGGGCCTTCTTGCGTTCAGCGCGGGCCTTGGATTTAGCAGCCAGTTCAGCAGCGTCTTCGGACTCTTCAGCCGATTCAGCGGCTTCGCGTTCGCGGGTTGCTTCGAGGGCGTCTTCTTCCAGAACGGCGGCCAGGGCTTCTTCTTCCGAAGGCTCCTCGGCTGCTGCTTGTTTCTTACGGCTGTCCTCAGCGATGAGGGCCTTACCGGTTTTCGCCTGGATTTCAGCTTCTTCAACAGAGCGTGCAATGTTGATGACAACCGAGATCTTCACTTCCGGGTGCAGAACGATATCGACGTTGAACAGGCCGACCGATTTGAAGTTCTGGTTCATCTGAACCATCGAACGTTCGACCTTCTCGCCGGATGCGTTCGACACCTGTTCGGCGATATCGCGCGACGTGACCGAACCGAACAACTGCCCTGCTTCAGAAGCCTGGCGGATGAGCGGCGCCTTGACGCCTTCCAGTTTCTTGGCGGTTTTTTCAGCAGCGACGCGGCGCTTGTCGTTCTCGGCGGCCAGGACTTTTTTCTGGGCCTCGAAATACGCGATGTTTTCCTTGCTGGCGCGCAGAGCTTTTTTCTGCGGCAGAAGGTAGTTACGCGCATAGCCGGGACGGACGGCGACGACATCGCCCATCTGACCCAAACTCTCAACGCGCTCCAATAAGATTACTTGTGTAGCCATGATCGTGTTCCTTTACCTTTTAATCGCGCGGCGCGCGGTCACGGGGACCTGCACTGCGATCGCCGCGTGGACCGGATGAATCGCGTGAACCAAAGTCGCGCGAACCATATTCTCTTGGGCCTTTGTTGAAGGGACGCTGGCCGCCTTCGCTCTCGGTGCGAACATAGGGCAGGATCGCCATATAGCGTGCCTGCTTGATCGCCTTGGCGAGTTCACGCTGTTTCTTTTGGGAAACGGCGGTAATGCGGCTCGGGATGACCTTGCCACGCTCGGAGATGTAGCGGTTCAGCATGCGCAGGTCTTTCCAGTCGATCGACGGCGCATTCGGGCCGGAGAACGGACAGGTTTTCCTGCGGCGGAAAAACGGACGTTTTACGTTTGATTGTTCGGTGCTCATTATGCAGCCTCCTTCTCTTCATCGTAGCGCTTCTCTTTGTCGAGAATTACAGACTGCGCTTTCGACGCTTCGTTGCGGCGAACAGTCAGGCTGCGCATGATGTCTTCGTGCAGGCGGAGGTTACGCTCGAGTTCGATGACGGCTTCGCCAGGGGCGTCCGTTTCGATCAGCACGTAGTGCGCCTTGCGGGCTTTTTTAATTCTGTAGGCGAGCGTACGCAGGCCCCAGTATTCGGTCTTCAGGATTTTCCCCTTCAGATCGGTAACGATCTTGGAGAATTTGTCGGTCAGTTCCTTAACCTGAGCTTCCGTCAGGTCTTGGCGTGCGATGAACACGGTTTCATAGATTGGCATCTTCATGCTCCTCTCGGTTATATCCCCTTCAAATTATTCGGGGAAAAGCCGACGATCATCACACCGCCGGCGAGGTTATATAATCAGCACTTGCTGAAAGATGAGGGGTTTTAGCCCCTTTCCAGGGGTGAAAGCAAGGATTATCTGGGGTATTTTCAGGGGGCTATTCGTCCTGGACGGACCGGTAGAACCCGCCATCAACGACGGCGCCTATATTGGCGGCCCGGGCGATATGGGCGGCCATGAAGGCGGACCAGGAACCAGGGGTCTTATCCTGATGCTTGACCATGCCCCTACGCAGCATTCCCGTGAGCTGGCCGCGTGTCAGATGCGGGTTTTCGAGGGCATCCTTGAAGTCGGACAGCGCCAGCGTGGCGAATTCGGCGTAATCGGCATTAACCGCGTCATAACAGGCGAACGCGTCGTTCGTTTGTTCAATAAGAATGCGTATCCTTTGATGGACGGACAGGCTCACAATAAATCCCCTGTAATCAACTCGTCGGCGGTGCCGCTTGTTCTTTAAACGCAGACCCAGGAGGCTGATCCGGAAATTCCCCTCTTTGAAAGCAGCAATCCTTCTGCTAAATCAGCCTTACTTTGATTTTTTATAGTTTCATACGCTCCTGAAAATCACAAAGTTTTTCTAAGGTATTTATGGTGCGGCGCGAAATTAAATAACTCTAATAAATTAATACTGGTAATATTATTTCAAATTTCTTCGTTAAAACACAATAAGTTGAGGCAAAATGACACGCGCATTCATCTTTCCGGGGCAAGGTTCGCAGGCTGTGGGTATGGGCCGCGATTTGTATGACGCCTTCGCCGAGGCAAAGGACGTTTTCGAGGAAATCGACGAATCGCTGGGCAAAAAATTAAGTAAAATCATCTTCGATGGGCCGGAAAGCGACCTTGGCCTCACCGAAAATACCCAGCCTGCGTTAATGGCCGTTTCGATGGCGGTGGTGCGCGTGCTGCAGAAACAGGGCGGCATCGATCTCGCCAAATCCGCAAAATTTGTTGCCGGTCATTCGCTCGGTGAATACTCCGCGCTCACGGCTGCAGGCTCGCTAGAAATTCCGGTCACGGCGAAACTTTTGAACTTACGCGGCCAGTCGATGCAGAAAGCCGTTCCTGTCGGCATCGGTGCGATGGCGGCTGTTCTCGGGCCGAGTTTCGAGGACGTGCTGCAGGTTGCCAAAGACACCGCGTGCGAAGTTGCGAATGACAACTCCGTCGGTCAGGTCGTGATCAGCGGCAAAAAAGAAGCGGTCGAAAGAGCGGTCGCGCTGGCGACCGAGCGCGGCGCGAAACGCGCGATCCTGCTTCCCGTCTCTGCGCCGTTTCATTGTTCGCTGATGGAGCCCGCTGCGAAGATCATGGAAGGCGCACTGAACGAAACAAATCTGAAAGCACCCTCGCCCGCTGTGGTTTCCAACGTTACAGCGCAATCTGTTACAGACCCCGCAGACATCAAGAAATTACTGGTTCAGCAAATTACGGGTTTAGTGCGCTGGCGCGAATCTGTTCTCTGGATGAAAGAGCAAGGCGTGAGCGAAATGATCGAGCTCGGCGCCGGCAAAGTTCTGAATGGTCTTGTGAAACGCATCGACAAGGACATCGCCGTCGAGAGCGTTTCAAGCCCCGAGCAGATCGAAGCCTTGATTAAAAAACTGAATTCCTAAAGCTTGAGTTCGCTAAGAATTTTTGAGGCCGCTTTTAAAGCGTCGCCTGTCGATGTATTGCCGTTATTGATATAGGTCTTGGCAATCGCGTTGATCTCCTGCGGATTGAGAGCCGAAAACGCTTCCTTTGAAATCATGAGCATCGAACGGTTAAGCATATTCGGCATCCTCGATGGATTCTTTGATGTCGTGAATGGCGCGCAGCAATTCATGGCTGGCGTTTGCCGCCTGGCACGCCAGATAAAATTCTTCCCATGCCCTGCTCAGCCCGATTTCGTCGGGTTTGAAATCCTTGACGATGTTGCCGAGGATGATTGAATCAACAGAGCAGTATTTCGCTTCGGTTTTAGTCTGTGTGGCTTTTGCCATCGTTTTAACCCTTTGATAGTCCTGGGTTCAGTGTCGCCGAAAAGCCTTAACATCCCGTAAAAACTCCCTATAATGCCCCTGATTTTGATACGAAAAGGGGCGATAAATGTTCAATCTGACCGGCAAAAAAGCACTTGTTACAGGCGCAACGGGCGGCATCGGCGGCGCGGTCGCTAAAGCGCTGCACGCGCAAGGCGCCCATGTCGGCATCTCGGGCCGGAATGAAGAGAAATTAAAAGCGCTGGCCGCCGAACTCGGCGAGCGCGTCACCGTTCTCGCCGCTGATCTCTCCTCAGGCGAAGCCGCAGCAAATTTAGCGAAGCAAGCCGAAGAAGCCATGGGCCAGGTCGATATTCTCGTCAACAATGCGGGCCTCACGCGCGACAATCTTTCGATGCGCATGAAGGACGATGAATGGAATGAAGTCATCAACGTCAACATGACCTCGACCTTCAAACTCGCGCAGGCGCTTCAAAGGGGAATGATGAAACGCCGCTGGGGCCGCATCATCAACGTGGCTTCGGTCGTTGGCGTGACCGGCAATCCCGGCCAGTGCAATTATGTGGCATCAAAGGCCGGCATGATCGGCTGGTCAAAAGCGATGGCGCAGGAAATCGCGTCGCGCAACATTACCGTCAACTGCATCGCGCCCGGCTTTATTGCTACACCGATGACCGACGCGCTGAATGACGACCAGAAGGGCCGCATCACCGCCAACATTCCGGCCGGCAAGATGGGAAGCTCGGAAGATATTGCGGCCGCCGCCGTTTATCTCGCCAGCGATGAGGCTCAATACGTCACCGGCCAGACCATTCATGTGAATGGCGGACTGGCGATGATTTGATGAGCGATTTCGACCTTCTCATTTTTGATTGCGACGGCACGCTCGTCGATTCAGAATATTTAAACAATTACGCGACCATTCAATTGCTGCACGGCGAAGGCCTCACGCAATACGACATGGATTACGCTTTCGCGAATTTCGTCGGCCTTCGTCTCAAGCATATTTTAGACGACATCTCGAAAGAGACGGGCCATGTTTTTCCTACCGACACTGTCGAGCGTTACATCGCGCTTGTAGAAAAGCTTGCACCGGACCAGATGAAAACAATTCCAGGCGCGCTGGAGCTGGTGGCGGAAGCTTCTAGCCGCGTCAAAATCTGCGTGGTGTCCAACGGCCAGCGCGACAATGTTCTTGCATCGTTAGAGATGGCGGGCGTGAGAAAATATTTCGAGGAGAGTTATATTTTCACGGGCCTGATGGCACCAAACCCCAAGCCTGCGCCGGATCTTTTCCTGCTGGCAGCGGAGCGGCTGAATGCGCAAACAAATAAATGCCTTGTGATCGAGGACAGCGTTGCGGGCGTGACGGGCGCGGTGGCGGCAGGCATGCGCACATTCGGATTCGTCGGCACGCATACCGATCAAAGCGGCTACGCGGAGAGGTTGAAAAAGGCCGGGGCGGCGGAGATTTTCACCTCGCTTATCCACATACGGGAGCGGCTTTTTCGTTGAAAAAGCCCCGTAATATTTACGGAATATGCTACCCCTATAAAATCACTTGCAAAGAGTTTCAGGGCTGGTAAAGTCCCGTTCGTATCGAACAAATTTCATAATAAAACATATAGGGAATTGTGATGAGTGACATTGCAGAACGCGTGAAGAAGATTGTTGTCGAACATCTTGGGGTGGACGCAGATAAAGTTTCAGAGGGCGCAAGTTTCATTGACGACCTCGGTGCTGACTCGCTTGATACAGTTGAGCTGGTCATGGCTTTCGAAGAGGAATTCAGCGTTGAAATTCCGGATGATGCCGCCGAAAAAATCCAGACTGTCGGCGATGCGATCAAGTTCATCAAAGACAACGCTTCGGAATAGTATTTTAGTGATATAGTGATTTAGTTGTTAAAAGGCTAAATCACTATATTTGTATCTAAATGACTAGATAACTATATCACTGATCATGAGACGCGTTGTAGTCACAGGCATGGGAATTGTGTCGCCGCTGGGTTTCGGCGTCGCGCACAATTGGGCGGCGATCACCGCAGGTAAAAGCGGCATTAAAAAAATCGAGTCCTTCGACCTTACCGATATTTCTTCACACATAGCAGGCGTTGTGCCGCGCACCGAGGATAAAAATCCTAAAGACGGCGCGTTCAACGTTGACCTGTTCATGGAGCCGAAGGAGCAGCGCAAGACCGACACTTTCATCACGTTCGGCATGGCCGCCGCCCAGGAAGCACTCGAGGATGCGGGCTGGAAGCCAACCGGCGAGGAAGACCTTAACCGCACAGGCGTCCTGATCGGCTCCGGTATAGGCGGTCTCGGCACGACCTATGAAGCCTCAACAACGCTGAACGAGCGCGGGCCGCGCCGCCTGTCGCCTTTCACGGTTCCGGCGCAGCTTATCAACCTGGCCTCCGGCCTTGTTTCGATCAAATACGGGTTCCGTGGGCCTAATCATTCCGTCGTCACGGCCTGCGCCACCGGCACGCACGCAATCGGCGATGCGGCCCGGATGATCGCGTTCGATGACGCAGACGTCATGGTTGCAGGCGGCGCGGAAGCTGCCGTGAACCGCTTAGGGGTTTCCAGCTTTGCCGCCGCGCGCGCATTGTCCACGGGTTACAACGACCGTCCCGGCGATGCCTCGCGCCCTTTCGATGACGGACGCGATGGTTTCGTGATTGCCGAGGGCGCGGGTGTCGTTATCCTTGAAGAATACGAACATGCGAAAAAGCGCGGCGCGAAAATTTACGCCGAAGTCATCGGTTACGGATTATCGGGCGATGCGTTCCACATCACCTCGCCGCCCGAAGACGGCAATGGCGGCTTCCGCGCCATGCAGGCTGCGCTGAAACGCGCCAAACTTAACCCTGAAGACATCGATTATATCAACGCACATGGGACATCGACACCGGTGGGTGATGCCATCGAATGCGGCGCGGTCAAACGCATGTTCGCGAATGCGCTGAACAAGGTTTCGATGTCGTCGACAAAATCGGCGATCGGTCACCTGTTAGGTGCGGCTGGCGCGGTTGAGGCAATTTACTCGATCAAGGCGATTGAAACGGGCATCCTGCCGCCAACGCTCAATCTCGAGAATGTTTCGGAAGCCTGCAAGGGCGTCGACCTCGTTCCTAAAGTCGCGAAGCAGAAAAAAGTCAGAACAGCCCTTTCGAATTCTTTCGGTTTCGGCGGCACGAATGCCAGCCTGATTGTAAAAGCGATCTAGAAATGAAAAAATCGTCTCACTGGTTTTTGGGCGGGCTGGTTTTCACCGCCACGCTTGGCGTCGTACTTTCGGCGGTGGCCTTCTGGTGGGCGGCGTGGCAGTTCCAGAAGCCCGGCCCGGTGAAAGAGCCGATGCTCATCGAAATCCCGAGCGGCTCGGGCCTGCGGGCAATCGCCGCGCAGCTTGAAACCGGCGGCGTCATCAATAACGAATTTATATTTATCTTCGGCACGACGATTCTCGGCGCGCAGAGCGATATGAAAGCCGGAGAATACGAAATCCTGCCTGCCGCCAGCGCCAGCGACATCATGCAAATGATCCGCGACGGGCGCATTTACGGGCGCCGCATTACGGTGCGCGAAGGACTGACGTCATTCGAGATTATCAATCTTGTGAACAAGCTGGATGATTTAGAGGGCACGGTTTCGAACACCCCGCCGGAAGGATCGCTGCTGCCCGAGACTTACGATTACCGCCTGAAAGAAAACAAGCAGGATGTCGTGACGCGCATGCAGGACGGCATGACCAAGGCGATTGAGGAGCTCTGGCCAACCCGCGCGCAGAACCTACCCTTCAGCACGAAAGAAGAAGCTGTCATTCTCGCCTCGATCATTGAAAAAGAAACCGGTGTGCCGTCGGAAAGAAAACGCGTGGCCGGGGTGTTCGTCAACCGCTTGAAAAAAGGCATTGCGCTGCAGACCGACCCGACGGTGATTTATGCATTGACGAACGGCAAGCCGAAGAATGAAGGCAAAGGGCCATTAGGGCGCCGCCTGCTGAAGAAAGACCTGGAATTCGATTCACCTTACAACACGTACCTGCACCCGGGCCTGCCGCCGGGACCGATCGCCAACCCGGGCCGTGCCTCAATCGAGGCAGCGCTGCAGCCGGAAGAGCATAATTTCATTTATTTCGTCGCCGATGGAAAAGGCGGTCATATTTTCTCTGAGACGCTTGCCGAGCATGAGAAAAACGTTGCCGAATGGCGCGTCATCCGCCGCGAAAAAGAAAAACAAGCTAAAGAAAAAGCCAAGGAAGAAACCAAAAAAGAAGAAGCCGCCGAACCGGCAGCGGGCGAATAATTATTCGTCGTCGTCTTTTTTAGTGGGTTGCTGGTACATCGAGCGGCCGCCGGGGCTGCTGGTTCCCAATCCCGGTCCATGAATATGCGGTACATTCAGGGTTGGAATAATTTTATGTCCCGCTTCCAGCGCGTGACGCCTTGCAAGGTGCGGCGCGAATTGCAGGTTTGTGGGGCTGGACGCGCCGAGAACGCAGCCCATGGTTTTTTCATCGCCGAGATCGTCGCGATGCACCGGCTGGCCCATCGCGCAACGCTTGACGAAATTGTTAAAGGCCTGCAGCGGGTTTGCTGCCTCGCGCCCGGGGCGCAGCATTTCACCGCGGTAAGGATCATCTAAAAACATCAGCGGCACCTGATAGGCCTGCGCGATGTTGCCGTTCTTGATGGCGCCGACATGAATGTGCGCGTTTGCATCCAGCGCGGCAAAAAAATCGCTTTCGACCGGGATGTTGAATTCCATGTAATCGGAATCGGCATATTCAAGGGTGAGGATGCCGCTCTTGTTATCGAGCACCACGCCGATGGCTTTTTTGACGAAATTGCCGTTGGCAATCAACCCGGCTTCGCCTTCGCCCGTGAATAAAAGATCAATATCCATGCGGATTCACACTCTCATTTGCCCGTAGGCGGGCCGCTTGCGTCCTGATATAACATTTTACCAGATTAACCACGGAATAAATATAGACCACAATGTGCGGTTTTACAGGCTTTATTAATACATCCTCACAGGCGCGGCGCTCCGATATGCAGGCCCGCGCGCGTGCCATGGCTGACACGTTACGCCACCGCGGGCCGGATGATGGCCAGGTCTGGATGGATGACGAAACACCGTTGGTTTTCGCGTTCCGGAGACTCTCGATTATCGATCTTTCTGCAGAAGGCCGCCAGCCGATGGTTTCGGCAAGCGGACGTTACACGATTGTCTTCAATGGCGAGATTTATAATTTTTTAGAGTTGCGCAAGGAACTTGAACGCGCGGGCGTGCAGTTTCGCGGGCGGAGCGATACGGAAGTTATTCTTGCTGCTGCGGAGCATTGGGGCCTCAACCAGACGCTGCAGAAAATCAACGGCATGTTTGCGCTTGTTGTCTGGGACAAAAAAGAGCGCAAAATTAATTTTGCACGCGACCGCCTCGGTAAAAAACCGCTCTATATCGGATGGGCCAAGGACGCGCTGTTATTCGGTTCAGAATTAAAGGCGTTGCGCGCGCACCCGGATTTTGAAGCGGCGATCAATCCAAAATCGCTTTCACTTTACCTGCAATACGGTTTTCTCCCCTCGCCCGCCTGCATTTACAAAAATGCCTGGAGCCTGCCGGCCGGATCGCGCCTGACATTGTCAGTCCCTAACCTGGAAGCCGGGGCGAATTTAAGCACGCATATGGAGCCTTACTGGCAGCATGCGCATGCGCTGGAAGATTCACGCTCGAAAAAAATCCACGCAAGCGATGAAACCGTCATTAAAGAGTTCGAGGAATTGCTGACGGAATGTGTGCGCGACCGAATGATTTCCGACGTACCGCTCGGAGCCTTTTTATCGGGTGGAATCGATAGCTCCAGCGTCGTCGCACTCATGCAGCATCATTCCGGCCAACCTGTGAAAACCTACACGATCGGTTTTCGAGAAGCGGGATTTGACGAGGCGGCGCATGCAGCAAAAATCGCCGCGCATCTGGGGACCGATCATCACGAATTATATTTAGGCGCGCAGGATGCATTAAACGTCATTCCACGCCTGCCGGAAATTTACGACGAACCGTTTGCCGATATGTCGGCCATTCCGACTTATCTTGTCTCCGAATTCGCACGGCTTGATGTAACCGTGGCGCTGTCGGGTGACGGCGGCGATGAAATGCTGGGCGGTTATAACCGCCATGTCACCGGCGCGAAGCTCTGGAACCGCATTAAATTCCTGCCGAAACCCGTGCGGGCCGCACTTGGTGGTGCGATTAAAAAACTGCCGCCGGAGCGCTGGAATACGCTGATTCAATCCCGTCCGCAGGCCGGGACCTTGATGCACAAGGCTGCGAATTTTCTGTCCATGAACACGCAGGAAGACATTTACCAAAATCTGCTCAGTTCATGGCCGGAACCGCCGTTAAAAAATGCTGCGCAGACGAAGACAATTTTGAATGACAGCGCTTTCCAGCCGCCTGCCGGACTTTCCTTCGCCGAGAAGATGATGTACTGGGATGCGCTGTTTTACCTGCCCGGCGATATCCTGACGAAGGTTGACCGCGCGAGCATGGCTTCGTCGCTAGAGGCGCGCGCGCCGTTGTTAGACAGGCGCATCTATGAATATGCGTGGCGGTTGCCCGTTCAATTCAAAATCCGCGGTGGTAAAGGCAAATGGCTGCTACGTCAGGTTCTCAAGCGTCATGTGCCTGAGGAATTATTCGAGCGGCCCAAGCAAGGTTTCAGCGTGCCGGTCGGCGAATGGCTGCGCGGCCCGTTGAAAGACTGGGCGGAGGATTTATTGTCGGTAAAAAAACTTGAGCGTCATGGACTTTTGGATGCACCCGCCATCCGTTCGGCATGGACAGATCATCTCGCCGGACGCGGATCGAACGCGCAAAAACTCTGGACTGTCCTGATGTTCCAGGCGTGGCATGAACGCTGGATGAAGGGCTAACGCATGAAGCTCCTTTATATTCTCGCCGAAACGAATGATTTCTGGTCTTCGCGCCTGCCGCTTGCGTTAGCTGCGAAGGAAAAAGGATGCGAAATCCATCTCGCAGCCCCCGGCGCGGCTGATGATCTCGTATTAAAAGAATTCGGATTTCACGGGCATGATCTGCCGCAAGCCCGGAATGGATTTTCAATTTTTTTTGCAGCTGTTAAAAATATTTTTGCGATCAAAAAATTACTGCGCGGACTTAAACCCCATATTGCTCATACTTTTACCTTGAAATATTCCCTGCTCACAGGCCTTGCAGCTTGCTGTTCTAAAAATACAAAACATGTTTTTACGATTGCAGGCCTTGGATATCTTTTTTCGGGAAGTGATATGAAATCAAAAATTATTCTCTGCATCGCTGCGCCGTTTTTGAAATATGCGCTGCGCAGAGCCGAGACCGTGACATTTCAAAATTCGGATGACATGCAAATTCTTACGTCCAGAAATTTTGTACGCGCTAAAAACACCGTTTTGATCCGCGGCTCCGGCGTCGATCTGCAGAAATTCTCGCCGCGCAGTGATACAGAATCCAATCCGCCGCTTATCCTGCTGCCCACACGCCTCATCCATGACAAGGGCATATCGATCTTTATCGCCATAGCCGAAATCCTCAAAAAACGGCAGATTCCTGCGCGTTTCCAGGTGGCCGGCGGCACCACAGAACATAACCCCCTCGCCATCACCAGGCTAGAGATGGAGCGCATGGTGGCGGGCAGCAATGTGGAATGGATCGGGCGGGCTGACGACATGCCCGCGCTTTACGCACAGGCCACACTTATTGTTTATCCGTCATGGTACCGCGAGGGAATTCCACGCGTATTGCTAGAAGCCGCCGCCTGCGGAAAAGCAATTATCACGACGGACCATCCCGGCTGCCGCGATGCGGTCATCCATAATGAAACCGGTTTGCTGGTACCCGTGAAAAACGCGGAAGAAACCGCCGACGCCGTAGAAGCAATTCTCAAAAACCCGGCCTTACGCAAAAAAATGGAATCGGCAAGCCGCGCACTGGCTGAACGGGAGTTCAGCGTTGATAAAGTCGTTACACAGACAATGAAAGTTTACGGGTTTTGACTTTCCTTTTCGGTTCTGGCTTACTTACGTCATGAGCCGTAATTCCGAATACAGCCTCACGGGAAAACTTCTTCTCGCCATGCCGGGTCTGGGTGATCCGCGTTTTTACCGCGCCGTCATTTTCATGTGCGCGCATGATGAAAAAGGTGCGATGGGCCTGGTCATCAATCACGTCCTTCCCGGCATAGAATTTTCCAGCCTGATGGACCAGTTGAAAATCTCATCGGACATAAAATTCGATATGAATAAATTCAAAACACCCGTTATGTGCGGCGGCCCGGTCGAAGGCGCACGCGGGTTCATCCTGCACTCCCGCGATTTCAACCGCAAAGACACGGTGCCGGTCGGGGATTTTTACGGTATCACAGGCACCGTTGAGGCGTTAAAAATCATCGCTACCGGCGGCGGGCCCAATCATTTGCTATTCATTCTCGGCTATGCGGGCTGGGGGCCGGAGCAACTCGACCAGGAAATTCAGGATAATTCATGGCTGGTCTGCGATCCCGACCCGGCCATTATTTTTCACGCCAACCCGGCAGAAAAATGGGAACTCGCCGTACAGAAACTCGGCTTCGATCCGGGCAGATTGTCGTCTGAATCAGGCCGCGCCTAAGCGCGAAGCCTTTTTTCGATCTTCTCGTAACTTTCGAGATTTTTAAGCGGGCCGAGCGCAGAAATTGTCGGACGCGTTGCAAAAATTTTCTCCGCCACGCTCCGCACCGCGTTCAAATCCACGCAATCGATCATGTTGATGATATAGCCGATATCGACCGGCTGGTTGCGGTAGACGAGATATTTGGCTTGCTGATCCGCGCGCGTCATCATCGATTCCTGGCCGATGAGAATGCCGGATTTGATCTGCGCCTTGGCGCGTTCCAGCTCGGACGCCGTCAGCGTATCGCCCACGCGCAGGACCTCATCGCACACGACGGGCACAAGTTCCTTCAAATCCTCCGGCCCTGTCCCGGCATAAATCGCAAACTGGCCACTGTCCGTAAAGCCGGAATGAAAAGAATAAATTGAATAAACCAGACCGCGTTTTTCACGGATTTCCTGGAACAGCCTCGAGGACATACCGCCGCCCAGCAGCGTCGAGAGTGTCTGCGCGGCATAATAATCCGGGCCGAGACGCGAGACGCCCTCGAAACCCAGTACGAAATGGCTCTGCTCCAGCTCCTTGTCGACACGGATTTCACCGCCCTTGTAATCGGCAGCAACGCGCTCATAAGGTTTTTCCGCAGGAAGCTTCCGGAACAGATTTTCCACGCGCGAGACAAAATCCTGATGATCAAGATTGCCTGCCGCTGAAATCACCGTGCGCTGCGGTGTGTAGTAACGCTCGATATAATCGCTGAGCGCCGGGCGCTGCATGTTGGAAATATCCGAAACCTTGCCAAGAATAGGCGCACCGAGCGTCTGGCCGGGATAGGCGCGCTCGTAATAATTATCAAAGACCAGTTCATCGGGCGTGTCGTTGCACATGCCGATTTCCTGCAGGATGACATACCGCTCACGCTCAAGCTCATCCTGGGGCATCGTTGCGTTTTGATAGATATCGGCCAGCACATCAAGCGCGATACCCATATCGTTTTTCAGGAGGTGAATGTGATAGCTCGTCATCTCGCGGCTGGTGTAGGCGTTGATATTGCCGCCGACATCCTCGACGATTTCGGCGATTTGCTGCGTGCTGCGGGTCGGCGTGCCTTTGAACAGCATATGCTCAACCATGTGCGCGGCGCCGTTATATTTCGGGTCCTCGTTACGCGTGCCGACATTCACCCAGACGCCGAGCGCGACGCTGTGCACGTCGGGAACCGTGTCGGTGATGACCCTGAGGCCGTTATCTAGCGTCGTAAACTGGATATGGGACATGGGATTTATAAATAAGGCAGGCTTCGCTCAAAGGCAAGCCCAAGACCCTGTATAATCAGGCATTTTTACGGATAAAATCCTGCAGTTTTTGCAGGTTATTCGGCAAAATCTCGAATTTTTCAGGGCGGCTCAGGAGGTCGGCCAGATGCGGGGGCAATGCCGGGCGGGTGCCAGTCGCCTTTTCCACCGCGTCCGGGAATTTTGCCGGGTGAGCGGTGGCGAGGGTCACGACCGGAGCTTTCGCTGTTTTGGCGATTTCCAACGCGGCTTTTATTCCCACCGCCGTGTGTGGATCGAGAACGTAACCGGTTTCTTCGTATATCTTTTTGATCGTTGCGAGCGTTTGCGCATCGTCTGTGCGGGTGGCGGTAAAATCGGCCATCGCCTTTTTCATTGCATCTTCAGGCAGTGAGAATTTTCCGGTGTCCTTGAATTCCTTCATGACAGTGGTCAGATTTTTCGCATCGCGGCCAAGCAAGTCAAACAGATATCTTTCAAAATTGCTGGAAATCTGGATATCCATCGATGGGCTTAAGGACGCATGCGTTTCCTCCGCCTTCATCGTACCGCTTTCGAAAAAACGCGTGAGAATGTCGTTGCGGTTGGTGGACACGACAAGATTAATCGGCGCGCCCATTTTACGCGCGCAATACCCGGCGAAAACGTTGCCGAAATTTCCGGTCGGCACGACAAAGGTCGTTCCCTCTCCCAACTCCAGCGATACCACGACGTAATACACAATCTGCGCGACGATACGCGCCCAGTTGATGGAATTGACCGCCGAGAGATTCATTTCCGTGCGGAATTCCGCGTCGTTGAACATATCCTTGACCGCGTTCTGGCAGTCATCGAACGTTCCCTGCACCGCGATATTATGCACGTTTTGTGCATTCACCGTCGTCATCTGGCGGCGCTGCACTTCGGAAACGCGCCCCTGCGGATAAAGAATAAAAATATCGACATTGTCAGAATGGCGGCAGCCTTCGATGGCCGCCGAACCTGTATCGCCGGACGTCGCGCCGACGATGGTGACATGCCGATTATTTTTCTTCAGGACGTGATCGAACAGGCGGCCGAGAAATTGCAGCGCGACATCCTTGAACGCAATCGTCGGGCCGTGAAAGAGTTCCAGCGCGTAAATATTGTCACGGATTTTGTGCAGCGGGACGACGTCCTTGTGACGGAAAACTTTCGGGCCGTACGTCTCTTTCAGAATACCGCGCAGCGTTTCACGGTCGATGCTGCCTTCGACGAACGGATAGATTACCTCTTCCGCCACCTCAACATAGGATTTGCCCTTGAGCGCCTTCATATCCAGCGTCGGCCAAATTTGCGGCACATAAAGCCCGCCGTCCGGCGCAAGGCCTGCCAGCAGAACCTGCTCGAAATTCTGAGGCGAGCCACCGCCGCGCGTGGAGATGTATTTGATCATGGGGTTTTCTTATGGACTTTTGCCGGGGGTGTCAATTTAGCCCTGATAACGTGCCCTCTTGACATAAATACATGGAGCATTATAGAAAGTTCCCGACAAAGAAGGAGTAACTGATGAGTTATATTTACAGACCTGCAGACGTAAGCGATGCCCAGGGCGTTTATGACGTGGCGCAATCCGTTTCCCGCACAGCGATGCAGCAAGATGGAGCGGATGATCAAAAATTATCCGCTGAAGGTTTTCTGCTTTACCCGCTTGCAGCAGATGATCCCACCAAACCGAACTATGAAGAGCGCATCGCGGCCTCGAGACATTTCTGGGTTGCGCAAGATCAAAACCGGCGCATCGTCGCTTTCATGATGGCCTACACCTTCCAGCAATATAAGCAAATGACGCAGTTAACTCCGAATGATAAAGGTGTGATTGAATTTTTTACCGGCAAACAAGACGAATCGCCGATGCCGGGACAGGCAATCCATAACGACAAGATTATCTATGTCGCGCAAGTCGCAACGCACATGGATTTCAAACGCAAACATATCATGGAGTCGTTGATGCACACTGCATTTGAAAATGCCAGCGGCTCTCCGGCAGCAATCGCAGAAATCGCGCAAGCGCCGATGCTGAATGTTGCTTCGTCTAGTTTATTCGTCAATGCCGGACAATTCCGATTAGTATCGACGCGCACGAAAAAGGACCCCGACACCAAAGCCGACCGCGTGTCAGGCACATTCATGCGCGTTTTTCCGTGGCCGGAAATCAGCCGCTAACGATTTTCAGAAATTCCCTGTGCATCGGCGAGGGGAAATCGAGCGTCAGTTCGGGGTGGAAGGTCGTCGCCATATAACGTCCCTTTTCAACCCAGACCGGCTTGCCTTCATACGTGGCTTTTACGGTCACATCGTTTGCAACTTTTGAAATCACCGGCGCGCGGATGAGCGAGACGTCATAGCCGTTGATGTCGACGTGATGGCTTTCTAACTGCCGGCCATAGGCGTTACGTTCGATGCTCATCGGGATCAGGCCAAAAGATTTCTGCGCGGGGTTGGTGACATTCTCGGCGATTAAAATAGATCCGGCGCAAATTCCCCAGACAGGTTTTTCAACGAATTGTTTTTTAAGCACGTCCCACAGATCGAAAGTCTCGATCAGCTTCAGCATCGTCGTGCTTTCGCCGCCGGGGAGAATGAACGCGTCAACCGTTTCAAATTGTTCGGGGGTTTTGACGGCGCGAAATTCACCGCCTGCCGCCTCGATATGTTTTTTGTGGGGTTCGACTGCGCCCTGAAGAGCTAAGACACCTATTATAGGTTTAGAGGCCATTTACCAGCCCCTGTTGGCCATCCGCATCGTGGTTTCGATGGTGCCGATTTCGATGCCTGGCATCGCGGTTCCCAAACCTTTGGAGGCTTCAAGAACGATTTTCGGGTTGTCGAAATGGGTCGTCGCCTTGACGATGGCTTTCGCGAAATTCGCCGGGTTTTCCGATTTGAAAATGCCGGAGCCGACGAAAACCGTTTCCGCGCCGAGCTGCATGCAGAGCGCCGCGTCCGCGGGCGTGGCGATACCGCCAGCCGCGAAATTCGGCACGGGAAGCTTGCCCAGTTCCTTGACCAGTTTCACCAGTTCATACGGCGCGGCGAGGTTTTTCGCAGCGGTCATAAGCTCGGCGTCATCCGTAACGGTGAGCTTCTTGATTTCCATGTTGATCTCGCGGAGGTGACGAACCGCCTCGACGATGTTTCCGGTTCCGGGCTCGCCCTTGGTGCGCATCAATGCTGCGCCCTCGCCGATACGGCGCAGTGCTTCACCTAAATTTTTCGCGCCGCAGACGAATGGGATTTTGAAATCATGCTTGTTGATGTGGAAGTCTTCATCAGCGGGCGTGAGTACTTCGGACTCGTCGATATAGTCAACGCCGATAGCTTCCAGAATTTGCGCCTCAGCAAAATGGCCGATACGGCATTTCGCCATGACGGGAATGGAAACGGATTGCATGATCTGCTCGACCAGCTCTGGCGGGCTCATACGCGCCACGCCGCCAGCCTTACGAATGTCGGACGGCACGCGCTCGAGCGCCATGACCGCGACCGCGCCTGAATCCTCGGCGATTTTCGCCTGATCGGCTGTGACGACGTCCATGATGACGCCGCCCTTCAGCATTTCGGCCAGGCCGGTTTTAATATTGATTACGTTACCCGTTTTGGATTTCTGGGTCATATCCTTGCAATCTCCGCGTCAATAGGCTGTGGAAGCGCCGTATTTATACATATCCACGGCGGAAATGCAAAGAATCTGTAGGGGTTTGGAAGGCCTTTCAGGGGCCTTTTAGAGCACGGTCCTGTCGGCTGGCTGGGCCTGCGCTGAATCGTCGATAAGCGCGTCCTGCCAATCATTTTGAACCAATTCATCGGCCATTTTCTGGAGCCGACCTTCGTCCGAAACGATCTCCCAGCAATGGGGTTTCTGGGTGTGCATGGTGTCCAGCACGTTCTTGATATTGAAGATGACCGGCTGCAGGCCGCCATGGTGATCGATGTGCGGGCCGAGAACCCGGTAGTTCATACCGATTTTTTTAAGGCTCCAGAGCTGGCGCGGCTCGACCATCCAGACGCAGTCGGTGATGCGCGCGTTCAGCGCCGATTCAAACGCGCCCGCGAGCAACGCCAGCGGCGCATATGGAATTTTCCGGCGGATGAATTTCACATGGCCGTTCTTTTTCGTCTCGACCATGTCCTGGTCGTAGTACGCGGGCAGCAGGAAACCGTCGAGTTCGCGTTTGCGGAAACTTTTCGCCATGCAGAAACGCGAGATTTCGCACAAAGTCAGAGCACGTGAATCCTGCTTCAACAACGGATGATCGCAGACCTCCTGCACCGAGAAACTCTGGCTGGGCTGCTCGTCGTTCGGCAGCACCACACGTGCCGTACCGACCACTTTCGCCGTGGCGCGGTGCAGTAAAATGTAATGCTCCGCCCGGTCATCATATGAATCGCTCTCGAGCTTGTCTGGATGCGAGTCCGGGTTGATAAAAAGATTTTCCTCGCAGTACACATCGTAACGCAGGCGGAAAACATGCTCCTTCCAGGCGTCGGTGTCGGCCCTGAAAAGGCTGAAAGCCTTCTTGTAGGCGGTCGTGAATGATTGCTGCTTCATGGCGCCGAGCGCTGCCTTCAGCATGTCTTTTTGCTCTTCCATCATGATCGTGGCCCCTCCTTTCAGGGCGCATTCGTCAAATTTTCATCCGGCACTTCGCCGACCAATTAATCGCTGCCCGCGAGAGTTGGCAGAACATGTGGCCCGGCAGGCTCATTCCCATGCGCGGCGCCACATCTATCAGCGTAAAGGACGCGGTTTAACATTTTAAGAATTATGGAAACAATTTAGGCATGATTTACCAGTAATTTTAGATAAATTTTGAACTTAACCGGATGATCGCCGTTGGACCTTGCGTATACCCTTTATAGAAAACACGCAGGAGATTTACTCATGGCCGAGTTGATTCCGGCTCTGACCCCCGTCACCGCTTCCTGGATACGCTCGCGCAAGCGCCGTGCCGGGCATGCTGACGACTTCGAATTCGCGCACTGGCTGGCCGACGATGCCGAGGCCAACGACAAGCGCGGCGGCGGCGTGGCTTACCCTGTGCCCGTCATGAGCACGGAAGGCATCCTGATCCTGGCCGAGGCGCACACCCAGGAACTCGCACGCGGGCCGGAAATTTACCCGGACGCCAAACCCTATGAACAGGTTGCTGAAAAATTCCCCGAAGAAAACAGGCAATATGTTTTCGATTTCCTGCTCGAGGAGCATGAAGCCGGCGAAGTCCTGAACAAGGAAATTTAATCCCTACTTCACTCTCTTGAACATCTGCGGATAGTCGGCGACGAGGCCTTCCTCGTCGAAGGCTATGTCCTGCGTGAAGTCGGAGGTGAGCGAGTCGAAGCGATAGAGTTTTCCCGGCTCGATGCAGGTATAGCGCTGGTGGTCCGGGCTTACGGTCAAATCAGGAAATGAAATATGCGCGACGGTGAGGTCGGCGCTTTCGCCGCGCGGGAGTTGCAGGCGTTTCACGGGCAGCGAGTTGGTGAACGGCGTCAGGATGAAATCGATATCGACCGCCGCCTCCAGCCCCTCGATGCGCTGGTTCTTGTAATCGGTCCATTTGCCGTTGCCGTCGGAGGAAATGAAGATCTGCTTGCCTTCGTCCTTCGCGTCGCGGCTCTGGATTTCCACTTCGCGGAAGACCCATTCATTGTTCAGCGTGATCCTGTACTGGACCCGGAATTCGGGATTGGTGCTGCGGATAACGCCTTCGGCGCGGATGCGATCGCCCTCGAACTGGACGTAGCATTCCTCCGTCGTCTTATCGAACCAATCCAGCCATTTTGCTTTTAAAGACATGGGATTTCAGCACATATATGATATTTGACGTAATTAAAAATAATGGTTACATTCTGTTTTATCACCAAACAGGGGAAAGTAAATGCGCGATATTTATCAAGAAACACAAACAATGCTTGCTGTTGCCCGGCAGGGTTGGGAGCCGCTCAATGATGAGTGGAGCAGGATCACGATCAGCGCGTCGCACGAGCCCGGACCGAAGCGTTTTGGAAAAGCTTATGAAGAAGCGGCAAGGGCTCTGGTCACATTTAACGGCGGCAACCCCCAAACCGATATCAGAATTGATAACAGCCCTTCAAATATCGTGAATGGTAGCGCGGCGATGACCATCGAAATGAAAACATCCGTGCTTAAGCAGGTGAAAAAACTTCAAGCCCACCCTTACATGATTGTGGGATAGTAGGGCGGAGAGTGTGGGGATTAATTCTCGCGGAGAGCTTCTATTTTACCTCAGCCAGCTTCTTATTTTCCCATTTATACTTCCCGGTCTTCTGAACCGTGGGGCAGCAAATGGGATCATTCTCAGCGTGCACAACTTGTTCGATTAAGATAACGCCGTCTTTAATCTGAGGTGCTTTAGCCTCGCCTATCAGCGAGAATGTGCTGTCATTCTCAGTTGTGTATTCACCAGATGCAACAGGCGTAAAGACCGTCAAGGTATTACGCCAGTAAGTAGGCCCCATAGTCAGCCAAACTAATGCGACTTCATCCTTGCCGTCGCCATTGAGATCACCAACCGCGCCGAGTTCTTCGTGTATTTCGTGAGCCGCCCCCTATAAAGGAGTCCATGTTGGATAGGTATTTTGCTATCCATAACGGGAACTTTATGGGAGGTATTTTGAATGGCGAGGAAGCATCATAC
>Ga0073903_10000416_pt1 | contig 22012 bp, 18 predicted proteins | sample KloWWTKNB14_bulk_FD_66665 | JGI IMG/M metagenome (GOLD analysis project Ga0073903, IMG submission 66665) | Active sludge microbial communities from Klosterneuburg, Austria, studying microevolution and ecology of nitrifiers - Klosterneuburg... | ecosystem: Engineered > WWTP > Aerobic digester >... | reverse complement strand
GAGCCCCGAGGACGCTCCTGTCACCAGCACGCAGCGCGCGGCATCCCCGGCGCTCATCGGCGGGCTAGCCCAGCAGCTCGCGCACCGCGGCCGCCACTTCCCGCGCGTCGTCGTCCGACACGCACGCGCCGATGGGCAGCGTGAGGATGCCGCGCGCGATGCGCTCGGTGTGCGGCAGCCGGGGCGGCTCGCGCCCTTCGTTGTAGAGCGGCATCGGGTGCAGCGGCTCGTAGTGGATGGTGGCCCCGAGGTTGCGCGCGCGCAGCGCGAGGAGCAGGTCGTCCCGCCCGGTGCGCGCGCCCTCGCCCAGCACGACCACGAACATGTGCCGCGTGTGGCGCGGGTGCGTGCAGTCGCCCTGGAAGGCGAGCGGGAGCCCGTCCAGCGCCTCGCGGTAGATCGCGGCCACGGCGGCCCGGCGCGCGGCGAACTCGCCCTGGCGCGCGAGCTGCACCCGGCCGATGGCGGCCTGCAGGTCGGTGTAGTTGGCCTTGTAGCCCAGCCGCGTGAGGTTCGCGTTCAGCACCGACTTCGGGTGCGTGAAGCGCTTCCACGCGTCGTTGGGCAGCGCGTGCAGGCGAAGCGAGCGGATCTCGTCGGCGGCGCGGTCGTCGGCGAGGGCCACGGCGCCGCCCTCGCCGGTGGAGAGCACCTTGTTCGCGTAGAAGCTGAAGCAGCAGGCGTTGCCCGAGGTGCCCACGAGGCGCCCGTCGGGGTAGCGCCCCCCGAACGCGTGGGCCGCGTCCTCCACGATCGCCACGCCGGCGGGCAGCGCCGCGCGCAGGGCGGCGACGTCGATCGGCAGCCCCGCGAAGTGCACCGCCACGACCGCCTTCGTGCGCGGCGTGAGCGCGGCGGCCACCGTGGCGGGCGAGACCGAGAGCGTCTCCGGGTCGACGTCGCAGAAGACGGGCCGCGCGCCGAGGTAGAGGGCGACGTTCGCGCTGCTGCACCAGGTGAGGCTGGGGCAGACGACCTCGTCGCCGGGGCCCACGCCCGCCACCCGCAGCGCGAGGTGCAGGCCCGCCGTGCACGAGCTCACCGTCACCGCGTGCGGCGAGCCGATGGCCTGCGCGAGCTCGCGCTCGAAGGCCATCGTCTCGGGCCCCATGCCCACCCAGCCGGAGCGCAGCACGCGCGCGACGGCCTCGATCTCGCGGTCGCCGAAATCGGGCTTTCCGAAGGGCAGGTAGTCTCGCAAGGGGGGGCGTTCGGGGGCGGTTCGCGCATGGTAGCCCGCGCGCCGGCGCTTGGCCATGCCGCGCCCGGGCGGGCGCATGAGGTAAGCTTCTCGCCTTCCGCGGGCCCGGACGACGGCCCGCGCGGCGCCGACAGGGAAGGACGGAAGAAATGCGAGACATGCTCCGCAAGCGCGTGCTGGTGACCGGCGGCGCGGGCTTCCTCGGCTCGCACCTCTGCGAGCGCCTGGTGGCCGACGGCCACGACGTCGTCTGCGTCGACAACTTCTACACCGGCACGCGCGAGAACGTCCTCGCCCTGCACGGCCACCCGCGTTTCGAGGCGATCCGCCACGACGTCACCTTCCCGCTCTACGTCGAGGTCGACGAGATCTACAACCTCGCCTGCCCCGCCTCGCCGATCCACTACCAGTTCGACCCGGTGCAGACGACCAAGACGAGCGTGCACGGGGCGATCAACATGCTGGGGCTCGCCAAGCGCGTGAAGGCGCGCATCCTGCAGGCCTCCACCAGCGAGGTCTACGGCGACCCGGAGATGCACCCGCAGCGCGAGGAGTACTGGGGCAACGTGAACCCGATCGGCCCGCGCTCCTGCTACGACGAGGGCAAGCGCTGCGCCGAGACGCTCTTCTTCGACTACTGGCGCCAGCACGGCCTGCGCATCAAGGTCGCGCGCATCTTCAACACCTACGGCCCGCGCATGCACCCCAACGACGGGCGCGTGGTGTCGAACTTCATCGTGCAGGCGCTGCGCAACGAGCCGATCACGCTCTACGGCGACGGGCGGCAGACGCGTTCCTTCTGCTTCGTGACCGATCTCATCGACGGGCTCGTGCGCCTGATGGGCACCGCCGACGCCGTCACCGGCCCCGTGAACCTCGGCAACCCGGTGGAGTTCACGATCGGCGAGCTCGCGCAGCGCGTGATCGAGCTCACCGGCTCGCGCTCCGCGATCGAGCACCGGCCGCTGCCCACCAACGACCCGCGGCAGCGCCGGCCCGACATCTCGCTCGCGCGCGAGGCGCTCGGCTGGCAGCCCACGGTGGCGCTCGACGAGGGGCTGCGCCACACCATCGCCTACTTCGAGCGGCTGCTCGCCGAGCGCGGCGCCCCGGCCTGACGCCGCGGCCGCATGGCCACGCCGCGCGTTCCCGACTCCCCCTACGCGGCCTTCCGCCTCGCGGTGGCGCTCGCGATCATGACGATCGGCGCGAGCGCCATGTACGTCGTGCCCGTGGTGCTGCCGGCGGTGCAGGCCGAGTTCGGGATCGCGCGGGCCGATGCCTCGCTCCCCTACGCCCTGCTGATGGCGGGCATGGGCGTGGGCGGCGTGCTGATGGGGCGGCTTTCCGACCGCTTCGGCGTGCGGGCGGCGCTCGTCACGGGCTCCCTCGGCATCGGCCTGGGCTATGCCGGCGCATCCCTCGCCGGCGACATCCACGCCTTCAACCTGCTGCACGGCCTCGTGCTGGGGCTCCTCGGCGTCTCGGCCACGTTCTCGCCGCTCCTCGCCGACACGGCCCTCTGGTGGGTGAGGCGTCGCGGCATCGCCGTGGCGATCTGCGCGAGCGGCAACTACCTCGGCGGCGCCATCTGGCCGCCGGTGCTGCAGCATCTCGTGGACACGGTGGGGTGGCGGCAGGGCTACCTGGGGATGGGGCTCGGCTGCGGCGCCGCCATGCTCGCCCTCTCGCTCCTGCTGGGCGGGCGCCCGCCCGCCCCGGTGGCGGCCGAAGCGGCGCCGGGCGCCGCCCCGGGCGGCGAGAGGCCGTTCGGGCTCTCGCCGGGCGCGGCGATGGCGCTGCTGATGGTGGCCGGCACGGCCTGCTGCGTGGCGATGTCGATGCCGCAGGTGCACATCGTCGCCTACTGCGCGGATCTCGGCTACGGCGCGGCGCGCGGGGCGGAGATGCTCTCGGTGATGCTGGGCTTCGGCATCGCGAGCCGGCTGGTCTCCGGATGGATCTGCGACCACATCGGCGGGCTGCGCACGCTGCTCCTCGGCTCCTTCCTGCAGATGGTGGCGCTCGCGCTCTTCCTGCCGTTCGACGGGCTCGCCCCCCTCTATGCGATCTCCGCGCTCTTCGGCCTCTTCCAGGGCGGGATCGTGCCTTCCTACGCGATCATCGTGCGCGAGCACTTCCCGGCCCGCGAGGCGGGCGCGCGCACCGGCGCCGTCATCATGTGCACGCTGCTGGGGATGGCGCTCGGGGGCTGGATGTCGGGCATGGCCTTCGACCTCACGGGCGGCTACCGGGCGGCCTTCCTGAACGGCATCGCCTGGAACGCGGTGAACCTGGCGATCGCGGGGATGCTGCTGTGGCGCGTAGCGGGGCGGGCGGCGTGGCGGCCGCGCGCCGCGGCCCGCTAGGTCGCGAGCGAGAGCCCGTCGCCGGGCGCCGCCGGCGGGGCCGCGCCGGGCGCGCGCTCCTCGCAGACTTCGAAGCCGGTGAGGTGCCAGCCGCGGCCGTGGTAGCGCACGCGGTTCATGCGCAGGACGAACACGCGGTCGTCGAAGCGCGCCTCGAGGCTCTCGTGCTGGAGGAAATCGCTCTCCGCCACGAGCAGGGAATCGACCTGGCCGGAGGCGTCCTCGCTGGGGACGTAGACGGCGTTCACGGCCGCGCCGTGCGCCGGGCGCCAGAGCCGGATCTTCTTCGGCGCGCGGGAGAGGATCCTGAGCCCCAGCCGTGCCTTGCCGCCGGGGTTGATCGTGCGCCGCATCACCTCGCAGAGCAGCGGCGGCGACACGTCGTCCTGGTGCAGCGTGACCACGGTGCCCACGCCCACGGGCCTCGCCGGGTCGTCGTCGTACTCGACGCCGACGCCGTCGGCGCTCTCGTCGAGCACGCGCATGTAGCGGCGCGGGATGTCGAAGAGCGTGTCCAGCCCGGGCAGCTGCTGGCCCGCGGGCTTCGCGGGGCCCTCGGGCCTGCGCGGCGCGAGCGGGCTCGTGCGCGGCGAGAACGCCTTCGGCATGATCTCCGCGAGCCCGACGAGCGCCTCCAGCTTCTGCTCGCGGCCGGCGCGCGACTCGCGCGCGCGCCGGTAGCGGGCGGAGTCGAGGAAGCGCCGCAGGAAGTCGAGGGCGGCCGCGTGCTCCTCGATGCGGAACTCGGCGGCGAGCCCGTAGCCCGGGAAGATCTCGCCCGCGCGGAAGCCGTCCACCACCGCCTTGATGTGGCGCTCCAGCGCGTCGATGCGCAGGTAGCGCCGGCGCCCCGCCGTGCCCGCGGGGGCCGGGCGGCCGCGCGGCCGGGCCGCCTCGATCGCGAGCACCGCGCCGGCGTCGTCGCCCGCGAACGCGTAGTCGCCGCTCCACTCCCACAGCCAGCCGTCGACGATCTCGACCTGCCGCGGGTCGAGGTTGCCGCGGCAGACGGCGTCCAGCAGGAGCGCGCGGACGAAGAGCGCGTCCAGCGTGGGCGTGGCCGCGTAGTTCTCGCGCGGCACCGCGAAGCGGTCCCCGCCGATGGACGAGCGCTCCACGAGGTCGTTCACGCGCCGGATCTCGGCGGCGCAGGCCGGGTCGTAGCCCGCGCCGGCGATCTCCGTCCACTTGATGGTGTTGCCGAGGGCGACGAGCGCGAGGGCGGCGAGCTCGCCGCCCGCCTCGGTGAGCAGCGTGTCGTTGGAGACGTCGCGGTGCAGCGCGTCCGTCGCGGCGCGCGCGAGCGCGTGGAACGAGTCCTTCGCCCACTGCACGAACGCGCGCTCGCCGTCGCTCCAGAGGAGCGTGGTGCCGAGGATCTCGCGGTAGGACGGGTGCATCGCCGCCTCGAAGCGGTGCATCTGCTCGCGCAGCCGGTGGGCGAACACGAACGGGTCGGTCGCCTTCGCGTCCTCGCGCACGGCGGCGAGCGCCTGGTTCCAGTCGCGCCGCACGGCGGGGTCGGTGGCGCGCAGCAGCGCGTCGTCGCCCGCCGCCGGGTCGCGCTCTGGCCACGCCGGCCGCGTCGGCTCGCTCACGATTCGCCCGCCTTCGCGGAGATGGGCGCGGAGACGTCGCGGCCGCCGCGCATCTTGGCGTGGAACTCGGCCGCGAGCACGTCGCCCGTGAGGTCGAACGGCGCCTGGATCCAGTTCTGCACCTGCGGCCAGGCGCCGTAGTGCTCGTCGCCCGTGGCCTCGTGCGGGCGGGCCAGGCGGAAGGCGGGGTCCTCGGGGTCGAGGCGGAATCCGAGGCGCAGGACCTCGGGCCACCGGCCCGAGTTCGGGAAGTGCTCGTGGAAGCGCTTGGCGAGCGGCGTGAACGCGCGCGCCTTGCGCTTGAGGTAGAGGATCTCGAGGTGGGCGAGCCAGGGGGTCTCGTCCTTGGCGTTCACGTCGGTGGCGCACTCGAGCAGCTCGCAGGCGCGGTCGATGTCGTCGTCCTCGAAGTAGAGCCGCGCGGCCTTGATGACCGCGGCGGAATCGCGCAGCTCCTCGTCGGTGTGCGGCGCGCCGGGGAAGCGCACGGCGAGGTAGCGGTCGCGGATGCGCTTGCGCACCTGCAGGTCGGGTTCGGCCTTCGGCCGGTGCGTCGTGTTGAGCCACGCATCCGGCGCCGGGCGCGGCGCCGCGCGCGCGGCGCGCGGGCGCTCCGCCGGCTTCGTCGCGGGCGCGGGCGTCGCGTCGCTCGCCATCGCGTCGCGGAACCGGTTGAGCAGATGCGTGAGCGTCATGGGCGTGGGCCTCGACTCCATCGTACGACCTTGGGGCAGGGGCGCAAGGCAATCTGGCACGGTTTATGATGCGGGTCAAACCGAGGCGGACATGGACGCGACCCCAAACCCGACACCCGGCCCGCTCGCCGACCTCAAGGTGGTGGAGATGGGCACCCTCATCGCCGGCCCGTTCTGCGCGCGGCTCCTCGCCGAGTTCGGCGCCGAGGTGGTGAAGATCGAGACGCCCGGCGAGGGCGACCCGCTGCGCAAGTGGCGCCAGCTGCACGAGGGCAACTCGCTCTGGTGGTACGCGCAGGCGCGCAACAAGAAGTCCGTCGCCGTGAACCTGAAGGCGCCCGAGGGCCAGCAGGTGGTGCGGGAGCTCGTCGCCGGCGCCGACATCGTGGTGGAGAACTTCCGCCCGGGCACGATGGAGAAGTGGGGCCTCGGCTACGACGCGCTCGCGGCGGCGAACCCGGGCCTGGTGATGGTGCGGCTGTCGGGCTACGGCCAGAGCGGGCCCTACCGCGACCGGCCCGGCTTCGGCGCCATCGGCGAGTCGATGGGCGGCATGCGCTACATCACGGGCTACCCGGACCGCGCGCCGGTGCGCGTGGGCATTTCCATCGGGGACTCGCTCGCGGCCATGTTCGGCGTGATCGGCGCGCTCACCGCCATCCACCACCGCGCCGCCTCCGGCCGCGGGCAGGTGGTGGACGTGGCGCTCTACGAGGCGGTGTTCGCGATGATGGAGTCGATGCTGCCGGAGTACGGCATGGGCGGCACGGTGCGCGAGCGCACCGGCTCCGCGCTGCCGGGGATCGTGCCGTCCAACACCTACCTGTGCGGCGACGGGAAGTACGTGGTGATCGGCGCCAACGCCGACTCCATCTTCAGGCGGATGATGAACGCCATCGGCCGCGCCGACCTCGCGGGCGACCCCGCGCTCGCCGACAACGCCGGGCGCGTGAAGCGCACGCAGGAGCTCGACCGCGCGATCGGCGAGTGGACGGCCACGGTCACGCTCGACGAGGCGCTCGCGGTGCTGGAGAAGGCGGAGGTGCCCTCGGGGCGCATCTACTCGATCGCCGACATCGCCGCGGACCTCCACTACCGCGCGCGCGGCATGGTCGAGCGACACAAGCTGGGCGAGCAGGACCTGCTCCTGCCCGGCATCGTGCCGAAGCTCTCGCGGACCCCCGGCGCCACGCGCTGGATCGGCCCGAAGCTGGGCGAGCACACCGACGAGGTGCTGCGTTCCCTGGGTTACGACGCCGCGCGCATCGCGGCGCTGCGCGCTTCCGGCGTCGTCTCCTAGGGACAGGAATTGGGGACGGTTCTTCAGAACCGTCCCCAATTCCTGTCCCCCGGCTCAGCCGGAGTTGCGCAGGCCCGCGGCCAGGCCGTTGATGGTGAGGTGGATGCCGCGGTGCACCTTGGGGGCGGAGTCGCCCGCGCGGTAGCGCTTGAGGAGCTCCACCTGCAGGTGGTTCAGGGGATCGAGGTAGGGAAAGCGGTTGCGGATGGAGCGCGCGAGCGCCGGGTTGCCGGCGAGGAAGCCCTCGTTGGCCGTGATGGCGAAGAAGGCGCGCGCGGTGAGGTCCATCTCGCGGCGGATGCGCCCGAAGACCTCGTCGGCGAGGCGCTGGTCCTCGACCAGTTCCTTGTAGCGCGCGGCCACCGAGAGGTCGGCCTTGGCGAGCAGCATCTCGAGGTTCGAGAGCATGGCGCGGAAGAACGGCCAGTCGCGCCACATCCCGGCGAGGAGCCGCCGCCCGTCCTCGCCGTGCCGCGCGAGGAACGCCTCCACGCCGCTGCCGAACCCGTACCAGCCCGGCAGCATCACGCGGCACTGCGCCCACGAGAAGACCCACGGGATGGCGCGCAGGTCCTCGATGCGCTGCGAGGGCTTGCGCGAGGCGGGCCGCGAGCCGATGTTCAACTCCGCGATCTCGCGGATGGGGGTGGAGGCGCGGAAGTAGTCCGCGAATCCCGGCGTCTCGTAGACGAGCCCGCGGTAGGCCGCCATCGCCGCGGCGCTGATCTCCTCCATGGCCGCATGGAAATCCGCGTGGGCCCCGGCCGGCGCCTCGTCCAGCGTCGCGCGCACGGTGGCCGCGACCAGCGCCTCGAGGTTGCGCCGGCCGATGTCGCGGTTGGCGTACTTGCTCGCGATCACCTCGCCCTGCTCCGTGAGGCGCAGCTCCCCCTGCACGCTGCCGGGCGGCTGCGCGAGGATGGCGTCGTACGAGGGCCCGCCGCCGCGCCCCACGGTGCCGCCGCGCCCGTGGAAGAAGCGCAGCCGCACGCCGGCGGCGCGGAACACGCCGACCAGCTCCGTCTCCGCCTTGTAGAGCTCCCAGTTGGAGGTGACGTAGCCGCCGTCCTTGTTGCTGTCGGAATAGCCCAGCATCACCTCCTGCGCGTCGCCCAGCGAGGCGACCATCGACCGGGCTTCCGGCAGCGCGAACCACTCCCGCATCGTCGCCGGCGCGCGCCGCAGGTCGCCGATGGTCTCGAAGAGCGGCACCACCTGCACCCTCGCGGCAGGTCGCTCCCCCGGCGCGACGAGGCCCGCCTCCTTGAGCAGCACGGCGACCTCCAGCAGGTCCGAGACGCTCTCGGTCTTGGAGATGACGTACTGGCGGATGGCCTCGGGCCCGAGGCGCGCGCGCGCCCGCGCCGCCTCCTCGAGGATGGCGAGCTCGCCTGTCGCCAGGCCCGACAGGGCGCCGAACGGCGAGCGCAGCGGGCGCGGCGTGGCCAGTTCCGCGCGCAGCAGCGCCTGCCGCGCGGGCTCCCCGAGCGCGAGGTAGTCCGGCGCGACGCGCGCCTCGCGCAGCAGCTCCGCGACCACCTGCTCGTGGACGTCCGCGTTCTGGCGCAGGTCCACGGTGGCGAGGTGGAAGCCGAAGATGCGCGCGGCGCGGCGCAGCCGCCGCAGGCGCCCCTCGGCCAGCAGCGGCGAGCCGCCGGCGCGCAAGCTGGTGTCGATCACGTCGAGGTCGTCGGCGAAGGCGGCCGCGTCCGGGTACGGCGGCGCCTCGCCCACGGCCGTCCGGTGCTCGCGCCGCAGCCCGAGGGCGGTGGCGGTCGCCGCGAGCCGCGCGAACACGCCCGTGAGCGCCCGCCGGTAGGGCTCGTCCTGCCGGAAGGGGGAGCGGTCGGGCGAGGCCTCGGCCAGCGCCGCCATCGCGGGCGTGAGCCGCACCCACAGCCCGGAGATGGGCAGCTCCGCGCCGAGGGCGTGCACCTGCGCGAAGTAGTGGTCGAAGGCGATCTCGGCCTGGCGCCGGAAGGCGTGCGCGAGCATCTCGGCGGTGACGAAGGGGTTGCCGTCGCGGTCGCCGCCGACCCAGCTGCCGATCGCGAGCACGGTGGGCAGCGCCGGCGCGGGCTCACCGCCCGGCAGGTGCGCGAGCCAGTCCTCGATCTCGGCGTGGATGCGGGGGACGGCGTCGATGAAGGTGTAGTCGAAGTAGGCGAGCGCGTTCTCGATCTCGTCCTTCACGCCCAGCTTCACCGCGCGCAGCATGCGCGTCTGCCAGAGCGTGGCCACGAGCCGGCGCAGGTCCTCCTCGATCGCCTGGCGCTCGTCGTCGAGGAGGTCGGCGCGGTCGAGCGCGACCAGCCGGTCGGCGATGGCGAGCTGCACGTCCAGCGTGCTCCTGCGCTGAACCTCGGTCGGGTGGGCGGTGAGGACCGGGGTCACGCGCACCCGCGCCAGCGTGGCCGCGCCCTGCGCCCGCGTCGCGCCCGCGACGAGGGCGTCGGCGAAGAGCCCGCGCAGGGTGGAGGCGAGCGGGCGCGAGCCCTGGCGGCGGTTCTCCCGGTGGCGGCGGATGTGGTGGCGGTCCTCGGCGATGTTGGCGAGCAGCGAGAAGTGGCTGAAGGCCCGCACCACGATCACCGCCTGGTCGTCGGCGAGGGCGTCGAGCGTCTGCGTGAGGGCGCGCCGGGAGGCCACGTCCTCCAGCCGGCGGCTCGCCACGGCGAGCCTGCGGATGGTCTCGATCAGCTCGTAGGTGGCCTCGCCCTCGTGCAGCTTGAGGGTGTCGCCGAGGATGCGGCCGAGCAGGCGGATGTCGTCCGCGAGAGCCGCGTCCTTGTGGTGTGTGCCCATGGCGCGAAGCTTCGCCGAATCAGGGGGTAAAATCCACCCTTCCGCGAATTCCCGCCCATGCGCCTCTACATCAACGACGTCGCCGTCCGGGACGGCTTCCAGATGGAGAAGACCTTCGTGCCCACGGCGACGAAGGCCTCCCTCGTCGACCAGCTCTCGCGCACGGGGCTCGCGAGGATCGAGGTGACCTCGTTCGTGAGCCCGAAGGCGGTGCCGGCGCTGGCCGACGCGAACGAGGTGCTCGCGGCCATCGAGCGCGTCCCCGGCGTGACCTACGTGGCCCTGGTGCCCAACCCGCGCGGGGTGGAGAACGCCGCCGCCGCGCCGCGCAGGCCCGACGAGCTGAACGGCGTGATGTCCGCCTCCGAGACGCACAACCGCGCCAACATCAACCGCACGCACGCGCAGTCGCTCGCCGAGATCCCGGCCATGGTGCGCGCCGCGCACGAGGCGGGCATGAAGCTCACGATGAGCCTGTCGACCACCTTCGGCTGCCCCTTCGAGGGCCGCGTGGACGAGGGCGCGGTCCTGCGCTTCGTGGAGGCCTTCCTCGAAGCCGGCGTGGACGGCATCTCGCTCGCCGACACCACCGGCATGGCCAACCCGCGGCAGGTGCGCAGCCTCACCGCGCGCGTGCTCGGGCGCTTCCCGGCGAAGGACGAGGCGTTCTACACCCTGCACTTCCACAACACGCGCGGCATGGGGCTCGCGAACGTGCTCGCGGGCATCGAGGCGGGCGTGCGCTCCTTCGACGGCTCCATCGGCGGGCTGGGCGGCTGCCCGTTCGCGCCGGGGGCCACGGGCAACATCTGCACCGAGGACATGGTGAACATGCTCGAGGACATGGGCTTCGACACCGGGGTCGACCTCGAGCGGCTCATCGCCTGCGCGCGCCGCATCCCCGCGATCGTGGGCCACGACACCCCGGGGCAGGTGGCGAAGGCCGGCCCGAGCCTCGCGTTGCACCCGATCCCCGCATCCCTCAAGGAGCCGACCCGATGAAACGACCTCTCGCCGCCGCCCTCTGCGTGCTTGCCCTTCCCGCCGCCGCAGGCGACCTGCCCTCCCTCGGCTCGCTGGGCCAGGACCAGTTCCGCCGGCTCTCCGAGGACCTCGGCGCGGCCTTCTCCTACAAGGGCGTCACGCCCGCGACACCCCTGGGCCTCGTGGGCTTCGACGTGGGCGTCGAGGTCTCGGCGACGGACATCCGCAACTCGGACCTCTTCCGGCTCGCCGGCGGCGGCGCGCCGGACTACATCGCGGTGCCGAAGCTGCACGTGTACAAGGGCCTGCCGTTCGGCATCGACCTCGGCGCCTTCGTGGGCGCCGCCTCCGAGGTGAGCGCGACGGTGTACGGGGCGGACGCGCGCTGGGCGCTCCTCGCCGACGGCGTGGCCACGCCCGCCGTGGCGCTTCGCGTCTCGGGCACGCGCACCGCCGACATCGGCGCGCTGCGCGTCGCGACCCTCGCGGCCGACGTGATGGTCTCCAAGAAGCTCACGATCGCCACCCCGTACGCCGGCGCGGGCGTCGTGCGCACGATCTCGGAGGTCAAGGGCGCGGGCCTCGCCGAGGAGGATTTCCGGAAGACCCGCGTCTTCGCCGGCCTCAACGTGAACTTCGCGGTGATCAACCTGGCGATCGAGGCCGAGAAGCTCGGCGACAACACGACGCTGTCGGCCAAGGCCGGCTGGCGGTTCTGAAGCAACCACAAAGGAGGAGGTGTTCGATGATTCGCATGCTGAGGACGCTCGCGGCGCTGGCCGTGGGCACGATGGTGGCGCTCGCCGCCGGGGCCCAGGCCCCCGAGAAGAAGAAGATCACCATCGCGGTGGGCGGCAAGAACCTGTTCTACTACCTGCCGCTGTCGGTCGCGGAGCGCAAGGGCTACTTCAAGGACGAGGGGCTCGACGTCGAGATCCCCGACTTCGCCGGCGGCGCCAAGGCGCTGCAGGCGCTGGTGGGGGGCTCGGCCGACATGGTCTCGGGCGCCTACGAGCACACCATCAACATGGCCGCCAAGAAGCAGCCCATCAAGGCGGTGGTTCTGCAGGCGAAGTTCAGCTCGATCGTGCTGCTGCTGCCGAAGGACAAGGCGGCGAAGTACAAGGGCCCGGCGGACCTCAAGGGCCTCAAGGTGGGCGTGACGGCCCCGGGGTCGTCCACGAACATGTTCGTGAACAACATCCTCGCCAAGGGCGGCCTCAAGCCCACCGACATCTCGGTGGTCGGCGTGGGCGCGGGCTCGGGGGCGGTCGCGGCGATGGAGAAGGGCGAGATCGACGCGCTCTCCAACCTCGACCCCGTCGTCACGCAGCTCGAGTCCACGGGCAAGTTCGTGCCGGTGGCCGACAGCCGCACCGAGAAGGGGATGCAGGAGATCTACGGCGGCGACTACCACGCGAGCGTGATCTACATCACCGACGAGTACATCAAGAAGTACCCCAACACCGTGCAGGCCGTGGTGAACGCGATGGTGCGCGCCAACCGCTGGGTCGCGAAGGCCACGCCGCAGGAGATCGTCGACCTCATGCCGGACGCCTACAAGGGCGGCAACCCCTCGCTCTACAAGCAGGGCCTGCTGAAGAACATGATCGGCTACTCCGAGGACGGCCAGATGTCGATGAAGGCCGCGCAGAACGTCTACAAGGTGCTCAAGCAGTTCGAGCCCTCCGTCATCAAGGCGGGCGACTCGATCAGGCTCGAGCAGACCTTCGACAACTCCTTCGCGAAGAAGGCCGCCGCGAAGTACAAGTGACCATCCTTGTCATTCCCGCGAAGGCGGGAATCCAGCCGGGGTCCCCGCCTTCGCGGGGATGACGGGCAACTGACATGACCGCCAGCGTCTCCCTCGAGAAGGTCACCTGCACCTTCGCCGCGCGCAGCGGCGACGGGCACTACACGGCCGTGAAGGACGTGGACCTCGCCATCGCCGACGGCGAGTTCGTCTCGGTGGTGGGGCCCACGGGCTGCGGCAAGTCGACGCTGCTCAACGTGGCCGCGGGGCTGCTACGGCCATCCTCCGGGCACGTGCGCATCCACGGCGAGCCGCTCGCCGGCATCAACCGGCGCGCGGGCTACATGTTCCAGGCCGAGGCGCTGATGCCCTGGCGAAGCGCCCTGGAGAACGTGACCGCCGGCCTCGAGTTCCGCGGCGAGGGCCGCGGGGCCGCCCGCGCGAAGGGCGAGGACTGGCTCGCGCGCGTGGGGCTGGCCGGCTTCGGCGACCGCTACCCGCACCAGCTCTCCGGCGGCATGAGGAAGCGCGTCTCGCTCGCGCAGATGCTCATCCTCGACCCGCAGATCCTGCTCATGGACGAGCCCTTCTCGGCGCTGGACGTGCAGACGCGGAGCCTCATGGAGAACGAGCTGCTCGAGCTCTGGAGCGCCGACCGCAAGAGCGTGATCTTCATCACCCACGACCTCGAGGAGGCCATCAGCCTCTCCGACCGCGTCGTGGTGCTCTCGGCGGGCCCGGCCACGCGCCCCATCGGCGAGTACGTGATCGACCTGCCGCGGCCGCGCGACGTCTCCGAGATCCGCCTCTCGCCGCGCTTCATCGAGCTGCACGACCGCATCTGGCACGCCATGAAGGACGAGGTCCTCAAGGGCTACCAGCAGACCCGCAACAGGACGACATCATGAGCGACGCGATGCTCCCCTCTCCCGCAGGAGAGGGGTCGGGGGTGAGGTGATGAGGAAGCGCCTCTGGTTCTGGCAAGTCGTCCTGCTCGTGGCCCTCTTCGGCTTCTGGCACGTCGCCACGCACCCGGAGCTCGTCCCGCCCTTCGTCTGGGACAACCCCAACCGCGCCGCCTTCTTCTTCGGCGAGCCGGTGAAGATCGCGAAGGTCGTCTTCGACTGGTTCGCGAGCGGCGAGATCTACCCGCACCTGTGGGTGACGCTGCAGGAGACGGCGCTCGCCTTCGTGATCGGCTCCGTGCTCGGGCTCGTGATCGGCCTGTGGCTGGGCCTCACGCCGTTCGCCTCGGCGCTCCTCGACCCCTACATCAAGGCCATGAACGCGATGCCGCGCGTGGTGCTGGCGCCCATCTTCATGGTCTGGTTCGGGCTGGGCATCTGGTCCAAGGTGGCCCTCGGCGTGACGCTCGTGTTCTTCATCGTCTTCTTCAACGTCTACCAGGGCGTGAAGGAAGTGAGCCCGGTGGTCCTCAACAACGCGACGATGCTGGGCGCGACGAGGCGCCAGCTCCTGCGCTTCGTGTACCTCCCCTCGGCGACCTCGTGGGTGTTCTCCAGCCTGCACACCTCGGTGGGCATGGCCTTCGTGGGCGCCGTGGTGGGCGAGTACCTCGGCAGCGCCAAGGGCGTGGGCTACCTCATCCACATGGCCGAGGGCTCCTTCGACATCAACACGGTGTTCGCCGGGATCCTCGTCCTCACGATCTTCGCGCTGGTGCTCGACTTCGCGGTGTCCGTCGCGGAGAGGCGCCTGCTGGTGTGGCGCCCGACGCAGGGCGAGACCGAGCCCCAGCTCTAGCGCCGCCGGCGAGCGCGAGCGCGAAGCGCACGAAGTTCGCCACCGCCGGGCCCGCCTCGCCGATCCGCGTCGCGAGGTTCAGGGGCGCGGCGAGCGCCGGCGCGCCCTGCGCCTCGGCGTAGAAGACGTCCTCGCGGTGGATGTCCGCCATCGAGGCCGGCACCACGGAGACCCCCACGCCCGCCGCCACCAGCGTGATGTTGGTGAGCATCTGCTCGACCTCGGCCACCACGCGCGGCGCGAAGCCGGCGCGGTGGCAGGCCTCGATCAGGTCGCCGTACATGCCCGGGGCGCCGGGGCGGCGCACGAGGATGAAGCCCTCGCCCGCGAGGTCGCGCAGGCGCACGCGCGCCGCGCCTCGCCGGCGGGCTTCCCCTGCCAGGCGGTGCGTCGCGGGGAGCGCGACCAGCAGGCGGTCGTCGGCGAGCGTGTGGTAGGCGAGCGCGCTCTGCTCCGACACCGGCCTGCGGATGAACGCGGCGTCCAGGCGCCCGGCCGCCACCGCCTCGGTGAGGGCGGCGGCGTTGCCCTCGTGGATCTCGAGTTCCACGCCGGGGTGGGCCTCGCGGAAGCGGCGGATGAGCAGCGGGGCGAAGCGGTGCGTCACGGCCGAGCTGGTGAAGCCGAGGGAGAGCGTGCCCGCCGTGCCTTGCGCGGCCTGCGCGCCGCGCGCCACGCCGCGTTCCACCGCCGCGAGCACGGCGCGCGCCTCCTCGGCGAACACGGCGCCGCCCTCCGTCAGCTCCACGCCGCGCGGCAGCCGGCGGAAGAGCGCGTAGCCCAGCTCGCGCTCGAGGTCGCGCACCTGCTGCGACAGCGGCGGCTGCTGCATGCCGAGGGCCGCGGCCGCGCGCGTGAAATTGCGGTGTTCCGCGACGGCGAGGAAGTAGCGCAGGTGCCTGAGTTCCATGGACCCCTCCGATGCTCATATTCAGTGGATATGGATCGAATAGTTCCAAGATATTTTACAGCGTAACGGCCCGGGCCTAGAGTGGGAGCCCCTTCGCCACCGGAAAGCCCTGCCGCCATGCGCCTCGCCGCCGCCGCCTCGCGCGGCCTCCTCGCCGCCCTCCTCGTCGCCACCGCCGCCCTCGCCCAGCCCGCGCCGAAGGTGAAGCGCATCGACCCCCCGAAGACCGTCCTCTTCGTGGGCAACAGCTTCAACTACTACAACAACAGCCTGCACGGCCACCTGCGCAGCCTCGTGAACGAGGCCGACAAGGCGCAGGCGAAGTCCTACACCTTCAAGTCGATGACGATCTCCGGCGGCTACCTGCTCGAGCACGAGGGGGGCCTGCCGCACGTGGTGAAGTCGCGCAAGTGGGACGTGGTGATCCTGCAGGGGCAGAGCACGGAGCCGATGGAGGCGAACAAGGAGCGGTCGGACCGCTTCAAGGCCTACGCGCGCCAGTACGACAAGGTGATCCGCGAGTCCGGGGCGAAGACGGCGTTCTTCATGACGTGGGCCTACCAGGACAAGCCGGAGATGACGGCGCCGCTCGCGGAGGGCTACACGAACATCGCCAACGAGCTGGAGGCCTTCGTGGTGCCCGTGGGCCTCGCCTTCGAGCGCGCCATCAAGGCGCGCCCGGAGCTCGTCCTGCACTTCCGGGACAGGCAGCACCCGAGCCTCGCCGGGACCTACCTCGCGGCCTGCACCTTCTACGCGGCGCTCTTCGGGAAGTCGCCGGAGGGGATCGCCTACGCGGCGGACCTCGACAAGGACACCGCCGCCTTCCTGCAGGGCGTCGCCTGGGAGACCGTGAAGGCCTTCTACTGACGGGGACGCTCCCCGGGGAGCGCCCTCAGGCCTTGCGCGGCTTGCGCCCGGCGCGGGAAAAGGCGGCGTCGAAGACGGCGTTGGGCAGGATCGCGAGGAGCTTCGCGACGATCCCCATCTGCCAGGGGATGACCGCGTAGTCGCGTCCGGCGTCCAGCGCGCGCGCGAAGCGGCGCGCGAAGTCGTCCGCCGTGATGATGAAGGGCATGGGATACGGGTTCCTCGCCGTCATCGGCGTCGCGATGTAGCCGGGGCAGACGGTGGCCACGCGCACGCCCGTGCCGCGCAGCTCGGCGCGCAGGCTCTCGAGGTAGCGGATGGCGGCGGCCTTCGAGGCGCTGTAGGCCCCCGCGCCGGGCAGCCCCCGGTAGCCCGCCACGCTCGCCACGCCCGCGAGCGTGCCGCGCCCCGCCTCGCGCATCGCCGCCACGAAGGGCTGGAAGGTGTTCACCATCCCCACGACGTTCACCTCGAGGATCTGGCGGAAGACGTCCGCGTCGCCGGCGAACTCGGTGAGCGTGCCGTGGGAGACGCCGGCGTTGGCGATCACGAGGTCCGGCACGCCGTGCTTCGCCGTGAAGTCCGCGGCGGCGGCCTGCAGGGCCCCCAGGTCGCGCACGTCCGCGGCGTAGGTGTCGGCGCCCCCGGGGAGCGAGGCGGCCAGCGATTCGAGGAGGTCGGCGCGCCGGGCCACCAGGCCCAGTTTCGCGCCGCGGGCGGCGTAGTGGCGCGCGAGCGCCTCGCCGATGCCGCTGCTCGCGCCCGTGAGGAAGACCGCCGCGGTGCCAGACACGGTGCCTGACACCGCGGGCGAGGCTACTTCTTCGCGGGAGCCGGCTTGGCGGACACCGGCGTGGCGGCCGCCGGCGCCGCGGCCGTGGCGCCCATGTCGCGGCGGGCCAGGGCCACGAGGTGGTCGAGCACGGGGATCACGCGCTCCGGGCCGCCGGCGTGCCCGGTGGAGGTGACGTACTTGCCGTTGACGATGACCATCGGCACGCCGTCGACCTTGTAGGCGCCCATCATCTGCGTCGCGCGCGAGAGCTTCGACTGCACCGAGAAGCTCTTCTCCACCGCCATGTACTGCGCGGGGTCGATGCCCTGCTTGGCGACCCAGCCCTCGCGCACCTTGGCGTTGGCGAGGTTCACCTGCTGCTGGTGGATGGCGTCGAACGCGTTCTTGTGCGCCGGGTCGAGCTTGCCCATCGCCTCGAGCGAGTAGAAGAGCAGGCCCAGCTGCGTCCACGAGCTGCTGCCCACGCCGGGCACGCGCTTGAAGGTGACGTCCGGCGGGAGCTTCTTCACCCAGCTCTCGAGGAAGGGCTCGAGCTTGTAGCAGTGCCCGCAGGCGTAGGAGAAGAACTCGATCACCTCCACCTTGCCGCCGCCGTCGGTGGGCTGGGGCGGGTTGAGGAGCAGGTATTCCTGGCCCTGGCGGAACTGGGCGTGGGCCGGGCCCGCGGCGAGGCCGAGGGTGGCGAGGGCGAGGGCGAGGATGCGGCGAAAGGGCATGGCAGGGCTCCGTCAGCGGGTCTTGGCTTCGTCGGTGCGGATGATGGTCGCGCCGACCCCGTTCTGGGACAGCACGGCCTTGGTTCGGTTCGCGTCGTCGAGGCTCTGGTAGGGGCCCAGCCGCACGCGGTGAAGCGTCCCCTTGCCCGGCACCTCGGCCGACTTGATGGCGGCCTCCAGCCCGGTGAAGGCGATCTTGGCCTTGAGGTTCTCGGCGTCCTTCTCGTCGGCGAAGGCGCCGGCCTGCAGCCAGTAGGTCTCCCCGGAATGGGGCTTGGGCTGGGCGGGGGACGAGCCGGGGCCGGCCCTGGCCGCGTCCTTCGCGGGCTCCTTCGGCTTCGCGGCCTCCTTCGGCCTGGCATCCTTGTCCGTCACTTCCTTCTCGCCGGGAAGCATCGTGTAGAACTCGAAGCGCGGCCGGTCGGCGGCCTTCTTCTCCGGCGCCTTGTCCGCGGCCGCCTTCTTCTCGGGCGCGGCGCCCTTCTCCTCCGGCTTCGGCGGCTGGGTCGGGCCGATCTTCGCCAGCGGCTCGATGGGCTTCGCCTTCTCGACGAAGGGGTTGGACAGGCGGTTCAGCCACAGCGCCACGGCGAGCGCGATGACGATGCCCATGAGCAGGCCGATGATGATGCCGAGCAGCATCGGGTGGGCCGCGCGGCCCGAGTCCCGGGGCGGGGGGCTGTTCTTGAAGTCCTTCGGCATCTACATCCTCTCCGGGGCGCCCACGCCCAGCACGGCGAGGCCGTTGGCGAGGACCTGTCGCGTCGCGGCGACAAGGGCGAGCCGCGCGAGCTTCACCGCCTCGTCCTCGACGAGGAAGCGCTCGGCATTGTAGTAGGTGTGCAACCGGGCCGCCAGTTCGTCGTGCAGGTAGAAGCTCACCAGGTGCGGCGCGAATTCGCGCGCGGCGCGCCCGAGCACCTCGGGGAACTGCGCGAGCGCCTGCGCGAGCGCGACCTCGTGCGGCGTGCCCAGCGCGGAGAGGTCGGCGCTTGCGAGCGAGGCAGCGTCGCCGCCCCACTCGCGCAGCACCGAGCACAGGCGCGCGTGCGCGTACTGCACGTAGTAGACGGGGTTCTCGTCGCTCTGGCTCTTGGCGAGGTCGATGTCGAACACGAGGTGGGAATCGACCTTGCGCATGATGAAGAACCAGCGCACCGCGTCGCGGCCGGCCTCCTCCACGAGGTCCCGGACCGTCACGTAGGAGCCGGCGCGCTTGGAGATCTTCACCTCCTCGCCGCCGCGCATCACGGTGACCATCTGGTGCAGCACGTAGTCGGGGTAGCCCTCGGGGATGCCGGCGGCGAGCGCCTGCAGGCCCGCGCGCACGCGGGTGACGGTCGAGTGGTGGTCGGCGCCCTGCACGTTCACCGCGTTTGCGTAGCCGCGGCGGAACTTGGTGAGGTGGTAGGCCACGTCCGGCACGAAGTACGTGTAGGTGCCGTCGGACTTCCTCATCACGCGGTCCTTGTCGTCGCCGAAGTCCGTGGTCCTGAGCCACAGCGCGCCCTCGGACTCGTAGGTCCGGCCGGCGGCGACGAGCATGCGCACCGCCTCCTCGACCTTGCCGTCGGCGTAGAGCGAGCTCTCGAGGTAGTAGGAGTCGAACCGCACGCCGAAGGCGCGCAGGTCCGCGTCCTGCTCGCCGCGCAGGTAGGCCACGGCGAACCTGCGGATCGCCTCGAGGTCGCCGCCCTTCGCGTCACCCGGGTTCTCGGCCGCGTAGTCGCGCGCGATGTCGCGGATGTAATCGCCGCGGTACCAGTCCTCGTGCATGTCGGCGCCCGCGGCGAGGCCGGCGGCCTCGCGGAGGCGGAACTGCACCGAGAGCGCGAGGTTGGCGATCTGGTTGCCGGCGTCGTTGTAGTAGAACTCGCGCAGCACCTTCCAGCCCTGCCACTCGAGCAGGCTCGAGATGGCGTCGCCGAGCGCCGCCTGGCGGCCGTGGCCCACGTGCAGCGGCCCGGTCGGGTTGGCCGAGACGAACTCCACCATGATGGTGCGGCCCTCGCCGGCGCGCCCGCGCCCGAAGCCCGCGCCGGCCGCCTGGATGGCCGCCACGACGCCGAAGCGCGAGGCCTTCGACAGCGTGAAGTTGATGAAGCCCGGCCCGGCGATGTCGGTCTTCGCGATCTCCGGCGCGCCGCCCAAGGCCGCGACGATCGCCTGCGCGGCGTCGCGCGGCCTCATGCCGACCCGCTTGGCGAGCTGCAGCGCCACGTTGGTCGCGAAGTCGCCGTGGTCCGCGCTCTTCGGGCGGTCGAGGTCGACCGTCGCCTCGCCCGAGCCGGGAAAGGCCTTGCGGACGGCTTCGGCGACCAGTTCGGCGAGTCGGGTCTTGGGATTGGCTGCGGTCACGGCGGGATGGCCCTGGCGAAAACCCACTATTATACTTCGGCGCCCCTCCCCGACCCGCCCTCCCCCCTTGGCCCCGCCCCTTTTCCGCTGGATCGCCCGCTGGCGCGAGTCCGCCGACCCGCACGTGGGCCTCGACTCGATCCTGGCCGGCGCGCGCCCCGATGCCCCGGCGGCGGACCGCCTCGCGTGGCTTCGCGACCTCTCGGCGTGGCTGCGCGCGGGGCTCGCGGACAACGCGGAGGCGCGCACGGCCTCGCCCCAGTCCGTGCGCCTGCGGCACCTGCTGGCGGTCCTCGAGCGGCAGCCGGAGAAGCGCGCGGCGGTGGCGGCGACGCTGCGCGCGGCACTCGCCGGGCGCGACGCCTTCGACCTGCTGATCGAGACCGGGATGCCGCGAGAAGCCGGGTTCCTCGGCGAGCTCGTGCACCGCGTCTTCGCCAAGGTCCTGCCCGAGCCGCCGCCGGCGGACCTGGGCGGCCTCTTCCTGCAGGTCTTCCCTTCGCGCGGCGACGCCGAGCTCGTCTCGGGCATCGCGGCGGAGAACTGGCAGGGCGTGCTGGCGCTCTTCGACCACGGCGACGACGCGGCCGCCTTCCGCGCCGGGCTCGCGCGCGCCGCCGCGCTCGCCATCGAGGCCCTCGTGGTGCAGGTGTGCGCGGCGACGATGCCCTCCGTGATCCGCACGCGCATGCAGCCCGCGCAGGGCGCGCCGCTCGCCGCGTGGGGGCTGCCGGAGGCGGCGCGCGCCTTCGTGCTCGCCTGCGCCGCGGGCGACCCGGCGCGCCGCGAGCAGCGCGCGGAGGCGCTGCGCGCTGCGATCGGGCAATCCCTGCTCGAGGCGGAGCAGGCCTACACGCACCTGGACGACCAGGGCGTGAGCGTGCCCGTCGTCTACCAGCTCGAGCGCATGCGCGCGCAGCTGCAGCGCGCGGGCGAGCTCGTGGAGCTCCTTTCGCAGCCGCAGCGCCTGCCGCAGGTGCTGCCCCACTTCGTCGCGAGCCTCATCCACGACGTGCACGACCACCGCAGCGTCCGCGCGCTCCTCGCGCAGAGCTTCGAGCTCGCGGCGCGCAAGGTCGTGGAGCGCAGCGCCGAGACCGGCGAGCACTACATCGCGAGGAACCGCGCCGAGTACCGCGCCATGCTCGCGCACGCGAGCGGCGGCGGCGCCGTGATGGCGGCCACCACGTACCTCAAGTTCGCGATCTCCGCGCTGCACCTGCCGCAGTTCCACGAGGGCGTGCTCGCATCGCTCAACTACGCGGCGAGCTTCGTGGCCATCCAGCTCGCCGGGTTCACGGTGGCGACCAAGCAGCCGGCGATGACGGCGCCGGCGCTCGCCGCGCGGATGAAGGGCCTCGAGGAACCGGAGCGGATGCGGGAGTTCCTCGACGAGGTGGCGAACCTCGTCCGCTCCCAGTCGGCGGGCATCTTCGGCAACGTCTTCGTGGTCTTCCCGGTGGCGTGGCTGCTGGGCACGCTCCTCGCCGGCGCCCTCGGCGCGAACCCGGTCGACGCGCAGAAGGCCGCGAAGACCATCGACTCGATCTCGATCCTCGGGCCCTCGGCGCTCTTCGCAGCGATGACGGGCGTGCTGCTGTGGCTCTCGGCCATCCTCGCCGGCTGGGTCGACAACTGGTTCGCGTACCGCCGCCTCGGGCCGGCCATCGCGGGCCACCGTCGGCTCGTCTACGTGTTCGGCCCGTCGGCCATGCAGCGCGCGGGGGATTTCCTCACGCGCGAAATCGCCGGCCTCACGGCCAACGTGTCGCTGGGCTTCATGCTGGGCTCCGTGCCCGTGATCCTCGGCTTCTACGGCCTGCCCGTCGAGGTGCGCCATGTGACGCTCTCCTCCGGCCAGCTCGCCGCCGCCGTGGTGACGCTGGGCTGGGG
>Ga0073903_10000412_pt1 | contig 22049 bp, 16 predicted proteins | sample KloWWTKNB14_bulk_FD_66665 | JGI IMG/M metagenome (GOLD analysis project Ga0073903, IMG submission 66665) | Active sludge microbial communities from Klosterneuburg, Austria, studying microevolution and ecology of nitrifiers - Klosterneuburg... | ecosystem: Engineered > WWTP > Aerobic digester >... | reverse complement strand
AACCCAGCTCACGTACCTCTTTAAATGGCGAACAGCCATACCCTTGGGACCTGCTCCAGCCCCAGGATGAGATGAGCCGACATCGAGGTGCCAAACAGCGCCGTCGCTGGGGACGCTTGGGCGCTATCAGCCTGTTATCCCTAGAGTACCTTTTATCCGTTGAGCGATGGCCCTTCCATACGGAAACCACCGGATCACTTTGACCGACTTTCGTCTCTGCTCCGCTTGTCAGCGTCACAGTCAGGCGAGCTTATGCCAATGCACTCGAAGGACGATTTCCGACCGTCCTGAGCTCACCATCGCGCGCCTCCGTTACAATTTGGGAGGCGACCGCCCCAGTCAAACTACCCACCACGCAGGGTCCCTTCTCCAGATAATGGAGAGAGGTTAGACAACACAAAGTCCTAGGGTGGTATTTCACTGATGACTCCATAAAGGCTTGCGCCCCTACTTCAAAGTCTCCCACCTAAGCTACACAAGAAAATCGTATTGCCACTGCGAAGTTATAGTAAAGGTTCATAGGGTCTTTCCGTCTAACCGCGAGTACCCCGCATCTTCACGGGGAATTCAATTTCACTGAGTCTGCTCTGGAGACAGTGTGGAAGTCGTTACGCCATTCGTGCAGGTCGGAACTTACCCGACAAGGAATTTCGCTACCTTAGGACCGTTATAGTTACGGCCGCCGTTTACTGGGGCTTCAGTTCGGAGCTTGCACTCCTCCCTTTAACCTTCCAGCACCGGGCAGGCGTCAGACCCTATACGTCGTCTTGCGACTTCGCAGAGCCCTGTGTTTTTGATAAACAGTCGCCACCACCTAGTTTGTGCCACCCAACCATACTTGCGTACAGATGGGTCATCCTTCTTCCGAAGTTACGGATGCAATTTGCCGAGTTCCTTCAGAACAGTTCTCTCAAGCGTCTTGGTATACTCTACCATCCCACCTGTGTCGGTTTCGGGTACGGTCTCATGTGGATGCTATTTCCTGGATATCCTTCACGGCCAATACCAATCCAATAAGGATTGACCGCTTACGGCTACCGTCACATTCCACTGGCCCACGAATATTAACGTGGTTCCCATCGACTACGCCTTTCGGCCTCGCCTTAGGAGCCGGCTCACCCTGCGCTGATTAACATTGCGCAGGAACCCTTGGGATTTCGACGAGAGTGTTTCTCACACTCTTCTCGTTACTCATGTCCGCATTCTCTCTTCTGATACCTCCAGCAACTCTCGCGAGTCGCCTTCGCAGGCTTACAGAATGCTCCGCTACCACGCATACAGTTAAGTATGCATTCTAAGCTTCGGTGAATGACTTAAGCCCCGTTATATCTTCGGCGCCAAACGTCTTAATTAGACCAGTGAGCTGTTACGCTTTCTTTAAAAGATGGCTGCTTCTAAGCCAACTTCCTGGTTGTTATGGACATTCAACTTCCTTTTCCACTTAGTCATTACTTGGGGACCTTAGCTGTAGATCTGGGCTGTTTCCCTTTTCACCACGGACCTTATCACCCATGGTGTGTCTGCCAGTCATTACTCATCGGTATTCGGAGTTTGGTTAGATTTGGTAGTGCTCGCGCACCCCTAGTCCATCCAGTGCTCTACCCCCGATGGTATTCGACTGACGCTCTACCTAAATAGATTTCGCGGAGAACCAGCTATTACCCGGTTTGATTGGCCTTTCACCCCTAACCACAACTCATCCCAGACTTTTTCAACAGGCATGGGTTCGATCCTCCAGTAGGTGTTACCCTACTTTCAATCTGGTCGTGGCTAGATCACCGGGTTTCGGGTCTAATCCTACATACTATGTCGCCCTATTCAGACTCGCTTTCGCTGCGCCTCCACCTAACGGCTTAAGCTTGCATGTAAGACTAACTCGCGGACCCATTATACAAAAGGTACGCAGTCAGGGCTTACGCCCCTCCTACTGTTTGTAGGCATCTGGTTTCAGGACTGTTTCACTCCCCTACTTGGGGTGCTTTTCACCTTTCCCTCACGGTACTAGTTCACTATCGGTCGATCGAGAGTACTTAGCCTTGGAGGATGGTCCCCCCATGTTCAGACAGAATTTCACGTGTTCCGTCCTACTCAAGGATCTTTATGCTTTCTACTTATACGGGGCTATCACCCACTTTGGCGCTGGTTTCCAACAGCTTCTAATTCTTACATAAAGACCACTGGGCTGATCCGCGTTCGCTCGCCACTACTAACGGAGTCTCGGTTGATGTCCTTTCCTCAGGGTACTGAGATGTTTCAATTCCCCTGGTTCGCCTCGCCGTGACTATGTATTCATCACGGGATCACTCATAAGAGTGGAGTTTCCTCATTCGGAGATCCGCGGGTTAACGGGTGTTGACCCCTAACCGCGGCTTATCGCAGCCTGCCACGTCCTTCTTCGCCTCTGATCGCCTAGGCATCCACCAGATGCCCTTCAAAACGCTTGAATTCAAATCACGCGCAGGGATAAATCCGCTGCAAAGTTTCCTTCCTTTTGTAATTAAAGGAAACAACGTGGTTTAAAATGATTCTCAGTTTTGTCAGACATTGGTTTATGAAGCGTCTACGGCATATTCACACGACTTGCGCCGCATGAGCTGATAATGCCAAAGACAATCTTCATAAATAATATAATCAATTGCTAATAACTAAAAATAAATTGCTATTAACACTTTTGATGTCTTTACAATAATTACCTATTTACGATGTATAAGAACCGAGGAACTTTCATTCCTCATCCGAAACTTCCCGAAGAAAATTTCAGAAGAAGAATGGTGGACCCGATCAGGATCGAACTGACGACCTCCTGAATGCAAATCAGGCGCTCTCCCAGCTGAGCTACGGGCCCACACTCTCTTCAGAAAATTGGTGGGCCTGGCAAGACTTGAACTTGCGACCCCACGCTTATCAAGCGTGTGCTCTAACCAACTGAGCTACAAGCCCTGATCAGAATTCAGAAAATTTCTGAGTTCAGGATCCGGAAAGAAGAGATACGGCGGCAGCAGAGACAAGTTATTACGGCGTGATCGTGAGATCGACAACCGAAAGCACCAAATGCAAGCCTTAGAAAGGAGGTGATCCAGCCGCAGGTTCCCCTACGGCTACCTTGTTACGACTTCGTCCCAGTTACTGACCTTACCGTGGCCGGCTGCCTCCCTTGCGGGTTAGCAAACCGTCTTCAGGTAAAACCAACTTCCATGACGTGACGGGCGGTGTGTACAAGACCCGGGAACGTATTCACCGTTACATTCTGATTAACGATTACTAGCGATTCCAACTTCATGCCCTCGAGTTGCAGAGGACAATCTGAACTGAGACAGCTTTTTGCGATTAGCTCCTTCTTGCGAAGTGGCTGCGCATTGTCACTGCCATTGTAGCACGTTTGTAGCCCTACTCGTAAGGGCCATGATGACTTGACGTCGTCCCCGCCTTCCTCCGGCTTGTCACCGGCAGTCTCGTCAGAGTGCCCAGCTTAACCTGATGGCAACAGACGATAGGGGTTGCGCTCGTTGCGGGACTTAACCCAACATCTCACGACACGAGCTGACGACAGCCATGCAGCACCTGTATCCTAGCCAGCCGAACTGAAGGAAATCATCTCTGAAATCCATACTAGGTATGTCAAGAGTAGGTAAGGTTCTTCGCGTAGCTTCGAATTGAACAACATGCTCCACCGCTTGTGCGGGTCCCCGTCAATTCCTTTGAGTTTTAATCTTGCGACCGTACTCCCCAGGCGGTGTGCTAATCACTTTCGCTTTGTTACCGGGATCTAAGACCCCGACAACGAGCACACATCGTTTACGGCGTGGACTACCAGGGTATCTAATCCTGTTTGCTCCCCACGCTTTCGTGCCTCAGCGTCAAAAATTGCCCAGTTAGCTGCCTACGCCATTGGTATTCCTCCGAATATCTGCGAATTTCACCTCTACACTCGGAATTCTGCTAACCTCTTCAATCTTCTAGATTTGCAGTTTCAAAAGCAATTCCAGGGTTAAGCCCTGGGATTTCACTTCTGACTTGCAAATCCGCCTACGCACGCTTTAAGCCCAGTGATTCCGAACAACGCTTGCCCCATTCGTATTACCGCGGCTGCTGGCACGAATTTAGCCGGGGCTTCTTCTGATGTTACCGTCATTATCTTCGCATCTGAAAGAGCTTTACAACCCGAAGGCCTTCATCACTCACGCGGCATGGCTGGATCAGGCTTGCGCCCATTGTCCAATATTCCTCACTGCTGCCTCCCGTAGGAGTCTGGGCCGTGTCTCAGTCCCAGTGTGGCTGATCATCCTCTCAGACCAGCTACTGATCGTCGCCTTGGTGAGCCATTACCTCACCAACTAGCTAATCAGACGCGGGCTAATCCTTCACCGATAAATCTTTGGACCGAAGTCATTATACGGTATTAGCGTTCGTTTCCAAACGTTGTTCCGTAGTGAAGGGCATATTCCCACGCGTTACGCACCCGTGCGCTACTCTGTATTGCTACATCGTTCAACTTGCATGTGTTAGGCCTGCCGCCAGCGTTCGTTCTGAGCCAGGATCAAACTCTCACGTTTGAATCCATCAGAACTAATCATAGATCGAAATCTAGAATTGTTTCTGAAGTTAAAATAGAATCTTCAGAGACCTGCTTGCATATAGACCGTGACCGATCATCCGAAAACGAACGATCACTATCTTGCGTTTTATTATACGACCCGTGAGGGTCGTAATAATGCGTCGAGACGCGCGCTGCAAACAGATATCTTGTTTACCGCATTCAATGCGTTCACAAGCCACTGCTGCCTGCGCATCTCTTCTTTCCTATTCACGATGTATAAGAACCACTCAGTTTTTTCTTCCGGTCCGGAGACCGCAAAAAAGACCCGAGAAAAAAGAAGTCTTTTTCCGACTTCTTGTTACTCGTTTCTCATACCGAATTGGGCGATGGCCGCAATATAGACCCATAACCTTCGGGCCGTCAACCGCACCGCGCAAAATCCCTTGAAACGACTAGGAAATTCAGCACCCTCCGCCCGTCCCGGACTAAGGCCGGACACAAGCGTGAGCGGGGTTATACCCAGTTGATTCGACCCTGTCAAACAACTTTTAACGATTCCGCCCAAAAATTCTTCGTGCCAGTATTCCTACGGGAAAACCGGCCTTCCGGATCAGTTTTTTGAATGAATTTTTTAGACGGTGAACGCCGTGTTTTTCTGGGTAGGGGGCGGGGGCGTTTCAGGGTCCGGCGCAACCTTCGAATCCGCTGTCACCATCTCGCCGTTATGAATGGAAATCTTCGAGGGATCCATACCGATACCAAGGGCCATTTTCATTGTTTTCTCCGGATCGCCCTTGAGAGTGGAGACTTTAAAGGCATCCCCGGCACTACATATAATCTCGGGCTTGTATTTTATCGCAAAAGGCGATTCCGGCACATCAGGCGCACGCTGGATGCCGTCATCTGGCCGGGCGAAATGCTGTCCTGCCGCGTGAGATTTTACCTTCAATTGCTCCCACTGTTCTTTTTGTTCGGGCGTAAGTGATTTCTCAAAACGTTCGAGATTGCGGCTGTGCTGCTCAAGTTGTTCTTTCCAGTCCGGAACATCGAAAAGCTGTCTTCCCCAGCCATTTTCATTTTTTTGACCAAGCGACGATACCGGATCGGCAAACAGGCTTTTTTGATCAGGCGTAAGCCCTTTGTAAAATGTGCCCATTTCGCCCTGGTATTGCGGGCGTATTTCCTGCAACGCAGCGCGTCGCTCATCATTATTGTAAGATTCCAGTCCTTTGCGCACAGCGGGGGAAAGGATTTCTTCCGGATCCTGCTGCGGATCGGGCTCTAAAAGCTTTTTAAAAATCTCCGGATCTATTTTAAGCGGTTCATGGCGTACATATTTCGGCCCACCCGGCTCGTATCTGTAGATCATTGGCTCTTCGTTGGGATCAAGTCCCGGCTCTATCTTAAGCGGGTGCTCCCGTAGATATTTGGTAATCAGATCGTCTATATCGGGATTTGGATCGTCTAGTTCCCGTCTGGGCGGGTCCGTGTACTTAATAAGGGTTTTTAAGTCAGGTAAATCGTGAGGCGCATCCAGCGATGGGTCATTGCGCAGCTTGCGCCAGAAACCATCTTCGTCTTTCAAAAATTCATTCAGGGCCGTTTCAAATTTTTCGCCGCCATCGTACTTGCCGTTATTGAAATGCGCCCAGACTTCGCCGCGCCCCAATAGCGCCCTGTTGATCGAGAGCGTGACCAGAGCCAGCCTCGGGTCGCCGCCATCCAGACCGGCATTGTATTGCGCACCTTCCATGAAATTTTTCAGGGCCCTGAGATCATACGCGCTCGGCTTGTATCCCTGCTCAAGCATCGTGTCTATTTTTGACTTGAGATCCACGAGATCCTTCAGCCCCAGGTCACGGTTCATAACCATATCAACTATTCTGCTTGATCGGGCATCGTAGGGCTCAGAAGGCATTTGTCCTTCAGGAAACCAGAGAGCCTCTGACAGCCTGATACGGTTATTCGATTTGTGAAAAAATTCCGTATGATCAGGATTGGTACGAACATCGACTTGAACGAACACATACTTGCTGTTTCCGGCGCCGTCGTTCATCCGGTGATAAAATTCGTGATTACCGGTGTCGCCTTGAATTCTATAAAACTGATCGGGATTCTTTTTTTCCACTAACCTGTTTGCCTCCTTTATAAACTCAGTAAAAAATTACACCCGGTTCGCACTCACGCCGGGACCGGATTGATTGTTCTGCAGCGTCAAACCCGGGCCCTGCTCGAGCGGATTCGGCGATTGCAGCGCCTGCGGCCCGGCCAGTTCGGCCTGCATCTTGGTACCGAGCAAATCCTTCGCCATATCTTGTGCACCACCTGTCGGTCCATTCAGCGTAAGAAGCTGCCTCAACTGGAAATCCGCCAGCGTATCCTTGATATCCGGCGCGTTGTCTTTCGGCTTCTGCGCAAATAAATCCAGGGTTTTTTCAATCTGTTTGAATTTATCCTTCAGGGTCTCCGGCATTTGATTTTGCGTGTCGAGCTCGCGAAGTTTGGTAATCAGCGCCTGCATATTGTCTGCCGAAATCGGGCCGCCGCTCATCAGCATCGCCTGCAAACCGCCGGTGTTCGGCCCGGTCTGCAGCAGATTCAGCATCTGCCGCCTGTCTTCATTCGTAAATTCCGTTTTGGCACTCAGGCTCGTGCTATAGGCGCCCTGCGTCATGATCTGTCATCCTTGTAAGTCTGGTTTACGAAGGAAACAGTGTGACTTTCGACCGGCTCGTTGTTTTCCATGCGCACCATCATGATGCCGCTGAGGTCTTGGAGCTGATTAAAGACGGAATCGAACAGGACGCCTGCGAGATATTCCTCGCCTCCCTCGCCGATGATGCGCACGCCGCGCCCGTCTTCGGAAGATTCGATCCACGCGGGCGCAAACCCGAGCGGTTCATCATATAAAAGAATAGCTCTATTATCCTGGCCGAGAGCCAAAGCTATATTCATTGCCACTACCCTTAGAATATTACCGTTTATTTTCTTTTTTATTATGTTAATAAATTATACTCCGAGTCGGCTTTTTTGTCAAAAAACCGTGTCAGAACAAAAATTTACCTTTTGTTAAGAATTTCGCCCCGATTTTTGTTATAAATAGAGTTCTGGCTGTTTGCAGCCTGTCCCGGGAGTGTTCGCTATCGTTACGTCCATCATCATCCACCTTATCGGCGCCGTCTGCCTTCTGCTCTGGGGGGCGCGCATGGTCAAGACCGGCTTCAGCCGTGCCTACGGCACGAACCTGCGCCATACGATTTCACAAGGCACCAAGAGCCGCATCAGCGCCTTCGCGGCGGGCGCGGCCGTTACCGCTTTGCTGCAGAGCTCGACTGCATCAATTCTGATCACCCTCTCCTTCGTCAAAAAGGGATTCATGACTGTAACGGCGGCGCTGGCCGTCATTATCGGCGCCGATGTTGCGACGACACTGGTCGCACAAGTATTAACCTTCGATTTGCGTTGGCTCTCTCCCGTTATGCTCTCCTCGGGCGTACTGATTTTCTCGTTCTACGAACATGGCGGACGCACGCGCCACATCGCGCGCGTTATGATCGGCATGGGCCTGATGCTGCTTTCGCTCACCCTGATCCGCGAAATTTCGCAGCCGCTGAAAACCTCCGAAGTGCTGCCGCTGATTCTGAACCCGCTTGAAAAAGAACCGATTTTGGCCGTGTGTTTTGCTGCACTTTTCACATGGGCGATCCATTCCAGCCTGGCTACCGTGCTGCTGTTCGCGACCATGGTCGGCAACCACGTTATCTCGATGGAGCTTGGCTTTGCGCTGGTGCTGGGTGCCAATGTCGGATCGGCCCTGATAACGCTTGTGGCAACGGTTGGCGACGGCCCGCGCGTCAAGCGCATCACCGTCGGCAATCTATTTATGAAACTCGTCATGATGGCCGGTGTGATATTTTTCATTCCGCAGATCGCCGAGCTTCTTAATACTTATATCCCCGGCACGACCGACCGCCAGGTGGTCAATTTCCACACCGCCTTCAATATCGCCCTAGCGATTGTGTTCCTGCCCCTGGCGAAAATGTATGCGCTGCTCCTAGTCAAAATATTCCCCGACAGGCAGGGCGCACGCGATGACAACGGCGCAGCCTATCTCGACGCCACCGCGCTCGACACGCCGGTTATTGCGCTGGCAGGCGCCGCGCGGGAAACGTTGCGCATGGCCGAGATCGTCGAGCGCATGCTGGAAAAAACCATCACCGCGCTCGAGAAAAACGATGAAACGCTGATCGCCTCGATCCGTCATATGGACGACCGCGTCGACCGCCTCAACCAGGAGATCAAGTTCTACCTGACCCGCCTCACGCAGGAGAGCCTCGACCCCAAGGAAGCCGACCGCTACATCCAGATCCTGACCTTCTGCACAAATCTCGAGAATTGCGGCGACATTATAGACAAGAACCTGATGGATATGGCGCTCAAGAAAATGCGCAAGCAGGAGAAATTCTCGGAAAAAGGCTTCGCCGAGATCAGGGAATTCCATGGCAACGTGCTGCAAAATCTACGCCTCGCGCAGAATATATTCCTCTCCGAAGACCCCGCGCTGGCTGCGCGCCTCGTTGAAAACAAGCGCAGCGTCCGCATCGCCGAGGTGGAAAGCTCGCGCAGCCACTTTAACCGCCTGCGCGACCGGGTTTCAGAATCCATAGGCACCAGCGACATTCACCTCGACATCATCCGTGACTTGCGCCGCATCAACAGCTACGTGACGTCGGTCGCCTACACCATCATTGACCACCACGAGCAGCACAAAACCCGCCGCGCCACGCACCCGGAAGATCCCGAAACACCAATGCCGGATGCTGCGGCGGAATCATTGTAAACTGAATTATGCTTGTAAAAACTCTTCTTTATTCACTAATTTTTGCTGCGCTTTTTGCTCCCGCCGCATTCGCCAACAAAATTGCGATGACAACGCCACGGGAACAGCTCTCGGCGCTGGAAACCATGTATTCCACCCGCGCCGACCAGAAACTGCAGCAATTCGGCTATGACCTGTTTGCCGTACCGGGACCTGAAATCCGCAAACAGCTCGACAAAGCCGCCGCCTTCAGCCCCCGGATGCCGACAGGCGAAGCCAGCGACGAATTCTTGCTGCATCCGGGCGACGAGCTTGAAATCGCTTTCACCGGCCAGCGCACCGACCACGGCCTCTATAAAATCACGCCTGAGGGCCTGCTTGCCGTTCCCGGCCTGCCGCCCATCCCCGCCGAAGGCCGGGCCATCGGGCAGGTCCGGCTTTCAGTCAAAGCCGCCGCGCGCACGCTCCACAACACGGATGCCCATCTCTCGCTGTCCTCGGTGCGCCAGATCGGGGTGCTGGTAACGGGTCATGTGCAGCGACCTGGGCGCCAGAATCTGACCATCTTCCATACCGTAGTCGACGCCCTGATCGAGGCAGGCGGCATCGCAAAAGACGGCTCACTGCGCCAGATCAGGCTGGTGCGTAATGGCGCCAGCACCGCCATAGACCTCTATGCGCTTTTGCTGCACGGCTCCGGCCTCGACCTCCAGCTGCAGGATGGCGACCGCATCCTTGTGCCGCCCCTTGGCCCGACCATGGCTGTCGCCGGGAAAGCAAAACGCCCGGGCATTTATGAACTTCTCCCCGGCGAAGATAAACAGGCCCTTGCCGCAGCCCTCGGTCTGGACGAAGGCACCATCCTGTTTTCCGCGAAAGACGGGGATAGCTTGAGCGCGGCCCGCGATAACCTTGCGAACGCCGGGCTTATTACCGATGATAGGAAAAATAGGTAAGAAAGATAATGCGCGAAAATCCCGTTTTTTCAATCATCACCGTAACGCACAACAACCTGCCGGGCCTGCAGAAGACCGACCGTTCCCTGAAGCTCCAGTCCTTCCGGGATTTTGAATGGATCGTCATCGATGGCGGCTCGGCGGATGGCACGGGAGGCTTCCTGACCCACAGCAACGCAAGCGCAATCAACCGCGAAGGTTGCAGCAAATATGACGCCATGAATCTGGGCCTCGCCCGGGCATCGGGGGATTACGTCCTGTTCCTGGATGCAGGCAGCAAACTGGCCTTCGCCAATACGCTCGCCCGCCTGCACAATTTTATCCGCTCGGCCCGCAAAGCCCCGGACTTCATCTACGGGGATAGCCTTGAAGGCGAAACTTATAAATCGGCCCGTGCGCACACCCAATTGCGCCTCGGCATGTTCACGCCGCACCCGGCCATGGTTTACAGGCGCGGCGCCCTGAACGGCCTGTCTTTTAACGTGCAGTATAAAATCGCAGCGGACTACGACTTCACCGCCAGAATGCTGCAGCATGTCAAGCATGTCGATTACTATCCCCTGCCTGTATGCACGGTGGAAAGATCGCAGCAAAAATCGCGGGCAGCGCGCGGCGAACAGTTCCTGATCCGCGGCCGCCTGAAGATAGCCGGACCCCTGCAAAACACCGCCCTGTACCTCCTGCAGACCGCAGCATAAACAATCAAATGCGCGCACAAAGCGCAGCATTTTTTTGCAAAAATACAGCTATTATCTAGGAAATAAGCCTATTTCAGGATTTTAGCGCAGCAATCCGGGCCTCTGTCAGGCGCTCTTGGCAATATCAGGCTCGACCACGCTCCACGCCCGCTCGATCCAGGCCTTCATGGCCTCTCCCGGCACGAAAACCTTGCCCGCCGCCTCGGCCCCGCTATGGGCTGCAAACCAGTCCTCGCCGTTGAGACGGTAATGCCGGATCTGGTCGGCCAGCGCCTGCGCGTTACCCTGCGCGATCACCGCGCCCGCATGAAAATCATGGATGACTTTGGCCGTCTCCGAGCTCTCCGGGCCGACAAAGATCGAAGGCCGTCCCACCGCCAGCGCGGCGTAAAGCTTGCACGGTACCAGCATCCCCGCCGCGTCCTCGCGCATGGAAATCAAATGCACGTCACCGCTCTCCATCACCTGCTTTAATCGCGTTTGCGGCTGGAAGGGCATCAGGCGGATATTGTGCAGTCCCCTCCGCGCCCGCTCCTTCGCGATGTCATCGAAACGCGGCCCATCGCCGACAAAAACGAACTCGATTTCCGGGTTCTGCTGATCTAACAACTGCGCAGCGTCCAAAATAGTGTTCAGCGGGTGCGCCCGCCCGATATTCCCGGCATACAGCACGCGGAATTTGGGGTTGGGGTCCTTGACCTGGTCGGCATGGGCCTTGGCACCGTTGATCTGGAGATTGCCATTCACATAGCCCGTATTTTCAATGATTTCATTAGAGTCTTCCTGTTCCGACTCAGCAACAAGCTCATTATCCGGCCAGTTTGGTATAACCGTGATATGGCGCGGATCAACGCCTCCCATGGCTAATTGCTTGGCCATGCAGCGTCCAATGACAATGGTCTTATCGCAGGCGCGGATCGAGCGGCGCGACATGCGCTTCAGGGGCTTCATCAGGAATTCCGGCATCGGCACGCTGAGCGCCGGGAAAATATCCGGGTAGAGATCATGGCACCAGTGGATGTGGCGATTTTTCTTCACGCGCTGGACCATGCGCCCTGCCGTGACCAGCATGGGCGGGTCAGTGAGCGTCACGATGAGATCGGTTGCGGGCAGCCTTAAAGCCGCCAGCAGCATCTTTATCCATGCGAGGCTGTACGAGAAAATTCCGCCCGGGCGGGTTCGCCCTTTGACGCGTATGACCCGGACTCCGCCGTCGCGAACCGTGCCCGATTTGGGCCCGCAGGTAATAACCGTCACCTGCCAGCCTGCCTTGGCGAACGCACGCGCAAGATCGCGCAGCACACGGCCCGTAGCACCGGTGGCAGGAGGATAAACGCGGTTCATGAACAGAACAGACGGACTACGCATTGCAACTCTGGAATTATTTTTTAAAACCCACCGGGCATATTCAGCTTTTTGAATACAATACCCGGGCGCAGGAAGCAACTTTAAGCGAAATAAAATCAGGTCTCACGAAGCATCAAAACGGCTCCATGATCCCTGGCTGCTGCCGCAATAAAACTTTTCTTTTTGTTCGTAAGAATTAAAGCCACCTGCCGCACTTCCAAAAAACTCACGGACTCCGAAGAATTATTACGTTGCCGAGTCCTGTCACTCCGACTCATTTATAAAAACATCACAGCAGATGATTTCAGGCGAGCCCGCCGCACCGTAAATGCGCGGCTCACGCACTAATAATCTTTAAAGACCTTGGAAGGCTTGGTGGAGCTGGGCTTGTTGAAAATCTGCTTTTCAGCAGGCAATGCTGCGTTGCTTGCTGCGGGTTTCTTCCCTGTTTTCGCCTCTGCCTGCGCTTTGGCGTTGGCCTGGGCGGCACCGGCCATCTCTTTGGCGGCCTCTTTCCTCATTTTTTCCATGGCGGCTTCGCTCTTCAGGCGGGCCTCTTCAATCCGCTTCTGGGCGTCAGCAGCCTTTGCCGCCATTATATCCCCTTCCCAGCTTTTATGAGCGAAAGCGACCAGCATGATTTCCTCAGGCGATTTCGGGATATAAGAGGTGCTCAGCATGCTTTTCTTGAGCCCCTTGAACTTGATGCCGTTGATGACGACATCCGGATCTTCTTTTTTCTGCTGCTCCCCGGGCCCGAACAATTTATTGATGAAGGATTGCTTGAGTTTGGCCTGCGCCTTCTTTTCCTTTGGCTTGTTGAAGATGCTGGTGCTCTCCGGGGCGGCATTTTCGGCCTTTTTCTTGCCGAAAATCCACAATCCCTCAGCACTGGCCGGGCCTGCGGCCAGGCACATTAATAAGGTAATAAGGAAAATCGCTCGAATCATTGGTTTTTCTGCGCTTATTAACGATTCTAGTATAGCACATTCCTGTACGTTAGAGAAAATTACGCTATTTCATAGACTTAGGGGCGTTAATACTTTCTTAACTCTTTTATAGCATTATAATCATAATTTCCGTAAGCGATAAACCGGATATTAACCGGCCAAGGACAAACGGACTGGTAAAAAACTATAAAAAAAAGATGATTAGGAGTGGTGTGTAATGAAAGTGAACGTGAAGCAGTTTCTGGAAGAAGCCGGCATTACCGAGGCCTTCTATCCGGGCAAAAGACTGGTCCATGCCTGCAGACAGGAAGGGCAGTTTAAAAGCCATTCCATCGTGCTGGACTGGCGCAACCCCGAAAAGATCCGCATTGAATTGCGCGCCGGCCTGACCGGCAAGGAACTCAGCATCAAGGAGCTGAAATCCTATCCTGTAAGTTTCCAGATGCCGACTTTTGTCGACATTGAAATCATCAACGACAACAAGGAAGACGAAGAAGGCAAAGCGACCGGCTCAGGTGGCGGTGGGGGCAAATCACCGAAAAAATCACTTGAGAGCATGCGCTCGCTAGCATCCGAAGCCTTCGGCAGCGTCCGCGAGGGTAAAATCCCCGAGATGGGCAAGATCGTTGAAATGGTCATCATGGGCACGAAAGTGGCCGCCGAAGCCTATGGCAAGGTCATGGGCGTCCTGGCAAAGCAACTTCAGCACGCCAAGATCCAGGCGACCGACCTGCTGGCTCAGGCTGGCGATTTCGTCACCAAATATACGCCGCCCGCCTTCATGGCGCCGACCGGCGACGAGCAGAAAGTCTACAAATACGACCGCGAGAAGAACGCCGATATCGGCTTCCGCCCCGGTCCGGGCTAAAAATTTAAAACACGACGTCTCCAATCAAAAACGTCACTTCAAACACCGCCCTTAAACAAGGCGGTGTTTTTTATTATACTGGTGCGCATGAGTGATAAAAAAACCAACGGCTCCGGCAACGGCCACGATCACGATGAGGACAAAAGCATCGTCCGCTTCCCCTCGAAAGACGAGCGCAAGAAGCGCGAAGCTTTGCGTCTGCGTGTCACGACTCCAAAGAAAGAGCCCTTTTTCAACTTCGGCCTGATTCCGCTATTCACGCGTGCAGTGCTCCTGATTTTCTTCATTGTGCAGATCGGCATGATGCTGGCGCCTGAAGAACTGCGGACACAGATTGTCTACACATTTGGCTTCGTGCCCGCCTATTTCACCGGCGTACTCAAGCCCTTCCCTTACGGCGCGGCGCTCAGCCCCATCACGCATATCTTCATCCATGGCGGCTGGATGCACCTGGCTTTCAATTCCGTCATGGCCGTCTCGCTCGGCGTGTTTTTCGAACGCGAATTCGGCACACGCCGCACCATCATTTTCTTTTTCGTCTGCGGAATCGCCGGGGCGCTGGTTTATTTCGCGCTCAATCCTTTTTCTGAAATCCCGGTCATCGGGGCATCAGGCAGCGTCAGCGGCCTGTTCGGTGCGCTCATCATGCAGATGGGCAAACGCGGCGGCCTCGGCCACAAAACACGCGGACCCTGGCCGCTGGTTGGATTCTGGATCATCTTCATGGTGCTGACCGGGTCGCTGAGCGGCGGCGGGGTGGCATGGCAGGCTCATATCGGCGGCTTCCTGGCCGGTATCGGCCTGTTTCACCTGATGCAAAAAGGCAAAATCAGACTTTAGGCCTGAAGATCAACGGCGCTTCGATCAACGCATCCGCCGCGCCGATATGCAGCGGCACCGCCGCCTCGCCCGGCATGCCCGGGAAATCCCATGTAATCGTATTGAACGAGCCGTGCGGCTCGGCAATCGCGTGCCACGTGTCGTAAATCCGGCCCGTCGCGCGGCAGACCCATGTGCGCGGCTCGGGCGCGGTTTGCGCCTTCTTCATCCACATCAGCGCTTCGCTGTTATCCTGGAAGGCACGCTTTTCAATATCGGCGCGAAGCTTGAACACGCGCGTGTCAGCCGCGACTTTTTCCGCCTTGTACAAATGATCGCGCGCCTCGCCCCACAGCGCGGCCTCGATAGCCGCTTCCGCAATAACCAGGTGCGCGTCCGGACTGTTTGGATGCGATTCCAGAAGCGACTCAGACCATTTCAGGCGTGACAGCGGGTCGTCGTTTTTCGCGGTGTCTTTCATCTCCATCCAGAGCTCGGCCAGCGCAGCATGCCCGGTACGCTGCCATGCACTGGCCACCAGTTTTGCTGCGCGTTTACGGTGCCCGTCATATTTCTGAAGCCTTGTCAGCGCCATTACGGCGGGCGCGAAATACGGGTCCATTTTATACGCAGCATGGAATTTTTTCTGGGCGAGTCCGCGCTGTCCGTAGCGCAGCAATTCTTCTCCTTCCGCCATCAGCATGGCCACCCGGTCGCTCCGCGCTTCGTCTTTTGTAAGAGCGCCGGCTTTCTCGGCGCGACCGAGAATTTTGCGCGCTGCATCCCAGTGACGCAGGCGAATTTCAAGGTCGTACGCAATGCGCAGAACCCATTTCTGTTTCGGGTAAAGACCGAGTCCCTGTTGCGCCAGACCGAGCGCTCGCTCGTAATCTTTTTCCTCGAGCGCACCCTGCAGCAAACCGCGCACACCCAGGAAAGCCGTGTCCTTGTTCTGCAGCATTTCGCCGAAAATCCGCCGCGCTTCCGTCTCGTTTCCTTTCAGCCTTTCCGCTTGCGCCATGAGCAAAAGCGGCATGCCGCTGTCTTTCGGCAGGAACTTCACGGCGCGGTGTGCATGGCGCGACGCGGCCCGCGCATCCCCCGCCGAAACCGCCGTCAGCCCCAGCGCCAGCGCACGGTAGCCCTTGTCGCGGCGCGTGATCTCGCGGTAACGCCGCCATGTTTTCGGCAGATCGACGATGGTGCGGATCACCCGGTAGACGAAAATCCCGAGCATGATGACAACGATGAGCGCAGCAAGAAATAATCCTGCCTGCGCGCGCACCGTATAGTCCTGCCATTCGATATTGACCGTGCCCGGCCGGTCGGCCAGCCACACCACCACCGCGATCAGCAGCCCGACTTTCACGATGTACCAGAGTGCCCGGATCATTGCGTGTTCCTGTGCAGCGGTGAACGCATTTTACTCGCCGGCGGGAGGTGTAGCGGGTAAATCCTCTTCGATCAGACCCGGCGCAGGGGGAAGATTGAGGCCGCGCGCGCGCGGCAACGGACCGCCGCTGTTATAAATCGGTGCGCCGCCAGCCAGTCCCTTCACATTGATCGTGCTGACCAGCATGCGCTTGAATTTCTGCGCCATTAATGTTGCCTGCGCCTTCGAGAGCCAGGGTTGCGCCACCACGAGGGCGGGACCGTTCAGCGTCTGCATTTGCGAAACCGCGCCCTCCAGATCGCCTTCCTGCAGTAACTTGTCAGTCTTGGCGAGAGTCTTTTGCGTCGGCGTGCCGCTGACCTGTTCGCCGTTTTTCTCGACCTGGAACATATCGCCAAGCCTTGCTTGCGCTTTTTCCTGAAGTGATACGTCGTCGCCTTGTAGCGACGCCACGACAACGTCACCCGCGAGCCCGCGGAACTCCTGCGATAATCCCGAAGGCGTCAGCACCCCCTGCTGCGCATAGGGCGCAAGCCGGTCAATGGCAGCCGCAAGCTCGGGGTCATCCTGGCCCACGAGCTTTTTCATGAGCTCCAGATCCTTTTCAAACGGCTGGTTATCGCGGTTCAGTGATGAGCGGAACTGCGTCATGCCGAGCAGCAGTGCGGCGGCCTTCAGATCCTGCGGCGGCACGCCCGCGAATGTTTCTGCCAGCGCCGGGTCCTGCTCCTGCGCCGATTGCAGCGCCTGTTCGATTTGCGCGGGATCTTCCGTAGCGACGCCCGAGAGCTGCGCCATGAGCTGCTCCGTGCTCTGGCTCAATTTGTACTGCCCGGCGACATTCTCACTCAGCGCCTGCAGGCGCGCCGCCAGCGCTGCGAAATTCGCAGGGGGCGTTATGCCGGTAATATCCGTGACATGCCCCTCCAGCTTGTGCGCGCGCTGCTCAATGCTCCCCGCATGCGGCCCCAACACGTCATTGGAAACTGTCTGCGCCTCCTTGAGCGCGGAACTGAGGCTGGGGTTGTAACCGCTAAGCTGCCCCTGCAGCGCCGCGAATTTCGCCTCGATGTCATCGGGAATCAAACTGCGGATGAAACTTTGCTTCTCCTTGATCGCGCTGACATCGCTTTCAAGCGCTTCCAGACGCCGGTCGCGCTCGGGCAGCAGCAGCAGAACAACCGAAACAATCGCGATAAGAACAAGAAACAGGTTGATCGCCGTGCTCTTGGTGATGGCGCGGCGCTCGCTGCGCATCAGTTCACTTTCTAGCGAGTCCGTTTTCGCTTTGGGGGCCACGTAAGGCTCGGGCCTGATGAAAGCTGGCGCTTCATCCTGAGTTTTATCTGTGTTCCGGGCGGTGAAATCGGGTGAATCGATTTTATTCGGGATATTCGCGCCGCTGCCCTGCACGGGACGCTGTTCCGCCTGCATGATTTTGGAGATGTCTAAGCCCAGTTGCTGGGCCACGCGTAAAATCTCTTCTCGCCGCGCCCCGGGAATCACGTTCCGCTTCTTCCAGCCCTGCACAGTCGTCACCGGTACGTTGATTTTGGTGGCCATCGGGCGGATTCCGCCAAACATTTCTATAATCGCTTCGGCATTCTCGAGCGGCGCGGGTTCGTTCTGGGACATGGAAACTCCGGATCGGGTTAGTTTTTTCCGGGAACGCAGTGGGCTTTCAGGAGGTCTAACATGGCGGCCTTTTCAGGCTGCCTGGCGCTGTACGCACCGGCCCAGCTTGTTCCCTGTACGCACTCTAGCACGGAAGGGCTGAGGCACAAGGCTTTAATGCCTGATAAATTGGCACTTAAGCCTTCCTTTTCGATAAGCCGGACAAAATTTTCTGCCGTACGCCTTGAGAAGAACGTCACCGCACCGGCAGTACCCTTGGCAATGGCATCCCGGCATACAGGACTGAAATGATCTTCGCTGCGGGCGGTATAGACCACCACTGAATCAACACTAATACTATCGTGCCTGACGATATCGCCCAGATCCACAGCCGTATGTTCGCCGCGTATGTGCAGTATGCGCACAGAGCCGATAATTTTCTTGTTGATCAGGGCAGCCAGATCGTTGGCATCGCCCCCGGCTGTAAATATTTTCTGATAGCCATGTTTGCGGACTTCATCGGCTGTGTGGGCACCAACAGCAAAAACGGGCATATCGGCAGCGCCGGACGGGCATCCAAAAACCCGCACCCCATTCGCGCTTGTAAATATCAGGGCCGGATAGTTCTTTAAATCCGGCATCACAAAATCGACCGCAACGATGCCAAGCATAGGCTCGACGAGCGGCGTCAGGCCCAGCGCCCGGACATCCCTAGCAAAATCGTCAGCATCCTCTATCGGCCTTGTGATAAGGACGACTCCTCCGTTCGTTTTTGTCATATTAGTATAATAACTCCTTTGGCGCTTTTTCGCGAAGTCTGGTTCCTAACTCGTGGCCAAGCGCGTTGCCGTCATCAACAGGAGCGCGCCCCTCTTCAATGTAGTTTTTAACCCCGTCCGGGGAAATCAAACGCATACGAAGCCACAGATTATTGTTCTCCAGAACCGCATAGGAACCGACCGGCGTATGGCACCCGCCGCCCAAAGCGGCCAGGGCCGCACGCTCGCACTCGACCTCGAAAAACGTCTTCTGGCACTTTATTTGGCTAAATATGGCTATAATATCCGAGGACTTTTGTTTAATTTCAATACCTATAGCCCCCTGCCCGGCGGACGGTAACATCACCTCAAAAGGGAGCAGAAAATCGGCTTTATTAGCCATTTTTAGCCGATTTAATCCGGCTTTGGCCAAGAGAATTCCGGCCAATTTCCCGGCCTCCATTTTCTCAATTCTGGTCCCGACATTCCCCCGGATAGAGACCACGTCCAGATCCGGTCGGGCGGCCAGCAACATCCCCTGACGGCGCAGACTGCAGGTCCCGATTTTGGCACCTTCCGGCACCTCATCCAGCGACGAAACTGGCGGGCCATCGCTTCTCATAATAACGGCATCTCGGACATCCTCCCGGGGTAGCATGCAAGTAATCGCCAGGCCTGGCGGCGGGGACGAATCCATGTCCTTCATCGAGTGCACGGCGGCATCGATGCGGTCTTCCAGCAGGGCCTCCTGAAGCTCCTTGGCGAACAGCGCCTTGCCCCCGCCACGGGCATCAAGGGGGCACTCTCCTTGCGCCGGGACCCAGTCGCCGGAGGTCTTTATAATCACGGTTTCGACATCCAGATTCGGGCGTACGCGTGCCAGCTCCGCGCAGACGATTTCCGTCTGCCGCAGCGCCAATGGCGAGCCGCGCGTGCCGATCCTCAGCTTTCCCGGTTTGACAGTCATGGTCCGTGGCCTTATCACCTTAGGTAAATTAGGGCGTCATTATGAATGTTTTAGGCATAGAAACAAGCTGCGACGAAACCGCCGCTGCGGTTGTCACCGGCGAGGGCAAAATCCTGGCCAACCTGGTGCTGAGCCAGATCAAGGAGCACAAATCCTTCGGCGGCGTGGTGCCGGAGATCGCCGCGCGCTCGCACCTCGATCATTTGCACACGCTCATAAAGGCCGCGCTTGATGACGCGAAGCTTTCCTTCGACGATATAAACGCCGTCGCTGCCACCTGCGGGCCCGGCTTAATAGGAGGCGTACTGGTCGGTATGATGGCAGGAAAGGCCATCGCCAGCGCCGGAAATATTCCTTTTATAGCTGTAAATCATCTGGAAGGCCACGCCCTCACACCGCGACTTACCGACCGGTTGGAATTTCCCTATTTGCTTCTTTTGATCTCAGGTGGCCATACGCAAATCCTTGTCGCAGAAGATGTCGGGCAATATAAACGCTGGGGCACCACCCTCGACGACGCCGCCGGCGAGTGCTTCGACAAGTCAGCCAAGCTCATGGGCCTCCCCTATCCCGGCGGGCCGCAGGTCGAGAAAATCGCCGCGCTCTGCAAAAACCCTGCCGCCGCCGTAAAACGTTTCGACCTCCCCCGTCCTATGATGGGCCGCAAGGAACTCGACTTCTCCTTTTCGGGCCTCAAAACCGCCGTTCGTAACGCCGTCGAATCCCTGCCCGAAGGAACGCTTAAACAGGACGATGTCGCCGACCTTTGCCACGCCCTGCAATCCGCCATGGCCGAAACCCTCGCCGACCGCTGCAGCCGCGCCCTCGAAAAATTCATCAAGACGTACAGCCCGAAAAGCCCCGCGCTGGTCGTCTCCGGCGGCGTCGCGGCCAACATGGCAATCCGCGCCCAGCTCGAAAAAACCGCCGCCGCGCACAAGGCAAAGCTGTACGCACCACCCCTCAACCTCTGCTCCGACAACGCAGCGATGATCGCCTGGGCGGGAATCGAGCGCCTGAACAAGGGCCTTAGCGATTCACTCGACGTCAAAGCGCGGCCCCGCTGGCCCCTTGACCCCTCCGCAGAGCCGCGCCATGGTGCGGGAGTAAAAGCTTAAGGTATTGAAGATGCAATCAATCGGCGTTATCGGCGGCGGCGCATGGGGAACGGCCCTCGCGCAGGTCTTCGCGAAAAACGGGCGCGACACGACGCTCTGGGCGCGCGAACCCGAAGTCGTCAATTCCATCCGCCAGCATCACCAGAATTCAGTTTTTCTCCCCGGCGTTGAACTCTCGAAATCGCTGAACGCGACCGGCTCGCTGGATGACATCGCGAAAAAAGACATCCTCGTTCTGGTCTCGCCCGCTCAATATGTGCGCACCACGCTCGGCAGCCTGAAAAAAGACTTGAACGACAAACCTGTCGTCATATGCGCGAAAGGCATCGAGATCGGCACCGGATTATTATTGTCGCAGGTCGCTGAAGAGGTCGCGCCAAAAGCAAAAATTTCCATCCTCACCGGCCCAACCTTCGCCGCTGAAATCGCGCGCGGCCTGCCCGGCGCGGTGACGCTGGCCTGCAAGGATGAAAAGCTGGCAAAACAATTGCAATCCTCGCTCGGTTCAAAATTTTTCCGCGCCTATGTGACGGACGATGTCGCGGGCGCGCAAGTCAGCGGCGCAATCAAAAACGTTATCGCCATCGCCTGCGGCATTATCCATGGCCGCAACATGGGCGACAGCGCACGCGCGGCGCTGGTCACGCGCGGCCTCGCTGAAATCACGCGCCTAACGGTCGCCCTCGGCGGTAAAAAAGAAACCATGCTCGGCCTCTGCGGCATCGGCGATCTCATGCTCACCTGCTCCTCGATGCAATCGCGTAATTTCTCGCTGGGCGCGGCATTGGGTCAGGGCAAAACGCTTGATGAAGTTCTGGGAACGCGCAAGGAAGTGACCGAAGGCGTGCACACGGCGAAGGCCACCATCGAACTGGCCAAAAAATTGAAAGTCGAAATGCCGATCACAACGGCCGTCAATAAATGCCTGAATGAAGGCCTCAGCGTCGACAGGGCCATCGAGGAATTGCTCAGCCGCCCGGCAGGCGTGGAAAACTAATGCCCTACTGGCTCGTCAAATCCGAACCCTCGACCTATTCCTGGGACAAAATGGTGAAAGACGGGACAACCTTCTGGTCCGGCGTGCGCAACTATCAGGCCGCGGGCAACATGAAAGCCATGAAAAAGGGCGACAAGGTTTTCTTCTATCACTCGAACGAAGGCAAGGAGATTGTCGGCATCGTCGAAGTGGCTAAGGAATATTACCC
>Ga0073903_10000403_pt1 | contig 22212 bp, 16 predicted proteins | sample KloWWTKNB14_bulk_FD_66665 | JGI IMG/M metagenome (GOLD analysis project Ga0073903, IMG submission 66665) | Active sludge microbial communities from Klosterneuburg, Austria, studying microevolution and ecology of nitrifiers - Klosterneuburg... | ecosystem: Engineered > WWTP > Aerobic digester >... | reverse complement strand
GGCGTGCATGCGGCGCTGACCAATGCGCGGGTGGGCCTGGCCGACAACTGGATCCGCCATGTCGGCGACGTCTCCACCAAGCATGCGCAGTTGCTGCTGGATGCCGGCGACGAACCGCTGCAGCACGATCGCCTGTGCGAGCTCAATGCACTTGAGCAGGTCGCCAACGTCTGCCAGACCACCATCGTCCGCGATGCCTGGGCGCGCGGGCAGGTGTTGTCGGTGCATGGCTGGGTGTACACCCTGCGCGATGGGCGGGTGCACGACCTCGGCCTCAACGTGGCCGCCGCGGACCAGCTGGAACCGCAGTACGCCGCCGCGCTGGCGGCGATCAGGCTGGACCGGGAGGACCGCTGATGAACGATGCCGTGCACGCCACCGCGGCGCCGAAGGCCGTCGGCAGCTACCCGCACGCGCGGCGGGTCGGCAACCTGCTGTTCCTGTCCGGGATCGGCCCGCGCGACCCCGCCACCAACGCCATCGCCGGCAACGAGTATTTCGCCGACGGGCGGGTGCGCAGGTACGACATCGAGGCGCAGGCGCGCGCGGTGTTCGCCAACGTGCGCGCGGTGCTGGAGGCCAGTGGCGCACGCTGGGAGGACCTGGCCGACGTCACCGTCTACCTCACCGACATGGCGCGCGACTTCAAGGCCTACAACGCGATCTGGGCCGAGTTCTTCCCGGATCCGGCCGGCGCGCCCTGCCGCACCACCCTCGGCATCACCGCCCTGCCGACGCCGATCGCGATCGAGCTCAAGTGCATCGCCGTGCTGGGGGACTGACGCCATGCTGCCGAACCCGATCAACCTGCAGGCGTGGATCGACGAGCACCGGCACCTGCTGAAGCCGCCGGTCGGCAACAAGTGCATCGTCGACGACCACTACATCGTGATGATCGTCGGCGGCCCGAACGCGCGCACCGATTACCACTTCGAGGACGGTCCGGAGTGGTTCTACCAGCTCGAGGGCGAGATGGTCCTGCGCATCCAGGAAGATTTCGATGGAAAGCAGGGCGCTGCGCGCGACATCCGGATCAGCGCCGGCGAGATGTTCTACCTGCCGCCGCGGGTGCCGCACTCGCCGCAGCGGATGGCCGGCAGCATCGGCCTGGTCATCGAGCGCAAGCGCCTGGCGCACGAGGACGATGCCCTGATGTGGTTCTGCGTCGGCTGCAACCACAAGCTGTACGAGGAATTCTTCCACCTGGTGGACATCGAGCAGGATTTCTTCAAGGTGTTCGAACGCTTCTACCGCGACGACGCGCTGCGCACCTGCAGCGAATGCGGCGCGCTCAATCCGCGGCCGACGCGTTACGACATGGACGCGCCGTCGCAGGCGGACATCACCTGAGCCGCCGCGCATGCTGAAGATCGACACCCACGCCCACTACCTGCCGCGCGACTGGCCCGACCTGGCCGCGAAGTACGGTGATCCGCGGTTCCCGGTGATCCACCACGGCGACGACGGCCGCCACCGCATCTACAAGGACGGCAAGTTCTTCCGCGAGATCTGGCCGAAGACCTGGGACCCGCAGATCCGCATCGACGACTACGCCGGCTTCGGGGTGCAGGTGCAGGTGCTGAGCACGGTGCCGGTGATGTTCAGCGAATGGGCCAGGCCGCACCACGCGCTGGAACTGCACCAGGCCCTGAACGACCACATGGCCCAGACCTGCCGCGACTTTCCGCGCCATTACGCGGGCATCGGCACGCTGCCGCTGCAGAGCCCGCAACTGGCGATCCGCGAGCTGGAGCGCTGCATGGACGAGCTCGGCCTGCAGGGCGTGCAGATCGGCTCGCACATCAGCGGCCCCAACGGGGTGCACTGGAACCTCGACGCGCCGGAACTGTTCGATTTCTTCCAGGCCGCCAGCGACCTCGGCGCGGCGATCCTGGTGCATCCGTGGGACATGATGGGCACCGACAGCATGCCCAAGTACTGGCTGCCGTGGCTGGTGGGCATGCCCGCGGAACAGTCGCGCGCGGCCTGCTGCCTGGTTTTTGGCGGCGTGCTGGAACGCCTGCCGAAACTGCGCGTGTGCATGGCCCACGGCGGCGGCAGCTTCCCCTACACCATCGGCCGCATCGAGCACGGCTTCAACATGCGCCCGGACCTGGTCGCCACCGACAACTTCCGCAACCCCCGCGAGTATTTGAAGCGCCTGTATTTCGATTCGTGGGTGGCCGACGATGCCGCCCTGCGTTACCTGCTCGAGACCTGCGGGATCGACCGGGTGATGCTGGGCACCGACTACCCCTTCCCGCTCGGCGAACAGGTGCCGGGCGAAGGCATCGAACGCCTTGCGCTGGATGACGCGCAGCGCGCCCGGATCTACCACGGCACCGCGCTGGAATGGCTTGGCCTGCCCGCCACGAGGTTCGCATGACCGAGATTTTCGCCGACGCGTACGCGCACGCCTGCGACGCGGTCGATCCGCTGCGCCATTTCCGCGAGGAGTTCCACCTGCCGCTGCACGCAGGCGGCACGCAGGCCTATTTCGTCGGCAATTCGCTGGGCCTGCAGCCAAAGGGCGCGCGCGCCCACGTCGAGGAGGTGCTGGACAAGTGGGCGACGGAAGCCGTCGAGGGCCATTTCACCGGCCAGGCGCAATGGATGACCTATCACGAACTGGTGCGCGATCCGCTGGCGCGGGTGGTCGGCGCGCTGCCGCAGGAAGTGGTGGCGATGAATTCGCTGACCGCCAACCTGCACCTGATGCTGGTCGGCTTCTACCGCCCGACCCGCGAGCGCCCGTTGCTGCTGATGGAAGCCGGCGCCTTCCCGTCGGACCGCTATGCGCTGGAATCGCAGGTCCGCTTCCACGGCCTGGATCCGGCCGAGGCGCTGATCGAGGTCGAACCCGACGTGGACGGCGGCACCTTCTCGATGGCGGCGATCGAACGCGCGATCGCGGAGCACGGGCCGCGGCTGGCGGCAATCGTCTGGCCGGGCGTGCAGTACCGCACCGGGCAGGCGTTCGACCTCGGGGAAATCACGCGGCTGGGCCACGCCGCCGGCGCCGTGGTCGGCTTCGACCTTGCCCACGCGGTCGGCAACCTGCCGTTGCAACTGCACGATTCCGGCGCGGATTTCGCGGTCTGGTGCCACTACAAGTACCTGAACTCGGGCCCGGGCGCGGTTGCCGGCTGCTTCGTGCACGAGCGCCACGCGCGTACCGCGCGCCCGCGCTTCGCCGGCTGGTGGGGCAACGATGCGGCGGTGCGTTTCCGGATGGGTCCCGAATTCGAGCCGCCCCCGGGCGCGGACGGCTGGCAGCTGTCGAACCCGCCGATCCTCGGCCTGGCGCCGCTGCGTGCCGCGCTGGAACAGTTCGACCGGGCGACGATGGCGGCCCTGCGCGCGAAGTCGGAACGGCTCACCGGCTACCTGGAGCAGCTGATCGATGCCGGCCTTGGCGACATCCTGCAGGTCGTGACTCCGCGGGAGGTGCGGCAACGCGGCTGCCAGTTGTCGATCCGCGTGATCGGCGGACGCGAACGTGGCCGCGATCTGTTCGGATTCCTCGCTTCGCGCGGCGTGCTCGGCGACTGGCGCGAACCCGACGTGATCCGCATCTCGCCGGTGCCGCTTTACAACACCCATGCCGACGTCCTGCGTTTCGCCGCCAGCGTACGGGAGTGGCGTGATGCCCGCTGACGCGCGCGCACTGACGATCGTCGGTGGTGGCCTCGCCGGCGCCCTGCTCGCCACCCTGCTCGCCCGGCGCGGGTGGTCGGTGGACGTGTTCGAGCGCCGTGGCGATCCGCGCGTCCACGGCTACGCCGGCGGCCGTTCGATCAACCTCGCGCTCGCCGAGCGCGGCCTGCACGCCTTGCGCCAGGCCGGTGCCGACGATGCGGTGATGGGACAGGCGGTGATGATGCGCGGACGCTTCGTGCACCCCCTGCATGGCGCGCCCGGCCTGCAGCGCTACGGGCGCGACGATTCCGAGGTGATCTGGTCGATCAACCGCGGCGAGCTCAACATCGTCCTGCTCGACATCGCCGAATCGCACGGCGCGCGCCTGCATTTCGACCACGCCCTGCAGCGGATCGACTTCGACGCGTCACTCGCCACCTTCCTGCACCACGAGGTGGCGGTGGCGCGCCCCTTCCACGCGCTGGTCGGCGCGGATGGCGCCGGCTCGGCCGTGCGCGTCGAGCTCGGCAAGCGGGTGCCGCTGCACGAACGCACCGAATGGCTCGACCACGGTTACAAGGAACTGGAGATCCCGCCGGCCGCGAACGGCGATTTCCGGATCGAAGCCAACGCCCTGCATATCTGGCCGCGCGGCCACTACATGTGCATCGCCCTGCCGAACGACGAGCGGACCTTCACCGTGACCCTGTTCATGCCGCATGCCGGCGCATACCCGAGCTTCGCCGGGGTGCAGTCCGCCGACGATGCGCAGGCGCTGTTCGAACGCGACTTCCCGGATGCGCTGCCGTTGATCCCCGCATTGCGGCACGACTACGAGGCCAATCCGGTCGGCATGCTCGGTACCTTGTACCTGGACCGCTGGCACCTCGACGGCCGCGCCGTGCTGATCGGCGATGCCGCCCACGCGATGGTGCCGTTCCACGGCCAGGGCATGAACTGCGCGTTCGAGGATTGCGTCGCCCTGGCCGACCACCTGGACCAGCACCGGGGCTTCGCCGAGGCGTTCGCCGCCTTCGAGGCGCAACGCAGGCCGGATGCCGAGGCGATCCAGCAGATGGCGCTGGAGAACTACATCGAGATGCGCGACAAGGTCGACGACGCGGCGTTCCTGTTGCAGCGCCAGCTGGAACTGGCCCTGCAGGAGCGCCACCCGGGCCGCTTCGTGCCGCACTACGCGATGGTCAGCTTCATGCGCATCCGCTATTCGGTGGCCCTGCAGCGCAGCGAGGTGCAGCGCGAAATACTGGAAGACGCCACGCGCGGGCTGGAATCGCTGGAAGGCGTGGACTGGGATGCCGTGGATGCCGCGGTCATCGCCCGCCTCGCGCCCCTGTAGGCGCGGAGAAGGGCGCGACCAGGATCCCCGGAAAGCGGTCGCGGCTTACGCCACTCCTACAATACGCACATGACCGCCAGCTTCCTGTTCTACGACCTGGAGACCTTCGGCGCCGACCCGCGCCGCAGCCGGATCGCCCAGTTCGCCGCGATCCGCACCAACGAAGCGCTGGAGGAGGTCGACGAGCCGGTCTCGTTCTTCGTGCAGCCGGCCGACGACCTGCTGCCATCGCCGATCGCCACCCTGATTACCGGCATCGCGCCGCAGGATGCGCTGCGCGACGGCGTGAACGAGGCCGCGGCGTTCGCCCGCATCGTCGATGAAATGACGCGCCCGCAGACCTGCAGTGCCGGTTACAACTCGCTGCGCTTCGACGACGAATTCGTCCGCCACGGCCTCTACCGCAATTTCCACGACGCCTACGAACGCGAGTGGAAGGGCGGCAACTCGCGCTGGGACCTGCTGGATGCGCTGCGGCTGATGCACGCGCTGCGCCCGGAGGGCATCTGCTGGCGCCAGCGCGAAGATGGCGGCGGCACCAGCTTCAAGCTCGAGCACCTGGCCGAGGACAACGCCCTGCGCGTCGGCGATGCGCACGAGGCCCTGAGCGACGTGCGCGCGACCATCGGCATCGCCCGCCTGTTCCGGCGCCACCAGCCGCGGCTGTGGGATTACGCGCTGCGCCTGCGCGACAAGCGCCACGCCGCATCGCTGCTGGACACCACCGGCATGACCCCGCTGCTGCACGTGTCGCAGCGCTATCCGGCGTCGCGCCTGTGCGCGGCACCGGTGATCCCGCTGGCGCGGCATCCGCTGTTCGACTCGCGGGTGATCGTGCTGGACCTAGACAGCGAGCCGGATGCCCTGCTCGAACTCGGCGCCGACGCCATCGCCGAGCGCCTGTACATCCGCCAGGCCGACCTGCCGGAAGGCGAGGCGCGCGTCCCGCTGAAGGAAGTGCACGTCAACAAGTGCCCGGCGCTGGTGCCATGGGAACACCTGCGCGAGGCCGATTTCGCGCGGCTGCGGATCGATCCCGATGCGGTGCTGCGGCGCGCGGCGCGCCTGCAGGCGGTGGGCCCGGCGATCGCCGAGAAGGTGCGGCGCGTTTACGCCCGCCCACGCGCGGCGACGACGGTCGACGTCGATGCCGCGCTGTACGACGGCTTCATCGGCGATGGCGACAAGCGCCTGCTCGCGCAGGTGCGCGGCACCCCGCCACACCTGCTGGCGAACGCGCATTACGCCTTCCGCGACGCGCGCCTGCCGGAGCTGCTGTTCCGCTACCGCGCCCGCAACTGGCCAGCAAGCCTGTTGCCTGCAGAACGCGAGCGCTGGAATGCCTACCGGCGCGAGCGCCTGCACGCGGACAATGGCTGGTCGGAACTGACGCTGGCGCAATTCAACCAGCAGATCGCGGAACTGCGCGCTGCGCACGCGGGGGATGACGGCAAGCAGGCCCTGCTGGATGGCTTGCAGGCATGGGCCCGGGACCTCGACGCCGGATCACGCTGAGCCGGCTACTTGCCGGGGCCATGTCGAATCCGCACGATAGCGGCAATGATGGATTCCAGGCAGGTTGCAAGATGACGTCCAGGACGAAGTGGCTGCTTGCCGGGATCGGCGCGCTGTTGGTTGCGATGCTTGCCTACGCGGTGGCCGGCCCGTACCTCGCGATCAACGGCATTCGCAACGTGGTCGCGAAAGGCGAATACGGCGAGCTTGTCCGCTTCGTGGATTTCGAGAAACTGCGCGATAGCGTGACCCCGCAGGTCCAGCAACGGATCGTCGGCGGCATCATCGGTCGCATGGGCCGTGGCACCACGTCCGACGTGGTGTCCGGCGTAAGCTCGGTGATCGCGGAACCGGCGATCGACGCAATGGTGTCACCGCTTGGCATCGCGACCTTGTTGCGCGGCAGCGCCCTGGCCAAGCGCCTCGGCGGACAGGTTGCCCCGGGCGAGCGGCCGAAGGCGGTCGATCCGCTGCAGAATGCGACGACCAACTTCGAATCAACATCCCTGTTTACCGCGACGGTGGAGACCGCGGACGGCAAACCACTGGTGTTCGAATTCACTCGCACCGGCCTTGCCTGGAAACTGACCGGCCTGCGCCTGCCGGACTGACTCAACCCGGGTCCTGCATGTTGGCCACCCCGTGCGGCACGTGGCCAGCGGCGACGTGGCGGCGCGCCGAATCGATGTTGTGCGGCGAGTCGTCGAAGAAGATGTCGGCGCCGAATGCCTCCAGGAACGGGCCCTTGTCGCGGCCGCCGAGGAACAGCGCCTCGTCCAGGCGCACTTCCCATTCGCGCAGGGTGCGGATCACGCGTTCGTGCGCGGGCGCGGAGCGTGCGGTCACCAGCGCGGTGCGGATCGGCGCGTCATCACCCGCCGGGAACGCCGCCTGCAGGTCATGCAGGGCGGACAGGAAGCCGCGAAACGGGCCACCGGACAACGGTTCGCGGGCGCGTTCGCGCTCGTGGCGGCCGAACGCCTCCACCCCCTGCTCGCGCGAGACGCGCTCGCTCTCGTCGCCGAAGATCACCGCGTCGCCGTCGAATGCGATCCGCACCTGGTCGTGGCGCGCATCGCCGGGTGCCGACTCCGGCGCACGCGCGGGCAGGATCGTGGCCGCGGCGATGCCCGCCTCCAGCGCCCGCCGCACCGATTCCGGGTTCGCGGACAGGAACAGCTGCGCGCCGAACGGCCGGATGTAGGGCCACACCGGCGCCCCCGAGGTGAAGGTGGCGCGGCGGATGTCGAGGCGGTGGTGCTGGATCGAATTGAAGATGCGCAGGCCGGTGTCGGACGAATTGCGCGAGAGCAGGATGACCTCGACCCGCGGTGCGTCCGCGGGCGAACCCTCGTTCAAGGCCAGCAGCTTGCGCACCAGCGGGAACGCAATCCCCGGTTCCAGCATGTCGTCCTCGCGCTGGCGCTGGTAGTCGGCGTAGGCCTTCACGCCCTTGGCCTCGAACAGGCCGTGGCTGTCCTCGAGGTGGAACAGCGCACGCGCGGTGATGGCGATGACCAGGGTCGGGGTGGCGTTGCTCATGGCGGAAGTATCGCCGCTGGCGGTCGCGCCGGCTGCGACAGGGCCGGGTCGGTCGGAATCAGGAAGTGAACTGCTCGGCGAGGATCCGCTCTTCGAGGTTGTGCTCGGGGTCGAACAGCAGGGTCACGCTGCGCTCGCGCTGTTCGCGCACCAGCACCTCGGTGACGTCTCGCACCTCGTGGGAGTCGGCGGTCGCGCTGACCGGGCGCTTGTGCGGATCCAGCACCCGGAAGCGGACCTCGGTGCCGGACTTGAGCACCGCCCCACGCCAGCGTCGCGGCCGGAACGGCGCGATCGGGGTCAGCGCCATCACGTTCGCGCCCAGCGGCAGGATCGGCCCATTCGCGGAAAAATTGTAGGCGGTGCTGCCGGCAGGGGTCGCCACCATCACCCCGTCGCAGATCAGCTCGTCGAGCCGCAGCTGGCCGTTGAGCTCGATGCCGACGTGCGCCGCCTGCCGGGTCTGGCGCAGCAGCGACACCTCGTTGTAGGCCAGCGAGCCGACGGTTGCGCCGGATTCGGTCTGCGCCAGCATCTCCAGCGGGTGCAGCACCGCCGGTTCGGCCTGCGCGATGCGTTGCTGCAGCGCCTGCACCGGACCCGAACCGGGGCTGCCGTGGTTCATCAGGAAGCCGACCGTGCCCAATTTCATGCCGTACACCGGCTTGCCGAGGGCGCCGTGCCGGTGCAGGGTCTGCAGCATGAACCCGTCGCCGCCAAGCGCGACCAGCACGTCGGCATCCTGCAGGGTGACCACGCCGTGCAGGGACGTCAGTGCCTTCAGCGCGGCCTGGGCGTCATCGGTGGGACTGGCCAGGAATGCGAGGCGGGGCATGCTCATTCGCGAAGCTTACCCCGAATGCAGGCCCTGCCCGCCTGCCGGCGAGGCTGGCACGCGGGGCTTCCGGCGAAAGCCCCCGCCAGTGGATTGGTCCCGTTTCCCGCAGGCGGGAGACGGGACGCCGCCTAGCTGCGCGAAGCCAGCTGCGCGAGCCGTTGCACCGCCACCGACGCGGTCGGGTAGTCCAGGGTTTTCTGCGCTGCCAGCTCATTGAGCATCGACAGGGTGAAGCGCAGCGCGGCATCGTCCCGCTCCAGCCAGCTCCTGACCTTGGCATCGGCGTTCGCACCCGGGCGCGCGAGCACCTGCTGCACCAGCGCGCGCTGCTGCGTGGCCAGTTCCTCGCGCAGCACGCCGCGCGCCACCGCATGCCAGCGGCCATCCACCGGCAGCGAGTCGATCTGCTCCTGCAGCCACGGCAGGTTGAGCGCGTCGCCGATCCGGAAGTGCACCTTGGCCACGTCCACCGGCTTGAGCTTGCGTTCGCGCGCGACCTCGATGATGTCCGCGCACGGCTCCAGGTACGGCAGCGCGGCGATCTGCATCGCCAGTTCCTGCGGCACGCCATGCGCGCGCCAGTTGCGCAGGCTGGCCTCGTAGGCCGGGCGCTGCGCCGAAGGCAGGATGCCCTCGCCTGCGCGGATGTCGCGGAAGCCGTCGTGGTAGCGCGCCACCGCGGTGGCGATGTCGGGGATCGCACCGGCGCGCGACAGCAGCCAGCGGGTGAAGCTGCGCTGGAGGTTCCAGATCACCTGCAGGGCGTCGATCTGCACCGACTCGGCGACCTTGCCGTCCAGCGCGTCGATCTTCGTCCACAGCTCGCGCGCGTCCAGGGTCTCGCGGGTGATGGTGAAGGCCTTGGCGACTTCGCCCGGGGTGCGGCCGCTGTCTTCCTGCATGCGCAGCAGGAAGGTGGCGCCCATCCGGTTGATGGTGGAATTGGTCACCGCGGTGGCGATGATTTCGCGCTTCAGGCGGTGCTGCTGCATCGCCTTCGCGTACTTCGCCTGCAACGGCTGCGGGAAGTAGCGCTCGAGTTCCTTGCTCAGGTACGGGTCTTCCGGCACGTCGGATTCCAGCAGTTGCTGGAACGCGACCAGCTTGGAATACGACAGCAGCACCGACAGCTCCGGGCGGGTCAGGCCCAGGCCACGTGCCTTGCGCTCGGCGATCTCCGCGTCGGACGGCAGGAACTCGATCTGGCGGTCCAGCAGGCCCTGCGCTTCCAGGGTGCGGATGAAGTGCTGCTTGGAGCCAAGCCGCGACAGGCTCATCCGCTCCATCAGGCTGATCGCCTGGTTCTGCCGGTAATTGTCGTTGAGCACCAGGTCGGCGACCTCGGCGGTCATCGAGGCCAGCAGCTTGTTGCGTTCCGGCAGGGTCAGCTTCTTCTTCTGGACCTCGCCGTTGAGCAGGATCTTGATGTTCACCTCGTGGTCGGAGGTGTCCACGCCGGCGGAGTTGTCGATGAAATCGGTGTTGAGCAGCACGCCGTGGTGCGCCGCCTCGATGCGCCCGAGCTGGGTCAGGCCGAGGTTGCCGCCCTCGCCCACCACCTTGCAGCGCAGCTGGTTGCCGTCCACCCGCAGGCCGTTGTTGGCGCGGTCGCCGACGTCGGCGTTGTTCTCGCGGCTGGACTTCACGTAGGTACCGATGCCGCCGTTCCACAGCAGGTCGACCGGTGCCCGCAGGATCGCGTTCATCAGCTCCATCGGGCTCATCGACGCCACGTCGCCCTCGATCCCGAGCGCGGCCCTGGCCTCGGCCGACAGCGGGATCGACTTGGCGCTGCGCGGCCACACGCCGCCGCCCTTGCTGATCAGGGCCTTGTCGTAGTCTTCCCAGCTCGAACGCGGCAGCTTGAACATGCGCGCGCGTTCCTTGAACGAGGCGGCCGCATCCGGGTTCGGGTCGATGAAGACATGGCGGTGGTCGAACGCGGCCAGCAGGCGGATCTGCTTGCTCAGCAGCATGCCGTTGCCGAACACGTCGCCGGACATGTCGCCGATCCCGGTGCAGGTGAATTCCTGCTTCTGCGAATCGCGGCCCATCGCGCGGAAATGGCGCATGACCGATTCCCACGCGCCGCGCGCGGTGATGCCCATGCCCTTGTGGTCGTAGCCGACCGAACCGCCGGAGGCGAACGCGTCGTCCAGCCAGAACCCGTGCGCCTGGGCGATGCCGTTGGCGATGTCGGAGAAGGTCGCGGTGCCCTTGTCGGCGGCGACCACCAGGTACGGATCGTCGCCGTCGTGGCGGACCACGCCGGCGGGCGGCAGCACCTTGCCGTCCGGCGCCAGGTTGTCGGTGATGTCCAGCAGGCCGTTGATGAAGCGCTTGTAGCAGGCCACGCCTTCGTTGAACCACGCGTCGCGGTTGCTCGCGGGATCCGGCGACTGCTTGCAGAAGAAGCCGCCCTTGCTGCCGACCGGCACGATCACGGTGTTCTTCACCATCTGCGCCTTGACCAGGCCCAGCACCTCGGTGCGGAAGTCCTCGCGGCGGTCCGACCAGCGCAGGCCGCCGCGCGCGACCGGCCCGAAGCGCAGGTGGATGCCTTCCACCCGCGGGCCGCACACCCAGATCTCGCGGTACGGGCGCGGCTTCGGCAGGTCCGGCACCTGCGAGGAGTCCAGCTTGTAGCTGACGTAGTCGGCCGGGCCGCCGTCCTTGCGCAGGCCATCCGCGCGCTCGATGAAGTAGCTGGTGCGCAGGGTCGCGTCGATCACCCCGATGAAGCTGCGCAGGATGCGGTCCTCGTCGAGGCTGGAGACGCGGTCCATCAGGCCCAGCAGGGCCGCGCGCGCCGCCTCGACCTGGCGCTCGCGGCTGCCGCTGCGGGCCGCGATGAGCTGCTGCAGGGCCGCCATCGCGCCCTCGTCGCCGGCGGCCAGCGCCTTCAGCTGGGCGCCGAAGCGGTCCATCCCGCGCCTGATCTCGGCCGCGCTCTCCTTGCCGGTGCTGGGGTCGAAGCGCGCCTCGAACAGTTCCACCAGCAGCCGCGACAGCAGCGGATAGCGCGCCAGGGTGGCCTCGACGTAGCTCTGCGAGAACGGCACCCCGACCTGCAGCAGGTACTTGCAGTAGCTGCGCAGCATCGCCACCTGCCGCCACGACAGGCCCGCCGCCAGCACCAGCCGGTTGAAGCCGTCGTTCTCGGCATCGCCGCGCCAGAGCCGGGCGAAGGATTCCTCGAAGTTCTCGTCGAGCGCGTCGACGTCGAGTTCGCCCTGCAGCGACTCGACCTCGAAGTCCTGGATGTAGCACAGGCCGTCGCTGGCATCGACCCGGTACGGATGCTCGGAGATCACCCGCAGGCCCATGTTCTCCATCATCGGCAGCGCGTCGGACAGGGGGATGTCGTCCTGCTGGCGGTACAGCTTGAAGCGCAGCCCGCCGTGCTTGCGGCGCGAGCGGTACAGCGACAGCCGCAGGTCCTCGGGCCCGGCCAGCGCGGCCAGGTGCTCGACGTCGGCGGCGGCGACCTCGGGGCTGACTTCCTCGATGTAGCCCGCCGGCAACGCGCGGCCGAAGCGGCCCGCCAGCTTCAGCCCTGCTTCCTCGCCATGCCGCGCCACCAGTTGCTCGCGCAGTTCGTCGCGCCAGTCGCGGACGATCTCGCCCAGCTTCTGCTCCAGCGCGGCCTGGTCGACCTCGACCGCGTCGCCGGCCCGCGGCCGCACGATCATGTGCATCTGCGCCAGCGGCGATTCGCCGATCTGCACGGTGGTGTCGATGTGCTCGCCTTCGAGCGCCTGCTTGAGCATGTCCTCGATGCGGTGGCGCAGCTGGGTGCTCATGCGGTCGCGCGGGACGTACACCAGCGCCGAGAAATAACGCCCGAAGCGGTCGCGGCGCAGGAACAGCTTGCTGCGCACGCGCTCCTGCAGGCCAAGGATGCCGAGGCTGGTGCGCAGCAGCTCCTGCTCGCTCGACTGGAACAGTTCGTCGCGCGGCAGGGTTTCCAGGATGTGGCGCAGGGCCTTGCCGCTGTGGCTGTTGGGGTTGAGCCCGGACTGGCGCATCACGTGCTCGAAGCGCTCGCGCACCAGCGGGATGTCCCACGGGCGGCGGTGGTAGGCGCTGGAGGTGTACAGGCCGAGGAAGCGCTGCTCGGCCACCGGCTTGCCGGACTTGTCGAAGCTGAGCACGCCGATGTAGTCCATGTAGCCGGGGCGATGGACGGTGGCGCGCGCGTTGGTCTTGGTCAGGATCAGCGCATCCACCGAACCGCTGTGCGGCATGTAGTGCGCGGCCAGCGAGGTCAGCGGCCGCGGCTTGCCGGCGTCCTTGCCGCGCAGCAGGCCGAGCCCGCTGTCCTCGTCGGCCACCAGCACTTCCGCCTTGCCCTGCTTGACCACCTTGTACTCGCGGTAGCCGAGGAAGGTGAAATGGTCGCTGGCGACCCAGCGCAGGAATTCCTGCGCCTCGCGCTTGCCCTCGTCGCTGACCGGCATCCGGCGCTCGGTGATCTCGTCCGCGACCGCCAGCATCCTCGCGTGCATCGGCTCCCAGTCGGCCACCATCGCGCGCACGTCCGCGAGGACCTCCTCGATCCCGGCCTTGATCGCCGCCATCACGTCCTGCGGCTGGCGATCGACTTCCAGGTGGATGAAGGATTCCAGCGCGCCCTCGCCCACCGCCGCCAGCTTGCCGGCCTTGTCGCGGGTGATCGGCATCACCGGATGCCCGAGCACGTGCACGCCGATGCCGCGCTCGGACAATGCCATGGTCACCGAGTCCACCAGGAACGGCATGTCGTCGTTCACCACCTGCACCACCGTGTGCGCCGACTCCCAGCCGTGTTCCTTCAGGGTCGGGTTGAACAGGCGGACGTTGGCCCTGCCACGCTTGCGGGTCCTGGCGAACTCCAGCATGTCGGCCGCCAGTGCAGCCCAGCCGTCGGTGCCGTGCTGGACCGCATCATCGCTGCCCATGCGCTGGTAGAAGGCATTGGCGAAGCCCTGGGCCTCGGCGTGCCTGGACTTGGGCACGCGCTTGGCGAGTGCGGCCAGGATCGATTTGACGGACGGGTTTTCGCTGCTGGTGGCTTTGCTGGTCATCGCGGGATTGCCTTGGATGGATGCTTGCCGCGCATGCGCGGCGTCGGTTGCCTTTGCGCAGGGCCGCGCACCCGCGGCCATGGCGTCGGGTTGGTCGGGTCAGCGCAGGCCGGTCTCGTTGCGCGCGATCACCAGGCGCTGGATCTCGCTGGTGCCTTCGTAGATCTCGGTGATCTTGGCGTCGCGGAAATAGCGCTCCAGCGGCATCTCCTTGGAGTAGCCCATGCCGCCATGGATCTGCAGCGCCTGGTGGGTGATGTACATCGCGGCCTCGGACGCGGTCAGCTTGGCCACCGATGCCTCGGTCGAGAAGCGGCCGCCCACCTTCTCCGCCTCGGCCTTGGCCCAGGCCGCGCGCAGGGTGAGGATCTCGGCGGCGTCCAGCCGGCACTTCATGTCGGCGATCTTGGCCTGGATCATCTGGAACGAGCCGATCGGCTGGCCGAAGCTCTTGCGTTCCTTCACGTAGGCCACCGCGGCCTTGTACGCGGCGCGGGCCAGGCCCACCGCCTGCGAGGCGATGCCGATGCGGCCGGCGTCGAGCACGCCCATCGCGATCCTGAAGCCTTCGCCGTCCTGGCCCACCACTTCATCGGGCGAGGCCACGTAATCCTGGAACTCGATCTCGCAGGTGGCCGAGGCGCGGATGCCGAGCTTGGGCTCGGTCTTGCCGCGGTGGAAGCCGGGCTTGGCGGTGTCGATCATGAAGGCGGTGATGCCCTTGGCGCCCTTCGCCGGGTCGGTCACCGCGAACAGGATGATGTACCTGGCGACCGGGCCGGAGGTGATCCAGCTCTTCTTGCCGTTGATGACGTAACTGCCATCGGCCTGCTTCACCGCCTTGCAGCGCATCGCGGTGGCATCGGAGCCGGACTGCGGCTCGGTCAGCGCGAACGCGCCGATCTCGCGGCCTTCGGCGATGGCGCGCACGTACAGCTGCTTCTGTGCCTCGGTGCCGAACTTCAGGATGCCGTTGCAGAACAGCGAATTGTTCACCGACACGATCGTCGAATGGGCGCAGTCGGCCTCGGCGATCTCGATCATGGCCAGCACGTAGCTGACCGGGTCCATGCCGGCGCCGCCGTATTCGGCCGGGACCTCGATGCCCATCAGGCCGTTTTCGCCGAGGGTGCGGATGTTCTCCAGCGGGAACTCGCCGGTGCTGTCGTGGTGTTCGGCGCTCGGCGCGATCTTCTCCCGCGCGATCCGGCGGGCCACGTCCTGGATCATCAACTGCTCTTCGGTGAACCCAAAATCCACGGCCAACTCCGCTCGATTGCAAAGGATTGCAATTGTAGCGCCGGGCGTCGGCGAACCCCACCCTCGCTCGCTCGCTGGCGGGGGCGGCTGGCATTCGCCACGGGGGCTCGAAATGCCCCTGCGCGAATACCAGGCGCTCCCGCCAGCCCGCACTCCCGCGGCTGCGCGACTTGACCTGCAGGCCGCATCGACGGACACTTATCGCCGAATCGCGATGGAAAGATATATATGGATCTGGAAGGCTGGTCGTCACGGCTGAAGGTGTTCGCCGATGCCACCCGCGTGCGCCTGCTGGCCCTGCTCGAGGGCGAGGAGCTGACCGTGGCCGAATTGTCCGCGATCACCCAGCTGGCGCAGCCGCGGGTGTCCACCCACCTGGCCAAGCTCAAGGAGGCCGGGATCGTGCGCGACCGCCGCGCCGGCGTGTCGGCCTATTACCGCTTCGACGATGCCGCGCTGGACCCGGCGCAGCGCGCCCTGTGGCAGTCGATCAGCGCCGGCAGCGACGACCCGCTGCTGCGCCAGGACGCCGAACGCGTGCCGGCTGTGCTGGCGATGCGCGCGGCCGACCAGAACTGGGCGGACAGCGTGGCCGGCGACATGGAGCGCCACTACTCCCCGGGCCGCACCTGGGAGGCGCTGGCGCGCACCGCCCTGCCGCTGCTGGCGCCCGGTGACGTGCTGGACATCGCCTCCGGCGACGGGGTGCTGGCCGAACTGCTGGCCCCGCATGCCGGGCGCTATGTCTGCGTCGATTCCAGCCAGCGGGTGGTCGCGGCCGCCGCCGAGCGCCTGCGTCGCTTCCCCAACGTCGAGGTGCGCGAAGGCGACATGCACGCGTTGCCGTTCAAGGACGCCAGCTTCGACCTGGTGGTGCTGATGCACGCGCTGACGTATGCGGACAAGCCCGCGCAGGCCGTCGCCGAGGCAGCGCGGGTGCTGCGCAAGGGCGGCCGCCTGCTGCTGTCCAGCCTGGCCAGGCACGAACACCGCAGCGCGGTCGAGGCCTACGGCCACCAGAACCTCGGCTTCACCGAGAAGGAACTGCGCCGGTTCGCCGACAAGGCCGGCCTCGGCATCGCCAGTTGCGAGACCGTCACCCGCGAGAAGCGGCCACCGCATTTCGAGGTGATCTCGCTGATCGGGAGCAAGCCTTGAGCATGTTGCCGTGGATGCATCCGGCGCGCGTGGCCGCGCTCGAAGACGCGCTGGCACGCCGGATCCTGGTCATCGATGGCGCGATGGGCACCATGATCCAGCGCCACGAATTGCAGGAAGCCGACTACCGAGGTGAACGCTTCGCCGAGGGCTACGACGCCCTGTTCGCGGCGGAAGGCCATGCGCATGGGCCGGGCTGCGGCTGCGAGGCGCACGACCAGCGCGGCAACAACGACCTGCTCACCCTGACCCGCCCGGACATCATCCGTGGCATCCATGCGGCTTACCTGGAAGCCGGCGCCGACCTGGTCGAAACCAACACCTTCAACTCGACCAGCGTATCGCTGGCCGACTACCGCCTGCAGCACCTGGTGCGCGAGCTCAACCGCGAGGGGGCGGCACTGGCGCGCAGTGCCTGCGATGAGGCGGAAGCGCGCGATCCGTCGAAGCCGCGTTTCGTGATCGGCGTGCTGGGCCCGACCTCGCGCACCGCTTCGCTCAGCCCGGACGTGAACCGCCCCGGCTTCCGCGCGACCTCCTTCGACGAACTCGCCGAGGCCTACCGCGACGCCGCGCGTGGCCTGGTCGAGGGCGGCAGCGACGTGCTGATGGTCGAGACCGTGTTCGACACCCTCAACGCCAAGGCCGCGCTGTTCGCGATCGACGACGTGTTCGCGGAGATCGGCGCGCGCCTGCCGGTGATGATCTCCGGCACCATCACCGATGCCTCCGGCCGCACCCTTTCCGGGCAGACCGCGGAGGCCTTCTGGTACTCGCTGCGGCACGCGCAGCCGCTGGCGATCGGCCTGAACTGCGCGCTCGGCGCCAGGGACCTGCGCCAGCACATCGACGTGCTGGCGCAAGTGGCCGATACCAACGTCAGCTGCCATCCGAACGCCGGCCTGCCGAACGCCTTCGGCGGCTACGACGAAACCCCGGAGGACATGGCGGCGGTGCTGCGCGAATTCGCCGACGCCGGCATGTTGAACCTGGTCGGCGGATGCTGCGGGACCTCGCCCGCGCACATCGCCGCGATCGCCGGGGCGGTGGCGGGGCTGCCGCCGCGCGCGATCCCGCGGCTGGCCGATGCGCCACCGGAGCTGGCCGCATGACGCTTGCACGCAACACCCGACTCAGCGGCCTGGAGCCCCTGCAGATCACCCCGGACACCAACTTCGTCAATGTCGGCGAGCGCACCAACGTCACCGGCAGCGCGCAGTTCAAGAAGCTGATCCTGGAGGGCCGGCTGGACGAGGCGGTGGTGGTCGCCCGCCAGCAGGTCGAGAACGGCGCCCAGGTGATCGACGTCAACATGGACGAGGGCCTGCTCGATTCCGCGAAGGCGATGGTCGAGTACCTCAACCTGATCGCCGCCGAGCCGGACATCGCGCGCATCCCGGTGATGGTGGACAGCTCGAAGTGGGAAGTGATCGAGGCCGGGCTGAAGTGCCTGCAGGGCAAGGGCATCGTCAACTCGATCTCGATGAAGGAAGGCGAGGCCGAGTTCCTGCGCCAGGCGCGGCTGGTGCGCCGGTACGGCGCGGCGGTGGTGGTGATGGCGTTCGACGAGGCCGGCCAGGCGGATACCGTCGCGCGCAAGGTCGGGATCTGTTCGCGCGCCTACAAGCTGCTGACCGAAGAGATCGGCTTCCCGCCCGAGGACATCATCTTCGACCCCAACGTGTTCGCGATCGCCACCGGCATCGAGGAGCACGACGGCTACGCGGTGGCCTTCATCGAGGCCACGCGCGAGCTCAAGCGGCGGTTTCCCTGCAGCCACGTGTCCGGCGGCGTGTCCAACGTCAGCTTCAGCTTCCGCGGCAACGAGCCGGTGCGGCAGGCGATCCACGTGGTGTTCCTGTACCACGCGATCCGCGCCGGCATGGACATGGGCATCGTCAACGCCGGCGCCCTGCCGCTGTACGACGACCTCGATCCGGAACTGCGCGAACGCGTCGAGGATGTCGTGCTCAACCGCCGCAGCGACGGCACCGAGCGCCTGCTGGAGATCGCCGACAGGTTCAAGGGCAGGAAGGGCGAGAAGAAGGCCGAAGACCTGCGCTGGCGCGACAGGCCTGTCCGCGAGCGCCTGGGGCATGCGCTGGTGCACGGCATCGACGCCTACATCGAGGTCGACACCGAGGAGGCGCGCCTGCACGCATCGCGCCCGCTGGACGTGATCGAAGGCCCGCTGATGGCGGGCATGAACGTGGTCGGCGACCTGTTCGGCGCCGGCAAGATGTTCCTGCCGCAGGTGGTGAAGTCGGCGCGGGTGATGAAGAAGGCGGTTGCGCACCTGCTGCCTTACATCGAGGCGGAGAAGCTGCGCACCGGCGACGCCGGCAGGAACAACGGCAAGATCGTGATGGCCACGGTCAAGGGCGACGTGCACGACATCGGCAAGAACATCGTCGGCGTGGTGCTGGCCTGCAACAACTTCGAGGTGATCGACCTCGGGGTGATGGTGCCGGCGCAGAAGATCCTGGACACCGCGCGCGCGGTCGGCGCCGACATCGTCGGCCTGTCCGGGCTGATCACGCCGTCGCTGGAGGAAATGAGCCACGTCGCCCGGGAAATGCAGCGGCAAGGGCTGGACATGCCGCTGCTGATCGGCGGCGCCACCACTTCGCGCGCGCACACCGCGCTCAAGATCGAGCCGCACTACAAGGCGCCGACGATCTGGGTCAAGGACGCGTCGCGCGCAGTCGGGGTGGCGCAGTCGCTGGTGTCGGCGGAGCTGCGCGGCGGGTTCGTCGAAGCGGCCGCCAACGACTATGCGGAGATCCGCGCGCGCCACCGCAATCGCGGCGACGCCCGCCGGCTGGCGCCGCTGCACAAGGCGCGCGCGCAGAAGTTCGATGGTGGCTGGGCCGATTACACGCCACCGGCGCCGAGGCAGCCCGGTCTGCACGTTTTCGACGACTACCCGCTGCAGGAACTGCTGCCGCTGATCGACTGGACCCCGTTCTTCAACACCTGGGAACTGGCCGGGCGCTACCCGGCGATCCTCGGCGATGCCGTGGTCGGCAAGCAGGCGCGCGAGCTGTTCGCCGATGCGCAGGCCATGCTCGCGCGCATCGTCGCGGAGAAGTGGTTGCGTGCGAAGGCGGTGGTCGGCCTGTTCCCGGCGCATTCGGTCGGCGACGACGTGGTTGCGACGGTCGATGGCGAAGCGGTCGCCCTGCACTTCCTGCGCCAGCAGGTCGACAAGCCGGTCGAGCGCCCGGATTTCTGCCTTGCGGACTTCATCGCCCCCGCGGACAGCGGCAAGCCGGACTGGATCGGTGCGTTCGCGGTCACCGCGGGCCTCGGCATCGACGAACACGTGGCCCGCTTCGAGGCCGCCCACGACGACTACAACGCGATCCTGCTGAAGGCGCTGGCGGACCGCCTCGCGGAGACGCTGGCGGAGCGCATGCACCAGCGCGTGCGCACCGAATTCTGGGGCTATGCGGCCGACGAGGCGCTTGCGGTGGACGCCATCATCGACGAGGCATACCGCGGCATCCGGCCCGCGCCAGGCTACCCGGCCTGCCCGGAGCACAGCGAGAAGGCGACCCTGTTCCGGATCCTGGACGCCGGCGCGAATGCGGGGATGGCGCTGACCGAAAGCTTCGCGATGACCCCGGCATCGTCGGTGTCCGGCTGGTACTTCAGCCATCCGGGCAGCCAGTATTTCGTGGTCGGGCGGGTGTCGCGGGAACAGGTCGAGGATTACGCGCGGCGCAAGGGCGTGGGCCTGCTGCAGGCCGAACGCTGGCTGGCGGCAAACCTGGACTACGACCCGGAATGATCGCCATCAATGGCCCGGACGGACGCCCGCCGGTGGTCGCCATCGTCGGCTGCGCGGGCGCTTACGGGCGCTGGCTGCAACGCTTCCTGGAAGCGCGGATGGGGCTCCAGGTCATCGGCCATGATCCGGCGCTGGCCGATTCGGAGCCGCCGCTGGCGCTGCTGCAGCGCGCCGACGTGGTGGTGTTCAGCACCCCGATCCGCGACACCCCGGCGATCATCGGCGCATTCGCCACGCTTGCCGGCGGCATCGAAGCCGGCCAGCTGTGGCTGGATCTCACCTCGGTCAAGCAGGCGCCGGTGCAGGCGATGCTGGCATCGCGGGCGGAGGTGGCGGGCCTGCACCCGATGGCGGCACCACCGAAGACGGCGACGCTCAAGGGCCACACCATGGCGGTGTGCCGGGTGCGGGTGCAGCGCTGGCGGGCATGGCTGGATGCGTTGCTGGCGGCACTGCAAGCCGATTGCGTGGAGATCGACGCGCAGGCGCACGACCGTGCGATGGCGCTGGTGCAGGGGCTGGTGCATGCCGCGCACATGGCGCAGGCGAAGGTGCTGTGCGAGCTCGCGGCGGACGCCGGCGGACTCCCGGGCCTGCACGCGCTGCGCACCACCGGCCACCAGCTCGACCTCGCGGTGACCGGGCGCATCCTGGCCGGCAACCCGGCGATCTACACCGGCATCCAGTTCGACAACCCGCACGTGCCGTTGGTGCTGGCGCGGCTGGCGGCCGCGGTTGCGGAGCTTCGCGACGCGGTCGCCGAGGGCGACGACGAGGCCCGTGCGGCGGTCACCGAGCAATTCCTGCAGGTGCCCGCGGCGTGGTTTGGCGATCCGGTGCTGGCCGCGCGCAGCCACGATTTCGAGCGCATGGGCTACCTCCAGGCCGACCTGCAGGAGCGGTGCTTCCTCAGCGTGTACCTGCCGCAGGACCGCCCCGGTTCGCTGCGCGCCCTGCTCGACGTGTTCGAACGGCTGGGGGTGAACCTGGCCTCGATCCATTCCTCGCGCACGCCGGAGGGCGAACTGCATTTCCGGATCGGGTTGGACCTGCTGCCGGTCACGCTGGCGGCGCTGCGCGCGGCGGTCGAGGGCGCCGGCATCGGGCGCGTCCTGGACGCCCGCGACGACGCCGGCTGAGGCCTACCAGACCAGGTCGTCGGGGACCTGGTAGCGCGGGTCTGCATACGGGTCGTCCGCCGCCGGCGCATGCGGGTCGACCTTCAGCGCCACCGCCGGCGCGAAGATCGCCCCGGCCTCGGCCAGGGTGGCGGCATCGACCAGCAGGTAGCGCCCGTCCTGCTGCACCACCCCGAGTTCGCCGGCGTTGAGCGCCTTCAACTGCGCGGCGGTGACGTGGATGCGCTTGATCTTGCCGCCGTATTCGAAGTGGCGGACGTGGTCGGCCTCGGCTGCGTTCAGCGCCTTGCCGGCGAGGAACGCCAGCAGCTTCGCCTTCGCCTCGCGGCGCCGGCGCGCTTCTTCCTGCTTCTGGCGCTCGGCCTCGATGCGTTCGTCTTTCTCCCGCTGCGCGCGGATCGCGTAGGCCTTGGCCAGGTCGATGTCCTCGCGCGTGCGCGGCGCGGGCTTGCCGGTGGGCGGGCGCGTGGCATGCGCGGGCTTGCCTGCGGGCGCACCGGTGGCATGCGCGGGCTTGCCGCGCTGCCCGGGCGTGGGCTTGTGCTGCTGCGGCCCGCTGCGTTCGTCGCGCCGCCGCGCCGGCGTGTCCGGCTTTGGGGCGTCCTTGAAGCCGAGGCCCAGCAACTGGTCGCGGAGGGTTGTGCTCATGCGGGTCGGTGGTCAGTAGTGCGGGGGTGGCGGTTCACTGGCGGCATCACCGGTGATCGGGCTGGCCGCCATCGCGCTGCGCAGTTGCCGCAGCTCCTCCAGCGCACGATGCAGCAGCAACGCATTGCGGGTTTCGCCGTCGCGGGCGGCCGCCAGCGCGTCGCTGAGCTCCTGCAGGGCCTGCTCCTGGAACGCGAGCCGCGTCTCCAGCTCGACCACGCGGGATTCAAGGTCGCTCATGCGCCGGTCCGGTCGCC